>ENA-ORBV01004231-ORBV01004231.1-microbial-mat-metagenome-genome-assembly--contig:-NODE-4231-length-27816-cov-9.846498_pt1 | contig 27816 bp, 26 predicted proteins | sample MGYA00237777_ERZ505514 | MGnify/ENA primary metagenome ERZ505514 (study PRJEB26160, sample SAMN06269048) | microbial mat metagenome | isolation source: Oligotrophic lake microbial mat | place...
TGGCCGAACTGACCGCGGGCATGACCCGGGTTCAGCTGGGACAGATCCTCGACGGCGCGGACGCGGCAGGCGCGAAGATCACCCGCGATGAGGTGCGGCGCACCAAGAAAGAAGTGATCGAGACGGAGGGTCTTGGACTTCTGGAGTATGTCGAACCAAAGTACGACCTCTCCATGGTCGCGGGCATGCCCGCGGTGAAGGAGCGTCTCCGCCGTGCCGCGCGGGCGATCGCGCGCGGGAATCCGGCGGCGGTGCCCATGGGTTACCTGATCTGCGGGCCGGTGGGCAGCGCCAAGACGTTTCTCGTGGAGTGTTTCTCGAACGAGATCGGGTTCCCCTGCGTAAAGCTCAAGAACTTCCGGTCGATGTGGGTGGGCTCCACGGAGGCGAATCTCGAGCGAATCCTGAAGATCCTGGCCTCGCTCACTCCGGTCGGCGTAATCATCGACGAGGCCGATGCGGCCCTCGGGAATCGCGACGCCTCGGGCGACTCGGGTACTCAGAACCGCGTCTTCGCCCAGATCGCAGCCTTCATGGGCGACACTCGGAATCGCGGGAAGATCCTATGGTTCCTCATCACCTGCCGCCCTGACCTCCTTCCCATCGACTTGAAGCGTCAGGGTCGGGCCGAGGAGCACGTGCCGCTCTTCTACCCCGAGACCGCCGCCGAGTACGACGAGATCTATCGGGTGATGCTGAAGAAGCTCGGGATCAAGACGTCCGTGACCGATGTTTCCGCGGTGGCGGATGAGAAATCGCTCATGGGTCTTTCGGGCTCGGACCTCGAGGCGGTCCTCGTGCGCGCGACACTGGAGGCGGAGGCGGAGGGGGTCTCCGAGGTGTCGGAGGCGCACCTGAAGCGAGTGTTCGCGGATTTCATTCCGCCGAGCAATTCGCGCGAGCGGGAGATGCAGATTTTGTGCGCGGTGCTCGAGTCGACGAGCCGCGAACTTCTGCCCCAGAAGTACCGGGATATGGACCGCGGCGAGATCCAGAGCCGGGTTCAGGCCATCAAGTTCGAACTGCGCCTGGCGTAGCGGGCATCGCGACTGACGCCCGCCGTCTTTCCTGGTTTCCGCGCACCGCCCCTTTAGCTCCGACCAAACCACCCGACGTTCCTTCACATCCGGGGACCTCGATGCGTCTCTAGTTGACGGCGCGGGGCCCCCACCCCGCGATAGCCGAAGGTACTGCTCGGCCCCCTTCGTTCAGGAACGGTGGTTTGGTCTCCGCACTCGACCCTCCGCGAGGTTGGACATCGCCAGGCGCCTGCTTGCTGGTTTCCGCGCCCCGTCCGTTTTAGCTCCGACCAAACCACCCGACGTTCCTTCACATCCGGCGGCCTCGAGGCGTCTCTAGGAATGGTGGTTTGGGGTCCGCGCTCGGCCCTCCGCGCGCACCGCCATCGCTATCGCCGACTGCGGTTTTCGTAGGCGGTGCGCCAGGTCGGGCCGTAATAGGGATGCGCCAGGGCGATCTGCCAGCAACGCTCCGCGTGAAGTGCCGTCCAGATGCGGTAGTACGTTTTCGCACCGGCCAGACACACGTCAAAGATCGGGGTGTTGAAGACGAGCCGCTTCAGCAGCGACTTGCGGAGCAGGTTCTCGACCATCGACACCGCGTTGTGATGAGCGGGTACGAAGTCGACATGGTTCCGGGCGGGATCGAGGCCCCGCACCTGGATCCTGCTGAGATCGTTCGTCCCCACACCCCGAGCCCGGCAGCGTTCCAAATGGATGATCGCGTTGGGGTCCAGGCCCATGAACTGCGCCTGGACCGTGTCCAAGGCCACCGGGTCGCTGGAGCACAGAACCATGTTCGCGATCTTGGGCGACCCCGACTTGGGACCGTTACCTTCGAGGCCGATCGTGCCATCCATGACGGCGAAGGCGGGACGGATGACGGAGTTGAGGTCGGCGATCGCGTCATCCAGCACGAGATGCCACTCGTGGCGGGTTTTTGGCAGGCACCCCCACTGATTCTTCAAGGAGCCGGTCAACCCCGTTTTCGCATGGGTCTTCATCACCGGCACCGTGATGAGCACGGTGTCCTTGAGGATCTGCGGCACCTCGATCCGTTTGAGGACGACGTTGTTCGGGGCGTCCACCGGGACCGACGGGATGTTCCCCATGTTCACCCACGTAGCCCCGCTGCGGGAACACACGTCGGCCATCAGGCTCATCCGATGGGCCTTCTCAATGTCTTCGAGCACCTGATCGCACTCAACCAGGTAGATCTTCCCCACGTGGTCGCGGATCGCGTCGATGAGGGTGGCCACGAAGAAGGGCGAGGTGATCGAGCCTGGGATGAAAAGATCCCAGCCCAGATTGACCTTCAACGAGACATCGGCGCCTTTCGGAACGAACTTCGTCCACTCGGCGGACTCAAGGGCGCGGCGCAGCGCTCCGGGAAGATCGGTCGGCGCGGCCTCGACGGCCACGATGGGAGATTCGGAGTTGATTGGGTGTTTCCTGTGGCTAGGACGGCGCGTAGAGCAGGTCGAGAAGCTGCCGCTCAACCGCGCGGAACTCGGCCGACGACTTCAGCGAGATCTCCCGATTCGCGAAGGCGGGCACATTCACTCGGTGCAGGATGCGCGCCGGCCGGGCGGAAAGCACGTACACCGTATCCGCCAGGTACACCGCTTCCGAGACGTCGTGGGTGATGAAGATGGTGGTGTTGTCTTCGGCGCGGGCGATATCGAGGAGCAGGCCCTGCATGCCCCAACGCGTCTGAGGATCTAGAGCCCCGAAGGGTTCGTCCATCAAAACCAGCCGCGGCTGATTGATGAGGGTGCGGGCCAGAGCCACCCGCTGCTTCATCCCGCCGGACAGGTCCTTGGGATAGCGGTTCGCGAAGTCGGCCAGACCGACCGCGCTGAGGTACTTGTCGGCCCGCTCGCTCCGCTCTTTCGGTGCCACCCCGCGCAGCCGCAGACCGTACTCGACGTTCTCGCGGACCGTAAGCCAGCCGAACGAAGTGTAGGCCTGGAACACCATCCCGCGATCGCGGCCGACCCCCTTGACCAACTCGCCACCCACGTGGACGGTGCCTTTGGTCGGCGGTAACAAACCCGCCACCGCCTTGAGGATCGTCGACTTCCCGCAGCCCGACGGCCCGAGGAAGACCACGATCTCCCCCACTCCCGGTCGGTCTTCGATCTCGAAGGAGACATCGCGGACCGCCTCGGTGTCGTGACCATCGCGGCCGATGTAGGTGACGCAAACCCCGGAAAGCCGCAGCTTCGGGTTCTTCGCTTTCAGGTCGGGGCGGTACGTGGCCTGGGCCACGCCCTCGCCGATGGTCATGGCCACGGTGCCCGGCTCGCCGACCTGCGGCGTTCCCGCGGGTCGTTCGGTTTCCGGGCCGCTCATGTCGTCTTCTCTTTCCAGCGGAAGGCGACGTTCCAGAAAAGACGGATGGCGGAGTCGGTGATGAGCCCGATGCCTCCGATCACGAACAATCCGGCGAACGACCACGACGCCTTCTGATGCGTGCGCGCCAACTCGACCATGTAGCCAAGACCGTGCTCTGGATTCACCGCTTCCGCGAGGATCACGTAGGTCCAAGAGATGGCGTTCATCACGCGGAAGGAATCGCAGATCTCAGGCAGGGCCGCGGGCACCAATACGGTCCGGATGACCTGAAACTTCGAGGCTCCAAGCGTGAGTGCGGTTTGAACCAGTTCGTCCGGCACCGCGCGGATGGCCGTCACCACCACGGGAAGAAGGTAGACGAAGACGCCCAGGAAGAGGAAGGCGATCTTCTGCTTCTCGTAGATCCCAAACCACAGGATGAGGAGGGGAATGAACGCGGAGATCGGCATGTAGCGCAGCGGCGAAACCACCGGCTCGAAGAGACGGTTCACGGCCTGGAACGAACCCATCAGGACGCCGAGGGGCAGGGCGATGGCCGAGGCCAGAAGAAAAGCGATCCCGATCCGGCGCGACGAGATCAGGATCGCGCCCCAAAGGTCGTGCTCGATGAAGAGCTGCAATATCCCGCGCAAGACCTCGGTGGGCGAGGGCAGGAAATCCGGAGGCGCAAACCCACCGTAGGTGAGGCCGCACCACGTCCCGAAGAGCACGATCGGCGAAACCAACCCCAGGGCGAACGACGTGCCCTGGGAGAGGTTCGTGCGGAGTCCGAAGGTCTCTGGAGCCATCCTTAGTTGAATTGAGGGAGCAGGAAGTCGAGACGCAGCGCCCTACTGGGCGAGAACGACCTTGATCTCGGTGCGGCGATTGAGCTGCCGGCCGGCTTCGCTTTCGTTGCTGGCAACAGGTTGCGACGATCCGCGACCGATGGTCTGGAAGCGGGAGGCCTCGATGTTCGGGAAGTTGCTGAGGAGGTACTTCTTCACCGCCACGGCTCGACGCTCGGACAGGGTCATATTGGCGGCCGCGGAGCCGGTGGAATCGGTATTCCCCTCAACGCGAAGGTAGGTGGCGCCGAAAGACGTCATGGTGTCGCCCAGCGCATCGAGCACGAAGTACGAACCGGGCATGATCTGGTCGGAGCCGGGAGTGAAGTGAATGTCGATCTGCTTGTTGATGATGGCGCGATCCTGCGAGGACGGCGCCTTGGCCGCAACCTTGGCCTCTTCCACCTTCTCGCCGGGATAGGCGGGAGCCAGCGCCGCGATAAAGCGGGTGTCGGCCCAGTCCTTCGCATTCACGGCACGGGTGACGAGACCCTTCTTGCGCCAGATCACGAACGCGGTGTCGAAGAGCGTTTCGTAGTGCGCGCGTCCGCCGGTGAGGCCGTAGAACTGGGCGTTGTCCGCGAACGCGGTGAGCTTGAGGCCGGAGAGCATGCCGGACACGGTCTCGTTGTCGAGCTTGAGGGCCTTACCCACCACGGCATAGGAGCTTGCCGGATCGCGGCGCATCATCTCGATGCCCTCGAACCAGCCGTGGATGAAATCGCGCACGGTTTCGGGCGCGGAGTCGATGATGTCCTGGCGGGCCACCAGAGTGTCGGCGATGATGTTGGTGGCGGCGGTGGTGGAGATGAGAACGTGGGCTTCGTTCTCGCGCGCGGTGACCGCGCCCGAAAGATCGGGCTCCCAGGTGACCGCGGCATCGACCTGCTTGGCCTTGAACATGGCGGCGGCGGCCGGAGCGTCCTGGGTGAAGATGATGCTCTTCTCAACCGCGGCGCGGTCTTCGGGCGACAGACCGGATTGCGAGAGCAGATAGAGGAGAAGGAAGTGCGAAGGCGTGAATTGCGTGCACGCGATCTTCTTGCCCTTGAGACCCTCGATGGAAGTGATGGAACTGAGCGAGACGATGCCGTCACCGCCACGCGACCAGTCCTGCATGAGAACGGAGCGGGCCTGCTGGTTCTGCTCAGCCAGGATCGACGCCTCGCGCGCCCAGTTGTCGACGGTGTTCCACATGATGTCGATGTCTCCGTTGCGGAAGGCCGCGAGCTTGGCCGCCGGGTCCTCGAGCAGAACGAACTTCACGTCGAGGCCGAACTGCTTCTTGTAGAGCGACGCCGCACTCGCCTCAAGACCCCCGTTCGCTACGATGCCGGGCGCGTGGCCGGCCCAGGTGTTGATGGCCACGACCAGAGGACGGGAGAGCTTGCCCCCGCTCGCCAGCACCCCCGCGGTGACGCCGGTGGAACCTGCATTCCGACCAGGATCAGCCTGGGCGTTCTTGAGCGCACCGAAGTCGTCGGAGTTCGTGACGGTCTGCGCAGGTGCGCTGGTTTTGCCGCCGGTCGCCCAGTTCCGGATATCGTCGCCGAAATTCCGGACGCCGAAGTAGATGATGGTGAGCCCGAGCAGCACCATGATGGCCTTGCCTAGTGGTGTGATCTTCATTTCCTGTCGCCTCCGCGATATGGGACGGCCGGACTTTATCTGAACGCCCCCCGCGACGCAGCATCCTCGTGCCCCGAACCCCTCCTGCCGCGATTCACAGCACTTGCAGGTTCGAGTCGCGATAGGCCTTGTCGAATCCCCGAGGACCTCGGTGCTGCCATTCAAGTGTATTGAATGGTCTTTGACTTTGAACGATAAATCATCCTCGTCTCGCATCGCCGCCACCGCCGTCCTCGATCCGGTCAAGTTGCGGATCATCGCGGATCCCGTCCGCTCGTTCATGCTGTACTCGCTCGCCCCCGAGGCGAAGACGGTGCGTCGGATCGCCGCCGAAGTCGGCTGCCCGCCCACCCGGATGTACTACCACATCCAGCAGCTTGAGAAGCACGGCCTGATTTTCGTGGAGAAGACCCGCGTGGTCTCCGGCATCATGGAGAAGAGCTACCGGGCGCGGGCGCGCAACTGGATCCTCGACCGCTAGGAAGCCGTCAAACCCATCATCACAACGGAGACATCGTTCATGAACTCATCCCCCACCTCCCAGGCCCCCTCTCCGCGGAAAACCCTGCCCTCGGCGGGCTTCTTTGTCCTCATGATTGGCTGCACCGCGCTCGGATACGCCGCAGTCGATCGGGGGGAGAGCGATGCCAACGAGCACGCCGCGTGGCTTTCCGGTCACATCGACGGTTTTCCTGACGGATTTCGTCAGGCCATCGCGCTCGAGCTGGCCCTGCACCAGACCGGACTCGGCGACATCGAGGCGTCGCGACACTGGATGGCGCGCGCCAAGGGCGGCGTGGTGGACGCGTCACGCCGGGCGCTGGCCGAGGCTTCGCTGGCCCGTCTCGTGGGCGATCCCGAAGGTTCTCATAGGCTGCTGGGCGTTGCGACGGCGAAGCTTTCGCGCGGCATGGACCCCGGATTGAACGTCCTCACCGCGGAACAGATCGGGCGGACTCAGGCCATGATGGACTCACACCTCGCGCCGCCGCCTGGCTCAACTGCGCTGCTGCCTCGTGAGAGCCGCGCCTGATACTGGGAACGTAGACTGCTAGAGAACGCGAGCGACGGCTGGGATGCGCCGCAGGGTAGACGCCAGCATCCAACTCAACGCCACGGTGCCGACGAAGACCGTCATCGCCTTCAATCCGCCGGGAAGAGATGTTGTCCCAAGAAGCGCCATCTGAAGCCAGCTCACGCAGACATAGTGGAACAAGTAGATGCCGTAAGCATTCGCGCTGAGGTGGTCGAGGATCGGATGAGTTTCGCGTGCAAACCGGACGAACACCGCGAGGCAGGCAAGCGATGACGTGGCGCAAGAGAGAACGAAGGTCAGATTGCCGAGTGCGCTCAGAGTCATCGACGGGCCGGTTCCGCCGTTGCCGTAGGTCTTCAGGATGGTGAAAAGCGCGACCATCCCCAGCACGAATGCGGCCATCGACGCCATGATCCACAGCGGCCACCGGCGCGCGAGCTTTCCGCCATGCGCCAGCAATCCGCGTCCGAGGCCTTGCGCGCCGAGGCCCATCCCGGCTACGAAATAGACCGCGTAGTGAAGGAGGCGGCTCGTCTGAAACCAAAACGGACCCACATTCGACCAGTTTTCCGGTGTGAAGGCGGCGGCCATCGGGAGATAGACGAGAGCGGAGATCGCGATCAAGGCAAGGGCATATCGCATCGGGCTCTCAGACAGGGTCTCCTGCGCACGGGCAGCGCGCAGATCAAGGCCCGGCGCGATCTTCGATGCGGCCGCCGCGACTACGCCAAAGGCGATGAGAACCCACAGGAACCAGGCTGGCCCGGCCGGCCATACGCCGAGCGTCACCCATTCCTTCATGAATGATCCCAGAGCCGGGTCGGCTCCGGTTGCGAAGTACGATGGGTAATAGGCAAGGGGCGACAGTACGGCGGCGGCGATGGCGAAAGGAATGCCGAGCTTGATCAAGCGGGCTCGCAGGAAGCCCACCGAACCTTTGCGCAAGAGAGCGGGCCAAACGAAGACTCCAGAGATCAAAAACATCAGCGACATGAAGAAGGTGTCGTTGAAGCCGATGAAGAGCGCCGCCGCGGGCCACTTTTGAGGATCCACCACGGGGAACGCCGTCCACATCATGGGCAGTTCCTTGAGTGAAGCGGCCGGCGCTGGCGCGAAGGCGTAGTACGCGAGGGCCGAGTGGTGCGCCACCACCAGCAGAGTGAGGAAGGTGCGCAGATAGCCGAGCGGGACGTCTCGAGTTGTTTGCGGTTCCATCGATCCGGGTCTAGATGAAATCGGTCTTGCGTCCCTGGAAATGAAACGTCGCGCCGACCAGGATCGCGATCAGCGCGAACTCGATTCCGAGAAGGCCGATCGAAGTGGCATTCCACACCGTTTGCGAGCCCTTCATCGTGGAGGCCATGTCCTCCATGTGCGACACCCCATACAAGACGCCCTGAAAGAGGAGGTTGGTTGTCACGATCGCGGCGATGGTCCAGCCTTGCGATTCGGAGATCAGTCCGACGGCGAGCACGAAACAGTAGGCCACGAAGATCTCCATAAGGATCACCGCGGCGAAAGGGATCAGGCCCAGCCCGGCGCCCTCCAGCCCAAAGCCCAGGATGGCGAGACTGCCCGTCATCAGGATCAGCCACGGGATGGCGAAGATCGTCAGATTGGCGAGGATTTTCGCGGTCGTGTACTCACGCGGCGAGATCGGCAGGCTCATAACGAAAGCCAGCGTCTGATGGGTGCGCTCCTCAATCACCGTCGCCATCACGAGATGAATGCCGAGTGAAATCAGAAGGGTGAGCAGTAAGACGCTCCCCGCGTAAAACGTCCCCTCGCTTCCCGCGGACATCAGGAATAGTCCGAAGGCGCCTAGCGCCAGGTAGACCGCCAGCGGCTTGCGCATGAAGAACCAATCCTTCTGAACCAGGAGCTGCACCAGCGTCCAATCGATCCCTGCATTGCTCATTGAGTCGCTCCCTCTTTCTTGCTCATTACTGTCGTCACGAAAATCTCCTCGAGGGTCAGCGGCTCGATCGCCTGAACCGTGATGCCGGCTGCCTGATACGCCGCGACCATCGACATCTCGAACCGATTCGTGACGACCACGTTCAGCCGCGAACCAGGCGGGTTCACTCCAGGACCCATCGTTCCGGGCAGAACGGGAACGCTGGCACCGCGCGGCACGTCCAGTCGGAAGCGCCGCCACCGATCCAGGAACTCCTCCTTGTTACCCGACTCCACGATGCGACCCTTGTCGATGAAAGTGATCTGGTCCGAGATCTGCTCGACATCGAGCGTGTTCTGCGACGAAAACAGAATCGTGCGACTCTCGTCGGCGATTGCTTCCATGAGTGCCGCGAGAACTTCATGTCGCGCCACCGGATCAAGCCCCGTGGTGGGCTCATCGAGAACCAGCAGCTTCGGGCGGCGCGCAAGAGCGAGCAGTAGTGCTGCCTTCACGCGCTGGCCGTGGGAGAGACCTTTGATCGGATGCGCAGCCTGAAGATCGAAGCGCTTCATCAACGTATCGGCATAGGCCTGATCCCACGTTGGAAAGACCGACTGAATGAATTCCATGTGCCAGGCAAGAGTCGCGGCCTTGTAAAGACGCATGTCTTCGGACACGAAACCCATATCGCGCTTCGCCGCGGCCTGGCGCATCGGCATCGCCTGACCCAACACGGTGACGGAGCCACGATCGTGATGGACCAGACCCATCAGGATGCGAATGGTCGTGGACTTCCCCGCGCCGTTTCTGCCGATGAAGCCGGTCACGCTGCCGGTCGGCAGCTCGAGATTCAGATCTTTCAGAATGAAGTGCGGGTACGACTTTCCTACGCCTTCGAGGCGCGCGGCCAGATCGGTCATGGTTGTTCCTTCTTCAGTTGGTCGGTGGCGTCGTGAAGCCGCGCGTTTAGATCGTCGTGTGAAAGGCCGATGAGGGCGGCGAGTCGTGCCACCTCGGTCACGTGATGGGCCAGATCGGCCGCATGGTCGTGCGAGGTCAGGTTCGGCTCGGCCGCCACCCGCGACGGCTTCCCGTGCTGAGTGATGATCACGCCCTCGCGCTCCAGCTCCAGATAGGCTCGTTTGATCGTAATCACGCTGACGCTCAAACTCACGGCAAGCTGGCGGATCGAAGGGATCTCCTCGCCGCGGGGCCAGTCGCCGACGGCGATCCGCTGTTTGATCTGCTCCATGATCTGGACATACATCGGCCGTCCGTCGGCCCGCGCGATCACAAGGTCACTGTGCATACTCAGTGCTGAGTATACACAGACAAAGTCTAGACCGATAGGATCGATGAGAAAGGACTTGATCGCTCAGGCCGGTCGGGCCCTGGCCCTGCCCGGCGCCCGGCCAGGAAGGTCGCGGTTGGATCGAAGGGAACGGCTGCGCCGAAGATCTCGCGCGCGATCCCGTCCAACGCCTCCGACCGGAAGTCCGCTACCAAGGGAGGAAGAAAGGCAACCGGAAGGCGCACGAGGGTTTGACCGGGCTAAGCCGAGCCGATTAGCATGCTCATATGAGTCATCGGCTTCAAGTCCTCATCCCTCCATCTCTGGATCTCAGGATCCGCAAGGCCGCTACCCGGAAACGCCAGTCGAAGGGTGAGTGGGTACGGGTGGCGATCGAAGAAGCCCTCCGGCGACCCAACACGGCAACCGATCCCCTCGACCGGCTAGCCAGCCTCGGGGCTCCTACGGGCGGCATCGACCAGATGCTCGTCGAGATCGAGGCTGGACGGGGTTGATCTTCGTCGACTCGAACATCCCGATGTACGTGGCCGGGCGGGATCATCCAAACCGGGATCCATCACGCCGCCTGCTTGAGGCCGCTCGCGCGGGTCACGTGGAGATCTGTACGAGTGTGGAGGTGCTGCAGGAGATCCTGTACCGGTATGTCGGGCTCAAACGCCCCGATTTGGCGGTCGAGATCTACGACCTTTTCTCCCAGCTCTGCCCCATCGTCTTTCCTGTGTCGCTTGCGGACACGGATCGAGCGCGTGATCTGGTCCGAACGCAGCGCGGCCTGGGCGTCCGCGACGCGGTTCACGCGGCGGTGATGCTGAACAACGACGTCAAGGAGATTGCCACCTTCGAAGAGGGATTCGACGGGGTTCCCGGAATCAAGCGACGCCAACTTCAATGAGGCAGCGAGGCCCCGCACAATCTGCGCGGCACGCCAGCGGGGGTGAACCCTGGGCTGCCGGGCGCTCTGGGTGTCGGCCGGTCTGACCCTCGGAAAGGCGCCTCGCCGAACCCTGGAGCGAGAAGCCATGGTCGCCAACACGCCCTTGAAGACGGCGACCGTGGTGCGCCAGTTTCCGCGTGGAGCCGCACGAGCTCACGCGGCCAGGCTTGTGAACGGCCTCGACGCGTTCGCGAGCAATGGCCGGCAACCCGCGGATGAAGTCTGCGGCTACACTTCAGAAGCCTTGCAATTCCTGGACAGCCTGGATCAACGAAGCCGTCCCTTCAACCTCGCAATCGGGATGGGCCTGACCGGCCTCGTCGGCGTCGTCGACTACTTGAGCGGGTACGAACTCGCCTTCTCGCTCTTTTACCTGATCCCCATCTCGTTTGTTACTTGGGTCCTGGGGCAACCGTTTGGGGTCGGCACCGCCGTCGCCGGCGCGGTCCTGTGGCTGAGCGCGGACCTTGGCGCAGGTCACCCCTACACGCATCCCCTGATCCCCGTCTGGAATACGCTGATTCGGTTGAATGTGTTTCTGATCATCAGCTTTCTTTTGTCGGGCCTGAAGCGATCGATGGAGCACGAACGGGAGATGGCGCGAGTGGACGGACTTACCGGCGCCGTCAACTCCCGGCACTTTTTCGAACTGGCGCGCATGGAGACGGAGAGGACGCGGCGGAACGGGCGGCCCTTTACCCTCGTCTACGTCGACCTCGACAATTTCAAAGCCGTCAACGACAGACTCGGCCATGGAACCGGCGACGATCTCTTGTGCGCCGTGATCAGCGTTGCGCGCAACTGCCTCCGCAAGATCGACGTGGTCGCCCGGCTCGGGGGTGACGAATTCGCCCTGCTGCTTCCCGAAACCGGCGAGGAGGCGGCCCGAGCAACACTGACGAAGCTCCAGTCCCATTTACTCGGCGCAATGCGAGGCCACGAGTGGCCTGTGACTTTCAGCATGGGAGCGCTCACGTGCAACGCCACCACGGCACCCATGGATGAACTCGTGAAGATCGCCGACGGATTGATGTACGCGGTCAAGCGGGACGGCAAGAACAGTTTCAGGCAAGCGTCCTTCAACGGATAGCGCGTGGCGCGTGGACCGGGCGGCGGAGGGGATTCAGATCTCATTCACGAAGCCTGAAACGCCCGGATAAACTCCGATGTGCTCTCTTTCGCGCACCAAGTGGAAGCCCGGAAGAGCGGAGCGCCCTCGGCACCCGCTCCTTTGGAGCGTCGACCGGGAACTTCCCCCAAGAGGAAGATTCAGGCCAGAACCGCTTCAGCCAGAAAGGCCTGAAGCACCGGCGTGTCGGACTCGAATGACTCTGCGCCGAATGTCTCGACATGGAAGCGGATCACTGACTTCACATCAGAAAGCGCCTCCTCAAAGGAGTCTCCCTGCCCGACGATCACGCCCTTCATGCCCAGGGGATACGCGACGTAGCCATCCTGGTGCTGTTCAACCACGATCTTGACCGCGCTCAGAGCCCAGGATTAGGGCACGACGCATCCTCCCGACAGACGACGCTGGTTTATGCGGTTCTTAGCCCATTATCGGTCAAGCATAAGATCCCTACACCCCGTAAAGCCAGTATGTTGAAGTCGTCCAGGAACTCGGACGCGGGGTTCACTCCACTCACCCACAGGTGATCCCTTGCGCGGGTGCAGGCGACGTAGAGCAGGTGGCGCTCCGTGTCGTAGACCTCTTCGAGGTCGCTGTCGTCGCCGACCGATTCGTTCCGTTCCTAAAGCGGAATCACTCCATCGTCGCAGGCCATCACCGCCACCGCGCGGAACTCCAGGCCCTTCGCGAGGTGCATCGTGCTGATGGAAACGAGGCCGCCGACTGTTTCGGCGGTCTCGTCGAGGATCTTGAACGGGAGGCCCGCATCCGGCCGCACGGCCTGGGCTCGGGGGATCTCGAGGAAGAGCGATCTTGGCTTGGGGCGACGAAGTCCGGTCGACCGGGCTTGGCCCTCACGTCCATCATGGGCGCGCTGTCCCGAGTCATAGGCCAAGGCTACGCTCGTCCGTGCTCTTGCACCACTCTGGTGCGACTTGCGGTAGATTGAAGCTATGCAAACCGCCGACGTGTCAACACGACAAAGCGTCAGTCTCCCAGCGCACGTCTCGCGACGGGTCCGAGCCCTCGCCAAGACGAAGGGACTGAGCTCCAGCAAGGTCATCGCGGATCTGGTCGAGTCTGGCCTCGCGGCAAGGGAGCGGGAGAAGGAGCACTTCTTCGAGCTCGCGGAGCAGCTGGCCAAATCGACAAGCCGGAGCGAGCAGAAACGACTGAAGGCCGAGCTGGCGCGCCTCACCTTTGGCAACTGATGCCGCCTGTGCAGTGGGCTGATCTCCCGCGCGCGCTGCGGGATCACCTCATCGAGCGCCTTCGCGAACGGAAGATCACCGCGGCCGATCTTTACGCTCTGAAGGTCTGGCGTGAATCGGATCCAGAGGCTCCGGACGGCGATTGGTACAAGGACTTCGGCTCGTTCAAGATCTGCGGTCGAGGTCAATATCCGAAGACGTTCCTCTTGAAAGGGCAACCTGCCAAGGGTCAGAAGCTCTAGAGCTACGGACGGCCTTCATCGCGGGGGAGAGGCCGCCCCCGGATCCGTTGAACTCCTGCAGGAGCTCGACCGTCGAGCGCGCCGCCTGGGGCGTCACGTTCCATCTCGCAGTCGATGTCGACGACTGCTTCCACGATGGGGGCCTTCGACAGGCTCAGGGACGGCTCAGGCATTGGAGTAAGACGTTAAACCTAATCACCGTCATCCCCGAGGCCCCTTTGCCGCAATCTTCCCGGCCTTCGCGAACAGCCGAGCGGCGGAGAGGGTTCAAAGCTTCTTCACGAGGCCTCAAACGCGCGGATGAACTCCTCGCGGTCGATGCCGGTCTGCGTACAAATCGCGAAGAGTCGAGCCCTTCAGCAACCGATGATTCGGAATCGTCGCCGGGGTTCGGGTTCCGTCGGCGTTGCTTCGAACGAGCGCGATGTGCTCGCGTTCACGCACCAAGTGGAAGCCGAGAAGCGCCAGCGCTCTCAGCACACGCTCCTTGGAAGCGTCGACTGGGAACTTTCCCAAGAGGAAGACTCAGGCCAGAACCGCTTCAGCCAGAAAGGCCTGAAGCACCGGCGTGTCGGACTCGAATGACGCTGCGCAAAACAGTGCTCTTCCCACTGTTGTTGCGCCCTACCAGGAGATCAAACTTCGTGAAGTCGTACGTCTGCTTTCCGACACTCTTGAAATTCGTCAGGCTTAGTCGCGTAATCATCGAGCGAGACCGTTCGGGGCGTCTCTCGCACCTAAGGTCCGACAGGCGGCCACGTCGCGATCTTCCCTCATCATGCGATCTTAGACACTTTCCATTACCTTACTCCCGTGGTGGCCAACCCTGCCCGGCTCACTTCCCTGATATCGGGCGGGGAGGCGATTTCTCCAACCCAAGTGTTCAAAGGAAAGGCGGAATTGTGGGGTTCTTAGCGACCTTATCTGTCACGCATAAGATCCCTAAACTCACTCAAACCTGGGGGGCCTTCAGGTCATCCAGAAACTCCGACGCGGGGTTGACGCCGCTCACCCACAGGTGATCTCTGGCACGGGTGCAGGCCACGTAGAGCAGATGGCGCTCCGTGTTGTAGACCTCTTCGAGGTCGCTGTCGTCGCCGACTGATTCGATGCGTTCCTGAAGCGGGATCACCTCGTCGTCGCAGGCCATCACCGCCACTGCGCGGAACTCCAGGCCCTTTGCGAAGTGCATCGTGCTGATCGAGACGAGGCCGCCGACCGTTTCGGCGGTTTCGTCGAGGACCTTTACCGGCAGGCCTGCAGACGCCACCGCGGCACGAGCACGCGGGATCTCCGCGGGCGACCGGACGAACACCGCCATTTCGTGAGGCGTCACGCCTTCGCCCGCTCGCGCTCGCAGCCACGCGCCAACCGCGGCGCTCTCCAACTCCGGAGAATCGAACGTCGACACCTCAGGCGCGGGACCATTGAACACCGAGATCGTGCCGCGGCGGTCTTCCTTGTTCCCATCAACGTCGGCAACCTCCGCACCAAGCAGGCGATCCGCCATCCCGCGGATCTGATGCGATGTCCGGTAGTTGATCCGCAGCGTGCGCGACCGGCCGCGGATGTCGACGCCGAGAGCCTTCCACGAGAACGGCTGCTGGAAGATGCGCTGGCCCAGATCGCCAGTGAAGAAGAGAGCCTCGGGCAAGGCACCGCCGAGCGCCGCAAGAAAACGAAGCTGCGCCACGCCCACGTCCTGGGCTTCGTCGACGACGACGAACTCGAACGGCGGCTTCATGCCCGAGGCCAGACGCTGCGCCAGCGCGCTGAGGAGACTGGCGGTCGTCATCAGACCCTTCTCCTTCAGGCCCGCGCGAACCTGCTCGAACATCGCCCACAGAGCCTCGCGCTGCTTCTCGGGCAGCCGCTTCTTGCGGCCTTCGCGGTCCGTACTGAGAGCCGGCCTGCATTCGACGAACGCTGCATCCCGGCTGGCTGCGTTGCTCGTCGCCCGAATATTCTCGATATTCGTGGCTCCTCGACGCCTTGCCATCCGGGCGCATCGCTCGTCTCGGTGCGACGGCGGGCTCTCAGCACGAACCGCCTGCGCGCGACATCGCGATACGACTCCCACGTGTCGAGTTGCCATCAGAAACGAGACCGAGAGCTTCTGCCCGGTCTCTGTGGCAGCTCGCTCGATGAGGCCTCGCACATCCGCACGCGACGCGAGCTTGGGCCGGCCGAGGTTCCGATCGTAGAGGCGCTGAGCGATTCCGTTCAGCGCGTGGACTTCAAGACGCTCGGCGATGCGGGGTTCATCCCCCAAGGGGAGGCTTCGCCCTCCCCAAGGGTCGGCCTCGCGCTTGCCGGTCAACCGCCGCAGCTTGCTGCGGAGCGCGTTCGCCAGAGCCTCGGAGAAGGTGGTGAGAAGCACGCGCGCCTCGGGGTTCGCGCGGGCCAGGAAGACGGCGCGATGCAGGGCCACGATGGTCTTGCCGGTGCCCGCCGAGCCGGAGATGCGCGCCGGCCCGCCGTACATCCGCTCCACCGACTCGCGCTCTTGCGGGATGGAGGAAGACGGTCCACTTCTCCAGAGGGGAACTCAAGTGCCCGTTCCAGCTCCTCGATGCTCTCGACCACACGGAACCGGCGCTGCGCGTCGGGATGCTCGAAGGCCTCGCGCTCGATCCGCGGCTCGACGGACCGCTCCTCGACCTGCGGAACCACGCGCTTGATTGGCGTGCCGCCCACCGCGTGGTTGAGGACAGCTTCGGCGGCCTCGGCGGGAAGGTGCGACGCCACATCCAGGACGTTGCCCTCCGTGGCCTTCAGCACGTCATCGACCCACTCGACGGGAACGCCCCAATCCAGCAGGTGGCTCGGCGACATCTCATGGAACAGGAGGACGGGTGGCGCAGGAGCCTCGACGTAGCGAGGGACGACGATCTCCTCCACCCGCTCGCGGATCTCCACCAACTGCGCGGCGCCGGTGCGGGGATGCGTCTCCAGCTTGCGACGCTCGGCCCAGGAGTAGGCGGCATCGTGATGGCCCACGTAGGCGAGGAGCAGGCTGCCCGGTGTCCGGTGGACGATCAGCCGCAGGTCGCTGCTGACACGCACCGACCAGAAGTTCTTGTCCTTCGCCTTCTCCAGCTTGTGAAACTGCATCCCCGGCGAGGCCGGGTTCATCTGAAGATCGAACGCGGTCGTCTTCACGGCCTTCTGCTCGTCGCCCGTCAGCCTCGCCAGGCTGTCGGTGAAGGTGTCGGCGATCCGGAAATCCACTCCGGCGTCTCAACGCCTAACGAATGTGGCGTGTTGCGCAACCTTCTGTGCGTGCTCGATCTGTCTGGCCTTCTGGGTCTTGGGATCGTCGGCGATCCAAGGCCACCCTCGAATGCCGGCGTGCCGATCGGAGGGCTCGGCCTCAACCACATTCAGGCCCGCGATCGCGACGTGCCGCGTTTTGACGATCGCAGCACCGTGGATCCTGCGTCCAGGCGACAGCGGAATGTGGTCGCTTGCGATCTTCCAAAGGTCCGTGGCCGGCTCCGCCCCATGCCTGAACACGGACGCTTCCCTGTCGGCGTCGTTTGGGTCCGGGAGAAATGCGGCCGCTTTGACCACGTCGCCTGAATAGTCGCTGGACGAACGAAGAAACCTGGCGAGATCCTCGTTCTCGCCGACGATTTCAGGCAGCCCGGACGGGAGATCGGCCATTCTTCATGATCGCGGCAATCCCGTCGATCAGTCGCTCGGGCACGACGGCGCCCGTGAAAGCCGCAACGCCGTGTCCGTGTTCCGCACCATCGAGCCAGGCGTAGGGCAGGTGGTCGCCGCTTCCGACGCTCACCGTGAACATGCGAGTCCGGGACGCGATCCAGTCAAGGGACACCGAGCCATCGGGCTCTGCGGCGAACTCCGGCATCGGAACACCCTCAGGCAGAGCCCGCACCAGCCGCTCGGCAAGGCGAACCGCCTCGGGCGATACCGTTCCGGCACCATGCTCGTCGGGTGCGTCTGCGCCGCACTCTCGAACTAGGTCATCCAGGCGCGCGATCGCGGCGCCCTTGGGTCCAAACCACCACTGAGATCGCCCTGTGGAGTTGATGGCAGAGAGAAAAGCCTCACGAAGCACGCGCGCATCCTCTGACCAGCTACTTCCTTGCTGAGCAAACGCGTGAAGAGCTGGTGGCTCGAATGCGCGATCTACAGAAATAGTTGCAAGCATCGTGCCGATATTGTCCTCGTAAAGACCCTCTTTGCCAAACTCCTCAGATCCTGGATCCGGGCCGCGACAAGCGCCCAGTCCTTGGGCTCTCCGGCTTGATCCGCCTGCGTTTCGATGTCCAAGACTACCGGCAAGAAGTCTCCGGCAAGTGCCTGGCTTGCCATGATGACGTTGACCAAGGTTCCAGTCGGCGCGATGTACCGCAATTTGATTCGGCGGAGTTGAAGAGGGGATGTGAGGTCAACGAACGCGCTGAACGTGCGACGAATCTCGCCTAGATAGTCGTCCATCGTGGAGTAGGGAGCGAGACGGTTGAAAGCGAAGCCCTCGGCCCGTACCTGCACCAGCTGTTTCTCATCCAACTGAAGGAACTGAAGCGCTTGCACGCCTCTGCTCATCGACGCCTGCGGCTCGGGCCCGGAAACCTGGAAGGTCGAGTGCATCTGTTTCCGGGGCGTGGGATATCGGTCCACGAAGACCACACGCGCCCTCTCCTCGACGCTTTGGACGTCGAACTTCTGTGGCATATCGCATTCGATTTCCAGTACCGCCTCCATGATTGGCGGCTTGAATCCGGCGGGGAGTACCTCAACCACGGCGTGAGCCTAAACCGAAACGGCCTGTGGCGTCGGAGACCCATCGGCAGAGGGCCGAGAAGCGCAACGGTGGGCCGGGGGTACCATCCCGAGGTGCGGCCACTCCTCGCCTACTTCGACACAAACAGCCTCGGGCACATGTACGAGCGAAGGGCCGGGGTGACAGACGAGGTGGTCCGGACAATTGAAGAAGCAGTCGGGGCCGGGGAACTCTTGATTCCGGCCTCGGTCATCACGCTTGAGGAACTCCTGGCCGCCGGTGCAGGCGAGGGCAGGATTCTTGGAGATCTGAAGAAGGAGAGTGAATGTTTCCTGGGCCTCATGCAAGGAAAGCAGCAAGAACTCCGGGATGCCGCGCTGGTCTTCAAGAAACGCCGAGGGCGTATGCCGACGATCCAGGACATCTGGGCTGGAACGAAGGAGGTTCTACTCGGAATCATCGCCAATCATGCCGGGTGTCTCGATGGCTGTGTGGCTAGAGGTTTGGAGGGCTTGCTCGCGTCCCGTGCTGTTCACGCCACCGTCGGCATTAGGGTTAGCCAGGCACACGCTCAGTCGGTTGAGAAGAAGAACCCGGACATCGGTGACGCGCGGGACCAGCAACACATCGCCATGGCCGCCGCCGTTGGAGGCGTGCTCGTGACCCACGACAAGGCGCTCGCGAAAACCGCCCGGAACATTCATGGTCTTTCGATGGACGTCCTCACGGCTTCCGAACTTGCGAAAAGGCTTCAGGGTGAACGAGGTACCGTCTCCGACGTTCCTGGTGATAGCTAAACCCTAAACACCTTCATCACCTCATCCCCAAGGTGATTGATGACCTTCACGGCAATCTTCCCGCCCTTTGGCTTCGCGAACGGGCGCGACGTGTCGCTGTTCAGCGTGGCCCAGGCGTCGGCGTTGATCTCCGCCTTCAGCGTGGTCTTGAGCGCGCTGTACGGGTCGTTCTGGCCGAGGAAGTAGGCGTGGCGGACGAAGAAGCTCTCTTCGTTGTAGTCGGTGTCGATGAACCAGCAGGCGATGCCGTCGGCGCCGTCGCTGCGGACTTCGCCCGTGTTCGGATGGAAGACATCGACGCCCTTCACCCGTATCTGAACCAGATCGTCGGAACTCGAAGCGGAGGCCGGATTGACTCCGGCCGCAGCGCTCGGGGGTCCGGGGGGCTGAGCACGGCTTTGATCGCCATCTGCGGCCCCCCGGCTCAAATAGATCACTTCAATATCGGGCTCACCGAAGATCACGAACAGGTTTCCCTTGCCGGTGTTCTTCAGGTCGTCGGCCATGTGCAGGTCGGCGTTCATGCGCGCCTTCAGCACGGGGATGCGGCCGAGCTTGTTGAACTCGGTGGTGTGCGCCTCGTAGTTGAAGGCGCACGCGATGAGGACGTCGAAGTTCGCGTCGCCCGCTTCTCTTGCTGCTTCCACCAGGTCGATGCGGGTGACCGTGCCGAACTCGGGGCCGATGAAGACGGCGGCGCGCTTCTCTTTGCCGTCGCTGTCGAGATAGCGGCCGTCGCCGCAGATCAGGTGGCCCGGCCAGGGGACCAGCGAGGTGAAGGCGATCTTGTCGTCCTTGTGCGCCTGCTGGACGCCCGCGGTGCGCAGGTTTTCCAGGATCATTTGCGGGAACGTGCGCTTGGGGTCGAACGGTTCCGAGCCGTCCGACGCCTTGCTGTCGTTGGGGTCGATCAGTTCGTCGTTCTCGTCGACGCCGAGGACGCGGTGCGGCGAGAGGCTCTCCACCGTGAACGGGCCGGCGACGCGGACTTTCTTCTTGTCTTCGTACGGCTTGTCGTAGAGGTACTCGAACTCCGCTTTGGCAGCGATGGAGGCGTCTATCTCCTTCTGCCGCGCGATGCGCGCCTGCCACCACTCGGCGTGGAGCTTCTTCGCGGCGTCGGTCCACATCAGGCCGGACCCTGAGCCTGTCGAAGGGTCGCGCGGGATCTCCCACTCCTGCCATGTCTGCTTGAGGGACTTGGTGAGGGACTCGCGCAGCGGTTCGAGCTTCGTCTGCCACTTGTCCCAGATGACGTCGATCTCGGCGTTGTTGGCGATGACCCCTGAGGTGATGGCCGCAGCTCGCTGGTAGACGAAGCCTTGCCGCACATCGCTTCGTGCCCGCTGAGACGAGGGAGCCCTGCCAGTGAGTTCTGCTTCCTTGAGTTGGCCCTCGGCGGAGTCCGCAAGCAGGTAGTAAGGGTAGCGAGCGCCCATGATTCGAGCGCGAGCAAGAGCCAGGGCAACTCGTGATGTGTCGATGGTGATCCAGCGTCGGCCCCATTGTTCGGAGACAAACGCGGTGGTTCCAGAGCCGCACGTCGGATCGAGCACGAGATCGCCTGGGTCCGTCGCCATGAGAAGGCACCGTTCGACGATTCGCTCGTTCGTCTGAACAACGTAAACCTGATCGGGTGCGCCGCCGAAGCCATCCCACCAGTTGGAAATCGATTTGTAGGGGAAGTCGTCGAGGTAGCGCTTGAAATCAAGTGCGGTCTTCGAGCGGATGAGGCGATCTGCATAAAGGACCCGAGTCATGCCCGGTAGGCCTTGCTCCGGGCGGGAGGTGTGGCTCCAGCATCTACCACGCGGCGGACTGATCAGGTCACCGTGGAGTGAGATCGGATCCATCTGATTCGCCCGCTCGCCGCCATTGGTAATGGGCCACGGCCGCAGTAGGCGAGCCCCAGGTAACTCCTTCTCAATTCGTCGGGGATAAGCGCGGAAATCCAGGTCCTCACCGTCTGGAGACTTGTACCTCTTCAGGCTGACTATCTCGCCGGTCGGAAGCTCGGCGCGGGAGAACTCATCGACGGTCTCATCGTCCAGGTCACGCTGTTCGAATATCTGGCGAAACTTCGTGTGACCCTCGGCACGAGATCTTCGCGAGTACCACAGGATGAAATCGTTCACGGGATCCATCAGCGACGACTTCTGACTTCCCTTCTTCTTAACGAGAATCTCCGTTACGCAGCCGTCCTCGCCGAACACTTCATCCATCAGCGCCCGAACGCGATGAACGTTTTCATCCCCGATCTGCACGAAAATCGACCCTGAGTCCGTCAGCAGATCGCGCGCCACGGTGAGACGGTCGCGCAAGTACGTGAGATAGCTGTGGATGCCGTCGCGCCAGGTGTCGCGGAAGGCTTTCACCTGCTCGGGCTCGCGCGTGATGTGGTCGACGTTGCCGTCCTTCACGTCGCGGCTGGTGGTGCTCCACTGGAAGTTGGAGTTGAACTTGATGCCGTAGGGCGGGTCGAAGTAGATGCACTGCACCTTGCCGCGCAGGCCCTCGCGCTCGGCGAGCGACGCCATCACCTGAAGCGAGTCGCCCAGGATCATCCGGTTCGACCAGTTCTGGTCGTGCTGATAGAACTCGGTCTTGTCGACGCCGGGCGCCACGCCGTTGAAGTCGGCGAAGAGGTCAGACATGCTGCCCTGCGCCGCCTGATGCGCTTCGGCCGCGCGGGTTTGCCGCAGCAGGTCGTCGATGAGGACCTTGGGGTGGACCTTCTCCTGGATGTAGAGCGGCGGAGCCTGAACGACAAGGTCGCTCCAGTCCTGCTCGTCTTTCCCGCGCCAGACAAGCTGCGGGTCGAGGTCGCGGTTGCGGGCCTGCTTCTCGTCTTTGTGCGTCTCGGGGTTGGCTCCGCCGCCGCGCTCGTAGGCGATGCGCTTCGCGGCTTGCTCTTCCTTCTGGACGACGGACTGGTACTCGGCGGTGGGGATGTTCTTCCGTCGCGCCTCGTCGTGGCGGATGGTTTCGACGGTCTTCTTGGCGGCCGGCTTGGCGGGGTTCTTAGGAGGCATGATTAGTGGAGGTGGATCCTGGCCGCTCTGGAAGCGGACGGGACCATTTTCGTGACGTCACGCAAATGGTCGGCTGAGATTCTCTCAGCAGTGCTGAGACTTCGGCGGCGGAGGTTACCCGCCTGAGTTGCCTGTGGTCGGATGGCCGTCATTGCGAAGGCCCGATCGTTCTGAGCTGGCCTGAAGCAATCTCGGACGCTCGAGAGATTGCTTGCCCCAAGGGCAGGCTTCGCGCTCGCCGAAAGCCAACGGTCGGCCGGCTCGCAATGACGAGGTGTTGGCGGGGTGGCCAGGCGAAGGGAGGATGTCCCATATGTCCCATAAACGTCCCATAACTTTCGGTGCCGCCGCGGCTCTCGCAAGTTTCCGCTCCGGCCTCTTCGCGGCGAGGCCATGAAGATCGCTGAGAGTTTTGGCCTGGGGTGTCCAATGGATGGCCCCAGGTGGCCCCTTTGGTCAGACGGAGAAGACTTGTCGCGCCTTCGGTTTGACGTCGTCGAATAATCGTTACTACAATATTTCCCGTGAGCCCGCGCCTGATCTGGGACGAAGCCAAGCGCCAGGCAAACCCCAAGCATGGCTTCGATTCCGCGGATGCGGAGTGGGTTCTGGAAAGCGACATCCGAATGGACAGCGAAGCTGGCCGCCATGGAGAGCGTCGCATTCAGTCGTTTGCCTATGCGTACAACCGACTCGCGGTGCTCACGGTCGTCCACGTGCCAAGTGAGGCTGCACGCATCGTGAGTTTTCGTGCCGCAAGCATCCCTGAGAGGAGGACCTACTATGAGTGGCTCGATACGGAATACAAGAACCCGCGCTGAAATCGACGCAATCCTCGAGGTGATCAAGAATCCGCCGCCGGGGGGCGACTTCGTTTGGGACGGCGTGGACGAGGACGATCGGCCCGCCACCCAGGAGCAACTGGACGCGGTGCTCGCGGAGTACCGCAGGAAGCGCGGTCGCCCTGTGGGCAGCAATAAGGTCTCGACGACCATCCGCTTCGACGCCGACGTTGTGGCGAGGTTCCGCGCGCGTGGGCGCGGTTGGCAGTCGCAGATGAACGCGGCGCTGCGGGAGTGGCTGCAGGCGCACGAGTAGCGTCGAGACCGCGAGAGCGTGAGGGCGAATACTCGTATCACGGGTACCATTTTGTTGACGTCAACAAAATGGTCGATCCGTTTGATTTGGGACGGCTTACCAGCCTCGGGCACTCTCAGCAGCGCTTGAATGGCCCCTTTGGCCCCTTTATGGCCCCTTTGGGGCCGCGGGAACTTGAGGCTCGTCATGACCCCTTTGTCCCCATTTTGTCCCCATCGGCGGGGAGCCAGATGTCCCATAAATGTCCCATACTGTCCAGTGTCCCGGCGCTCAACGCCGACCATGTTCCCGACGTCCCGGAATATGGTCGCCCGTAGTTCTCGTATCAGTGATACGAGAATTGGCTTTTCGGGCCATTTGAGCCGTTTATGAGCCATTCTTGTCTCCTGATGACTCGGGGTCGAGCAGCGCGTGGAACTCGTGCAGCTTCGCTCGGAGAAGCGACTTCTTGGGCATCATCCGCTGATATTCGGCGATGAGCGCGGGCGAAGTGGATCGCGCAAGCGCGTACTCCACAACCTCGTTGTCCTTCGAGGCGCAAAGCAGAACCCCGATGGAGGGGCGCTCGTGCTCTTTCCGCACGTCGCGGTCGAGCGCCTCCAGGTAGAACTGAAGCTTGCCAAGGTGCTCTGGCTGAAACTCCTCAACCTTCAGTTCGATACCCACCAGCGCATTAAGCCCCCGGTGGAAGAAGAGGAGGTCGAGGGCGAAGTCACGGCCGCCCACCTGGACGGGATATTCCGATCCAATGAAGGCGAAATCGCGACCCGGTTCAGTGAGGAACTGGCCGAGTCGCCGGACGAGACCGGTATGAAGGTCGGCCTCTGAATGCTCGGCAGGCAGGCCGAGGAACTCGAGCACGTATGTGTCTCGGAAGACGGCCTCCGCGCCCGGGTGCAATTGTCTCAGCGGTGCTGAGACAATTGGTTTCTGCACCACAGAACGCTCGAACAAGCCCGCCTGGATCTGGCGATCCAGGTCGCGGCTCCCCCAGCCCTCTCGAACTGACGCCTGCATGTAGAACGTCCGCTCGAGGGCGGAGTGGCTCCGGCCAAGAATCATCAAATGGTGGGTCCATGGCAAAAGTCGCAGCAGTGCTGCGACTTTCTTGTCGCTCCGATAGGTTTCGTAGAACTGCCGCATTCGGAACAGGGACGCGCGCGTGAACCCCCTGAGATTCGGCTGCTGACGTTGAATATGGGTCGCCAGGGCTTTCACCACTCCTTCGCCCCACTCGGCCGACTCGATCTTTCGGCTTAGGTACCCGCCGATCTGCCAATAGAGATCGACCAGGTGGGTGTTGGCGACCCGGTAGGTCTCTTGTCGTGCGCGGCGGATGAGTTCGACGACTTCGTCGAAGGCTCCCTCGGGGTTTCGCGCTGGAATCCGCTGCGCCCTCCGGTGCACCCGCGACCCAGAGGCGCTGACCGGCTTGGCCCGTTTGGCCCCTTTATGGCCCGTTTGCCGAGGGCTCTTTTTCTTCCTCGTCCGCTTCTTCATCGTCCGCACTCCCCGCTTTGACTTCGCGCTGCGGCCATCGCAGGCGCCGGGGGCCATTGTCGCGGGGGCAAGAGCACGGCTGGGTCCATTTGTCGCAGCACTGCTGCGACTTTTGGCAACACTCTCACCAGTGGTGAGAGTTTCTTCGTGAGGCGAAGGGCGGCGGTCAAGCGGCGCCCCCTTTTGTGGCGGTGGCCAGGAGCTTGTCGAACTCGGGCTGGAGCTTCGCCTTGAAGTCGTCTTCCATCTCCCAGACGTCGGTGAACTCGGCGAAGGCCCAGCGGCCGTAGGTGCCGAGGTTGTTGACTCCCGGGACCCAGTAGGTCTCCATCGTCGACTTCTTCTCCTTGGCGTCTTCGCGGCGATAGCCTTTGATCTCCACGATCAGGTGGAGGAGGTCCTTGTCGCCATGGCCGTCGTCGATGAGGACGATGAAGTCGGGGATGTAGCGGCGCATTTCCGAGCCGTAGCGATAGGGCACGTCGAGGTTGAGGCCGCGGTTCTTCACGTAGGCGCGGACCTTCGGGTGCGACTCGACCACGTGGCAGAACTCGCCTTCCCAGCCGCTGTCGAGGATGACGTAGTTCACGTGGCTTCGATCGGCGCGGGATTCCCAGCGATCCGTTCTCGAGGTCGTGAAACGAACATGGCGGGTGGAGCCTTCCGGGTTGTAGGGGTCGAGTACGGCCTGGATCGGCCGCTTCCCTTCAAACGCCCTCGTGATGCCGGCTTGAATGCGCTCGCAGGCCATGTCGGCGAGCGTCTTGTATTTGAGTTGCGCGGGGTACGTGCCGCCTTTGCAGACCAGGCACGTCTCCACCCACTGCCTTGTGATCCGCTTGAGCTGGCCGAAGAGATGCAGGCGGGGCTCGCCGTTCTCATCGCGGAATCGCGACATGACGAGGTGCGAAGTCAGTTCGTAAACGACCTGCGAGGGGCGGAAGTCGCGGGTGTGGGCGAGGTTGAGATCGACCTGCGCTCCGATGATTCCGGAGTTCTTGGTCCTGGTCGCGCCCACCAGCTCGGGCGTCAGTTGCATCACGGAGTCGTCGTTGAACTCGGCGGTCAGTCGCTCGCTCGGAAGCTCGGTCCGGTAGCCAAGGACGCGGGGGAACCGAATCTCCAGCGCCTCGCGATCGGCCATGGCGTGCACGAGGATGGTTTCTCTCGGCGGCTGCGGAGGTGCTACCACCGGCTTCGCCGTGAAGTCGAAAGGAATGCCCAGGATGTCGGCGTATTCGACGTTGAAGAGGTTCTCGTCGTTCAGTTCGTACGACTGGCGGCGTAACGCGCGGCCGATGACCTGTTCGCAGAGAAGTTGGGTGCCGAAGGCGCGGACGCCGAGGACGTGGGTGACGGTGTTGGCGTCCCAGCCTTCGGTGAGCATGGACACCGAGACGACGCAGCGGATCTGTTCGCCGAGGCGATCACGCTTTCCGACTGTGTTCATGACTTCGCGAAGAAGTTCATTGTCGGCGATCTCGTCGGCGGTCTTTTGGTTCCCGGTTCGTTGGACGATCTCCCGACGGAAGCGTTCGATCTCGTCCGCGGCCATGCCGCGGAAGTTGTCGTCGAGGGCCTCGCCGGACTCGAGCTGTTCGCTGTCGATCAGCAGCGTGTTCGGCCGCGCGAGCGCGTTGCCGTGCTCGTCGAAGTTTCTGAATAGCGGAAGCCGACCGGCGTTGTAGCTCTCAGTCCCATCCTCGTTCTTCCTGGTGAAGCCGGAGATGTAGTCGTAGACGAGCTTCGACGTGGACGTGTTGTTGCAGACCACGATGAAGCACGGCGGTACCCGCATGCCTTCCTTAGCCCACAGCTGGAACGTCTTTTCGTAGTGACCGTAGAGGGCGTCGAGCGCGGTCTGAAGGGGGGGCGGCAGGTCGAGCGGATCAAGGCCCTCGGCCTTGCCGCGGCCCTTCTTCGGCATCTTCGATCTGATGTGAGTCCAGAGGTCGCGGAACATCGGAACCGTGGAGCCGGGGATGTTGTCGGCGATAGGCACGCGCGGGAGCTTTACGATGCCGCACTCGATGGCATCCATCAGCGAGAAGTCGCTCATCGTCCACGGGAAGAGCGTGCCCTCCGCATAGCCGGAGCCGGAGAGGAAGAACGGCGTGGCGGAGAGGTCGATGACCTGGGTGACGCCGATCTTCCGCTTCACCATCTCCAGGCCCGAGATCCAGACGCGGGCGGCCTCGTTGTTTTTCTCGGCTTCCTTCCTCTCGTCGCCCTTGAGAGCCTCGGCCGCGACCAGAGGGACTTCGTCCGCGGTGACTGTCGCCGGCTTCTCCCGATAACAGTGGTGCGCTTCGTCGTTGATGACGAGGATGTTCTTCATGCCCATGAGGTCGGGCATGACCCGCTGGATCATCTGGCCATCGGTTTCGAGCGTCTGAAGCTCGTCGCCTAGACGGCCCTTGAGCAGCGAGCGACCACCCTTCGAGACTTCCATCCGCTCGCGGCGCAGGAAGGCGTGGTAGTTGGTGATGACGATCTTCGCGTGGCCGAGTTCCTTCAGCATCTCGCGGGGAACGAGTTCGCGCGTCTCGTAATAGTTGTCGGGATCGTTCGGCTGCAGGACGCGGAGGCGGTCTTTGATCGTGAGGCCAGGCGTGACGATGAGGAAACCGCGGGTGAAGCGCCGGCTGCCGGGATGGCGCGAGGCGTTGATCGACTGCCAGGCGATGAGCATGGCCATCACGGTGGTCTTGCCCGCGCCAGTCGCGAGCTTCAGCGCAAGGCGGAGAAGCTGGGGGTTCGCGTCCGCGCTCGCATTGGCGAGGTGGTCGAGGAAGCGTTTTCCCTGTTTGTGCTGGGGGGCTACTTCGGTGAGCCAGATGGCGGTTTCCACCGCTTCGATCTGGCAGAAGAAGGGCCGCTCGTTCGCGAACTTGTGGCTTCGCCAATGCTGAAGGAGGAGCGTTGTCTCCGGCGTGACGCCCCAATCTGCCGAGTTCTGGAACCGGAACGTGTCAACACGGGTGAGACACCGAGGGTTGGAGTTTAGGGAGCAATTGGAAGAGAGCGGACCCGGTTTGG
>ENA-ORBV01004234-ORBV01004234.1-microbial-mat-metagenome-genome-assembly--contig:-NODE-4234-length-27809-cov-6.941908_pt1 | contig 27809 bp, 25 predicted proteins | sample MGYA00237777_ERZ505514 | MGnify/ENA primary metagenome ERZ505514 (study PRJEB26160, sample SAMN06269048) | microbial mat metagenome | isolation source: Oligotrophic lake microbial mat | place...
GTTAAGTGGTTCAACGCGGAAAAGGGCTTTGGTTTCATCGCCCCTGAGGACGGAAGTCCTGACGTGTTCGCCCACTACTCTGCAATCGCTTCGAGCGGCTACAAGTCGCTCGACGAGAACCAGAAGGTTGAGTTCGACATCACCCAAGGACCCAAGGGTCCTCAGGCGGAGAACATCCGCCCCCTCTGATCTTGATAGTTCAGTACAGAAACGCCCCGGCTTCGGCTGGGGCGTTTCCCATTGCCGGGCGTTTCCCATTGCCAGCGAAGCCTTAACTACTCCTCGACCGGCGCGCCTTCGCGCACCCTTCGCACCACGAAGACCACGATCAGAAGTAGCACTGCGCCGATTACGACGTACTGCAACACGTCAGCGAACGGTTCGACGATCGTCCAGTTCTCGCCGAGCAGATAGCCTGCGAGAACGAACAGCGTGTTCCAGATCGAACTGCCGAGGAAAGTCAGAAGCACGAAGAGCCAGAGGTTCAGCCGAGTGATTCCCGCGGGGATCGAGATCAGGCTTCGGAAGATCGGCAACATCCGCCCGAAGAAGACAGCCTCGGCACCGTGTTTGTCAAACCACGCCACCGACTTATCGATGTCAGAAACCTTCAAGAGCGGCACCCGACGGGCGACACCTCGCAGCCGTTGCGCGCCAAGCAGTGCACCGAGCGAGTACAGCACGATCGCTCCGAGCACTGAGCCTGCCGTGGTCCAAAGCAGCACCTCCGCCAGTTGCAGATCACCGCGGGATGCCGCGAGACCTGCGAGCGGCAGGATGATCTCGCTCGGGATCGGCGGGAACAGGTTCTCGATAAAGATCGCGATTCCGGCCCCGGGTGCGCCGAGCGTATTCATGAGGTCGACCGCCCAGCGCGCAACGCCCGTAAGTTCTTCGCCGTCGGTGGCTGGCACGACTGCAAGAACGGACATGGCTTGGGACAGAAACGTCATGGGTTCACGCTACCGCCCACAATTGTGCTCAGGCACACGAGCATGGAGCCGAGCCTCGCTTGCCCGCACGTCATCGTCCCAGCAGGCTTAGGAGCGCATGCTGTTGCGCACGTAGTCGATCCTGGATTGCAATTGCGCGACGGTCGCTTGAGCAACAGCAGGTCCACCGCACACTCTGCGTAACTCAGCATGGATGATGCCGTGCGGTTGCCCGCTCACCTTCGCGCGCATCCCGACCAGAGAGTTCAGCAGCGTGCGCTGCTCGCGCAAGGTGCGATAGAGCGGGCCCGGTGGAGCGGCCCGCGAGCGGTCGCTCTGCGCCGTGGACTGCGCGGTTCCGTGGGAGGCCCCCTGTGCGGCTCCCAAGGCTGCCCGACGCGATTGACGGGCCTGTCGCTGGCGAAGGAGTTCGCGCACTTGATCGGGTTCCAGAATGCCCGGCAGCCCGATGAAATCGAGTTCCTCATCGCTGCCGATGGCGGCGGCAAACCCGAATTCCTCGCCGTCGAACAACGCACGGTCGAAATTCGCGTCCGAGTCGATGGCCTGCCAAACGAACGCATCGGTGAGCTCGCTCGACGCCGATCCGTCCGCCTCGGCCCGCCCGAGCAGCTCATCATCGAGGAGCCCATCGTCAGCGTCGGCACCATCATCGCGGTCGAGCGCGTGATCGCGCTCGAGCTCAAGCCTCGCGGCGAGGTCCATCAGAATCGGGACGCTCGGCACGAAGATCGAGGCTGTCTCGCCGCGTCGTCTGGCTCGAACGAAACGGCCAACGGCTTGAGCGAAGTACAAGGGAGTCGATGCGGAGGTTGCGTACACCCCAACCATGAGCCGCGGAACGTCAACACCCTCCGACACCATTCGAACTGCGACCATCCAGCGACGGCGACCAGCTGCAAATGCGTCGATCCTGGCGGAAGACTCGCTCTCGTCCGACAGAACGAGGCTCGGCTCCTCACCTGTGATTTCGCTCAGGAGCAGGGCGTAGGCCCGCGCTGAGTCCTGGTCGGTTGCGATAACGAGCCCACCGGCATCCGGAACACTGTTGCGCACTTCGCTCAGTCGAGTATTTGCGGCTCGCAGCACCGATGGCATCCACTGACCCTGTGGGTCGAGCGCTGTTCGCCATGCCTGCGCGGTGACATCTTGGGTGTCGCCCTGACCGAGCCGTGCGACCATCTCGTCGCCCATCCGCGTGCGCCAGCGCATCTGGCCGGCATAGGCCAGAAAGATCACCGGCCGAACAACTCCATCAGCGAGTGCGCGACCGTAGCCATATGAGTAGTCGGTGAGCGAGATGCGGATGCCGGCTTCATTTGGCGCGTAGGTCACGAACGGGATTGCAGCGGTGTCGCTGCGGAACGGGGTCCCGGTCAATGAGAGCCTGCGTGTTGCCGGGCCAAACGCTTCTTGGATGGCGTCTCCCCAACTCAGGGCGTCCCCTCCGTGGTGGATCTCGTCGAGAATCACAAGGGTGCGCGCGGATTCGGTGATCTCGCGGTGCAGGCTCGATCGCACGGCAACTTGGGCGTAGGTCACTGCCATACCGTGAAAGCGCCGCCCTCCCCAGCTGGAACCGTTGGCGTGTGTCGGATTGAGGCGCAAGCCGACGCGATGGGCGGCATCTGCCCACTGGCGCTTGAGGTGATCGGTTGGGGCGACGACCGTGACCCGGTCAACGACCCGCCGTGCGATGAGCTCGACCGCCAATCGCAGGGCGAATGTCGTCTTGCCGGCTCCCGGGGTTGCCGCGGCGAGAAAGTCACGGGGCTCGCTCTCGAAGTAGCGATCGAGTGCCTCTGCTTGCCACGCTCTGAGCTTCTCAGCGGTGCCACGGGCAGCGCGCTCTGGGTAGGCCGGTGAAAGGTGCTCGACGGCGAAAGTGCCGACGGTTGGGGTGGGAAACGGCGGCTTGGGCGACGGCTCGGGCGACGGCTCGGGCAAACTCATGCTCACTTGATACGACTGTACGCGGGTCTTGGTGGCTCAGTCGCGCTGACCGAGACGGGGCCGCTCAATCGCGGTGTGTCCGACAAGTCGAGCCGGCCGAACAGAGCCGACCCCGAACTTGGCGGTCGCGGCATCCATCACGTTCTCAGCCTCGCGCCACCCGTCGTTCTCGTCCCAAAGCCCCTGCTGCACCGCACCGGCGGCAACAAGTTGCTCGGCCCGCACGCCAATCAATCGGATGGCGCTGGACTCGAAGCCGCGATCGTTCGCCAGCGCCAGCGTCTCCACGATCTGCAGTGCCTCCTGATAGATCCGTCGGCCGAGATCCGTCGGTTGGAGCATCGTGTGCGACCTCGTGATGGTCGTGAAGTCGCCGTATCGCACCTTGACCACAACCGTGCGGCTGAGCAGTCCGGCCCCTCGCAGTCGCACCGCCACGAGATTCGACATGCGCAGCAGTTCGCGCCGGATGACACGTGGCTCAGACACGTCGTGCTCGAAGGTCATCTCGTGGCCGACACTCTTCTCGTCACGGCCGGCTCTGACCGGCCGCGGGTCGATACCCCAGGCAAGCTCGTGCAGGCGATTCCCGCTGGACTCGCCGACAATACGGCGCAGCGAATCGCGGTCGGTGGCGGCGAGTTGACCGATGGTGTGGATGCCGCGCGCGCGCAGCAACTCTTCGGTCTTCGGTCCAACGCCCCAGAGTTTGCCGATTGGCAGCGGATGGAGAAAAGCGATGGTTTCTGACTGCGGGATAACCAGTAGTCCATCCGGCTTGGATAGGCCGGAAGCAATCTTTGCCATGAACTTGGTCGACGCGGCGCCCACCGAACAGACCAGACCGGTCTCGGCGCGAATTCGAGCTCGCAATTGTTCTGCCACCCGAATCGGAGAGCCGAACACTGATCGTGCCGAGGCGACATCCAAAAAGGCCTCATCAATGCCGACCGGTTCGACGCAGGGGGTGAAGTCTTGGAAGATCGCCATGGCAGTTGACGAGTAGTGGCTGTACCGCTCGAAGTGCGGCTCGAGCACAATCGCTTGCGGACAGCGACGAAGGGCAATCGACATCGGCAACGCTGAATTAACGCCGAACTTTCGCGCCTCATAGTTCGCCGCAGTGACAATGGATCGGGTCGATCGGTGACCAACGATGACGGGCTTACCAACAAGCTCCGGGTGATCGAGCAATTCCACCGAAGCGTAAAACGCATCCATGTCGACGTGCAGGATTGTCGCTGTCGAGTCATCGACCGTCGCTGCGGTCACCCGTCGATCGCGCCCGTCCTGCTTGCCCATACTGTCATCCTCGCAGCAACAACCGACAGTGCTGTTTGACGCGCCAAACGAAAGCAGGGCGGGCGTCGGGAGCACCGACATCCGCCCTGTTCGGGTGAACTGTTCTAGGCCTTAGCGGCGGCGGCGGCTTCCTCGGGTCACGAGCCCGTAGATGGCGAGCACGAGCACTGCTCCGCCAATCGCCAGCAACCACGTCGTGATGTCGAAGAAGCCCTGCAGGCCAATCCCGAACAACTGGCTTCCAAGAAAGCCGCCCACGAGGGCACCGACGACACCGAGCACGAGGGTGAGGATCCAGCCACCGGCGCCCCTTCCGGGAAGGATGGCTTTTGCGATGGCCCCGGCGATCAATCCGAGGACGATCCAAGCGATGATACCCATGATGAACTCCAGTTCTTCAGGAAAATGCCACGAAGATCGGGGCAATTGTCGAGCGTACGCCCAGAAAAGGATCTGAACTAGGGTTTTGAGTCATAGCAACTGCAATTGGAACGGTGTATAGCTAGAGCAATGACAACAGTTCACCCGTGGCGCAGATTCGTGGCGATCGGCGATTCGTTCACCGAAGGGATCGGTGACCCAGAACCTGAGAGCATCGGCGGACACCGCGGCTGGGCCGATCGGGTCGCCGAGGTGCTAGCTGAACCAGTGGAGGATTTCGCGTACGCAAACCTCGCTGTTCGCGGCAAAGTGCTGCAGCAGATAGTGGACGAACAAGCTGAGGCGGCGCTCGAACTCAAGCCTGATCTCATCAGCGTCTCGGCTGGCGGCAACGACATTATTCGTCTTGGGACAGATCCCGACGCGATCGCCGCGCGATTCGACAGGCTAATGCGGGTACTCCGGCGCGACGGCGCAACAGTATTAATGTTCACCGGACCCGATATCGGCATGACGCCGGTATTGCGCCGGTCCCGCGGCAAGGTCGCCATTTACAATGAGAACCTGCGCGCGATTGCCCACAACCACGACGCGATCGTCGCTGACATGTGGGGCGTGCGGGAGCTAGCCGACGCACGAATGTGGGATCGAGACCGCCTGCATTTCTCCCCAATTGGCCACCACACGGTTGCGCGAATGGCGCTCTCTGCGCTCAATGTCGAGAATTCGTTGCGGCCGCTCAACCCCGTGCCGCTCCCCGCCCGAGCGTGGCGGCAGGCACGCACTGACGACCTCGTTTGGGCGCGGGAACACTTCGTACCTTGGGTTGTGCGACGCCTTCGAAACGAGTCCTCTGGGGATACTCTCGCCCCAAAACGACCAACGTTCTAGCTCGCGCCGGTTTGAGATCGAGCTTGTTCAGCCAGCGATCCCCGCGTAACCCGTTCGTCTGGCAGCTGGGCAATCGAATGGATCGCCTGCAGCGCCGAGCCCAACTTGATTGAGGTACCTGATGACGATGCGATACGACGTGAGCAGGCTGACCTCGGTGTAGAGGATGCCACGGCTCTCGCAGTACTCCCGAACGATTTCGCCTGCCCGTTTCAGGTGCGGGCGCGGCATGGTCGGGAACAGGTGGTGCTCGACTTGGTAGTTCAGTCCACCCATGAAGTGGTTCATGAAGTGGCCGCTGCGGATGTTGCGGCTGGTGAGAACCTGACGACGGAGAAAGTCGACTTTTGAGTCCCTCGGCAGGATGGGCATCCCCTTGTGATTTGGGGCAAAGGACGCGCCCATGTACACCCCAAAGACGGCGAGTTGAACACCAAGAAACGCGAACGCCATTCCGAGCGGGAGGAACGCGAAGACGATTGCGACATAGCTGATGTTGCGAACGAGCAGGAGCACAATCTCGAGGGCACGCTTATCGACTGCGCCTTTCGAGAACACCGTCATGAAGGCGTGCCGGTGGAGGTTTAAGCCTTCGAAAATGAGAACCGGGAAGAATAAATAGCCCTGACGGTGTGCCATGAACTTGCTGATGCCGGCGAGGCCCTCTGCCTTGTCCTGCTGGAAGATGATGAAGTCGGTCTCGATGTCCGGGTCTTTATCGACAATGTTCGGATTCGCGTGATGGCGCGAGTGCTTGGACATCCACCACGAATAGCTGATGCCGACAACGAGGTCTGCCATAATGCGCCCAAGAAAGTCGTTGGTCTTTCCTGACTCAAACACTTGTCGGTGCGCGAGCTCGTGGGTGATGAAGGCGTACTGGGTGAAGATGATGCCGAGTGCTGCGGCGATCAGGAGGATGAACCAGGTGCCTTGCAGCGCGGCAAACCCGAACCAGACCCCGATCATGGCCACCGTGATCACCGAGAAGACCGCAACGTAGAAGCCGCGGCGACGGCGAAGCAGCCCTGATTCGCGGATCGTTCTCATCAACGCTGCGAACTCGCTCATCGGGTTGGCAACTCCGCGATCTCCTGTGCGAATCACTCGGTCACGTGAGACGGACGATGCACCAGAGGCGATGACAGAAGACACGTGGCTCCATGGGAGTCGAATGACTTCGCAGTCACTTGAAGCGAGCAGTCGCTCGGATGTTCCGAGCTTACTGGCGGAGACCGGGGCTACGGTGCAAGCGGCGCGCAGAGCGAAGTGTCTCGGCGAATCCACAGATTCGGTTAGAACAGGGCAAAGGGATTACTCAAGCGCCACCATGGGCCAGGGTCAGCGATCGTCGAGTCGAGTTCGATCGGCACGGTGACGACCCGGTCGCCGACGGCGAAGCTCAGCTCGCCCACATCCTGGCCTGCCTTACCGTAGAGAACAGACTCCGATTCGACGATGGCCGTGATGGACGAGCCAGCCCAGGTCACGATCGAGCGCGATTCTGCGGCAACGCCGGTGGAGGCATCCCCCCATACCGTCTCGTACTCTGCGACAGGCTGGCCCGCTTTGACAAGTTCGACACTCTGGAAGCCGGCGACAGTGCCGATCAACAACGCGCTAATGCTCTCGTTGAGGGTCGGTCGGTCCGGCCCACCGAGGGCGGCACCGATGAGCGTGACAGTCTCGCCGCCGACGACGTAGTCCGCCGAGAACAGCAGGCAGGAGCCCGCCTCATCGAGGGTTCCCGTTTTGATCCCGTCGACACCGCCGCGACCGAGAAGGCTATTCGTGTTCTCGACGATCGCAATGCCAGGTATATCGGCGCTTGAGGTTGCCACGATCTCCGAGATCACCGGGTTCTCGACGGCGAGCCTGGCAAGTTCGACGAGCTCGGTCGCGGTGCTGACGTTGCTCGGCAGAATGCCGGTCGGATCCGTGATGATCGTCGCGGCGAGCCCGTGGGAATCGAGCCAGGATCGCGTAGCTGTCAAGAATGCCTGTTCTGAGCCGAACGCCCAGTTCGCCATCGACTCCGCGTAGTTATTCGCCGACGGCAACAGCATCAGCTGGAGCATCGCGTATTGCGAGATCGTGACGCCATCCACGACTGGCACGACGCTGCCGCCATCCGCGACCTGCTCCCAGTAGAACTGCGCATCGACCTCCGACAGCGTAATCCCGGGGCCAGTCTCTCCGAGGGCGAGTGGCCGGGCATCCAGGGAAACCAGAGCAGTCACGATCTTCGTGATTGACGCAATCGGGAGTGCCTCGGCACTACCGGAACTCGCCAGCACGCCGTCGTACCCGATCGCCCCGACCGCTGCGGCACCGTACGGCGGAAAACCGATTTGCGCTGGAGTCAACGTTGGCACGGTCACCGCCAGAACCTGCGCTGGAACCGGGTCGATCGGTGCGAGCAACGTCAGAGGCAGATAAAAGCCAGCAGCGAGCGCCACCGAAAGCGCACTACCCACGAGGATGCGCCGACGTAAATACAGCCGTCTGCGCGTCGCGTTGTGGGTTGTCTGCTGCACCCGGTAATCCTAATGAGGTGCTTGCTGGCACCTCTCCATGCGGGCCTTCGCCGTCAGCAATCGGCGCTAAGCGAGACCACCGTCGATCGAGCGCTTCGCCGGCAGCACCGTTTCAGGAACGAGCACCTCGCTCGTCGCGTTGAGGGTCTCACCACGAAAGAAGGGCTTCGAACGGTCGAAGAATGACCACACCACCATGAGCACAGCCCCAACCAAGAGGGAACCAATGCCAACAACGAAGACGCCGCCGATGCCAAAGAGAACCGTGAAACCGTACTCGGGGTTGATCATGTCGATGGCAGCGAAGATGAACGCCGCTGACAGCATCAGGGCGCCGAGGAGCGGGAAGAGGAACTTGAACACGATGTTGTGCGCGGAAGTGAAAAGCTCGCGTCGGAAGAACCAAACACACGCGTACCCGGTGATTGAGTAGTAGAACGCGATCGCAAGGCCGAGCGAGAGAATCGTGTCGGAGAGGAAGTCTTCGCTCACGATCGTCATCAGCACGTAGAACGTCGAGGCGACGACACCCATCACGATGGTCGAGTATGCGGGAGTCTTGAACTTGGGGTGCACCGTGCCGAATCGTTTCGGCAGCGCCCGGTAGGTGGCCATTGCAAGCGTGCCGCGCGCCGTCGGCAGGATCGTCGTCTGGGTGGAGGAGATCGCTGACACCATCACGGCGACAACAAGCAGCCACGCAAACGGTCCGAAGAGCACATCCTTGAGCGCGAAGAAGACGTCGTTTGCGTTCGTCTCATTGCCAAGACCGAGTCCTGCGCTTCCCAGCCCGGCAAAGGCCATGGCAGCGACCGTGACGCCGACATACGTGATCATGAGGATCACGGTCGAGAGCACAGCAGCACGACCGGGAGTGCGCTCGGGATCCTTCGTCTCCTCGTTGAGCGCCAAGCACGTGTCCCAACCCCAATAAATGAAGAGCGCAAGGATGATCGCCTGCACGAACCCAGAGGCCGATTCGAACGCGAACGGGTTGAACCACGACAACTCGGGCGCTGCTGCGCCCGCTGGCGCTGTACCGGTGGCAACCGCGACGATCGCGGCAATGACGAAGATCAGCAACGCTAGATACTGGATGCCCAGAAGCACATTCTGAACGCGCTCTCCGATCTCGGTGCCGCGATAGCTGATGAAGGTCATGGCGGCGATGAACACGACACCGGTCGCGGTCACGACGACCGTATTTTCTGCAAGCTCTGGGTTCACCAGCAACCAGAAGTACTTGCCGCCGATCTGGGCGAGGTTTGCGAGCACAATCGTGCCAGCGACCACGACTCCCCAGCCGCCCATCCAGCCAACTCGCGGCCCGAAAGCTTTTGTTGCCCACGTAAAGGTCGTGCCGCAGTCGGGTACCGCCCGATTGAGCTCGCGGTAAGCGAAGGCAACGAAAAACATTGGGATGAAAGCGAGAATGAGCGCGATGGGTGCCTGAGCGCCGACCGCAAGCACGACGAACCCGAGCGTTGCGGCGAGGGAATAGACCGGAGCGGTCGAGGCTAAACCGATGACGGTTGAGCCGACTAACCCGAGCGTACCGGTTGCCAGTCCTTTGCCTTCGGTTAGCGGTCCCGCCGCAGTCCTGGCAGTTGCGTCATCTCGGCTCATTGTGTCCCCCGTCGTTGGTGGTATCGAGAGCATAGTGCCAGCGGATCGTGTGGGTCTTTCAAGTGGCGGTCTTTAGCGCGTTGCTGCCGTTCGGCCCGAGCCCAGCACGATCGCATAGATCGCAACAGCGCTCGCTGCGGCGACGTTGAGTGAGTCGACCCCGTGGAGCATCGGGATGGTAACGATACTGTCCGCGACACCGATCGCTGCGCGGCTGAGGCCGTCACCCTCAGCTCCGAGGAGCAGTGCGACTCGCTCTGGGGCGCTCGCAGCAAACGTGTCGAGCAGCACTGCTCGGTCGTCGAGAGCAAGCGCCGCCAAGTGGAATCCCGCGGCATGAAGTTGCTCCGCGCCGATTGGCCAGTCCGGCAAGCGCGTCCACGGCACCTGCAGCACGGTGCCCATGCTCACGCGCACGCTTCTGCGGTACAGCGGGTCGGCGCAACGCGGTGAGATGAGTACGGCATCCGCGCCGAGCCCGGCCACCGATCGAAAGATCGCGCCAACGTTCGTGTGATCGACGATGTTCTCGAGCACGACGACCAGCCGAGCATCCGCCAACAGCGTCTCGACTGTCGGCAGTGTCGGCCGGTGCATCGCAGCAAGGGCGCCGCGGTGCATGTCGAAGCCTGTGAGTTCTTCGAGAAACTCCGCTTCGGCAACAAAGATTGGAATGTCCCATTGGCCGAGAAGCGGTTCGAAGTCTGCCAGCCACTGACGCTGCAGCAGCAGTGAGCGCGGTCGGTGCCCCGCAGCGAGGGCTCGCTCGATGACCTTGCGGCCCTCGGCGATGTACAAGCCGCCCGCAGGCTCGCTCACTCGCCGCAACGCGACGTCAGTAAGGTCGGTGTAATCGGCAAGGCCTGCGTGCCCGAGTTCAGCAACGGGAATGATTGGCACGACTGCACCTCCCCCATCGTCGCGACTGCCAGCAAGCCGAAACATACCGGAAAACTTGGCGACTTAGTCTTGAGCCACTGACTGGGAACGGAGCGGTGATGGCGATGATGCAGTCTGCGCCAAGCTCCGAGGCCGTCGAACAGCACGTTTCCAGCCCCGAGCTGGATGCCGCGGCTCAGGTACTCGGCGGTCGAACGATCGCCGTGCTCACCGGAGCTGGCATCAGTACTGACTCTGGCATTCCCGACTACCGCGGCGCTGGCGCTCCGGTGCGAAACCCAATGACCTTTCAGGACTTCATGTCTGACCACCAGTACCGCAAGCGCTACTGGGCGGGCAGTCACCTCGGCTGGAACCGTTTTAACTCGGCCAGACCGAATCCCGGCCACATCGCGATCGCAGAGCTCGAAGCTGCCGGTCGAGCAAGTGGAGTCATCACTCAGAACGTTGATGGCCTGCACACTCGGGCTGGCTCTCAGCGCGTCGTTGATCTCCACGGCTCGATGGATCGCGTGCGGTGCCTCGACTGCGGCCAGACCTTCGTGCGCGCCGACATCGCCGCGCGCATCTCGGCGTCAAATCCGTGGCTGGACTCCCCGGATGCTGTCGAGCTCTCACCGGACGGCGACGTGCAGGTCTCGGCCGTCGATGACTTCGTAGTTCCAGAATGCAGTGTCTGCGCCGGGCTGCTCAAGCCGGAGATCGTGTTTTTTGGCGAGTTCGTTCCGATCTCAAAGTTCACCGAAGCAGCTGCGATTGTGCACCGGGCGGACGCGCTGCTCATCGCCGGATCCTCTCTCGTCGTCAATTCGGGCATCCGCTTGCTCGACAAGGCTGCACGACGAAAGATGCCGATCGTCATTGTCAATCGCGGAGCGACCAAGGGCGATGCGAGAGCAACTGTTAAGATCGATGACGGAACATCCGAAACCCTCGTCTCGCTCGCGGCAATGCTGAGGAGATAGTTCGTCAAAACACTGACCCGTCAGGAACACTGTGCTGTTGTATCTCGTTCGCCATGGCGAAACCGATTGGAACCGCGACCGCCGCATTCAAGGCAGCACCGACATTCCGCTCAACGACACCGGCAGAGGCCAGGCCACCGCCACTGGAAAGCTGCTGGCACAGCGTCAATGGGACGCGGTCGTTACCAGTCCATTATCACGCGCTGTGGAGACCGCGCAGCTCATCGCAGCGCAGATCGGCGTGAGTGAACTGACGCGCGATGCGCAAGTCGTGGAGCGTCGCTACGGCGAGGCAGAGGGCATGGCAATTGCCGAACTCGCCGAGCGCTTTCCGGGGGATGCTCCGGTTCCGGGTCGCGAGACGCGCGAGGACGTCGCCGCTCGGGCGATGCCAGCCCTTCTCACGATCGCCAAGCAGCACCCGGGAGGTTCGGTCATCGTCGTGAGCCACGGCGGTCTCATCCGCTCGGTTCTTGGCGCAGTCGACCCCGGCACGGAGCATCCGCCGATTACCAATGGTTCTGTGCACAGTTTTCGTTATGTCGACGGCGGTTTCGAATTGCTCGCCTTCAACGACCCAATCAGTACCGAGTCACTTGCGCTCGCTGTCACGCCGTTTGAAGTGCAGAATCCCGTCGAGCAGCGCGAGAGTGCTGGTACCGGCGCGGTGTAATTCCGCGAGGGGTCCAGCGCGGGGTTCAGTGAGCCTGGCGCCTCGTGACAGTCTCGGTGAGCACCTCGAGCAATTGAGCTGCCGCCGCTGACCAACTGAAACGCTCGGCCCAGGCAAAGGATGCCGCAGAGCGCGCCCTCCAGGTCGCTTCGTCTTCGAGCATGCGCACGGCCGAAACGAACTCGTCGACACTGCTCGGATCGAAGAATCCGCTGTGTGGACCGGCAATTTCTCGGAAGATACCGATGTCGCTGACGATCGTTGGGGTGCCGAGCGCCTGAGCCTCGACGATGGGAAGACCGAAACCCTCGTCCTTTGAGGCGGTCACGAGTGCGAGCGCGTTCAGCAACGCGTCCGTGTACACCTCTTCGGTCGCTCCGTTGACAAAATCGACGGATCCTGACGGGGCCATAGCGGTCAATCGTTCGCGCTCTGAGTCACCGATGCGGCTCATGAGCCGCAGCCGGTAGCCGGGGAGCTTGTGCATCGCTCTCGCGAGCAGGTCGACGTTCTTGTACGGCATAAACGAGCCCATGTAGACGAGGTCGCGAGAACCGTGCGGGCTCTGCGCCGAGTTGTTCGCTGAGCCGCGCACCGGCCTCGGCTGCGGGTGATCGGTGCCGGAGATGATCACCGTGACCGGGTTGCGCGTGAGTCGATGCTCGGCCATGAGGGCGCCGGTTGTCTCGGAAACGACGACATGGGCATCCGCCCGATTGAGCACCGCACGCTGAAAACCCCACCACAAGTGATAGCCGCGCCACAGCAAGCGAATCGGCCAAGCGAGATCCCGCGGCGGGGTTCTGTGGGTGTAATAGATGAGGTCGTGCACGGTCGTGACGAGCGCGTAGCGACGAAAGGCAGGCCCCATGGTCTGCATGGGCGTGAACACGACGTCGGGCGCGAAGGCGTTGACAGCCAGTGCGACGAGGGGTTCGCGTGCGCTCGTCGGTGAGGGCCCGAGCACCCACGGCAAGTCGGGTAGCATCTCCCGCTGTCGCGTATCGCTGATGAGCATGGTGACAGGATGGAGCTTGCCGAGTTCCGTGACCATCCTCGCCGTGTAGCGGCTGATGCCGTCGTGCCGTCCGATCCTCGTGTAGCGGCAGTCGAAGATGATATTCACGCAGAAACCGTGTCGACGACCCGGCCGGTCCCGAGAAATTCGGTGATCGCGGTCGCGGCCTCGCGCGGGCGCTCGTAGTGAATGAGATGGCCGACGCCGTGCAGGACGACGAGTCGCGAGCCGACGATCTTTTCATGCAGGCCCTGGAGCGCATGCATGCTCGTGATGGGGTCGCGGTCGGCTCCGATGAGCAGGGTTGGCATTGTGAGGGCGCCAGCGTACATGCTGACATCCGACGAGATGGATGCCTCGAAGCCTTCCACGACCGAGTCGCGACTGGCGTAACGAGAGAAATACCGATGGTGCTGTGAGTGGATCCAGCGTCGCAACCTGCGATTTTTCGTCGTCGTCATGAACGAGCTCATGAACTGTACGATCAGCCAGTTGCCGAGGAGCGCTGCCCCAATGCGCTCAGGCAGTGCGCGCGCTGTGCGGTAGTACACGAGGGTGAGACGCGACATCACTCCTTGTGGCCCAGACAGCGCCGGCGCGGCGATCGGGTTGATGAGCACGACGCGCGGCGCCGCGAGCCCCCGAGCGACTGCCGCGGCAACAACGATCGACCCGAATGAGTGACCAAGGATAACTACGTGACCGGTGAGGCCGAGCTCGGCGACGAAGCCGGCCAACCAGTTGGCGTAGGCGTCAATCGAGTGCTCTGTGCCGATCATCGCGCTGGATTCGCCGAATCCCGGCAGGTCCGGGCAGATGAAGCGCAAGGCATCGAGGTGCGCAACGACCGGCTCGAGCCCATGGTGATCGCCGCGATAGCCGTGCACAACAACGACGGTTGTCGTCGCATCCCGCTGGCCATATTCCCAATAGCGGGTTGTCGAGCCAGCGACTGTGACCTCGCGCTTGGTCACCGTTGCGGCGTTCAGCAGCTCGGCATACGGCGATTCGGCTGGCATCCATTTATTCTAGGCACCGCCGTTGGTGATAGGCAGTTCGTGCGATCCTGGGGATGCGGTCGACGACAAGCGCTTGCAGTGCAGCCCTAGACTCGAACCGTTCGCGACCCGAGGAGCACTGTGACCTTCACCGCACCGATCCAGCTACCCGGCCTGGCCCTCGACCATCAGTGGTACCGCAGGGGCGTCTTTTACGAGGTCATGGTGCGATCGTTCTTCGACAGCAACGGAGACGGAGCTGGCGATCTGGCTGGACTGATCTCGAAGCTGGATTACCTGCAGTGGCTCGGTGTCGATGCGCTGTGGATACCGCCGTTCTACAACTCACCGCTGCGCGACGGTGGCTACGACGTCGCCGACTTCATGAGTGTGCTGCCCGAGTTCGGGACCCTCGACGATTTCAAGGAACTCGTGACCAAGGCCCACGAACGCAACATGCGAATCGTCATTGACTATCCGCTCAACCACACCTCGGATCAGCACGACTGGTTCCAGCAGTCGCGGCGAGACCCTGACGGGCCGTTCGGTGATTTCTACGTGTGGAGCGACACGGACACAAAGTATCCAAACATCCGCATCATCTTCGTTGACACCGAAGAGTCGAACTGGGCGTTCGATCCTGAGCGACGGCAGTTTTACTTCCACCGTTTTTTCTCGCACCAGCCAGACCTGAACTTCGAGAACCCAGCTGTGCGCGAGGCAACGCTCGCCACTATTCGGCACTGGATGAGCCTCGGCGTCGACGGCATCCGACTGGATGCGATTCCGTACCTGTTCGAGTCTGAGGACGGCAACGGTGAGGGCGAGCCTCGAACTCACGAGTTCGTGCGTGAGATTCGGGCGATGGTCGATCGGGAGTTCCCGGGCCGTGTGCTCATCGCCGAGGCGAATCAGTGGCCGCAAGAGACCGCGGCCTTCTTCGGAACCGCCGAGGAACCCGAGTGCCACATGGCGTTCGACTTCCCGGTCATGCCACGCATCTTCTATTCGCTGCGTTCTCAGAACGCCACCGAGCTGGTTCGGGTGCTCGCCGAGACCACCGAAGTTCCAGAGGGTGCGGCGTGGGCGGTGTTCCTGCGTAACCACGACGAGCTCACCCTCGAGATGGTCAGCGAGGAGTATCGCCAAGCGATGTACGGCTGGTACGCATATGACCCGCGGATGCGATCAAACGTCGGCATCCGGCGTCGCCTCGCTCCACTGCTCGACAATTCACGGGCAGAACTCGAACTTGCCAATGCCCTGCTCTTTTCGCTCAAGGGCAGCCCGTTTCTGTATTACGGCGACGAGATCGGAATGGGCGACAACATCTGGTTGCCAGATCGCGATTCGTCGCGGACCCCCATGCAGTGGACTCCGGATCGAAATGCGGGCTTCTCGCACGCCGACCCCGGCAAGGTGTTCCTGCCGGTCGTGCAGTCCCTCGTCTACAACTACAACTTCATCAACGTGGAATCCCAGTTGGCGCAGTCTCGTTCGCTCTTGCACTGGGTGCGCAATGTGATTCACGTTCGCAAAGGGCATCCGACTTTCGGCCTCGGCGGGCTGCGGGTGCTCAAGACGAACCACGAGTCGGTGCTCGCCTTTGTGCGCGAGTACGAGGGTTCAGGCGCCGGGTTCGGTGACTCCCCCGAGTCGGTGCTGTGCGTGTTCAGCTTCGCGCACAACCCGGTCTCTGTTGAGATTCTCGTTGAAGGTCACGAGTCTGCGACGACCTTCGACCTGTTCGGTGGTGCTCGCTTTCCCGACATCGCTGAGGATGGCACGGTCAGCTTGACTCTTGGCACGCAGAGCTTCTACTGGCTGCACCTCGGTGACCAGCATCTCGGCGACGGTCGCACCTGAATGTCGGTTGCGCTGTCCCCGGCACGCTCTAGCCTGAACCCATGAGCGCATCTTGGTTCGACACTCTCGCCGTCTTCGACCTCGAGACCACCGGCGTTGATGTCGAGACGAGCCGCGTCGTTTCGGCATCTGTCGGCGTCATCGCTGCCGATGGGTCGGTGCTTGAACAACTCGATTGGCTCGCTGACCCCGGGGTCGAAATTCCCGCAGGCGCCAGCGCAGTTCACGGCATCACGACCGAGCGAGCCCGGGCAGAAGGCCGACCCGCGCCACACGTTGTCCCCGAAATCGTCGCCGCTCTGCAGTCGGTCCTTCATCGTGGACTCGCGTTGACCGTGTACAACGCACCATACGACCTGACGTTGCTCAACCGGGAGTGCCGTCGGTATGGCCTAGCCGCACTCATCGAGCCCAAACCGGTCATCGACCCTCTTGTCATCGACAAGGCTGTCGATCGCTTCCGCAAGGGCAAGCGAACCCTTGAGGCCGCGGCACAGGTGTATGCCGTCGGCCTCACGGATGCGCACAATGCCGGCGCAGACGCAGTGGCTGCTGGCAGAGTCGCTCAGGCGATTGCGCGGCGGTACCCAACCGAACTCGCGCTTACTGCTGCTGAACTCCACGCCAAGCAAATCGCTTGGTCAACCGAGCAGGATGCGAGTTTCGCCGACTACATGCGTCGAACGCGTGATCCGAACTTCGTTTCTACCCGAGGCGGCTGGCCGCAGTACTAGGCGCGACCGCCGCAGCTACTTGGAAAAGCCCTTGTAGCGCGTGTTGAACTTCTCAACGCGACCGGCCGAGTCCATGATGCGCTGCTTGCCCGTGTAGAACGGGTGCGACTCTGACGAGATTTCCACGTCAATGACCGGGTACGAGTTGCCGTCTTCCCACTCAATCGTCTTATCGCTCGAGATCGTCGACCGCGTAAGAAAGGTCGCACCGGAGGCGAGGTCACGGAACACTATTGGCGCGTAAGTCGGGTGAGCATCGGTCTTCATGGCTGGTCCTTGTGTTCTGGGCGAGGTTGAGGCGTTGAATTAAAGTCTGGGCGGCGAAAGGCCGACTCACGAGCCTATCAGATTAGGCGGCCCGAGCGGAGAATCGGCCGCCGTCGTTTGAGACGACCAGCGGCAGTCCGAAGGTCTCGCTGAGTTTCTCCGACGTGAGTACTTCGCTGACAACACCAGCCGCAATGATTCGACCGTTTGCAAGCAAGAGCGCGTGCGTGAAGCCGTGTGGGATCTCCTCGACGTGATGCGTAACCATCACGATTGCCGGAGCTTGTGGAGCGCTGGCGTAGCCGCTGAGCAACTGCAGAAGTTCTTCGCGTGCGCCGAGATCGAGACTCGCGGCGGGTTCGTCGAGCAGCAGCAATTCGGGGTCCGTCATCACTGCGCGGGCTATCTGTACCCGCTTCTGCTCTCCGTCACTCAATTCGCCGAACAGACGCTTCTCGAACGAGCTGAGCTTCCACTCGGCGAGCACTCGCTGGGCGCGTCGCTCGTCGATCTCTTCATAGCGCTCGTTCCATCGACCGGTCACCGAGTACGCCGCTGTCAGCACAACGTTCAGCACCTCCTCGTCGCCGGGTACGCGTCGTGCGAGGGCAGTAGAAGCGAACCCGATCCGTGGACGGAGTTCAAACACGTCCGCCTTGCCGAGCTTTTCGTCGAGAATTCGCACCTTGCCGGCGGTCGGATGAATCTGCGCCGCAGCGAGCTGAAGCAAGGTGGTTTTGCCTGCACCGTTTGGACCGAGGATGACCCACCGCTCCGTGTCGTCAACCGACCAGTTGATCCGGTCGAGGATAGCGTTGCCGTCACGCACGACGGACACATCGGAGAATTTCAGGACGTCGGCCATTGTTCCACCAGCCTAAGTGAGGCTGCGGTAGATCTCCGTCGTGCGATCCGCGATCGTCGACCAGCTGAAGTCCCGCTCCGCTCGAGCGCGGCCAGCTTCGCCCATGCGCTTTGCAGCGATCGGATCGCCAACGACATCGGTCAGTACTGCGGCGAGATCGGCAACGAAACGGTCGGGGTCAAGCGGCGTTCCAGTGCCGTCCTGTGCCTGCTCGATTGGAACGAGTCGCCCAGTAACGCCATCATCGACGACCTCTGGGATGCCGCCGGTCGCCGTCCCAACGACGGGAACGGAACACGCCATCGCCTCGAGGTTCACGATGCCGAGAGGCTCGTACACCGATGGACAAACGAAGGTTGTCGCCTGGGTGAGCACTGCCGAAAGTTCGCGCTGACTCAGCAGAGTGTCTAACCAGACAACGCCGTTGCGCTCATCCTGCAGGGCGGCGACCCCCGCCTGTACCTCTGCGAAAATCTCCGGCGTGTCCGGGGCGCCAGCACACAGCACGAGTTGAACGTCCGGCGGCAGCAGGGCCGCTGCCCTGAGCAGGTACGGTAGACCCTTTTGGCGAGTGATGCGGCCAACAAAAACGACAGATGGGCGGTCAGGGTCAATGCCGAGCGAACGCACGAGCTCTGTGTCATGAACTGGCATCCATCGTTCGAGGTCGATGCCGTTGTAGACGACAGTCACCTTCTCCTCGTCGAGGGCTGGATACGAGCGTAGGATGTCGCGTCGCATCCCCTCGCTCACTGCGATGACCGCAGCCGCGCTCTCGAACGCGATCTTCTCGATCCAACTGGACACCCGATAGCCGCCGCCCAACTGCTCGGCTTTCCACGGGCGCAGCGGTTCGAGGCTGTGGGCTGTGACCACATGCGGGAGGTCATGCAGCAGGCTCGCAAGGTGACCGGCCGCATTCGCGTACCAGGTGTGCGAGTGCACGAGGTCGGCACCGCCGACATCCTGCGCGATCTGCAGGTCAACGCCGAGCGTCGCGATCGTTGCGTTGGCAGCGGAGAGTTCGGCCGGCACGAGGTAGCTCACTACGTCGGCCTCGGCGCGTGGCATCCCGAAGCACCGAACCATCACGTCAATGCGTTCACGTAGCGCTCGCACGAGCTCGGCAACGTGTACCCCAGCACCCCCGTAAATCTCTGGCGGATACTCACGAGTGATCAGGTCGACGCGCATGCCACGACGTTACTCCACCTCCGGTCTGGCAACACTTGCGGGTTTCTCGCATCGCCGGTCACACTCGCATACTGTTGCCATATGGCATCACAGAAGATCTTCGGGGTGGTCCTTGCGGGAGGCGAGGGAAAGCGGCTTATGCCTCTTACGGCAGACCGCGCGAAGCCCGGGGTTCCATTCGGTGGCGGCTACCGACTCATTGACTTCGCCTTGAGTAACCTGATCAATTCTGGGCTGCGACAGGTCGTCGTCTTGACCCAGTACAAGTCCCACAGCCTCGACCGGCACATCTCCCAGACCTGGCGCCTCTCCGGACTTCTGGATGCGTATGTCGCCTCGGTTCCCGCGCAGCAGCGGCTCGGAAAACGCTGGTTCAGCGGCTCCGCCGACGCGATTCTGCAGAGCCTCAATCTCATTCGCGATGAGAAGCCGGACATCGTCGTCGTCGTCGGTGCTGACCACGTCTACCGTATGGACTTTAGCCAGATGGTCGACGCACACATCGAATCCGGGCTCGGCCTCACCGTTGCAGCGATCCGCCAGCCGATCGGCATTGCCGATCAGTTCGGCGTGATCGAGGTCGAGGCGAAGGATCCGACGCGCATCGCGGCGTTCCACGAAAAACCGCAGAAGCCGGTCGGCCTTGCCGACTCGCCCGACGAGGTGCTCGCATCCATGGGCAACTACGTGTTTGACGCCGACGTGCTCATCGACGCCGTCATTCGGGATGGAGAGCGGAGCGACTCCAACCACGACATGGGTGGTGACATTGTGCCCGACTTTGTCTCGCGCGGGCTCGCAGGTGTCTACGACCTCAACCGAAATCAGGTGCCGGGCTCGACCGACCGCGACCGGTTCTACTGGCGGGACGTTGGCACGATCGAGTCGTTCTACGACGCCCACCAGGACCTGATCTCGGCGCTGCCGATCTTCAATCTGTACAACCGCGACTGGCCGATCTTCAGCCAGCAACTCAACTCGCCGCCCGCAAAGTTTGTTCGGGATGCCCGTGGCTACCTCGGAACCACGATCGACTCGATCGTGTCGCTTGGTTCGTTGCTCTCCGGTGCCCACATTGAACGCAGTGTTCTCGGGCCATGGACCACTGTTGAGTCCGGCGCCATGGTGGTCGACTCTGTCGTGTTCGAGCGCGCCCGCATTATGCCGAACGCCGTCGTGCGCAGGGCTATCCTTGACAAGGACGTCGTCGTCGAGGCCGGCGCGACCGTGGGGGTCGACCACGATGCTGACCGTGCGCGGGGCTTCACGGTGACTGAGACTGGCATCACCGTGGTCGGCAAGGGAGTGCACGTCACGGCGTAGTCCGACCCAGATAGACCGAGGAAGGCAGACAGCACATGGCTGGCTTTCTTGTCGTGCTCGATGTCGATTCAACCCTCATCGAGAACGAGGTGATTGAGCTACTCGCCGGTCACGCCGGGTCGCTCTCGGAGGTGGCGGGAATCACCGTTCGTGCCATGAACGGCGAGCTCGACTTCGAAGAGAGCCTGCGTGCGCGCGTTGCGACCCTCGCGGGTCTCACCGTGTCGGTGTTTGAGACGGTCGGTCGGCAGGTCACTGTCACGGCTGGTGTGCCCGAGATGATTGCCGGCGTCAAGGATGCCGGTGGCCGCGTGGCCGTCGTCTCCGGCGGATTCCACGAGGTGCTCGACCCCATCGCTGTTTCACTTGGCTTGGACTACTGGCGGGCGAACCGTCTTGAAGTCGCGGGCGGTGTGTTGACCGGTCATCTTTTCGGTCCCGTCATCGACGCCGAGGCCAAGGCATCAACCCTGCGCGAATGGGCAGCCGATTTTGGGGTTCCGCTGTCCCAGACGGTCGCAGTCGGCGACGGAGCCAACGATCTCCCGATGATGGCGATCGCTGGGCTCGCGATCGGCTTCGACGCGAAAGCGCCGGTACGTGACCTTGCCGGTGTGCTCATCGATGTGCGGGACCTCTCGCAAGTGCTGCCGCTGCTTGGGCTGCGCGGTTAGCGCGGTTTGCGCTGGTTGCGGCCCAACGACACAGCCACCGTGACGGCAAACATCACCAGAACAATCTGAATGGTGATCCAGACATCGCCCGACCCCGTGATTAGGACAGTCAGCCCGATTAGGGCTGCAACCACAAGACCGGGGGCACGCCTCCGATACGACCCTTCACTTGGGGTTGGACCCTCGCCAAATTGAACATCCCGTTGCGGAGTCGACATGGGCACACAATACAGAAGCTCAGAGCTTGGCGAGCCCATCTCGGACAGATTCAGACGATCCGGGCATCGCGTGCGTCGGCGGCAAAGGAAATGCCACATTAGTGCTCGACCCGACTTGGACCGGGGATGTCAGCTTCCCCGAAGTTTCTCGCACGATCTTATGCAAGCTCAGCCATCGTCTTCGGTGATTGTAGTTTGGTCGCAGAGCCTGTTGTGTGGATCGAACTAATTCAGGTCCGCAGGTTTCTCCGCCGCCGGACCCATGTTTCTGCTTCCCGTCTCGTGCCGGCTTCTTCTCCCTAACAGGATGGTCGAATGTCGCGTTTGGGTGACTTGTCCACAGATTTGATCGGTTCGAACATATCTACGAATGTGTGTGGGAGAATGAGGTCATGCTCCTTCTGGCACCCGAATCGATTGCGATCACCGCATTCTCCGCGGCTGATGCTGCCCGGTTATCAGATGATGAACTGATCACCCAGCAGCACGACTTCGCCGTCGCCCGCCGCCTGCTCGATGCGGGGGCGGCGGCAGTGTCAGCCGAGATTGGTCGGCGCTCCGCTCCGGAGTTGGGTCATGCCGGGCTGGCGCAATCGCGCGGGGCACGAACCCCAGAAGCGCTCGTGCAACACCTCACCGGTATCAGTGCTGCGGATGCCCGCACCCTCGTCGCCGTCGGAACCCTCATTGCCGACCCACCCGCATGGCTCATACCGGTAGCAACGGCCGTGACGACCGGTGGGTTGTCGTTGACTGGCGCGACCGTCATCCGTGCCGGCCTGGGGGTTCCCGGTCGGGTGGCTGAAGCCGACCTCACCTGCGCGGCCGAACAACTCGTCGCCGAAGCGGCCGGTCTGAGTTTGGAACAGTTGGCCGCCCGCGCACGGGAAGCCCGAGACACCCTCGATGTTGCTGGGGTACCCGAACGCGAAGAAGAACGCCGCGACCGCCGCTTCCTGAGCCTCACCCGCCTGTCGGACGGGATGACACGACTGGCCGGTCTCCTCGACCCCGAATCTGCTGCCATCATCTCGGGTGCCATCGATGCGATCACCTCCCCCAGACGCGGCGGCCCCAGATTTGTCGACACCACGGCAACACCGGTGGCACCCGCCGCTGATGCCCGCACCATCCCGCAACTGATGGTTGATGCCCTCGTGGACATTGTCCAACTGGCCACCAAAGCCGACACCAACACCGCAAACAGGGGCACAGCCAAGAACGGCCGCCTGTTCGGCCAACGCCGCATCGGCGTCCGAGTACACATTGCCCAACGAGACCTTGCCACCGGGGAAGGGTTTGCCCACATTGAAGGGCAAAGCGCTGTTGTGTCCGTGGCGACCGCCCAACGCATCGCCTGCGACACCGGCATCATCCCCATCGCCTTCGACACCGACGGACACATCATCAACGTCGGACGAGAACAGCGCTACCACACCCCACGACAACGCATCGGACTGGCCGCCCGCGACGGCGGCTGCCGAGCCGACGGATGCGAACGACCACCCAACTGGTGTGAAGCCCACCACATTGATGAATGGCTCCGAGATACCGGCGAAACCAGCATCCGACGCGGCATCCTCCTCTGCCGACACCACCACACCCTTATCCACAACAACGACTGGCGTATCACCGAAACACGACCAGGACAGTTCGAAATGCAGGCACCCAACGGACAACGCAGACCCCTGCCTTCCAAGAACCCCATCGCAGCCAGACTCAGGAACTAGGCTCCGGCGCGTCGGCCAGGCTCCGGCACTTCGGGCAGGTGCCGGTGCGGTGGTCAAAGTTCGCGCACAGCGGCGGGCGGTGTAGCTGTCTGCGGGCACGAGCATCAAAACAGGCCGGGCAACCGGCTTGCAGGTGACCTGGGCTCTGGTCATCGATCTTCGGCGGTTTCGTGGTGCTTAGTGGCCCATGCCGAGGCCGCCGTCGACCGGGATGACGGCTCCTGAGATATAGCCGGCGTCGTCGCTCGCGAGCCAGACGATCACTTTTGCGACCTCGGCGGGGCTTGCGAAGCGCGCGGCGGGGATGGACTTGATGTAGCTCTGTTGGAGTTCTTCGGAGAGTTCGGCGGTCATGTCGGTTTCGATGAAGCCTGGCGCGACCACATTCGCGGTGATGCCTCGGGACCCCAACTCGCGGGTAACCGAACGAGCAAGACCGATGAGGCCGCTTTTCGACGCTGAGTAGTTGATTTGACCAGCCGAACCGAGCAGTCCGACGACGCTTGAGACGAGAATAATGCGGCCAAAGCGCGCTTTCATCATCCCCTTGGATGCTCGCTTGACCACGCGGAATGCGCCGCTCAGGTTCGTGTCGACGACCTCGGTGAAGTCCTCGTCGCTCATGCGCATCAGAAGGGCGTCGCGCGTGATGCCCGCGTTGGCGACGACGACTTCGATCGGACCGAGCTGCGCCTCGACTTCGGAGAATGCAGCATCGAGCGCCGCGGCATCCGTCACATCTGCTCGAACTGTCAACGAACCGGTCGGTCCGTCACCCGAGCGGGCAGTGACCGCGACCCGGTGACCTTGCGCAATGAATTCTTCGGCAATCGCGCGGCCGATACCGCGGTTGCCGCCGGTCACGAGCACGGTCCTCTGGGCAGTCATGCGCACCAGCATATAGTCAGGCTTGCAGGAAGTAGGCTTGTCTTCAAGGGCTCATTCGAACCCAACAGAGCCGTGTGAGGCAATGAAGCAGCCCCAATCAATCACCACGCTCCCGCCATCACCTGACGATGAGCGCAAGAGCAGAATCGTGCGTTACCTCATCGCGATGTGCCTACGGGTGGTCTGCATCATCTTGTGTTTCTTCGTGCAGGGCTGGTGGTTATTGCTGCCGATCATCGGCGCGGTGGTGTTGCCGTACTTCGCGATGATCATCGCGAACGTTGGCGGTGGCGGGCAGAATGGTGAGGTTCTTCGGCCGGGCGCCATCGTTCCAGCGGGAAGACAGGTACCGCGTGAGGACCAGCCGTGACGCTGGCGGGCGGAACACGCAGCGCCGCACCGGCAAGTTCTAACCAGACCGGGGTAGAGAGCCAGACCGGCGTAGAGAGCTCGACCCCCACGTGTTCGCGAGCCGGTTGCGACGGGCCCGCCGATTGGAACGTGAACTGGCGCAATCCTCGCATCCACGGCCCTGAGCGAGTGAAAGTGTGGCTGGCTTGCGCTGAGCACCGCGAGTTTCTCGCGGGTTACCTCAGTTCGCGAGGGTTCCCCGTGGCTGTCACCGATGTTTCGGTGGCGCTCGAACGTCTGCCAGATGTGCCGCAATGAGCAACTGGGGCTTCGCGTTCTCTCGGCGATGGCTCGGCTATCTGGCCCTCGTGATCGTGTTTGCGATTGCGTGCACCCTCCTGTCGATGTGGCAGCTCGCGCGCCGCGACGAGGCCAGAATCGAGATCGATCGTGTCGAAACGAACTGGGATGCCACGCCGCGCCAACTCCCGCAGGTCCTGTGGTCGCGCAACGAATTCGACGAGGATGACACGTGGACTCCCGTCACGGCGACCGGCCGCTACCTTGTCGATGAACAGTTCCTCGTCCGTGGCCGACCGTTCAATGGCCTCCCCGGCTTTGAACAGCTCGTTCCGCTCCAGCTCGATGACGGCAGCGTGTTCATCGTCAATCGTGGTTGGCTCCAAGTCGGCAACGCGCAAGATACACCGGACTTCATTCCTGAGCCGCCGAGTGGCGAGGTAACAGTCGTTGCCAGACTCAAACCAGGCGAGCCGATTGTAGCCGGGCGCTCAGCGCCGGATGGCCAGATCGCCACGATCAATCTGCCGCAACTTGCCGAGCAACTTGGCCTACCGACATACACCGCAGCGTACGGCCTGCTCGAGTCCGAGGACCCGGCAAGCACCGCCCTCCCGGCTGCCGCGGCGCGACCTGTCGCTGACGAGGGCCCGCACCTGTCGTACGCGTTTCAATGGCTTGTGTTTGGCGTCATGGCATTCATTGGGCTCGCTTGGGCGGTTCGACAGGAGTACCGCTTCCGCAACGAGGACGACCCGGAAGAGCAGGCGAGGGCAGCCGACCGGGCGAAACGCCAAGCGGCCAAGCCCCGGAGCGACTCCGAAGTCGAGGATGAACTGCTCGACGCGCGTTGAGCGTAGGGTCGTCCGCGGGCAAGCGGGTTACCCTTCACCCGGACTTACGCCAAACTAATAAGGTCCGCGTAGTCCTTGTTCCAGTGGTCTTCGACACCGTCAGGCAGGATCAGGACCCGCTCGGGGTTGAGCGCCTCGACGGCGCCCTCATCGTGGCTCACGAGGACAACGGCGCCGGTATAGCTCGCGAGTGCACCGAGAATCTCTTTGCGACTGGCCGGGTCAAGGTTGTTCGTCGGTTCGTCCAGCAGCAACACGTTCGCTCCGCTCACCACGATCATCGCCAACGCGAGTCTCGTCTTCTCGCCTCCGCTGAGTACGCCGGCCGGCTTGGCTGTGTCATCCCCGGTGAACAGAAACGACCCGAGGACTCGTCGAGCCTCGGTGTCGGTGATGTCGGGTGAAGATGAAACCATGTTCTCGAGTACTGAACGCTTGACGTCGATCGTCTCGTGCTCCTGGGCGTAGTATCCGATCCGCAAACCGTGGCCGGGTTCGATCTGCCCAGTATCTGGGATATCCACCCCCGCGAGCATGCGCAAGAGTGTCGTCTTGCCAGCACCGTTGAGCCCGAGCACGACGACTTTCGAACCACGATCAATCGCGAGGTCGACCGCGGTGAAGATTTCCAGCGAGCCGTAGCTCTTTGATAGATTGTGCGCCTGCAGTGGTGTGCGCCCACACGCAGCGGGGTTCGGGAATCGGAGCTTGGCCACGCGATCTACCGAACGCACCTCGTCGAGGCCAGATAGCATCCGCTCAGCCCGTGCCACCATCTGATGGGCTGCTGCCGCTTTGGATGCCTTGGCTCCGAATCGTGCTGCCTGCAACTGCAACTGGGTCGCCTTTTTCTCGACGTTGACGCGCTCCTTCTTTCGACGCTCTTCGTCGGCTTCGCGCTGGCGCAGGTAGTTCTTCCAGCCCATGTTGTAAATGTCGATCTGTTGGCGGTTGGCATCCAGATAGAAGACCTTGTTGACCGTCTCGCCGACGAGTTGCACATCGTGGCTGATGACAATGAATCCGCCAGCGTAGTTCCTGAGAAACTCGCGAAGCCAGACGACCGAGTCAGCGTCGAGATGATTGGTCGGCTCGTCGAGGATCATGACCTCGGCGCTCGAGAATAGGATGCGCGCGAGCTCGATTCTGCGACGCTGTCCGCCGGACAGTGTCTTGAGCGGCTGCTCGAGGATGCGATCCGGCAGGCTCAGGTTACTGGCGATCGAAGCAGCCTCAGCCTCAGCCGCGTACCCGCCAAGCGCGTCAAAACGGTCGGTCAGGTTGCCGTATCGCTTCATCGCAGCAGCACTGATGCTCGTATCTGTACTGGCCATCTCGATGCTCGCCTTGTGCATGCCGAGCACGAGTTCGCCAAGTCCACGAGCATTCAGGATGCGAGTTCTCGCCAGCTCCTCCGGGTCGCCTGATCTCGGGTCCTGTGGCAAGTAGCCGATTTCACCCGAGCGATCGATTTGACCCGCCGCGGCTGTGAGCTCGCCAGCGAGCACCTTCGTCAGTGTGGTCTTTCCTGCACCGTTTCGACCGACGAGCCCGATCTTGTCGCCGCCGTCGACCCGGAACGAAACGTTCTCCATGAGCAGACGCGCCCCAACGCGCAACTCAAGGTCGTGCACTGCGAGCACAGGAAAGGTCCGAATCTCTTGGATGGAGTGGGAGCGCGGCGTGAGTACGCCAGCCAGCTAGTCTACTTTGTGTGTTGCATGAGACGGCACGCCGCGCACTTCGGCAGTCACCTAGGAGAAGCTATTGAGTAGTCCAAGTCTGGCCATTGGCCGCCCCACAATCGCCGACAGCGTCTTCAGCCGCAGCCTCGCCACCGATATCGTTCTTGTGACTGCCGGCGCAGTGCTCACGGCAATCGCGGCGCAGGTCGTCATTCCGCTTCAGCCGGTGCCGATCACTGGGCAGACCCTCGCGGTACTGCTAGTCGGCGTTTCGCTCGGGGCCATGCGCGGTGCCATCTCGCTGTCACTGTATGCAGTGCTTGGAATCATCGGGCTGCCGGTCTACAGCGAGGCTTCGTCCGGCTGGAACATCATCGTCGGCCCGACTGGCGGCTACATCATCGGTTTCATTTTCGCAGCGGCATTGGCCGGATGGCTCGCCCAGCGGGAATGGGACCGCAAGGTGCTTTGGTCGTTCCTGGCGTTCCTCGCCGCGAGCGCAGTGCCCTTCGTATTCGGGCTTCCATGGCTCGCTGTCTTCCTCGGTAGCGTTGGCGCACCGAACGATCTTCAGTCGGTGCTTATCGCCGGCTTCTACCCGTTTATTCCGGGTGGAATCATTAAGGCCGTTCTCGGCGCTGCGATTATCTCTGCGGCTTGGCT
>ENA-ORBV01004236-ORBV01004236.1-microbial-mat-metagenome-genome-assembly--contig:-NODE-4236-length-27789-cov-9.276198_pt1 | contig 27789 bp, 23 predicted proteins | sample MGYA00237777_ERZ505514 | MGnify/ENA primary metagenome ERZ505514 (study PRJEB26160, sample SAMN06269048) | microbial mat metagenome | isolation source: Oligotrophic lake microbial mat | place...
GGTCCTCGCCCTTGTGCTCGAAGCGGGAGTAGAAGGCCACGTGGTTGATGCCGGCGCACTGGTAGTCGATCGCTTCGACAGGGATGCCGAGGTCGTAGGCGAGCTCGCTGGCAGTGTGCTGCACACTGTGGCAGAGGCCCACCGTCTTGATGCGGCTGGCGCGGCTGAGCGCCCAGCAGTTGATCGCCATAGGGTTAACGTACTGCAGGAAGGTGACGTCGGGGCACAACTGCTCCATGTCGTGGCAGATGTCGAGCAGCACGGGGATCGTGCGCAGCCCGCGCATGATCCCGCCGATGCCGAGCGTGTCGCCGATCGTCTGGCGCAGGCCGTAGCGCTTTGGGATCTCGAAGTCGATCACGGTCGAGGGCTTGTAGCCGCCCACCTGGATCATGCAGATCGCGTAGTCGGCGCCGTCGAGCGCCCGCTGTCGGTCGGTGGTGGCCTCAATCGTGGGCTTGGCGCCCAGGCTCTCGGCAAGGGCGTGGGCCACGCGCTCGGAGTCGCTCAGGCGCTCGGCGTCGATGTCGAACAGGCTGATCGTCGAGCTGCTCAGCTCGGGGAGGCCGAGGATGTCGCTGAGCAGGTTGCGGGCGAACACCGTGCTGCCAGCGCCGATAAACGTAATCTTAGCCAACTTGGGGCTCCTTTCGCTCACTCCTGGCAATGGCGCTCTCTAGCTCCCGGCCACCACAGGGGGCTGCGCGACCGAGGGCAATTGTACCACGGCGCGGCCCGCACCCCCCAACCCCGCGCCACGCGATGCGCTACAATAACGTGGGATAAAGCTTAAACAAGGAACACCTCGTGCATCAGCTGCACTTCGATAACCGCTTCGTCGCCGAGCTACCCGGCGACCCGAGCGATGAGCTACATCCGCGCCAGGTACACGGCGCGGGCTGGTCGCCGGTGCAACCCACGCCGGTGCGGGCGCCGCGCCTGCTGGCCCACGCGCCCGAGGTGGCCGCGCTGTTGGATCTCACACCCGAGGATGTGGCGGTGCCCAGCTTCGCCGAGGTGTTTGGCGGCAACCGGCTACTGCCGGGGATGCGGCCCTACGCAGCGTGCTACGGCGGGCACCAGTTCGGCCAGTGGGCGGGCCAGCTTGGCGATGGCCGGGCCATGAGCCTGGGCGAGGTTGTGAACAGCGCAGGCCAGCGCTGGGAGCTCCAGCTTAAGGGCGCCGGGCCAACGCCCTACGCCCGCCGCGCCGACGGCCGCGCGGTGCTGCGCTCGTCGCTGCGCGAGTTCCTGTGCAGCGAGGCCATGCACCACCTGGGCGTGCCCACCACCCGCGCCCTCAGCCTGGTTGCCACCGGCGAGCCAGTGGTGCGCGATATGTTCTACGACGGCAACCCGCGCGCCGAGCCGGGCGCCGTGGTCTGCCGCGTGGCGCCCTCGTTCATCCGCTTTGGCAGCTTCGAGCTGCCTGCCGCCCGTGGCGACAAGCCGCTGCTGGAGCGCCTAGTAGATTTCACCATCGCCCGCGACTTCCCGGAGTTGGAGGGCGACCCCGCCACGCGCCGCGCCCGCTGGATCACGGAGGTCTGCACGCGCACGGCGCAGATGGTGGCCCACTGGATGCGGGTCGGCTTTGTGCATGGCGTGATGAACACCGACAACATGTCCATCCTCGGGCTCACGATCGACTACGGCCCCTACGGTTGGGTGGACAACTTCGACCCCGACTGGACGCCCAATACCACGGACGCTGCCGGGCGGCGCTATCGCTTCGGCGCGCAGCCCCAGGTGGCGCACTGGAACCTGGCCTGCCTCGCCAACGCCCTGGTTGAGCTCTTCCCCAGCACCGAGCCGCTGGAGCAGGCGCTGGAGCAGTACGCCGCCGTGTACAGCGAGGCGAGCCGCGCGCACACCGCCGCCAAGCTCGGCCTGCGCCAGCTAGACGACGAGGGCGCGGCCCTGGCGCGCGCGCTCTACACGCTGATGCAGCGCGCCGAGGTGGATATGACGCTGTTCTTCCGAGGCCTCGCGGCGGTGAGCCTGGAGGCGCCCACGCTCGCGCCGCTGCGCGAGGCCTTCTACCGCGAGGAGCTGCTGGCCGAGCACGGGGCCGCGTTCGAGCAGTGGCTCGCGCAGTACGCTGCGCTGCTGCGCGCCGACGACCAGGCGCCCGCAGCGCGCCGTGCGCGTATGGACGCCGCGAACCCGCGCTTTGTGCTGCGCAACTACCTGGCCCAGCAAGCCATTGAGCAGCTTGAGCAGGGCGACGACCGCATGCTTCAGCGGCTCCAGGTGGCACTGCGCCGCCCCTACGACGAGCAGCCGGAGCACGCCGCGCTCGCCGCAAAGCGGCCCGACTGGGCGCGCCACCGGGCGGGGTGCTCGATGCTCTCGTGTAGCTCGTGAGCGGGACGGTGGACGATGGACGGTGGACGGTGCCGGGCAGGCCCCACCGTCTACCGTCAAGACATAGCCGCGCGTTGCCGATGCGTCTTTCCCAGGCGTCGCATGTATCGGCTGCTTTCCTGCACTGCTATGCTACAATCGTGAGGTGTTACGGAGAAACGCATTCACGGAGAGCATGATGACCACGTTACCCGCAGATGATGTCCGGTTGAAGGCGCTCTTGAAGGAAGTCTCGACGGAAGTGCTTGACCAACGTCGTGATTGGTTGCTGAGTGTCGTGACAGAAGCCCTGGAGGATATTGCTTTCGTGCAAGCCATTAAGGCTGGCGAAGACACGGAAGAGGTTCCACGCGACGAGATCTTTCACCTGCTTGGCGGCAAGGCGTGAAGGTTGTCTTCAAACGCAGTTTCGCCAAGGATATCAAGAAGATTCGCCGTCAGGCCCTGCGGGACCAGCTCTAGTCGGTGATTGAACAGATCGAGCAAGCAGCTGATCTTCAATCCATCCCCCATGTGAAACGGCTCACCAGTGATGGTGCCTATTTTCGCATCCGCGTAGGAGATTACCGGATTGGTCTGTTGTATGAAGAAGCAACCATAACCTTAGTGCGTTTTCTCCATCGACGCGACATTTATAAGTACTTCCCATAAGTAATGCGTCATTGACACATATGTTTCATAACGCCCGCCAGCGGCACAGTTGGCAACTGTAGTTTCGTCCGGTGATTAAATATAGGACTTACGCAGTTGAAGCTGCCGCAGGCAACGTGGCGTACAACTACGTCCATGTCATTCCGAGCCCTTCGCTTCGCTCAGGGTGAACTCCGCGAGGAATCTCGCGTCCTCATGCGCGGGAAGACCCCTCCACTCCGCTGCGCTCCGGTCGGGGTGACAACGGGCATTGCGGTGCGCTCCTGCGTCAACTGCGTAACTCCTAAAATAGCTGCGCATTCCCAAAGCGCTGTCCCAAGCCACATGGGACATGTCCCAAAACTGTGTGACACCTGCCTGGTGACGATGTGTTCTACGAGTGCTATGCTGATGCTCGTCGAGTACCGTTTCTCTATGAGAGGACAGTCATGATGAAGCAGACCGCTCAAGCACCTGGACGAAGCCTCACCCGTCCAACCGCGCTCAAAATCGCCGCTATCCTGTCGGTCATTGTAGGGGTTATCGGCATCGTGACGTACGATATTCCCAACTTGATGCTTGGCGCCGCCGCCAGCACATCGCCCTATTGGCTCGTCATCGGCAGTTTCGTCACTGATATTCTGGTCTTTGTCGCAGCATATGGCGCTTGGCGCAGCCAGAAGTGGGGGGCGGTGCTCTTGATCCTGATCAATAGCTACTGGATGCTTCAAGCCATCACCGGCTTGCTGTTCGGCATAACCACATTTGATTTTGTTTTCGCGAGCGTCATGCTCGTACACCATATCATTGTGATCATACTCTGCTTGTGGCGCGAACGGAGTGTGGCATAATACATCTGTGCGATACTGGCGCAACCGTGCAAGCCCCATGCAGCGGTACGGTTGCTGCCCGTCAATGTAATCCGATGGCGTGATGGTAATCGTTGATATGCGCCGATTGATCGATGTGAACCTGTGGTTCCAGTGGTTGCTCTACTGGCTGTTGTTGAGCTGGTATAGTTTGGCGATCGCGGCGCTTATCGTCTTGGTCGCCACTTGGTCGGTGCGACCGCTCTCATCGCCTGATCAGGTTCCGTGGTGGGCATTCGTACTAGGGTTCATGGTCATTGCTGTAACCTATGCGCCGGTCTCGGCCTACCTTAACCGGAATGTGCATCACCTCATCTATGGCCAACACGACGATGCGTATGAAGTCGTGGAGCGCGTGCATCAGCAGCTCTACACCGATCCAGGGGCTGATGAACTTTTGCCCACCCTCGCTGCAACATTGGCCGACGCGCTCAAGCTGCCCTATGTGGCCATTCAGTCTGGGCAGGATGGTCACACTCCGCCTATGAGTACAATCTATGGTACAGCGCCTCCCCATGCCGAGCTAACTACCATTCCGTTGCGTCATCAGCACCGTACGCTTGGCACACTCAACGTGAGCGGGCGCAGAAGCTACGACCGTCTCTCAGATGCAGATCTTCGCCTGTTAGATATGCTGGCCAGCCAAGTCGGTATCACCCTACACGCAGCCCGCCTTTCCGATGCGCTGCAGGACTCGCGCACGCAGCTCGTCACGGCACGGGAAGAGGAGCGCCGCCGCATCCGCCGCGACCTCCACGATGGCCTCGGCCCAACCCTGGCCGCGCTGCGCCTGCAGCTGAGTGCGTTGCGCCACACTGTGGGACACAACCCCGACGCCACGCAGCTGATCGACGAGCTACGCGCCGATGTGCGCGCCGCCACGGGCGAGATTCGCCGCCTGGTCTACGATCTGCGCCCGCCCATGCTGGATGAGTTTGGCCTGCTCGGCGCGCTGCGCAACCTGGAGCTGACCAGCGACGGGATGGAGCGCAGCATCGAAGCGCCCGCCGAGCTGCCGCCACTGCCTGCCGCCGTAGAGGTGGCGCTCTACCGCATCGCTGCGGAGGCGCTGCACAATAGCGCGCGCCACGCCCAGGCCACGCGCTGCACCATCCGCCTGGCGCTCAACGCGGCGCTCCTCACGCTCACAGTGACGGACAACGGCTGCGGCCTGCCCACACCCTACCTTGCGGGCGTCGGCCACAATTCTATGCACGAGCGGGCGGCGGAGTTGGGCGGCAGTCTCAGCATCCTGCCCGCGCCCGCAGGCGGCACGTGCGTCACCGCAACCTTTCAGTTAAAGGTGGTCTAAGCTGGCTGAGCCGCTGACAATCCTGATCGTCGACGATCACCCGCTGTTCCGCAAGGGGCTGCGCGCCCTGCTTGGCACCGTGCCGCAGGTGCAGGTGGTGGGCGAGGCGGCCAGCGGCCCTGAAGCCGTGCGCCTGGCTGAGCAGCTCCAGCCCAACCTGGTGCTGATGGATTTGCAGATGCCAGGCGGCGATGGCCTGACGGCGATCCGCCAGATTGCTGCTGTGTATGCCCATATCCACATCCTGGTGGTGACGATGTTCGAGGATGATGACTCGGTGTTCGCGGCCATGCGCGCCGGAGCGCGGGGCTACGTGCTGAAGGATATGGACGACGACGAGATGACGCGGGCGATTCTGGCGGTTGGACACGGCGAAGCCATCTTTAGCGCGGCAATTGCCAGGCACATGATGACGTTCTTTGCCACCCGGCCCGCCCAACCCGCAGCGCTGTTTCCCGACCTGACCGCGAGCGAACGCAAGGTGCTGCGGCTGGTGGCCCAGGGGCTGGCGAACGATGCGATTGCCACGCAGCTTGCGTTCAGCCCAAAGACGGTGCGCAACTACATTAGCAATATTTTCGGCAAGTTGCAGGTTGCTGATCGCGCGCAGGCGATTGTCCGCGCCCGTGATGCAGGCCTGGCATAAGCTTGATCAGTGTGCCCCGCCCTAAGACAGCACCTCGTGCCGCCGCCGCGCCTCCAGCAAGGCGAAGACGGCGCGCCAGCCGCCGAGCAGCAGCAGGCCAACGATGAACGTCACCACGTAGAAGCTCCACGGGCTAAAGCGGCCAAGCATCAGCGCCCGGATCAGCGACCCGGCCAGCAGCGCGGGCAGCCAGGTGATGGCGGTGGTGCGCAGCATCGGGGCCAGGCCGCGCGTGGCGGCGGGGCGGAAGGCGCCCAGCCAGGGGGCCACGGCCAGCCAGCCGATGATGAAAGGCGCGGCGGTGCGCAGCGTCTCGCCCACGGCGGCAAGGCCGGTCGCTACGCCGTGGCTGCCGCGCCCCATCACCGCGAACGCGATCAGTGCGGCCACGTCGCCGGCGATCAGGACTGTTGTACGTGAGGTGGTGTCGTTCAGTCTCATGGTGTCTTTCCTTACTACCGCTCACGGGGGACATAGGAGAACGTGACGTCACGGTACAGCAGGCGGTAGTTAGCACGCAGCGCGGCGATAAACTCAGGCGACCAGCGACGGTACGGGTCGATTGCATACTCGGTGGCGTCGAAATGGAGCAGGATCAGGTCGAAGCGGCGCTCCTCGACCTCGCGCAGCAGGCCGCGCTGATCCCACAGGCCGCTGTTGGCGGCCGGCCCCATCGTGGCCGGGTCGTCGTAGCGTGGCTCCTTGCCGGCCAGCAGCAGCAGGCTTACATCGTCGCTGAGCACCTCGCCGGGCTGGCTCGCGATCAGCGTCACGAAGCGCTGCCAATCGTCGCGGGCCGGGTCGAACTCGCCGCCATACCACGCCGGGCGCTGCACATAGCTCACGCCCTGGGCTAGCAGCAGCCCTACGGCCAGCAGCGCGCCAGCTGCGTGCAGCGGGCGGGTCGAACCCCGCTTGTCTCCCTGCCGCTCGCTCGCCGCAAGCAGTCGCCCCGCCACAGCGCAGCCGCCGAGCGTTAGCGCCAGGGTTGGCTCCAGCAGGTGGTTGTGGTGCGAGCCGAGGGTGCCGGCGCCAATCAGCGTGGCGGTGCCGAGGCCAGCGTAGAGCAGCGGCAGCAGCCAGGTGGGGCTTGGGCGACGCCGCAACGCCTGGACGGCCCAGGCCGTTAGGGGCAGCCCAATCAGGCAGAGCGCCAACAGCGGCCAGGCCGACAGCAGCAGGCCGAGGTAGCGCAGAAAGCGCGTGAATGTCCACCACGCGGGCGGGTGCAGCCCCCAGACGTGGAAGCTATACTGGCCAGCGCTTGTTATGTCGAGTAAAAACCAGACCAAACCCACCGCCAGCGCGTAGGTAAGGCCAAACACGAGCAGCGGACGGTGCGCGTCAACCAAACGCCGCAGCCAGTGCTGCCCAGTAACTTCGCCTGTTGCGCTGAAGAGCAGCGTAAGGCCGACGGCAAGCGCGGCGGCGATGTAGGTCTGCTTAGTAAAGAAAGCCGCAGCGAACAGGAGGGCGGCGCCGACAAGCAGCAGCAAGCGCGGCGCACCGCCGTGCAGCTTGCTGGCTTCCTGGCGTGTGAAAAAGCGTGTGGCGCAGAGCAGGCCGGCGGCGGTGAGGGCGAGGGCGAGCGGGTCGGGCTTGATGCGGGTAGCCCAGAGCTGGACGGGCGGGGCGGCCAGGAGCAGCGTGGCAGCGAGCAGACCGACAAGCGGGCGACCACTGCTCTGCCAGGCTGTCAGGCCGAGCAGGGCGGCGGCGGCGAGCATGGCGCCAAGCGAGATCAGGCGCCCTGCACGAAAGAGCGGTTGCTCGCGCTGCGGCGGCGCATCGCCACGGGCGAAGTACTCGACGCCAGCCAAGGTGTAGGCGTGAAGCGGCGGGTATGGCGCGCCAACTACCCTGTCGAGCTGAAGCGGCTGGTAGAGTGGCTCACCACGCAGGATCAGCCGGGCCTCGTGCAGCAGCGTGCCCTCCTGTCCGTCAAGCGGGCCGCGCTGGGCCAGGCTGGCTGCGGTGTGCTCTGCGAAGCGCCAGACGTGCCACGCGCCCAACGCCAGCGCAGCGACGAGAACGAGCATGCTCAGGACACGAGCGGCTTGGCTCATACGCGGAAATATGCCTTCGAGCTGTACGTTAGCGGTGGGCGGATGCTCTGTCATCCTGTCATCCTGTCATCCTGTCACCCTGTCACCCTGTCACCCTGTCACCCTGTCACCCTGTCTCACCGTCACCCTGTCACCTCACCGCCCCTGGCCTCCTGGAGCTCGTTGAGCAGCAGCTGCTGCTGCCAGTTGCTGAGGCGCAGGCGCAGGGCGAGGGTCGCGGCGATGTTCCAGATAATCGCGTTGCCAAGGGCCGGGTCGTCCTCGGCGAGGGCGCGCAGCCTGTCGCGGCGCAGCACCAGCAGCACGGCGCCGTCCTCGCCCGCTCGTAGCTCGGCGCTGCGGCGGCCGCCGTCGAGCAATGCCATCTCGCCCGTCACCTGGCCGCGCAGCACGGTGGTAAGCTGGCGCGGGGGCGTCTCGTCGTCGCGGCCTGGCTCCGTCCAGACCTCGACGGCGCCATCCTGCACAATGTAGAGGTCGGTACACTCCTCGTTGGCGGGGCCAATCAGGTCGCCGCGCCGGTAGACGCGCAGGCGACACTGGGCGGCCAGGCGGGTGCGCTGGGCCAGGCTCATGCCGCTGCCGATATCGGAGTGAGACAGAAACGCGGCGGCGCGCGTCACCACCTCGTCGGGGTTCGACGAGTCGTCGAGCTTGGTTGTAACGACGGGCAGCCCGAGGTAGGAGGCGATGGCGCGGCGGGTGAACATAGGCGTCTCGAAGTGGGGCCAGTGGCCAGCCTTGGGCACAATGCGCAGATCGACGCCGCGCCACTCGTCGGCAACCACGCCGGCGTCGCGTAGCGGGACGGTGTTATCTTCGGCGCCCCAGATCACCAGGCCGGGGGTGGCGAGCTGGCCAAGGCGACCGCGCAAGTCGCTGTGGCGCATGGCCCAGTAACACTCGGCGCGGACGCGGCCCTCATCGGGGCGGCGAGCGTCGGCGCGCAGGCGCTCGTAGTCGGCCTGGCTGATCTCGGTGCGCTCGGCGAACGAGGCGGGGCGCATAATGCGGTCGGTGATGCGCAGCACCGAAGGCTCGATGACCGCGACAAAGCGGTTCGCGATCGGGAAGCGCTCTAGCATAGTGATCGGCGAGATCACGGCGTTGATGTAGGTACTGAGCTGCCCGCTGATCGTGGGGCAGAGCAGCACCATGCGATCCACCAGCTGGGGGTAGCGCAGCGCCAGGGCGACGCTGATCATGCCGCCCATGGAGTGGCCGACGAGCACAGCGGGGCTGTCGGTGAGCTCCTGCAGCAGCTTCGCCAGCAGCTCCACATAGCGCACAATCGTGGTGCGCTCGGGCAGGCGCTCGGAGTTGCCGTAGCCCGGCAGATCCACGGCCACGCAGCGGAAGCGCCGCGCCAGCAGCGGCAGCAGCGGCGAGAGCGCGTACCAGGAGCTCGACCAGCCGTGGATGCAGAGCGCCACCTGGCCCGTGCGCGGCCCCTCCTCACGTGCGTAGACGCGCACTCCATCGATCTGATATGTTGCCATTAGCTTCCCATATGGTACGTCTCGCCCTTATTATAGCGTGTTGGCGCCGCCATGCCGGGCCTCACACGGGGTATAATGTGCCCGCGCAGCCAATAACCCAACGAGGAGACCCGCATGGAACTCGGCTTGATCGGCCTGGGCCGCATGGGCGCGAATATGGCCGTGCGCCTGATTCAGGGCGGCCACCGCGTGGTGGTCCATAATCGCACCTACGAGAAGGCCCAGGAGCTGGCCGACCAGCACGGCGCCGTGCCCGCCCGCAGCATCGAGGAGCTTGTGGCCGCCCTCCCGTCTCCCCGCGTGGTCTGGCTGATGCTCCCCGCCGGCAAGGCCACCGACGATACGATCGCCACCGTTACGCCGCTGCTCCAGCCCGGCGATATCCTTGTGGATGGCGCCAACAACAACTATAAGGTGAGCATCGCCCACGGCGAGCAGCTGGCCGCGCACGGCATCCAGTTCGCCGACGCCGGTGTGAGCGGCGGGATCTGGGGCCTCAAGGTCGGCTACTGCACCATGGTCGGCGCCGAGCCCGCCACCTTCGCCCAGATCGAGCCGCTGCTCAAGACGCTCGCCCCCCCCGACGGCTACCTCCACTGTGGCCCGTTTGGCGCCGGCCACTTCGTGAAGATGATCCACAACGGCATCGAGTACGGCATGATGCAGGCCTACGCCGAGGGCTTTGAGATCCTTGAGAAGTCGCGCTACGACTTCGATCTCCAGAAGATCAGCCACCTCTGGAACCAGGGCAGCGTGGTGCGCTCCTGGCTGCTGGAGCTGGCCGAGCGCGCGTTTGAGGACGACGCCGACCTGAGCGCGATCCGCGGCTATGTGGAGGATAGCGGCGAGGGCCGCTGGACGGTCCAGGAGGCGATCGACCTCGACGTGCCCGCCCCAATTATTACGCTCTCGCTCCAGACGCGCTTCCGCTCCCGCCAGGACGACAGCTTCGGCGCTAAGGTGCTCGCCGCCCTGCGCAACCAGTTCGGCGGCCACGCGGTGAAGAAGGCGGAGTAGATGGAGACCACGACCCTCGATAACCCGCTCCGCTCCGGCCTGCGCATTGGCCGCACCCCCGAGCCCTACACCATGGTGATCTTCGGGGCCACCGGCGACCTCACAAGCCGCAAGCTGGTGCCGGCGCTCTACAACCTCGCCCGCGAGCGCCGCCTGCCTGGCGGATTCTCGGTGGTGGGCTTCGCCCGCCGCGAATGGGACGACGCCTTCTTTCGCCAGACTTTGCTCGACGGCGTGAATGCCAACTCGCGTAGCGGCGCTGTGGAGCCCGCGCTCTGGGAGAGCTTCGCCCAGGGCATCTTCTACCATCGCGGCAGCTTTGACGAGCCCGCCGCCTACGCCGCCCTCGCCGAGCAGCTCGCCAAGATCGACGCCGAGCGCGGCACCGGCGGCAACCGCGTCTTCTACCTCGCCACGCCCCCCGAGTCCTACCCCGAGATTATCCGCCAGCTCGGCGCCCACGGCCTCGGCCACGCGCCCAGCGGCGGCTCCACCCGCATTATTGTCGAGAAGCCCTTCGGGCGCGACCTAGAGAGCGCCAAATCGCTCAACCAGCAGCTGCTCGCGGTCTTCGACGAGGAGCAGATCTTCCGCATCGACCACTACCTCGGCAAGGAGACGGTGCAGAATATTCTGGTGCTCAGATTTGTGAACAGCATCTTCGAGCCGCTCTGGGACCGTCGCCACGTCGATCATGTGCAGATCACGGTGGCCGAGAGCATCGGCGTGGAGGATCGCGGCGGCTACTATGACAGCTCCGGCGCCACACGCGACATGATCCAGAACCATCTCACCCAGCTGCTCTGCCTGGTGGCGATGGAGCCGCCCGTGGTCTACGACGCCGACGCCGTGCGCGACGAGAAGGTCAAGGTGCTGCGCGCGATCCAGCCGATCACCCCGGAGGATGTGGCGCAGTACACGCTGCGCGGCCAGTACAGCGCCGGCAGCGTGAGCGGGCGCCCGATCAACGGCTACCGGGGCGAGCGCGGCGTGGCGGCCGCCTCGCAGACCGAGACCTACGTGGCGCTCAAGCTCTTTGTCAACAGCTGGCGCTGGGCGGGCGTGCCATTCTACCTGCGCAGCGGCAAGGCGCTGCCCCGCCGCGTCAGCGAGATCGCCGTGCAGTTTAAGACGGTGCCGACCATGCTGTTCGCCGACACGCCGATGAACGCCATCGAGCCGAACGTGCTGACGATCAAGATCCAGCCGGACGAAGGCATCAGCCTGAAAGTTGGCTCGAAGGTGCCAGGCCAGGCGCAGATCCGCCCCGTCACGATGGACTTTCGCTACGGCACCTCGTTCGGCGTGGCCTCGCCGGAGGCCTACGAGCGGCTGCTGCTCGACTGCATGCTGGGCGACGGCACGCTCTTCACGCGGCGCGACGAGGTGGAGGCGAGCTGGTCGCTGATCACGCCGATCCACCAGGGCTGGGACGCCGGCCCCGCGCAGCCCTTCCCCAACTACGAGGCAGGCACCTGGGGACCCGCCGCGGCCGATGAGTTTATGGCCCGCGATGGGCGCGCCTGGAGGCGCCTATGACCACCGCGCACGCCGTAGACATCGGCGCGATCGAGCGCGAGCTGCGCCAGCTCTGGAAGGAGAATGCCGCCGAGGCGGGCGGCCAGGCGGTGACGCGCGCGCTCACCCTGAACCTCGTGGCCCGCGCCACCGACAGCGCCACCGCCGACATGATCAGCGCGGTGGTGCAGCAGCTTACCGCCAGCCACCCCAACCGCACCGTGCTCGCCGTGGTGCAGGCCGCGGCCGAGCCCTGGCTGGAGGCCTATGTGCAGGCCAACTGCCTGCTGCCAAGTCGGGGCGCCCCGCAGGTTTGCGGCGAGCAGATCACGATCAATGCGCGCGGCGCCGCCGTGGGCCAGGTGGCCTCGCTGGTGCTGCCCCTGCTGGTGCCCGACCTGCCGGTGGTCCTGTGGCTGCCAGGCCCGGCCCCGCTGGATGACCCGCTGCTGGGCAGGCTGCGCGGCGTGCTCGACCGCCTGATCGTCGACTCGCGTAGCTTCACCGACCCCGCCGCCGGCCTGCTCCAGCTCGCCACCTTCGACGCCGCCGAGCACAGTGGGCCAGGCAACGGCCCGCAAGCGCCTGCCCTCAGCGATCTCGCCTGGACGGGCCTGACCCCCTGGCGCGAGCTGACGGCGCAGTTCTTCGACACGCGGCCCCTGCTGCCGTACCTGCACCGCATCGACCGGGCCGAGATCAGCTACGTGCCCGCCGATGGCAAGCCCAATCCGCTGGAGGGCCTACTGATCGCGGGCTGGCTCGCGGCGTGCCTGGGCTGGTCGCCGCTGAGCGACGGGATCAGCGTGCAGGGCGACACGCTGCGCCTGCACCTGCGCCGCGCCGCCGTGGGCGTTGGGCCAAGCGCCACCCGCCCGGTGACGGTGGAGATCAGCCCGCTCTTACCTAATCATCCGCAGATTACGCAGATTGCGCAGATGGCCGAACAACCGGGCCTTGCGGCGCTGCACCTGCGCGCCGTGGATGGTGTGACGGCCGACTTTAGCGTGGTGCGCGCCGACGAGCCGGGCTACGCGCTGACCACGGCGCAAGTGGCGGGGCAAGCGCCGGTGCGCCGGCTGGCCCGCTGCGAGCAGCCGGGGCTCGCCGACCTGCTGGCGGCCGAGCTGCGCCTGCTCAGCCGCGACCGCACCTTTGGCGCAGCCCTCAAGATGGCTTCTGCCTTCGCCGCCCACCTTGAGTGACCCGGTGACCCGGTGACCCGGTGACCCAGTGACCCGGTGACCCGGTGACCCGGTGACCCGGTGACAGACGCTCGCGCTGCTCGCTTGACCGGGTGACACCTATCGGCACCGTAAGGTGTCACCCGGTCACCCGGTCACCCGGTCAGCCCGAGCGCAGCAAGGGCCCGTCACCCGGTCACCCGGTCACCCGGTCACCCGGTCAGCCCCGAGCGCAGCAAGGGCCTGTCACCCGGTCACCCTGTCAGCCCGGCTGTCTCCCGGTCACTTCTTCTTCCCGCGCGGCACGGCCTGCGGCGCCGCCTTGGCGCGGGGCGCCTCGGATTTTGGCTGGCTGGCGGTGGCCTGGCGGATCTTGGCGGCCTCGGCGGCGATGGCCGGGTTCTCCGCCGGGCGCGGCGCTATGCGCGCCGCAACGGCCGCCGTCTTCGCAGCCTGCCCGTTCAGCAGGTGCGCAATCTCCTGCTCGCGGCCCAGGTGGCAGTCCTTGAACTTCTTGCCCGAGCCGCAGGGGCAGCGCTCGTTGCGGCCTGGCAGCGTGATCGTCTTGCGCTGCGGCTTGGCGGCCAGGTTCTCCATCTCGCTGCTGCCGCCCGCCGTTTGGGCGCTGGCCAGGCGCGCCTGCTGCTCGGCCTCGATCTGCCGCAGGTAGCGCTCGTAGGCGAACGACTGCGGGATCATCTGGTGCACCACGTCGCGCGTGATGTTCTCCTTCAGCGCGCCGAACATGGTGAACGACTGGCGCTTGAACTCAACCAGCGGGTCTTTCTGCGCGTAGGCCTGAAGCATAATGCTCTGGCGCAGCTCGTCCATCGCGGTCAGGTAGTCGATCCACTGGCGGTCGATGGCGCCAAGCATCATGCGGCGCTCCACGAAGCGCATGATCTCGGGCGTGATCGCCTGCTCACGCTCGGCGTACACCTGCTCCAGCTGCTCCACCATCCAGATCTCGATCTCGTCGCGCTCCTTGTCCTCCAGGGTGGCGCCGCTCACCGACGCGGGCAGCGCCGGGTTGATCTGGCGGAAGTGACGCAGCAGCTCATTCAGCTCCCAGGCTTCGGGCTCGCCCTCAGGCAGATGCTCGTCTACCAGGGCGGCGATCTCCTCGCCGATCATCTGGAGCACCTGCTCGCGCACATCTTTGCCGTCCAGAATCTCGCGCCGGTCCTGGTAGATCACCTGGCGCTGCTTGTTCATCACGTCGTCGAACTCGACGGTGTGCTTGCGGATGTCGAAGTTGTAGCCTTCCACCCGCGACTGGGCGCCCTCGATCGTGCGGTCGAGGATGCCCGCCTCCAGCGGCAGATCCTCCTCCATGAAGCGGCCCATCAGCCCTTTGATCCGCTCCACTGGGCCGAAGCGGCGCATCAACTCGTCCTCCAGCGAGAGGAAGAAGCGTGACGAGCCGGGGTCGCCCTGGCGACCGGCGCGCCCACGCAGCTGGTTGTCGATGCGGCGGGCCTCGTGGCGCTCGGTGCCCACGATGTGCAGGCCGCCCAGATCGCGCACCTCGTCGCCCTCCTCTTCGGTGAGCCGCTTCGCCTCCTCGCGGGCCGTCTGGAGCTGCTCGGGGGTGGCCTCGTCGAACTTCACGCTTTTTGCGGCCAGAATCTCGTCCACCAGGCCGTCCGGGTTGCCACCGAGCACAATGTCGGTGCCGCGACCGGCCATATTGGTGGCGACTGTCACGGCGCCCTTGCGCCCGGCCTGGGCCACAATCGTGGCCTCGCGCTCGTGGAACTTAGCGTTCAGCACGGCGTGGCGCACGCCTGCGCGCTTAAGCAGCTCCGAGATGCGCTCCGAGGTCTCCACGCTGGTGGTGCCGATCAGCACGGGGCGGCCCACTTTGTGCAGATCCTCCACCTCGCGGACCACGGCGCTGAACTTGGCGCCCTCGGCGCGGTAGACCTGATCTGGCATATCGTCGCGCACCGACGACTTGTTGGTGGGGATGATCACCACGTCCAGGTTGTAGATCTTCCCAAACTCCTCGCGCTCGGTGTAGGCGGTGCCGGTCATGCCGCCGAGCTTGTTGTACATACGAAAGTAGTTCTGAAACGTGATCGTGGCGAGCGTGACATTCTCGTTCTTGATCTGCACACCCTCTTTGGCCTCCACCGCCTGGTGCAGCCCATCGCTCCAGCGGCGGCCCGGCATGGCGCGCCCGGTGAACTCATCGATGATCACCACCTCGCCGTCGGGGTTGATCATATAGTCTTTGTCGCGATGGAACACAAACTGCGCCTTGAGCGCATTCTCCACAAAGTGGGTCTTCTCGAAGTGCTCGGCATCGTACAGACTCTCGCCATCCGGGATGCGCAGCAGCCGCTCGATATGGTAGATACCCTGCTCGGTGAGCGTAATGCTCTTGGAGCGCTCCTCGATGTAGAAGTCGCCGTCGGCCTCCAGGCCCTCCTCTTTGATCTGCTTGGGCGTGACGCTGCTGCGCGACAGGTTGCGGATCAGGCTGGAGACCTGGCGGTACAGGTCGGACGACTTCTGGGCGGGGCCGGAGATGATCAGCGGAGTGCGCGCCTCGTCGATCAGGATGTTGTCGACCTCATCGACGATGGCGTAGTGCAGCTCGCGCTGCGACATCTGCTCCTTCTCGTAGGCCATATTGTCGCGCAGATAGTCGAAGCCAAACTCGTTGTTGGTGCCGTAGGTGATGTCGGCGAGATACGCCTCTTTGCGCGGCACGGAGCGCCAGTGGACGAGGCGCTGATCCTCGGGGTTGGCGGCCGGGTCGGTAAAGCCGGGGTCGTAGAGCGCGCTCTGCTCGTGGGCGATAAAGCCGACCCGCAGGCCGAGGAAGTGGTAGACCGGGCTCATCCAGCCTGCGCCAACCTTGGCGAGGTAGTCGTTCACCGTCACAAGGTGCGCGCCACGGCCCTCCAGGGCATTGAGATAGAGCGGCAGCGTGGCGACGAGCGTCTTGCCCTCGCCAGTCTTCATCTCGGCGATCTTGCCCTGGTGCAGCGTGATGCCGCCGATCAGCTGCACATCGTAGTGGCGCATGCCGAGCGTGCGGCGGGCGGCCTCGCGCACGGCGGCGAAGGCCTCGGGGAGCAGGTCGTCGAGCTCTTCGCCGTCGTCGAGACGCTGGCGAAACTCGGCTGTCTTGGCCTGCAAGGCCGCGTCGGCGAGGGCGGTATACTCGGCCTCCAGGCCGTTGACCGCTTCTACCAGGGGCTGGATCTGGCGCACGGCCTTCTCGTTGCCGTCGCCGACCAGGTTTTTGAGCCATTTGAACATAGGGCGAACTCCGTTCGCTGAAGCATCTGTTGAGCGCGTACCAGCGGGCATTATACCTTACCAGCGCCCGCTTGTGCCAGAGCAGCAAGCAGGGTCGCTACCAGGGCCTGGGGCGTGAAGGGCTTCTGAAGGTAGCGCGCGTGGTCGTCTACCAGGCTGCGCCCCACCAGGGCGTTGTCGGTGTAGCCAGACATGTAGACCACAGAGATGCCGGGGCGCAGCGCGCGGACCGCCGTGGCCACCTGCACGCCGTTCAGCCCGCCGGGCATCACCACGTCGGTGAGCAGCGCGTGGATGTGGCTGCCATGGCTGGTGGCGAGCTCTAGGGCCGCGTTGCCATCGCTTGACTCTAGCACGGTGAAGCCTGCGTGCAGCAGGATAGTGCGGGCGAGCTGCCGCACGTGCTCGTCGTCCTCCACCAGCAGCACCGTCTCTGTGATCACGTGCGCCGCGCGGTGAGGCACCTCGACGGGCAGCGCGTCGCTGGGCTCGGCCACAGCGGGCAGGTAGATCTTGAAGCTCGATCCGTGGTCGGGCTCGCTGTAGAACCAGATATGGCCGCCGCTCTGGCGCACGATCCCGTGGACGGTAGCGAGGCCGAGGCCGGTGCCCTTACCGCGCGGCTTGGTGGTGAAGAAGGGCTCAAAAATATGTTCCCGCGCCGCCTCGTCGATGCCAGTGCCCGTGTCGGTCACGGCGATCATGGCGTAGGGGCCGGGGGCGATGTCGGCGTGCTGGCGCGGGTACTCGCTGTCGAGCAGCACGGCCATGGTCTCGATCAGCAGGTGGCCGCCCTCGGGCATGGCGTCGCGGGCGTTAATGGCGAGGTTCATCACCACCTGCTCCATCTGGCCGGGGTCGGCGCGAACCGTGGGCAGATCGTGGGCGAGGGCGATGGTGAGGCTCAGATCCTCGCCGATCAGGCGGCGCAGCAGCTGCTCCATGCCGACGATGATCTCGTTGAGGTTCAGCAGCTCGGGCTGGAGCATTTGGCGGCGGCTGAAGGCGAGCAGCTGGCGGATGAGAGCGGCGGCGCGAGCGCCCGACTGGCGGATCTGGCTGGTGGCGACGTAGTTCCGGTCGTCGTGGGGCATGTCGCTGAGCATCAGGTCGCACTCGCCGAGGATCACGGTGAGCAAGTTGTTGAAGTCGTGGGCAAGCCCGCCGGCGAGGCGACCGAGGGCCTCCATCTTCTGGGCCTGGCGCAGCTCGTCCTCGACACGCCTGCGCTCGCTGATGTCGCGGATAATCGTCGAGGTAAACTCCGGGCTGCCGTCTGGGGCATAGTGGGCGATCACCACCTGCGAGGCTGGGAAGGCCAGCCCGTTGCTGTCGAACATCATCGTCTCGCCCGACCAGGTGCCGTCGCGCCTGGCGATCGGCAGGGTGATCGTGGTGAGCTGTGTCAGCGCCTCGGGGGTGTAGTGCGCGCTGGCGCTGATGGCTTGTGGATCGACATCGAGGCCGATGCCCAGGCTGCGCCGCCCAGCCTGGTTCATAAAGAGGACGCGGCCATCAAAATCGCATATCGCAACAATATCCGTGGTGGTCTCGATAATCGTGGCGAGGCGGGCGTGGGCGGCGCGCAGCGTCTCGGACTCGCGGCGGCGGCCCTCGGCCAGCTGGAGCGACTCGCGCAGACGGCCCACGGTGTGGTCGAGCGTGCTGCCAAGGGCGGCGATCTCGTCGTGGCCGCTATGGGGGATGGGCGCGTAGAGATCGCCGGCGCCCACGCGCTCGGCGGCGGCGGCAAGCTCGCGCACTGGCCACACAATGCTGCGGGCGAGCAGGTGGGCCACAAGCAGGGCGATGAGCAGGGCGGCGGCGGTGATCACGCCGGTGACGATCTGCGTCTGCCGCACATCGCCGAGAATGACAGCGAGCGGCTGCTCGTAGATCAGCGTCCACTGGATGGCGCTTTGGCCAAGCGGGCGCACCCGCGTGAAGACCTGGATAGTGCCGGGGCGCTCGGCCGAGTCCAGGATAATGCCGCTGGGCTGCCGCAGGATAAGCTCTGCGTCGGTGGGCTGAAGCTCGAAGAGCCCGCGCGGCGCGGCGGCCGCAGACGCCTGCGGATCGATGTGAACAAGGTAGGCGCCATCGCGCTCGGTAAGCGAGGTGGTGATACGCGGGTCGGGGTCGATCAGAAGCTCGAAGATCGGCGCGACGGGGGCCTCTAGCACGAGCACGCCAGCGGGGGCGCCGCGATCATCGGTGAAGAAGGTTGAGTAGCGCAGCAGCGGGCCGTCGCTGGCCGCCATGTCTACCGGCGCGATCTGGACCGGGCCATCGCCAGGCAGGCTGGCCCGGCGCAGGGCGTTGAGAAAGTAGGGCTCGCTGTAGCGGCTGGCGAGCTGCGCGTCGGGGACGCGGGCTGCTGTGGGGCCTGCGCCACGCACGCAGACAACCTCGGAGCCACTAATGTCGAGCAGGCAGATCCCGCTGTAGCGCCTGGCGGTGTAGCGTAGAAACGACTGGAAGTGCTGCGCGACATCGGCGCTGGCGCCGGGACTGGCGCGGGCGTAGCGACGCAGCGCAGGCGCCTGCGCGGCGAAGAGCAGGTCGGTGGCGGAGTGGGCGATCGTGCTCTCAACCATTGCGGCGCGGGCATCGGCAAGCCGCAGTGCCTCCTGGGAGGCCTGCTTGATCAGGCTGTCGCGCGCCCGCAGCTGGTTATAGGCCGAGATCACAAGCGTTGGGATCAGCAGCACCAGCATAAAGGCGAGCACGAGCTTGGTCTGGAGGCTGGGATGGAAGAGCTTCGACATGATGCGCCCTGAAACATGCGGGGAGGCTGGCTCCAGCCTCAGTGGGCGGCGAAAAGCAGCTCGGCGCGGGCCTGGGCTTCGGCCGCCGCCTGCTCGGGGGTAAGCTCGCCACGCAACATATCGTGGTAGACCGTGCCAAGAATGGCGGCCAGGGCTGGCCACTGCGGCACAGCGGGGCGCATCCAATCGGCGAGCTGGCTTGCCACCTCTGGGCGGTTGACCGTGCGGAAGGCGGGGTAGCGCTGAGCGAGCTCGGGGTCGCGCAGCAGGCTCATGCGGGGCATGCCGCCATTGCCGTGCAGGGCGATGGTGCGCTGCGTGTCGGCGCGCGAGAGCCACTCCAGGAAGGCCCAGGCGAGGGCGCGCCGCTCGCCGATGTTGGCAGGGATGCCGAGGCTCCAGGTGCCAAGGGGTGTAACTGGGGCAGCGTTTGGGGCGTGAGGCGCGGCGGCGTAGCCAACCAGGCCGGCAACCTGCGAGGCTGGGTCTTCCTCCACGAGGTAGCTGCGCGCGGCCCACTCATAGGTCATGGCGCAGCCGCCTGCGGCGAAGCGGCGCGCACGCTGATTCCAGGCCATGCTCAGCACATCCGGCGGCGAGACGGGCAGCAGGGCCATGGCGAAGCGGGCGGCGGCGACGGCACGCGGCGTATCGAGGCTAGGCCAGCCGCTGGGGTCGAGCAGGGGCTGGCCGAAGGCGGCGTAGAAGTGAGCCATCTGCTGGCCGAGGGGCTCGCCGCGCTGGCCGTTCCAGCAGAGGCCGTACTCGCCGCGCTCGGGGTGGTTAAGGCGCAGCGCGGCGGCGAGCAGATCGTCGGTGGTGACGGGGGGCGCAAGGCCGACGGCCTCTAGTTGATCGAGCCGATACCAGAGCAGCTCGGGGTGGGGCTGGATGGGCAGGCCGAGCTGGCGGCTCTGGTAGCGTGAGCCCGCATAGGCGAGCGGGAGGAAGTCCTCGGGGTGCAGCTCGGGCGCGGCGGCGATCAGCGCGTCGAGCGGGAGCAGCACGTTCTCTGCGCCATACTCGCCAAGCCAGAGCACATCGAAGCTCACAATATCGTACGATGAGCGCAGATCTTGGGCGTTGCGCAGGGTGAGCTCGCGCAGCTCGTCGTAGCCAACCACCTCGATCTGCACGGAGCCGCCGCTGCGGCGGCCAAACTCCTCGGCGAGCTCGCGCAGGGCGTTGGAGAAGGGGTCGCCGACGATTAGGAGCCGCACCGTCTCGCCGCCGAGCATGCTGGACGGCGCAGTTGGGGCGGAACCAGACGCGCCACCACAGCCTGCAAGTAGGGTGACGACCAGCAGAAGGAGCAGCGCGCCTCGCGGTGGATATAGGCGATTCATAGCGGCGACCCAGACTCGTTCCGGCAACACCTGAGGGCCGAGTGTGCTGCTAGTATAGGCCTTAAAGATTACGGGGCAAGTCCGCCTGTGCGGGTGGGGTGCGACGTGCCTTACTTTGCAGGCGTGGGCATGCGCACGCCGCCGTGGCCTGGCGGCTAAAGCCGCAGGCTAGGCGTGCAAAGCCCGCTGCGCGGGCTGTTTGAGCCCGCGCAGCGGGCTTCGCTCCGTACCAGCCGCGCGCTTCAGCGCGACGGCGTGCGGATGCGGCCAGCGCCCGAAACACCATGCCACACCCCCTGGTACGCAGCTTGCTCATCTAGCGCAGAACCGTGATGCCGGGACGACTGCTCTGGCAGCGTCTGCATAAAGAGGAGGCTGCAATGACGATAAGGCTTGCCACCGCGCTGAGTGACCTGAGCGCTCTACCCCGCAGCGAGCACCCGGTGCTCAGCGTGTACCTGGACTGGAGCGTCGGCCCGAACGGCCAGCGCCCGGCGCTTGCCATGCTCGATCAAGAGTTGGAGCGCCACGCGGCGACGCTCGACGAGCGCGGGCCGGCCCGCGCCAGCTTCGACGCCGACAGCGCGCGCATCAAAAGCTACCTCGCCGACGAGGCCCCGCGCGACGCGGCCGGCATCATCCTGTTTGCCTGTGATGCCGACAGCCTCTGGGGCGCCATCCCGCTTACTGTGCCCGTGAACAGCGTGGTGGCCGTGGACAGCTACCCGCAGCTCTACGAGCTTGCGCGGCTGCTCGACGACCACGAGACGTTCCTCGTAGCCGTGGCGGAGGGGCAGCAGGCGCGCATCTATGTGATGTCGCTCGAGCGGCTGGAGCAGGTGCAGCAGACCGCAGCCAGTGAGGAGATCAACCGCGTGCAGGTGGGCGGCCCATCGCAGCTGAGCTACGCGAACCACACCGCCTTTGTGATCCAGCTCCACATGAACGAGCTGGCTGCGGCGCTCCAGAGTGCGGTGAAGGAGCACCGGGCGCGCCACATTGTGATCCTGACCAACGACGCGATGAAAGGCCCCGTGCGCCAGGCGCTGTCGCCGCAGCTTCAGGAGTTGGTAGTGGAGCTGGGCAGCTACCAGCACACCGACCAGCCCGAGCAGCTTTTTGCCACGCTCTCCCCGCTGATGCAGGCGGAGGAGCACAAGCAGGAGCAGGCGCTGCTGGAGAGGCTGGCGGATCAGCTGGCCACAAAGGGTGGGCTGGCCTTTGGCGGCGAGCAGGCCGTGGCGCAGGCGCTGCTCAAGGGTCAGGTGGACACGCTGCTGCTAGGCGCGGCTTACGCGGGCGGCCAGGGCGGCGAGTGCCCAGCCTGCGGCGTGCTGCGGCCAGGCCAGCGCCAGAACTGCCCCTACGACGGCAGCGAGCTGCTGCCGGTTGATCTGCGTGAGGCCCTGGTGCGCCACACGCTGCGCCAGAGCGGCCAGGTAGAGGTGGTTGGCCTGGAGGGTGCGCTGGATGAGCACGGCGGTGTAGCGGCCATGTTGCGCTTCCGCGATGACATCCAGCGCGCAGGGGGCGACGGCATCGCGTAGAGCAAGGCCGCGACTAACCCACGCCTTCGAACAGGTGTACCACGAGCAGCAGGCCCTCGCGCACCGACACATGCGCGGGGGCCTCGCTGATCAGGTTGCTCACGCCGCGCGAGCGCTCGAAGCGCAGCTCGGCGTCGTGCAGCGGGTAGTGGAGCCCACGTGTGGTGATGCCGCGCGCCGGGCCGCCCAAGGGTAGCAGCGAGACTGTCTCGCCCCGCACGCCGGGGATAGGCGTCTCGCCCCGCGCCAGGTAGGCCTCCTGGCCCGCATCCAGGAGCCGCACGCGCAGCCCGGCCAGCTCGGGGAGCGCCAGCATGGCCACGTTCGAGAGGCCCTGATCCCAGCGCCCGCCCATTGCGCCAAGCAGATCGATCTGCGTGGCGCCTGCGGCAACAGCCGCCAGCAGCGCCAGCTCCAGGTCGGTCTCATCTTTCTCGACAGGGTGGCGCTGAATCGTCACGCCGGCATTGGCGAAGGCGGCCTCGGCCTCTGGGCTAAGCGAGTCGAGGTCGCCGATCACAAGCTGTGGGGCGAGGCCAGCGGCGAAGAGCGCGTTGCCACCGCCGTCGGCCGCGATCAGCAGATCGGCGCGGGCGAGTAGCATGCGAAATGGCTCGGCCTGGAAGGAGGGCGCGTTGGCGACAATTACGGCGTGCATCGGCATAGTGTACATCAGGTCGGCGTGCAGGGCATGGTGTCCACAGATGACACCGATTTCCGGCCTATGTTTGTGCCGCGCCAGCCGCGTTAGGGGGTGGGGGCGAGGGGCCATAGCCACCAGGCTACCAGGCCTGCTGCCAGCAGCCAGAGGGCCATGATCAACGTGGCGCCCAGGGCGCTTGTGGGGCGTGCCGGAGCCGCAGCGGCCTGCGCGCGGCACTCCGCTAGCGCCGCTGGCGGGATGAGCCGGATCGCCAGGGCGATCCCGATGGGCAGGAGGATCAGGTCATCGAGGTAGCCGAGTAGCGGGATAACGTCGGGGATGAGGTCGATCGGGCTGAGCGCGTAGGCAACCACCAGGCCCGCCACAAGCTTGGCCGGCCAGGGGGTGGCCGGGTGACGGACTGCCAGCGCCAGGGTGTGCGCCTCGCGCTTGAGGCCGCGCGCCCACGCGCGCAGCCGTGCCCAGCGGTTTGGGGGCAGCTCTTGATCGTTCACGCGCTACGCCGCCGACTCGATCCGCACCACCGCCAGGCTCAGGATCGCCGCTGGCTCCTTGCCCGCCTCGCGCCAGGTGCGGCCCCGGTCGTCGGAGCGCAGCATCTGCCCGGCGTCGCTACCGGCCCAGGCGTAATCCATGTGGTAGCTCGCCGGGACGATGCACGTCACGCCGCCGCGCAGCTCGCCCTCCACGCTGGCCTGCTGCCAGGTGGCGCCGCCGTCCTCGCTGCGCACCAGCGCGGTGCCACCGGCGGTCGCGGCGAGCAGCACCTCCTCCTTGCCCGCAAGCAGCGCCATCGTCACGGTGCCGGGCGCCGTCGCCTGCTCGCGCTTCCACTTGGCCGGCCCGTGGGGCGTCGCCACAACCAGGCCGTCGCCGTTGACTAGCGCCAGCAGCCCCTCGGCATCGCCGCCGGGCGCCTGGCCCCATGTCTGCCCGCCGTCGCTGCTGAGCAGCGCGCTGTTGCCCTCCACGGCCACGAGCAGCGTCAGATGATCCGCCGCAAGAATCGCGCGCACCGGCCGCCCCGCCAGCGTCTGATCCACCCGGCGCCAGCGGCCCTGGCTGCCGGGGTCGGTGTACGTCGCCAGACCGTCGGCGGTGCCCACATAGACGATGCCTGCCTTTGCCATGTCGCCTCCCGATCACTAAAATTGCAGCTTGCAGGTTGCAGATTGCGCGCAACTGGACGTGCTGAGATTGTAGATCGCCACGCCAAGCTGGCCCAGCGCCTGCCAGCTAGCGCCCTTATCGGCGGCAGGCTCCCAGTGGATAGCGTCGTCGGCGCTGCCCACATACAGCCTATTGCTCGCCCCCATCCGCCTCCTCACACAAACAGCTACGTCGCGGGGTAGCATAGCATTCGCGGCGGGGCGGCGTCAATGTTGGTAGACGCCACGTCTGCGTGCCGAACATTATTATCCGCAGATGACGCAGATGGCGCAGATTTCCGGGCCTTTTATGGTAAGATACTGCCTACCCCCGGTGAGAGTGAGGAGTACTTATGAGCGACCTCTTCGGCCATACGCGCAGCGTGCTGCGGCCCCGTTATGCGCTGATCACGCCCCCCGGCCTTGTGCGCGCGCCGCTACCTGGCTGGCCTGGGGCCGCCTGCGCCGTAGTGATCAGCCCCGCTATGGGCGCGCGCTTCGCGCAGATTCACATTACGCTGCCGACCGGCGCGCAGGGCCATGGCCAGCGCAGCCGCGAGGAGCTGTTGCTCTATGTGCGCAGCGGCGCTGTGGCCATATGCGTCGCCGATCAGCGCGCCACGCTGAGCGCGGGCGGCTACGCCTACGTGCCGCCAGGCGCTGTCTACAGCCTACAACCCGAGGGCGGAGCGGCCGAGCTGCTGGTGTTTCAGCGCGCCTTTACGCCACTTGCGGGCGTGCCCGCCCCAGAGCCGCTGTTCGGCCAGGAGCAGGATCTGGTTGGCGTGCCGTTCCTGGGCGACGAGGCCGCGCTGCTCAAGACGCTACTCCCCGACATTCCGGCCTTCGATATGGCCGTGAATATCTTCACGTTTATGCCCGGCGCAACCCTGCCCATGGTGGAGACGCACCTGATGGAGCACGGCATGCTGATGCTCAACGGCCAGGGTATCTACCGCCTGGCCGACGACTGGCACCCCGTGCAGGCCGGCGACGCGATCTGGATGGCGCCCTTCTGCCCGCAATGGTTCGTCGCTACGGGCAAGACGCCCGCCCGCTACATCTACTACAAGGACGTCAACCGCGACGCGTTGGTCTCGCCATGATCCAGCTCTCCATCGACAGCGAGGCCATCCAGGCCGACCTCGATGCCATCGCCGCCTGCTCCGACAGCCCGCCCCCCGGCGTAACGCGGGTGGTGTACGGCGCGGCCGACCAGCAGGCGCGGGCCTACCTGCGCGGGCGCTGTGTGCAGGCTGGCCTTGCGCTGCGCGAGGATGCGCTCGGCAATCTGTTCGCGCGCTGGGAGGGCGCCGAGCCTGCCTTGCCCGCCGTTGCCAGCGGCTCGCACATCGACGCCATCCCCGCCTCCGGCCGCTTCGACGGCACCGTTGGCGTGGTTGGCGCCCTGGAGGCCATACGCGCGCTACAGCGCACCGGCCACGCGCCCCGCCGCGCGATCGAGCTACTGCTCTTCACCGCTGAGGAGCCGACGCGCTTTGGGGTGGGCTGCCTCGGCAGCCGCGCGCTCTGCGGTACGCTCGACCAGCACAGCCTGCGTGCGCTCCAGGACGCCGAGGGCCGCAGCCTGGACGCGCTGCGCGCTGCGGCGGGCTTTGTGGGGCCGCTGGAGGGTGTGGCCCTGGCACCCGGCCACTACGCCGCGTTCGTCGAGCTACATATCGAGCAGGGGCCGCTGCTGGAGACCGAGCAGCTGCCGATCGGGGTGGTGCGCGCCATCGCGGCCCCAGCTGCGCTGCGCCTGCGCCTGCACGGCGAGGGCGGGCACGCTGGGGCCGTGCTAATGCTGGGGCGACGCGACGCGCTGCTGGCGGGCGCCGAGGTGGCGCTCGCCGTGGAGCGGGCCGCCCTTACGAGCGGCAGCCCCGACACCGTGGCCACAACGGGCCGCTTCGTGATCCTGCCAGGTGCGGTGAACGCCATCCCCAACGCGGCTACGCTCGAGATCGATGTGCGCGATGTGGCCGCCGAGCCGCGCGACCGGGCGCTCGCCATGATCGACGCGGCGGTGGAGGAGATCTGCGGGCGGCGCCACGTTACCTACGAGCTCCATCGGCTCAACGCCGACCCGCCTGCAACCAGCGACCCCGCCGTTATCGCCGCGATCATCACCGCCTGCGTGGGGCTTGGCATGGGCTACCAGGTGATGGTGAGCCGGGCCTATCACGACAGCCTGTTTATGGCGCGCCTTGCCCCCACGGCGATGATCTTCATCCCCTGCCGGGGCGGCGTGAGCCACCGCGCCGATGAGTATGTCGAGCCCGAGCAGATCTGCCAGGGCGTCGCCGTGCTCGCCAGCACGCTGGAGCAGCTGAGTAGCTAGCAGGACGGTGGACGGTGGACGGTGGACGGTGGACGGTGAGCGATCTACCATAGCTGATGCTAGGTCTGCGCGCTGGGTCAGGTTGTCCGCAGATGACGCAGATGTCGCAGATTTCCGGCCCACTGCTGGCCCCAATCGTCCACCGTCCATCGTCCACCGTCTGCCCTACAGTGGGCTGCGGTCGGCCTTGGCTTCACTGGTAGCGTCGATTGGGCGCTCGGCCTTGGTGGGGCTCTGACGGACTGGTTGCATGCCCTGGCCCACGGCCTGGTCGTGCAGCTCCGCGTCGGTGGCGTTGTCGGCGCGCAGCGTGGCACGCTGCTCGTGCGCCTGTACCTCCTCGACCGCGCGCCGGTCGTCGGCGCCTTGGGGGACGGCGGGGTAGCTGATGTCGGTCTCCTCATTCACGCGCCCGCGCCGCATCTGGGCCACGGCCCACACGCCGAGCATATAGATGATGCCAGCAACGGCCAGCACCAGCACGAGTCCAATGATAATCGAGCCGGCCCCGAAGCCGGTACCGTTGGTGTCCATGAGACCTCCTTCACACGCTGAGTGAACGTTCGTTGTGTCATTTCTACTCAATGCAAGATCGTTGCCAGTACGCCTATGTGGACAACTTACTACCAGCCGACGACCCTGGCCGACACGCTCGAACTGCTCGCCGCGCACCCTGCCGCCCGCGTGGTGGCCGGCGGCACCGACATGCTCGTTGAGCTTGGGCGCCACCTTCGCCCCGCCAACAGCCTGATCGACATCTCACGCGTTGCGGGGCTGCGCTACGTGCGCCAGGAGGGCGAGGAGATCGTGCTTGGCGCCCTTGCGACCCACAACGACGTGATTAGCTCGACGCTGTGCGTGGCCGACGCGCTGCCCCTGGCGCAGGCCAGTAGCGAGGTGGGCGCTCCACAGATCCGCGCCCGCGCCACGGTGGCGGGCAACCTCGTTACGGCCTCGCCTGCCAACGACACGATCACTGCGCTCGTGGCGCTGGATGCCGCAGTGACGCTGGTGGGGCAGGCTGGCGAGCGCACGCTGCCCCTGCGCGACTTCTACCTCGGCGTGCGGCGCACGGCCCTGGCGCCCGGCGAGCTGCTGCGCGCCATCCGCGTGCCCGCCCCAGGCCCGCGCCGCCGGGGGATCTTCCTCAAGCTCGGCCTGCGCCGCGCCCAGGCGATCAGCGTCGTGAATGTAGCCGTAGTCCTAACGTTCGATAGCGACAGGCCGGACGCAACAGTGACAGAGGCGCGCGTGGCGCTTGGCTGCGTTGCGCCCACGATTGTGCGCGCTGAGGCGGCCGAGGCCGCGCTCCAAGGCCAGTCGCTCACTGTGATCAACGCGGAGGAGATCGGGCGCCTGGCCGTCGCCGCCTGCGCCCCGATCAGCGACCTGCGCGGCTCGGCGGGCTACAGGCGCACGGCGGTGGCCGCCCTGGTGGCCCGCGCCATCACGCGCCTGGCCGCAGGCAGCGAGGCCGAGGGGTGGCCGGAGCGGCCAGTGCTGCTGGAGGCGGCGGACGGTGGACGGTGGACGGTGGACGGTGCCGCAGGGGACGGTGGACGGTGGACGGTGGACGGTGCCGCAGGGGACG
>ENA-ORBV01004238-ORBV01004238.1-microbial-mat-metagenome-genome-assembly--contig:-NODE-4238-length-27780-cov-11.210627_pt1 | contig 27780 bp, 26 predicted proteins | sample MGYA00237777_ERZ505514 | MGnify/ENA primary metagenome ERZ505514 (study PRJEB26160, sample SAMN06269048) | microbial mat metagenome | isolation source: Oligotrophic lake microbial mat | place...
TGGGTGGCATGGTGGGGGAAGACTCAGGATCGGGTGTTTTCTCTTGGGCCTTTCCAAGAGCGGAAATGTAGTCGGTACCGTCGCCAGCCGGGTGTGAAACCGATGGCGGAGCATTGCCAAGAATACGGCGCGGCGCGGTATGCTGTCAGGCTCCGGTTCGGAGCGCGGCGCCCGGGTTGATACACGATTCGGAGAGGAACGACCGATGAGCGGAATGAAGAGAGGGTCCGAAATGAGGATGGTTTCGATGGCGAAGAGGTGTGCCGCGACCTGGATTTCTAGGCTGGGCATGGCGATTGCGATGTCCGCACTCACGGCCATCCCCGCGCTAGCGATGGCTGGTTGCGTGGTGATCGTGCCGGGGTGCGGCTCGTACGCGCCGCTCATCGAGTCCAAACGTACCAGCCAGATCCCGCAGGTCGCGGACGCGCCGATCAAGGTGAAGACGCAGAACGGTTCGATCGCGATCAAGAAGCATGACGGGACCGAAGTAACGATCTCGGCGGTCATCCGCGGACAAACACAAGAACGCCTCGACGCGACGCGCGTGCTGGCCGAGCGGAAGGCGGACAACTCGCTGGCGGTGTACGTGCAGTGGCCCGAGGGTGGGCGAAAGAACAACGAGGGGTGCGATTTTAAGATTGAGATCCCCAGCGCCAAGGGCGTGACGGCCGAGAGTTCTAACGGCTCGATCACGCTGGTCGGGCTGGCGGGCGTTCTCAAGGCCGAATCTTCCAACGGCGCGATCACGATCCGTGCGCACGACGGCGAGATCAAGGCGGGCACGAGCAACGGTGCGGTCACGATCGAGCGCGCCAAAGGGAAGGTGAAGGCCTCGAGCACCAACGGAGATATCAGTGTTTCGCTCGCCGACGAGGTGACGGGGCCGGTGGATATCGACACTTCGAACGGCTCGGTGAGCTTCGAAGTCGGCCCGGCGTTCGTCGGCACGCTCAAGGCCTCGACGAGCAACGGATCGCTCACGATGCCGTCGGGCGAAAGCATCGTGCAGACTTCCAAGACCAAGCGATCAGCCGAGCTGGTGTTCGGCAAAGGCGAGCACGCTTCGGTGGTCAAGAGCAGCAACGGATCGGTGACGGTGAAGCGTCGGTGAGGACGGTCATGGCTGGCTTGATCGACGCCGCGTGGTCCGTCGAGACTTCAATCATGGATTGCGCGAAGCACCGCGACGACTTCGCTCCGGATCGGGAGTGAATCGATCACGCCGGGTTTGATCGTCGCGAGCGCCCCGGCGGCGCACGCCCAGCAGACGATGTCGTGTACGGCGGGCTCATCGACGAGCCCGCCAACCTGATGCTCGGCCCAGCGTGCCGCGAATACGCCGACGAAGGCGTCGCCCGCCCCGGTCGGGTCGATAGGCGTGACCGGGTACGCGAGAACAAATCGAGATGCGCGCTCGTGGAGGAACCACGCGCCGCGCGGACCGAGTGTGGTGACGACCGTTCTCACGCCGAGCTGCTGGACGAGCGCACGGCGTTCGTCGTGCGACGCGAGATTCTCCTCGAACGCGAGCCTCGGTTCGCCAAGCAGTGCTGGGGCGTGCTGTTCGCTTACGATCAGCACGTCCACAAGACACAGCAGATCGCGCGCGAGCTTGCGGCCAACGGGAACGTGCACAACGACGGTCACGCCGAGGCTCTTGGCCAGGTCCGCCATCCGCGTAAGCGTTGCGTCCGACAACTTGGAGCCCAGCAGCGCGACATCCGCGCTCGCGAGCATCGTCTTGGCGAGAACCGCCTTGGCGAGGTGGTCCGGCTGTTCGAGGTTCTCGTGCAAGATCGAAACCGCGGCGCCCAGCCTCGTCGCGGCCGAGGCTTGGACCTCGGCCCGCCCTGCCAGTCGCTCTCGCTCCGCGTTCGATTCGCGGACAACACACACGCGAGCTTGTGTGCTGTGTTCGTAGGGTGGAGGCGTCATGCGAGGGTCGCTTAGAGTCTGTTTCAGAACCCTCAAATTTCTAGTGAGATGAGTTTTCAGCCCGTCTCGACGCCTGCTATTTCTTGGTTCTGAAACAGCCTCTTAGGTCGCGATCTCGACGATGAGGAATCGCTTGACGCCTCGGGGTGCATCGACGCGGATGGTGTCGCCCACGTGAGATTTCATGAGCGCTTCCCCCATCGGGCTGTTGGTCGTGACTTCGACGTAATCAAACGGCGAGGGGTTCGCGGCCTCGCCGACGAGCTTGAACAGATCCTCGTCGCCGTTGTCCACGTCGCGTAGTTTTACGGTGCAACCGACCATGACCAGGCCTTGGACGGCCTTGGACATGGATTCGTTGATCACTGTCATCGCGGACAGACGCTGCTCATAGCGACGGATCTCGGCCTCGTCGATCCCCTGCTGCTCGCGTGCGGCGTGATAATCTCCGTTTTCCTTCAGATCGCCCAAGGCCCGGGCCTCGGCGATGCGCAGCGAGATCACCGGGCGGTTGGCGATGAGGGCGGCGAGTTTGGCTTCAACCCCGGCTTTTTCCGCGTGCGTCACGAGTTCCATAAGTCAACGCTCCAGATCGATGCTTCGGACGAAGGCTCCAGAACAGGGGTTCACGTCAGGGTTGTCTTACAGGGCTCTGTACGACCGCGTGATCCCTTAGCGAGCGGACGATCGCGTCCGGCGAATCCTGACCAATCCTGTTCGGGAGGTACCGAAAATCTAGGCTCGAACCACGCTTCAGGCCAGAGCAGGTTCCAAGGGGGTTTAAATGTTTGTGTGGGGACCGGCCCGTGGATTGCTCGCGATTAAATCTAGAAAATCACGCCCGGATCGGGCCCGCGACCAGATCCCAAAGGAGATCCAGGCGAACACCGCGCTCGCCGCCACGATGGCCACGGCCCACCAATGGGCCGCCACGACCCGGGCCGGTTGCCCGGTCCAGAGGCGGTCGCGCGTGAGCTCGAACACCGCGGTAACTGGCGAGGTCATGCCCCACACGTCAAACGCGGGCGATGAAGTGTCCGTTCTCCCAGACGCGCGGAAAGGCAAAGAAAGCAGCGGGCCGACCGCGACCAACGCGAGCACGATCAGCATGAACGAAGCGCGGCGAGGACTCTCCAAGGCCTCGCGGCGGACGAGCGTTGATGCCCACGCGAGCAGCGCCCCGGTCAGGATCGCCCACGCCGAGAGCATCGCCGAAACGCAACCCACCACCTCGGTCGGCCACTTGGCGAGAAAAAAGAAAACCTGCGGCCAGATTACGGCCTGCGCGGGTAGGAGCAGCACCACGAGGTCTTTCCATACCCACGCGGCGATGGGGCTCCGCGCCGGAGACTGGCTGAGCCGCACCATCGGCCAGAGCACGGTGAGCCCGATCGCGACGATGGTGAGCAGTGAGCGCGCGGCTGGCCGGTAGGACTCATACGACGTCGCCCCGCGGGCCGCGAGCGACGCGAGGCAGATCATCGTGGAGAGTGCGAGGAAGATCGTCCAGAGCAACGCGAGAGGCCTGGGCTCCGCACGGCGGTGGGCCCAGCGATCAACGGTGATCTCGGGCGCTGATTCTGCCGCTAATTCTGTCGCTGATTCGAGGCGCGAACGAGGCGTTGCTTGATCGATCGGCGGCGGCGGCCCGGCCGAAACAGGATCGAGAACACGATCGTCAGGACCCGGCTCGCTCATTGGCCCTTGGCACCCGCGACGCTCGCGGACGTGGCCGAAACATCGATCTCGAACGGGCGCTGCCCGGAGATCTCGATCGCCAGCCGTCCGCCGTCGATGCTTTTATACTGCCGGTTCAGCCACGCGAGCTTGTCGAGCTTCTCGCGTGTGCTGGTTTCGCCGGGCAGCGGGGCGGTGGGCCGCCCTCCCCACACGATTCGCCCGCCGCGCGCGGTCTGCACTTCGAGCTGTTTGGTGCGCGGGTACTTGGAAACATCAACCGATTGGATCTGATCGCGCCACGGCTGCTTGGAGACGAGCGCCAGAAGCTCGAGCCCCGCCTCCAGGTCCGAGCCCGCCCAGGTCTGTGAGAAATCGATCGCGCCGCTGAGAGTTTTCGGCAGCGGCGAGTTCACTCCGGTGATGACCGAGAGCGAGCCCAACTTGGTGTCTAAGTCATATTCGACGGGCATAGGTTTGGCGTTCCACGAGACGAGCACGAGCTTGCTTCCCTGCTTGACCACGGCCGCGCCGACGCGCCAGGTGCCCTCAACATGAACATCACCGCCGCTGCGCCGCACGATGGTGGGGGTGGTGTCGAACCAGCCGCTCCGCTGCATGGATTCGCCGACGAGCCGGAGTGCTTCGCGTGAGTAGGGGTCGCGTGCGTCGCCGAGCGCACGAGTCGCGGTCTCCAGGAGTTGCTCTTGAAACTGCTCGGGCAGCCACGTCTTCCCGGCGGGCTTGGTTGACCGTGGCGTCGGCTTGGCCGTGGCGGAGGATTTCGCGTCGCTCGACTTTGAGTCCGCGATCGCCGCGTCCATCATCGGCCAAGCGATGCTGACGCTGACTGGCTTGGAGCCGTTGAGGATCTTGATGGCCCGCGCTTCGAGCGGCTCGAAGCCCAGCGTGAATCCGACAGCCACGCTCGACAAAATCAGCACGAGCATGACCGTTCCCAGCGCGGTCGCGAACTTGGCTCGATCGAACGGAGCGGCGGCGGCCTTCCCCCGACTTGAACTTTTCGTGGTTCGTTTCCCGAACATCAATCGATCCTCCGTGACCTCATCCTTGGCCGCACACGCGAAACGCGGTATCAAGCCGTTCGTGATCTGGTCGGCAATCCGTGCCTGTTTACGATAGGGCCGCCGTCGCGGCGTCGCGCCACGCGAGGTTCGCCAGCGCCGTGCAGAGCCCCGGCAGGCTTGTGCCCGCGTGCGTGGCGGCCATGGGATAGAGCGAGTGGGCGGTGAAACCGGGCATGGTGTTGACCTCCAGCATCCAAGCCTTGCCCTTGGAATCAAGCAGAAAATCAACGCGGCAGAGATGACGCACGCTCATCGCCCGCGCCAAGTCGAGCGCCTGCTCGCGGATCAGGTCTTTGACGTTCGCGGGCAGCGCCGGATCGTCCACGATGTACTGCGTGTCGTCGCGGTTGTATTTGGCCTCATAGTCATAGAACTCGACGGCCGGTTTGATGTGTATCGGCGCGAGAGCTCGCGCCCCGGGTCCCGCGGGGTCGAACACGCCGACCGTGAGCTCGTTGCCGATCACCATCTTCTCGACCATGTAGACGCGCCCCGGGTGCGCGAGCATGTCGCGCGCAACCTCCGCGCGCGACTTGTCCCACTTGGCCCGGTCGTGGCAGAGATGAACGCCCACGCTCGATCCCTCGTGTACCGGCTTGAGCACCACCGGGAACTCGAACGGGGACGCGGAGTCGGTCGCGAAGAAGATCCCGGCTCGCGCGGTCGGGATCCCGCACGAGAGTGCCGTCATCTTCGTAGCGAACTTATCCATCGCGTGTCGTGCGGCCGTTGCGCGACAGCCGACGAACGGGCGGCCGTCGGCCTCGAGCAAGTCCTGCAACGGCCCGCCCTCGCCGAACCCGCCGTGAAGCACCGGGAAAAAGAGGTCGGCCCGGATCGCGCGAAGATCGGCGCCGCTCGGGCGGTCGATGACGACTCGTTCGACCGTGAACAACCTCGACGCCGCGAGTTGCTCGGCGACGTTCTTCGAGCTGTTGAGGCTGACCTCACGCTCGGCGTCGGGGCCGCCGCCCAGAACGACGATGTGACGCGCTGTGCTCATGGGTTGTGAACTTGCGCCTTCGCGGCCGAGTCTTGGCCGGTCCTCGTCCAGACCACGACCTCGGTGTGCAGTTCAACCCCGAACCGGTCGTACACGCGCCGACGAACCTCGCCGATGAGTTCGATCACGTCGCGAGCCTTGCCGCCGGTATCTGCGGTCAGGAAATTTCCGTGCCGATCGCTGACCGAGGCGGTGCGGATTCGCAATCCCTTGCACCTCGCGCGGTCGATGAGCATGCCAGCGCTCACACGCTGACCCTTGGCCCCGATCGGCTCCTGCCCACCGTCTCCGGCGATGTCCGCGCTGAGCGTGGGGTTCTTGAACGCGCACCCGGCCGAGTTGTCGGCCATGGGCTGCGTGCGCTTTTTGTACGCCATTACATCGAGGTGCTTCTGACGGAGCTGGGACGCGCCCGCGCGCGCAAGCCGCAGTTCAGCGCTCGTCACGATCAGGTCATTGAGCCCGGAATGCCTGTATCCAAAGGCGATCTGATCGCGCGTGAGATTCGTGAGCGTGCCGTCGCGGCGCATTGCGAAGACCCGCTCGACCACGTCCGCGATCTGTCCGAACGCGCCGCCTGCGTTCATCACGAGCGCCCCGCCGATGGACGCCGGGATTCCTCCGAGCGTTTCCAGCCCGGCGAGCCCGAGCCGCACGGTCTGGTTGATGAGCTTGGGCAGGTTTACGCCCGCGCCGACCGTCACCAGTACGAAATCGTCGCGGTGATCGTCGTCGATGCGTACCGCAGAAAAATCGCCGTCCGCGAGCGTGACGACTAGTGAATCTACGCCGTCGTCATCGACGAGCAGGTTCGCGCCGTCGCCCAGCACGCGCAGAGACGGATCAATCCGCAGACACTCGCTCAACTGTTCAGCGTTCGTAGGCCGGGCCAAGCGATCCGCGCCGCCGCCGACGTGGAACCAGGTCGAGATCAGCACGTTCCGCTCGATCAAGAGCGCCGGTGTTGTCGGTTCGTCGGCCACGATCAACGCAACTTACCTTTCCCTGTTCGCCTTCCGTGTTCGACTTCTCTGTTCGCCTTCTTCGCTGGCTTCCTGATTCGACTCGCGCGTCGCCCAGCCATCAGGCTCGACCGATCACACGGCAACCTTATTCACCGCGTCGCTTCCGACGAGTCCGGCCGCGGGCGCCCCTTGAAGATACCCCCGGGCAACCTCGTTCACCGGGCCCGCGCCCATCACCACCAGCAAATCATTCGGCTGGCATAGGTTCTCAAGCTGCTCGACGATCGCCTCGAACGGGTACAGGTGCATGGCCCGGATCCCGCGCGTCCGCAACCGATCAACCAAGTCCGAAGCCGTGACCTTCTGCTTCTCTTCCTGGCTGTCGCGCACGAAGTAAATATGCGGCACGATCACCACGTCGGCCTGCGAGAACGAGTTGGCGAACTCTTCCAAGAGGAACCGCGTGCGCGAGTGCTGGTGAGGCTGGAAGACGCAGATCAGACGCCCGCCTCGTTCCTGTGGTTTCTCAAACTCGCGCAAGGCCTTGAGCGTGCAATCGATCTCGGTCGGGTGGTGCCCGTAGTCGTCATAGACGCGCACCGTTCCGCCGAGCGGCAGCGGCCTCTCGCCCAGCATCTGCATCCGCCGGTCGATGCCTCGGAACGCCGCGAGCGAACGCGCGACCAGCTCGGGCTTGGCCCCGACCAGGATCGCCAGCGTCATCGCGGTGGCCGCGTTCATCGCGTTGTGCGCACCGGGCAGGATCATGTTCCAGCGCGCGATCGTCGTCCCCTCGTGCGTCAGCTTCACCGCCCGCGTCTCGACGTCGTAGCTCACCACCCAGTGGGCCGAGGGTGAGAACCCGATGGTTTGAACTTCGCACTCAAGGCCGGCCGTAACCTCGCGGCGGTGAGCCCCGTCGTGCGCGATCAGCAGCACGCCGCCCTGTGACTTGGCTGGCACCAGCTTGGCGAACTCGTGGAACGATTCCACCACCGCGTCGAGCGAGCCGTACACGTCTAGGTGGTCCGCCTCGACCGAGCTGATCGATGCGACCGACGGGAATAGGTTGTGGAACGAACGGTTGAACTCGCAGGCCTCGGCGACGAGGATCCCCGGCTCGCCGCCTCGCGGGCCGTCGGTAATGGTGGGGGACCCGAGCCTGAACCCCGAGGGCACGGCCTTGGGGCCGAGGCAGCCGTGATCAAGCTGGGCGCACGTCGCCCCGACGATCACGGAAGGATCAAGCCCGGCGTCGGTCAGCGCCGCGCCCAGCATGGCCGTGGTGGTGGATTTGCCGTGCGTGCCCGCGACCGCGATGCCCGTGCGGCCCAGCATGCTCCGGCCCAACGCCTCGGCGTAGGTCAGCACGCCGATCCCGCGACGCTCGGCCTCGAGCACCTGCGGGTGGTTCGGCTTGATGGCCGCCGAAGCAACCACGAGGTCGCAGGCGTCGGGGAGCCATTGCTTGGTCTGTTCGAACCCGACCTCGAACCCGGCCGCGACCAGCGCGTCGGTGGTCTCGGAGGGCTTCATGTCCGAGCCCGAGACCATCGCCCCGCGCGCGTTGAGCATGCGAGCCAGCCCCGACATCCCGCAGCCGCCGATGCCGACGAAGTAGGTGTGCTTGCCAGCGACATCGAAGCGGCCGGGCCGGGCCGCGTGGTCGGGGCGGTCGGAACGTTCTGGCGCGCGCGAAAACGAGGTCGGTTGGTCAGGCATGGCACTCGGTATCGGACGCTCCGCCCGACTTTCGTGAATGACTCGCGCGAGTCGTGAATCGGCCCGCCGACCCCCGGCCCACTCTGGCTCGAAAGATCAAAGTTTCGGCTGGTCGTCGTCCTCGTCGTCGAGGAAATCAAAGTCGCTCAGGCTGCTGTCTTCCATGTCGCTCGACGCGGGCTTGCCCGGTTTTCTGGGTGCCGCCTCAAGGTTCGCCGCCGCGGCCGATTTGCTGACGACAGGCTTACTGATCGCTGCCGACGGCGCGGGCGACGACGCCGCAGGCTCGGGCGCGGACCCGGCCTTCAACGCGTCCTCCGCGTTCACGTTCGCTGGCTTCCCGTCCAAGCGGACCACGAACACCGCTGGCCCGACGGCGATCAGATCGCCCGGAGACAGCACCACTTCCTTGATCTTCTTCCGGTTGACGTACGTGCCGTTGCCCGAGTTCAGGTCGCGGATCGTCACCTCGTCCTCGTCGATGACCAGCTCGCAATGCTGGCGCGACACCGCCGACACCGGGATGCGGATCGTACACTCGGTCTGACGACCGATGATCGTCCGGGCCTTGGAGAGCTTGATCTCCTTTGGCTTCTCGTCCTTCACAACCAGCACCAAGGAAACTTGCACTGGACGGCTATCCTTTCCCGGCACCCATCGGCCGAGGTTCCGGGGACACACCCCGAACATCGACCCGCCAGCTTGCCCAACCACACGACCAATCCGACGTCAACGCAACGCTGACCTCGACCATACCAGAACCTCGATGACTCAGCGTACCGTGATCCCGATCCTCGATCAACGCGTTCGCCGCTCCGCCGGGCTGGCTTTCGACACCGTTCAACGACCGGAAACCAACCCGCGGACCAACGCCGCGTACGAGGGGAGCCCCTCGCCCGCGGCTGTCCGCTCACTCTACATCCACGTCCCATTCTGCTTCCACAAGTGCCATTATTGCGATTTCTACTCCATAGTCGATACGCGAGATCGCCAGCAAAGTTTCCTCTCCCGTCTGGAATCCGAACTCTCAGCCGTTGCTCCTTGGGCCGCCGGGCAACCCCTGAAAACTATCTTCGTCGGCGGTGGTACGCCCAGCCTGCTGCGGGTAGACCTCTGGGAAAGACTGCTTTCGCGGCTGGCCGAACTCTTCGACCTCTCTGTGATGAACAAACCGCCCGGCACGGCTCAGCCTGGCGAGTTTACCGTCGAATGCAACCCCGAGACCGTGACCTCGGAGCTCATGTCCACCATGCGGGCTGGCGGCGTGAACCGGGTCAGTGTCGGAGCGCAATCGTTCAACGAACGGCACCTGAAAACCTTGGAACGCTGGCATAACCCGGAGAACGTCGGCAAGGCCCTGCGTCTTGCCCGCGAGGCCGGGATCGCGCGGCAGTCGATCGACCTGATCTTTGGAATCCCTGGTCAGTCGCTCGAAGACTGGCAGCACGATCTGGACACCGCCCTCGCGCTGGGCACCGAGCACGTCTCCTGCTACAACCTGACCTATGAGCCGCAGACGGCCATGACCGCGCGGCTCAAACGCGGCGAGTTTACGCCCGCCGACGAGGACGTCGAGGTCGAGATGTTCACCGCCACGCTCGCGACGCTTCGGGCGGCCGGGATCGAACGCTACGAGGTCAGCAACTTCGCCAAGCTCGGCGCGGAGTGCCGCCACAACCTCGCGTATTGGCGGCAAGAGCAGTGGCTCGCGGTCGGCCCGTCCGCGTCCGCGCACGTCGGCGGCCATCGCTGGAAGAACATCCCTAGGCTCGATGATTACCTGGAGTTCAACGACCGCGGGTTCTCGGCCATGATCGACCACGAACCGCCCGACGCCAAGCGAGCCTTGGCCGAACGGATCATGACTGCGCTGAGGCTGCGCGAGGGGCTTGACGAGGCGCGCCTTATCTCAGACGCCGCGGGCATCAATCCTCGAGCAGCGCTCGCATTGCAACGCGCCAGAGATCAAGCCCAGCGAGACGGCCACTTGCTGGTGACGAATGTTTCCAACGAGGTTGCCGACGATGAGGCAAGGCCAAGCACGCGCTGGAGCCTTACTGACGCTGGGTTCATGCTCGCCGACGGCATCGCCGCCGACCTCATGGCCTGTCTCGACGTTTGAGATCTATCTGGGTTTGAACTAGGACTAGGACTAGGGCTTGGACTTGGACTTGGACTTGGACTTGGACTTAAGCTTGGACTTGGGCTTGGGTTTGGAATTTGATTTGGATTCGGGTTTCGCCGTGACGCTCGCTTTGCGGTTGATCTTGACCTTCGGCTCGCCCGCGACTCGCTTCGAAACTGTCTTTCGCACCTTGGCAACCGGAGCGTCTTCCCGCGGAGATTCAGTCGCCTCAGCCTCGGGAACGTTGTTCGACTCCACGGCCATCTCGGCAACAGGCTCATCTCGCACGTCGGCTTCGCTCATCTCGGCCGACTTGGGCCCCTTGGCTTTGGGCACCTCGGCCTCTGCGAGCTTCAACCGCTTGGCGACCCGCTTCAAGTCCGTCGGCCAGCCGCACGACACGTCGATCTTCACGCCCGTGATCGGGTGATTGAACACCAGACGATGCGCGTGCAGAGCCAGCCTTGGCGACGCGGCCGCGATCGGCCGGGTCGCGTACAAGCCGTCGCCCAAGACCGGGCAGCCGATGGACTCCAGGTGTACGCGGATCTGGTGCAACCGCCCCGTCACCGCCCGGCACTCGACCAGCGACCCCAGCCGCCCTGTGCGCAGCACGCGGTACGCCGTGATCGCTGGCTTGCCCAGCCCCGAGATCCGCGCCAGCTTCTTCGCCGCTGGCTTGGACGAGCGGTGCGTCGGGGCCGCGTCGTCGATGCTCCGGCCCTCGGATTCAGCGATCGGCCTGCGGATCACGCCCGTGTGCGGCGAAGGACACCCTTTGATCAGCGCCCAGTAGTACTTGCGAACATCGCGGGTCCGGAAGGCCGCTCGCAGCCCGTCGTACGCGCTCGCGGTGAGCGCGACAACCAACAGCCCGCTCGTCTCGCGGTCCAGCCGGTGCAGCAGCCCGAAATCGCGGGCTTTCCCGAGATTCTGAAGCTGCTTGCCCCAGCGAGCAAAGAGCCCGTTGAGCAGCGAATCTGACTCGTGCCCGAGCCCCGGCTGCGTCACGAGATGGGCTGGCTTACCGATCACCAAGACGTCCGCGTCCTCGTGGTGGACCTTGAACTGGACCTCCTCGTTGGGAAGGACCGAGTACGACGCCTGGGCTCGCCGCGACATCTCGTCGCCGTGCATCTCATCCTCGCGCAACGGAACGGTGCGTGCCCGACGTTCCGCGGCCTTGGTTTCACGAGTGCTCATAATTGATTGCCACTGACGGCTCAGGCCTGCGCGGCGCTCGGGCCAGCGTTCATCGGCGGGCAGGCGTCCGCGTCGAGGTACCAACACAGTTCCCCGAGTAAAGGTACGAGCCCTGAACGCGGGAACTCGCGGGCCGCGTCCGTCGCGGCGTAATTTTTCTCGGTATTGCCAGCCGCCTGCTCCACCATCAAACGCGTCTCAGACCCGAGCGCCACAACGCTAATCAGACGCGCGCCGCGCAGCATCCGGGTTGTCATCGTGACCAGATCCACCGCCGTCCCCAGCGACTTGGCGGGCACCGTGCGCACCAACCGCTCATCGATCTCGTTCGCTCGCACGACCTCGTTGGTCCCCGGCCCTGTCACGCTCACACCGCCCAGCAGCACGCAGTCTAGCCGATCGTGCCCCTTCTCACGCCAGCCCAGATACTCGCGGAGCCGGGCCTCGTACCGAACATCGGGCGCCTCGGGCTTGTTCTTCGCCGCTTTCCCTTTCACCGCCTTCAAACCATCAGCGCTGACCGGGATCGCGTGAACCTGATCGAGCGGGATGTCCGAAGGCTCGACGATCAGCTCTTGCAGCAGCGGAAAAAGCCTGCGCGAGTCGTCGGCTGGCACGTCCCACTCGTCCACCATCCACAGGTGCGTCCGCTTCCACGGCAACTCTCGCAATGCCGGGTCGAACATGAGCCGCCGCAGCAAAGCCTCGGTCCCCGTCATCGACACCGCCAGGTGAAAATCGCCGAACGTCCGCACGCAGTTCTGGGCCTGGATCAGAAAATCTGCCGCCGCCGCGTCCAGCGCGTCGTCGGGCAACGAGCGAACGACCACCGAGCCCGGGAGCCTGGGCTTGGGTGGGGTTGGGGATGGGTCCTCCAGCTCGATCATCGCCGTCATTGTGCGCACGTCGAGAGCTTCACGCCACCCCTCGAGAACTTTCCGCCGAGATTGGGACGTAATGTTCTGGGAATGAACCTCGTCGCACGGATCATCGATGCCAACGCCAACCGCGCCCGCGAGGCGATCCGCGTTCTCGAAGACATCGCTCGCTTCGCGCTCGACGACGCCAGGTTGTCCAGCGAATTAAAATCGCTCCGCCACGACCTGCGGGCCGCCCTCGATTCTCTCTCGATCGACAAGGCCTTGCTGCTCTCGAGCCGCGACACCGAGGGTGATGTCGGCACCGCGATCTCGACCCCGGCCGAGTACGCCCGCACAGGCTTGCGCGACGTTGCGCTCGCGGCCGCATCCCGGTTGACCGAGGCTCTGCGCTCGATCGAAGAATCCGCCAAGGTCGTCCCAGCGTCGTCCACCGCCGCGACCAACCCCGCCGCCGCGTTCGAATCGCTTCGGTACCGCGCGTACTCCGCTGAAAAATCGCTGATTCTCAAACTCCGCGACACCACTTGCCCACAGTGGCGGCTCTGCGTGCTCATCACAAGATCGCTGTGCCAGTACCACGATTGGCTCGACGTCGCTCGTCGCGCCATCGACGGTGGGGCCGACTGCCTCCAACTTCGCGAAAAGTCTCTCGACGGCGGCCCGCTCCTCGACGCCGCCCGACAGCTCGTCGAACTCGCGCACCCGCGCCGCGTTCACGTCGTCATCAACGACCGCCCCGACATCGCTCTCCTCAGCGGGGCCGACGGCGTCCACCTCGGGCAGACCGATCTCAGCGTCGCTGATGTTCGCCATATTGCTGGCTTTCGGCTTCTGGTCGGCGTCTCGACCGGCACGATCTCTCAGGCTCAGGCCGCGGCCAACTGCGGCGCGGACTCCTGCGGCGTCGGGCCCATGTTCCCGACCACCACCAAGGACAAGCCGATCATCAGCGGCCTCGCGTACCTCCGCGAATATTTGCGTGACCTCAGATCTTCGCCGCTCCCTCATCTGGCCGTCGGCGGGATCACCCTCGCGAACGTCTGCGAGCTGGCGGCTGTCGGCTGCCGGGGCGTCGCGGTCTCGTCGGTCGTCTGCGGGGCGCACGATCCGGCTCAAGTGTGCCGACAACTTGTGGAGGCGCTCCCGCCGTCGTAAAGATCCTCTACACTCCCGCCAATGCCCGTTACCTTCAAGCAGCACACGTTCCCCAACGGCCTCAACGTCATCGCGGAGGTCGACCCCGCCGCCCACACCGCCGCCTGCGGCTATTTCGTCAAGACCGGGGCCCGCGACGAGGCCCCGCCTGTGATGGGCGTCAGTCATTTCCTTGAGCACATGATGTTTAAGGGGACCCACGACATCACGGCCGAGGATCTCAACCGCCGCTTCGACGACCTGGGCGCCCGCAACAACGCCTTCACCAGCAGCGAGATGACGTGCTTTTACGCGTCAACCTTGCCAGAAAAACTTCTCGACTGCGTGAACCTGCTCGGCAAGATGATGCGGCCCGCGCTGCGGCAATCGGACTTCGACACGGAAAAAGGCGTGATCCTCGAAGAGATCGCCATGTACAAGGACAACCCCTTCTGGGTGCTATACGAGGCGACGGTCGAGAAGTATTTCGGCAGCCACTCGCTCGCGCACCGTGTGCTGGGCACCGACGAAACCATCACGGCTCTCACCCGCGACCAGATGCAGTTTTACTTCGACACCCGCTATTCGGCCGACAACACCACCATCGCGCTCGCGGGCCGCATGGACTTTGATCGCGTGATCGAAGAGATCGACCGCGTCTGCTCGAACTGGCCCAAGACCGGCGCTCGGCGCGAGTACCTTGGTTCTGCCGCACCCGGTGGCCCGCTGCTGCTCAAGGATGAAAAGGTCAACCGGGCGTACGTGCTCGGGCTCAGCGAAGCGCCGTCCATGCAGGACGACCGCCGTTTCGCGGCTTCGCTCCTGGCGCAGATCCTCGGGGCTTCTGAGAACAGCCGCCTGCACTGGGCCCTCGTCGAGACCGGCCTCGCTGAGCAGGCCCAAGCGTCTTTCGACGCTCACGACGGCATCGGCCAGTACTACGTCTTCGCCAGCGGCGACCCCGACCGCCTCGACGAGATCTGGTCCGTCATCGAGGCGCAAGTCGCCGGGCTGATCGAGTCCATCAGCACCGACGACCTCGACCGCCTTCGCAATAAAATCGCCACCGCGACCACCGTCAGCGGCGAGCGCCCCAGCGACCGCATGCACCGCCTAGGCCGGATCTGGGCCACCATCGGCCAATACCGCCCGCTGGAGATGGACCTCGACCGCATCGTCGGCGTGACGCTCGACGACCTTCGCGCCGTCCACGCCGCGTACCCGGTCCGCCCGCGCACAGTCGGCCGGCTGCTGCCAACCAAGACGAAGTGACGCGGGCAAGACGAAGTGACCCGGACTGTCCGTGAAACTCGTCCAGAGGACGCAGAAGCATCGGCGCGAGGATCCGCTCGCCAGTCGCGCATTCGCCCAACGATTACAGCCTTCTGTGACGATTCGGACTAGGGATTCGGCTCATCGCCGAGCGCAAAATCGAGAGCTTCGCGGATCTGGGTGGTGAGGCCGCCTTGGGAACTTGCGAGCCACTCACGGTGCTCGGCGCGTGCGACGCCCGCAGCGATGGCGGTGGCTACGAGGGTGCGGCGGATGTCGCCGTCGATGTCGCGGGCGAACAACAGCGTGGCGGCTTCGCTGGCGGTCTTGGCGTCGTCGGCTTTGAGTGCGGCGGCGTAGAGGCGGCAGCCTTCGGCGATCCAGGTCTGGCGGCGGAAGTCCTCGAACATCTCCCAAAGCGTGTCGTCGTTGCCAGCGCTGCGCTTGACGATGTTGGTGCGTTTGTCGAGCTGAGTGCCGAGCTTCTTGAACCAGGCGACGCTCTTGGCGTCGTAGTGCCAAGACTCGGACCAGCGGCGGCCGAGCATAATCTCGTACGCGGCCAGGTCGGCGGGGGCGGTCATCGAGCCCTCGTCGGGGTCGTGAAGCGCGAGGTCTAGAACGCGGATGGCCTCGTCGAAATCGCCCAGCGTTTCGTTGAGGGCGTACCAAGAGAGGCGGTCGGAATAGTCGCCGGTGTGCCTCCAAGCGAGGGCGAGCTCGCGAGCTTGGCTAAACTTTTCTCGGCTGCCTGCCCGTGACTGCGCCAGCTGGCGAGCGAGGTCGGTGACGAAGAAGAGGACGGCGGGGCGGAGTTCGGCGGGTCCGAGCCGCCAGTTTTCCCAGAGCCAGCAGGCGGGGCCGGTGGCGTCGTAGAAGGCACCGTCGCGAGTGAAACGTCTTGCCTGGTCGAGTTGGCGAAAGAACTCGTCGACTCTCCACGGTTTACCTCGGGCGGCGAGGTCGCGGGGCGGCTCTTGGTTTGCGAGAGCGCGTTCGTCCTGAAGGTGACAGGCCAGACGGTGCGGCGCGTTAATGCGGGCTTGGGCGCGTTTCAAGTGGAACGCGTGCCAAGCTTGGTCCTCCACGCTGAACTTATCGAGTAGAAAGCTGCACTCATAGAGGATCTGAACAGGGTTCAGGACCATGAGGTTCCGGGGCTCTTTTTCGCGTCGGATAATGCCGGGGAGGTTGACGTCGTCGAGCATCTCACCGCCGCGCCACTTCCTGTTCATTTGCGTGTTCGGAAGGCACCTATCAAACTTCCCGCGATGGAAAACGAAGGCTTTTTCAGCGCGATTCCACTGGTCCTCGATGTTGCGACTATACCCTGAGCCTCTTCCTCCTCCTCCCTTAGGACTCGGAGAGTTTTCTGCGGTCAGGCGTGCGATCACCTTGGCGTATTCCTCGGGCCGTTCGCTCTAGATGATGCGCACGACCATGCAGTGATCGCGGACGAACTCGGCGAGCGTTTCGCTCGTGGCCAGGTGCTCTGCGAACCAGTCCTTTTGTTTGTCCTTGAGGCCGTAGACGATCAAGAGTCGGAACTCGCGGTCGGCCTCGTTGCTGAGTTCCAGGAGCGGCCCGGAGCGGATGAGGGTTGGGACGAGGACCGAGTCGTCGGGCTGGTTGGCTGTGAGAGGGCTTGCGGTCCCCGGGAAACACGCGATGGCGAGCGGTGGCGTCGCCGCGAAGAGTGAGGCGACCAGGAAGGCCGTGGTGCGGTGGTTCTTTCGGGCGCGGTTAGATCGCATGACGATCACATTCGTTGCGAGTGGAGCGGCGGTTCTGGTGCTGAGGGACTGTTTGGTTGGGAAGGACGTGGAGGGGAAAGAGGCCCTGACGAGACGCTTGGGCCACCAGTCTGGGTGCCATGTGTAAGGGCGCTGCGTGTCTGAGTAGGCAGCAGGAGCGAGCGATCACGCCACGATGAGAGCCTTGGCGTCGGCGTGTGTGAGGCCTCGGCCCATGCGGTCGAGGGCGATGGGGGAGAGTTTTTCGACGAGCAGGCCGACCTCGAAGTAGCCGCCGTCGATGGTGGCGCCGGGGTCGATGCGGAGTTGTCGGCAGCGGAGGTTGCCGCGCCAGCGTGCGGCGGCGGCGACGATGACTCGTGGCGATACGGCGGCCTTGGTTTCGAGAGAGCCGAGGACTTCGAGCCCGCTACCCGCGTAGATGGAGGTGGCCATGAGCCAGCCCTTGCGCTCGACGACGACGAAGCCGCAGGTTTCAAGGCGTGCGGTGTGGTGGACGCCTTTGATGACGACGTCGTCGAGGCGGAGCGGTTTGTAGCAGGACGGGCAGGTGAGGGTGATGGCGCGCGCGGCGGCATCGAACCCGCGGTGGCAGTGGTAACAAGTGACGGCGCGGGTTGGTTGGCCTTGGAGCACGGTGCTCATGAGGAACCTTGAGGAGTGGAGCGAGAGTGGATGTGAGAAGGCTAAAGCGCGAGGTGACACGGGCGGGACGCCTGCGCCACGAGGTGGAGTAGAGAAAGAAGGTCGTAGCGTGGATCGTAAAACCGAGCAAGCCCGGGGCGCTCGTGACGAGGCCTCAATGGTGATCGAGTCCTGTCCGTGGCGCTCCGGGCTCGTTGATTGCTCGCGGAGAGAGTGATGTGTGCGTAGTGATTACTCGCTGACGGCCTCGGCGGGGCGGACCTTGTTGATGCCAGCGAGCTTGGCCTCGAGGCCAGCGAACGCGGCGGCAAGATTCTCAGGTGCGGCGCCGTTGACGATGCTGTTGCCGTTGCGGGCCGGCGCAGCGGGGCGCTGGGTGCGTAAGTCGTTGGAGTTGGCGTAGGGCTGGGTCTGAGTCTGGGCCTGGGTCTGTGTTTGCGTGCCCGCCTGCGATAACTGGCCCTTTCCGGCGTCGGGCCCCACTCGGCAGTGCCCGCTGAAGGAAGCGCCCTCGACGACGACGAGAGTGCCGGCGACGATGTCTCCGATGACGCGGGCCTTGGAGTTGAGCGTGACGCGCTCGCGGGCGGTGATGTTGCCCTCGACGGTGCCGTCGACGATAATCTTGCCAGCGTCCAGCGCGGCCTTGCAGGAAGCGCTGTCGCCGATCTGCAGCTCACCCTTGGAGGTGATTCGGCCTTCAACCTTGCCCAAGATTCGGGCGGTGGTGTCGAACGTGAGTTCGCCCTTGATTTGCGTGTCGGCCCCGATGACGGTCATGCTGCTCGTGTGGTCGCTCATTGGTATTCCTTCACCCTGAAGTGGTCGCTCGGTCCCCGAGCGTTGCCGGTGAGCCCGACGTTGGGCTCGCGGTTGCTGGGTTGCTCGTGGGGTCCCAAGGCCGCCGTGCGAGCGGTGTGAGCATCGACCGCGTTGCAAAACCAGGCTGAATATCGCGGCGAAGTTTGCGCTTGGCCGGGGTGGGCACCGGGTCAAAAGGTGCCGAGCCGGAGTAATCCTGTGGGAATTTCGGCGGTTATCGGCGATGTGCCTGCCAGGGCCAGGGCCAGAGCCAGGGCCAGGGCGGTGAACGAGGTTGTGATCGGGAGCGGAGTGGACGTGGAGTAGGATCTCGGCGGCGGGTGTGTCGTCGAGGTTGTGACTTGGAGGTTGTTCGTGCAAACGTTGGCGCAGATCCGGGAGATGCTGACGGCACGAGGCCTGGCGCCGCGGCATTCGCTGGGTCAGAATTTTCTGGTGGACCACAACCTCATCCGCAAGCTAGTTGACGCCTCGGGTGTGGGCGCGGGAGATCTTGCGCTGGAGATCGGGCCGGGCACGGGGACGATGACGGAAGAGATCCTGTCGCGCGGTGTCGAGGTGATCGCCTGCGAGCTTGATCGCGGGCTCGTGGCGTTGCTGCGCGAGCGTCTCGTGCCCGTTCATCCGAAGTTACACCTCGTGGAAGGTGACTGTCTCGAATCGAAGCGGACGTTGAACGCGAAGGTGGCGAGCTTGCTTGGCGAGCGTCGCTTCACGCTGGTGGCGAATCTTCCGTATGGCGCCGCGACGCCGCTGATGACCACGCTGCTGACTCAGTTTCCCAACTGCAGCTCGATGTGGGTGACGGTGCAGCGTGAGGTTGCTGAGCGGATGGCGGCGCGGCCGGGCGGGAAGGATTACGGGCTGCTGAGCGTGATGACGCAGGCGATCTGCGACGTGAAGCCGGTGGCGGGGTTGCCGCCCGAGTGCTTCTGGCCGCGCCCCGAGGTGACGAGCTCGATGGTGGGGATCATCCGCAAACAAAACCCGCTCACAGACGACCCGGCCCGGCTGGCGGCGTTGTGCTCGGTGGTTTTCGGGCAGCGGCGCAAGCAATTAGGATCGATTCTCGGCCGTGAGATCGCGTGGCCTTGGCCGATCGAGGCCCGGCAAAGGGCCGAGGAATTAACCGTCGAACAGTTGGTCGCGCTCTCGCGTATCGTGGTGCTGGAAGACCGTGTATCCTGAGGTCGTGCCGGTGTTTCGTTCGTGTTTGCCAACCGATCGGTCTCGCGCGTATGGGCGATGTGACGCACCAGACTCACTCTCATCACCAACTGGCCCACGAGGCCCCGCATCCGTCGCCTCAGCAGGCCCCACGTGACCCGGCCCCGCGGGATCAAGACGCCCACCAGCTCGGCGTGTCGCTGGGCCCGGTGCTGTGCAAGCAGTGCGATGATCGCCTTGGTCCCATCGAATGGTTCCGCTGTTCGTGGCAGCACGGCGGGGCCGCGACGGGGTTCGCGGTCTGGCGTGATGAGACGACTGAAACGCCGGTGATGGTCAAACTTCCGGTCGGCTCGCGTGAGCACCGCTGGACGACATCGATCGCGGCGCTGCACGCGGGATCCAATGTCGGACCGGATTCTGGCACGGATGCGGGCCCGACGCCGCGTGTGCTGGCGGCGGGCACTGAGCTCAACGGGTACGACCTCGCGTGGCTCGTGGTCGAGCGGTTGTCCGGGAAACCGCTCTCGAGCGCGTTGACCGCGGAGGCCGTGCACGACTTGCTCGACGCGGCCGCACGCTTTCATGCGGCGGCGCTGCGCGCCAGCCCGAACCTTCGCCCGGCCGATGAACCTCCGCAAGCCCACGATTGGGACGGGTTGCTCGCCAAGTCGCGCGAGATGGTCAAGGACAGCGGGCTGACCGAGGCCAGGCACTGGAAAGAAGCGGTCAAGCGGGTTCAGCGCGCGCTTCCCAGGCTCAAGGCCAAATGGGCGGCGCGGAAGATCGACACGTGGTGTCATGGAGACCTGCACCCCGCCAACGTGCTGCGGCGTGCTTCGAAATCCTCCGCGAGCCCCTGTGTGTTGATCGACCTGGCCATGGTTCATTCAGGTCATTGGGTTGAAGACGCCGTATACCTCGAGCGCCTTTACTGGGGTCGGCCTGAACTTTTGCACGGGGTCAAGCCGGTGTCGCACTTGGCCAAGATCCGTCGAGAGATGGGTGTAGCGACCGACGACAACTACGCGGAGCTGGCGGCGGTGCGCCGCGTGCTGATGGCCGGGTGCGTTCCGGCCTACGCCACGTTCGAGGGCCATCCGAAGTACACCCACGCGGCGCTGGAGACTTTGGAGCAATACCTGCCGCAGGTGGCCCACTAAGCTGCGGGCGCACTTGTCGAAATCACCTTCGATCCCAAAGGCGATTTTTCGATATGATCGGCTATTGTTTGGTCGAAATCGTGGGACCGACCTCGCAAATCGAGCTTGATGAGCGTCAGATGGCGTTCTCCCGGCTTGCTTCGGACCTCGACCGCGTAACGATACGGATGACAGGACCGAGACCCCCGAACGAACGATTTTCAGCGAGGACGACACCGTGGAAGCATTCGAACGTCTTGAGAAGTTGATCTCCGAAGTCCGCGAGGACGTGGGCAAGGCCGAGGGCGGCAACCGGGCCGCTGGCACGCGAGTCCGCACGATGATGCAGGACATCAAGAACGCCGCACAAGAGGTTCGCCAGAAGGTTCTGGAACTGCGCGACTCCGAGAAGAAAGCCTGAGGCCGCCGAGGGCATGAGCGATTCACATTCTTCCAGCGAACAAGAGTCACCGGACATCGTCATGGGGTCCGACGGGTTTCTCTTTGACATGTCGGGCATCGACCTGAACGCCCGCATCCGCACTCGCGCGGACGTGGAGAAAAAGAACCCGCACCGCGACCAGATGAGCCTGCTCGACTGGATCGTGTGGGAATACCCCGATCGGGTGCAGGGCATCGGGCTCAAGCACGTGCGCGAGGACGAGTTCTGGGTCAAGGGTCATTTCCCCGGCAAGCCGATGTTCCCCGGCGTAATGATGGTTGAGGCCGGGGCCCAGCTCGCGTGCTATCTCTACATGCTCCGCAAGACCGAGCCCAGCCTAGTCGCGTTCCTGCGCATCGAGAAGGCCGCGTTCCGGGCCACGGTCATTCCCGGCGACGATCTTTTCCTGCTGTGCAACCAAGTGAAAGTTGGCCGACGGAACTTCAAGTGCGACATCCAGGGGATGGTCCGGAGCAAGCCCGTCTTTGACGCTCGCATTACGGGCATGATGATCGACCCGAGATAACACTTATCACCGCGCCCACCTCTCAAACCGGACCGTACCCGCTGCTGTTCGAGCCGATCCTGATGCCCAAAGTTTGGGGAGGCCGCCGGCTTGCCAAGCTTGGGAAGAACCTGCCCGCCAGCGCAAACGTTGGCGCGAATGTCGGCGAAAGCTGGGAGCTGGCCGATCTCGCGGCGACGTCGGCATCGGGCGGCGGTGGCGCGGCCGCCCGGTCGGTGATCTCTAACGGGCCTCTCGCGGGGAAGACTCTCCACGACGCGATGACGCTCTGGGGTGCCGGTCTGATCGGAGCCGCAAAGCACGCCGCGACGGGCTCTTCAAGCGCCGCGTTCCCGCTGCTCATCAAGTTTCTCGACGCCAACGAGAACTTGTCGGTGCAGGTTCACCCAAGCCCCGCGTACGCGGCCACGCACCCTGAGGCCCACCTGAAGACCGAGAGCTGGTACATCCTCGAAGCCGAGCCCGGCAGCGTGATCTACAAGGGGATCAAGCCGGGCGTCACGCGGGCGGATTTCGAGCGGCACATCGCCGACGGCACGGTGGTCAGCGATTTGATCTCGATCCCCGCCGTCGTTGGCGACTGCCACAACCTCCCGAGCGGTACCTGCCACGCGCTCGGCGCTGGCGTGCTGGTGGCCGAGGTGCAGACGCCGAGCGATACGACGTTCCGGGTCTTCGACTGGGGCCGCACGGGGCGCGAGCTGCACGTGAAGCAGTCGCTGGAGTGCATCGACTTCAGCCCGAGCCAGGCCGACCTCGACGCCCTGAGAACAGCGCGGCTGACAGCTCACGCGCCGGGCGGTCGGTTGGTCAAGACCGAGTTTTTCACGATCGACGAGCTGCGAGTGCCAGCCGGGGCGTCGGTCCCGATGCGCGGCTGCGTGGTGGTGATCGTCCTTCGCGGCGGCGGCGCGGTGGATTGGCCAGCGGGGCGAGCGGTGGTGAACGCGGGGCGGACGATGCTGGTTCCAGCCTCGACGAGCGCGGTATTTCGGAGCGCGGAGGCAACGACGATTTTGGTGGTTGGGCTGGGCTAAAGGCCGCACTCGACGAAACGAATCGATCAATTCTTGGCTGAGATCGATCAAAGCGCGGATTACGCCCGGTACGCCCCCGCCACCTTCTTCAGCGCCGCCTCCACGATCTCAAAGTGCTCGTCCGTCAGATCATGGTGCATCGGCAGCGCGAAGACTTGCGTCGAGAGTTTGTCTGAGACCGGGCAATCCTTGCGGTCCCATTTGGCGAGCGCGGGCTGCTTGGGCAGCGGGCGCGGGTAGTGGACGGCCGTGGGCACGCCCTCGGCCATCAGGGCCTTGCAGTACTCGTCGCGGGTGGCGGTGAACTTCGTGGTGTCCATCTTGACCATATAGAGATGGAAGATGGCCGTCGCGCCAGGCGTGGTGGTGGGAGGGATCAGCCCGTCGATCGTGCTGAGCATTGCGCTATAGCGTGCCGCGTTAGCCTGACGCTGGGCGGTCTGGGCCGGGAGGCGGTCTAGGCGTGAGCAGCCGATCGCGCCGGTGATGTCGTTCATCCGGTAGTTGTACCCGACGACCTCGTGGAGGTATTTGTCGGTCTCGCCGTGGCTGCGGAGGAGTTTGATGGTGCGAGCGAGGGCGTCGTCGTTGCAGGAGATCGAGCCGCCCTCGCCGGTGCCAAGGTTTTTGGTGGCGTAGAACGAGTACGTGACGGCGTCGCCGAACGCGCCGATGCCCTTGCCCTTGTAGGTCGAGAGGTGGGCCTGGGCGGCGTCATAGACGACCTTGAGGTTGTGCTTGGTCGCGAGAGCCTGCACGGCGTCGATATCGGCCGGGCAGCCGTAGAGGTGGGTGGCGGCGATGCCGCGGGTCTTGAGCGTGACCTTCTTGGCCGCGTCCTTCATGTCGATCTGAAAGGTTTCAGGGATGGCATCAACAAAGACGGGGACGCAGCCGCGGGCGACGAGCATGGAGGCGGTGGCGATGTAGGACCAGGCGGGGACGAGGATCTCGTCGCCGGGCTGGAAGAGAGGCTCGTAGGCCAGTTGCAGGGCACAAGTGCCGTTGGCGCAGGTCATCATGTGCTTGGCGCCCGAGGCTTGGGCGAAGCGTTGTTCGAGTTCTTCACATTTTTTGGCCGAGCGGAGCATTCCGGATTTGAGAACGGCCATCGCCGAATCGATGTCGGCGGGGCTGAGGGCGGTGGACATGAACGGGACAGGTTTGAGGCTGACAGGCGTGCCGCCAGCGATGGCTAGGGCGGGGCGGACAGCGAGACGATCGAGGGTGGTGGGTGCGGTCAGGTTTGCGGTCAAGTGAGGCTTCCTTCCTGCGAGAAATGGCGAGATTCAGGCGATAGAGTATGCGTGCCGGGCGAGGATGAAAATTGAGATCAGCAAGAGTTTGTACGGACTTTGAACGGGTCCAGGTGGCATCGTCCGGATCGACGTGCGTCGTGAGCCGTCAGAAACCTTGCGAGAATTTCACAAAGACCGTCCGAATAAGATTTTGCAAAGAGACACATTCTGGCTTGCTTTTGCTGGCACGATGCGATATTTTGATCCTGTTCGTACATAAGTTCCCAGATTTGGTGCGTTTCCGCGTGTCCAAATTTTCAGTTTCTTGGAGTTCTTACTTTTTTGAGGAGAAACGACATGACTTTGGCGAATCGGGCATTGGTAATTGCGTGCCTCGCGGGGCTCGCGGGTTCGGCTTCGGCTGGCCTGATTGACGTGACGATCACGGGTGCGCTTGCGCCTTCAAACTCGAGTCTTCTGGTGGCAGATGGCACTTGGGACCGTGGAACGGCGTGGGGTTCCGGTGACTGGGGTGGGATTGTCAACACCCCGACCACCGGCGCAGCATGGGCGAACGAGCTTTGGATTGGGATGGCTCCCGTCAGCTTGAACATCAACGTGATCTCCGACGGTGATCCTGACGTGACGATTCAGAAGAATCTGACAAACACGACGGGTGTGGCGTGGACCTCTTTCAAGATCGACCTTCTTGAATTCGTGGGCTTCGGACCGATCACCGTGCTGGCTGGTAGCGAAGCTTCGAACCGGTTTGGCAATGTTGCCACCACAAACTTTGGCAGCGGGAACGCCGAGATGATCTTCTCTCTGGCGGGCCTTCAGACTGCGGTTCTTCCCGGCCAGAGCGTGAGTTTCTTCTTCACGTTCAACGTCCCCGGCGCTGTCGCTTTCAAGATGGTTCAGAGCCCCATCCCCACCCCGGGCGTGCTCGCGCTCATGGGTCTCGGTGGCATGATCGTCGCCCGTCGTCGTCGCTAAGTTCTTGTTCGATGACTTATTCCTGACCAGAATGATTGAAGATCAGGCCGGCACCGAGAACCTTGGTGCCGGTTTTTTTATGTCTGATTGAACCCAGCCTTTGCGGTCCGTCCGCGTCATTCAGCCATCGATCGAACGCGATTCGGTCTGCGAATGAGGAGCATCCACCGGCCAGCGAGCTCCAGGTGGATTGGCGGTCTCATCTGAACTTGAGAGAGGGAATATGAAATTGGTGAGTCCTGTAATAATTAGCTCAAGGTGGTAAAAAACTCAGAAAAGTGAACCATATAGTGCAAGCCGAGAAAAAAGCCTTGTATTGGGTTGCCAGCTTAGATATTTTGTTGTTGTTCGGTGAAGATTTCGCAGGTTCCGATTCGTTTCCAGGTGCTCTTGTGGAGCATTTTGGATTGGAGCTTGCTCTGAGGAGATGAGAGATGGCACGAATTCAAGCGGTTTTGGCTGCGGCACTGCTCGCGTCGTCGGCGGCAGGGCTCGCTCAGGCGGGCGTCGTCAAGATCGACATCGGCGGGGCGTTGAACGATCCGAGCCTTTTTCTTCCGGACGGTCAGTGGCTGCAGGGCCGCGACTGGAACTGGAACCAGTCAGGCACCAGCCTGCAGGACGGCGAGGCGATCGCCCATGAGAATTGGACAGGTATGTCCCCCGTTGACCTGAACGTCGGCGTTCTCACAGACGGGCTCGACCCTGACGTGAAGATCACCAAGATGCTCCAGAACAACACGGCCAACGCCTGGACCTCGTTCGATATCCAGCTTCTTCGTTTCCCCGGCTTTGGTGCGCTGACCGTGTCCGCCGCGTCCGTGATTTCCGATCGCTTCTCGAGCGTGTCGGTCACGAACTTCGGTTCGGGCGATGCCCTGTTGCACTTTGAGCTGGCTGGCGCAGAACCCGCAGTGGCCGTGGGTCAGTCGGTGATGTTCCAGTTCACGTTCAGCATCCCGGGCGACGTCGCCTTCCGGATGGTCCAGACCCCCGTTCCCACGCCTGGCGCGTTCGGGCTGCTCGGTCTGGCTGGCCTGACCCTCGCTCGTCGTCGCCGCTGAGCTTCGCGGTGACGTGATGGTGATTTGGCGGTGACTTGACGGTGATGTGGGCTCTAGAGTTCGACCGTTTCGTGAATCTCTCGACTGGCACTCGTTCTGCGGGTGCCAGTTTTTTTATGCCTGTTGTGTCTCCCAAGCGGTGTAAGCCTTCTTCGCGTGTGTACCGCGAGAATCTGATCACACTGTGGCCAGCCTTCGGACGGAACTCTTTGCGCTTGGCGATCCGTATAGTTCACGCATGATCTCCAAGTCACTTTGCTCTCTAGGCCTGGCCGCGCTGGTTCTGCTCGCTGGCCAGGCTGACGCTCGCGTGTTCGTGGTTGAACCGCCGGTTGAACTTACGCGTGAATTGCTCCAGACCTATTCAGGCGTGAAGGCGGTGACGCGTCCGAGTCGTGACGCGACGATGGGGTTCTCGCTGCCGACGCGGGTGATGGAGGTCTTGGCCGTGGGTGGGCAGGACGTGAAGAAGGGGCAGGTGCTGCTGCGCGGCGACGACAACGAGGACTCGGTGGTGGTCAAGCTGCAAGAGATCCGGTCCAAGACAGACCTGCCGGTGCAGAAGGCCGCGAAGGCAGCGGAACTGGCGAAGCTGGAGTATGTCAAGACGGTCGAGGCGGGGAAGTTGAGCGGAGCGTCGCCGATGGAGATTGATCGCGCGAAGCTGACGGCTGACGGCGCTGTGATCGACCGCGAGACGGCCGCGATGCAGCAGGATCAGGAAGTCATCCAGGTCGAACGGCTGAAGGCTCGGCTGGACAAGCTGGTGATCCGTGCGCCGTTTGATGGTCAGGTCGACGTGGTGATGGCGGACGTGGGGCAATCGACCTCGGAGAGCGACAAGGTTGTCCGGGTGGTGAACGTCGACGTGCTGTGGCTGGACGTGGCGGCCCCAACCTCGTTGTCGGTCGATCTGCGGCTCAAGCCGGGCGATCCGGCGTGGGTGCTGATGGAGCTGCCGGGGACACCGGTGGTGCGGCTGGGGAAGGTTGTTGAAGTATCGCCGACGGCCGACTCGGCGAGCGGGACGCGGCGTGTGCGTGTGGAAGTCCAGAACACCGAGCGTGTGGTCGCGGGCGTGACTTCGTGGGTTCGGTTCACCGAGCCGACGGGGGAGTGGAAGGGCCGCGTGGCTCCGGCGCGAGTGTCCACGACGAGTACGGATTCTTCGCGGATGAGCACTGACTTGTCGCGCGCGAGCACGGAGGCGCCGCGGTGATTGACCTTTCGAGCTTGCGTGCGCCGGGCTGGCAGCGTGTGGTGGCGGAGCTCGCTTCGCCAGCCGCGGACGACCGGGCGTTCATGGTGCGGCTGCTGTCGGCGCTGTGTCAGGTGAGCGGTGCGCGGCAGGGCGTGCTGTTCCTGGTGCCCAATGCGCCGCGCGGCGAATCGCCCGACGAGGCCCCGGCCGACGCGGATCCGCGTGCTATTTTGGTGTGGCCAGCGACGCCGGATCTGGCGGCGGCGCTGGAGCGTGGCGAGAGCGGCGAGGCCTCGTTGCCGGATTCGGCGATCGAGCGCGCCGCCGATGCGCGGTCGGCGGTTCGCAAGGCGGCCATCACGCGGCAGAGCCAGATCTTCGGGCTTGATACCGATGACATGCTATACGATTCGTCGGGCGGCAAGGGGTATCTGATCGCGGTGCCGATCCCGGGGGGGAGCGGCGGCGAAACTGCGGCTGCGCCGGTGAACGCGTGCGTGACGCTGCTGCTGGATCAGCGTTCGCGGCAGGCGTTGCAGACGACGCTGGCGCTGCTGGAAGTCTTGGTTGGGTACGTCCACACGCACCAGGCGACGCAGCACCTTCGGCGGACGCGGAGCGCCAGCGCGGCGCTCGATCTGGCGGCGCGGCTGATCGCGTCGGTGAACCACACGCCCAATTTTAAGGGCGCCTGCATCCAGTTGTGCAACGACCTGAGCCGGCAGATCGGCGTGGATC
>ENA-ORBV01004239-ORBV01004239.1-microbial-mat-metagenome-genome-assembly--contig:-NODE-4239-length-27780-cov-6.539400_pt1 | contig 27780 bp, 29 predicted proteins | sample MGYA00237777_ERZ505514 | MGnify/ENA primary metagenome ERZ505514 (study PRJEB26160, sample SAMN06269048) | microbial mat metagenome | isolation source: Oligotrophic lake microbial mat | place...
CGTGAAGCTCACGCTCGCGAAACCCTTCGGGCATCCGGAGTCCGAGGAGTTGAGCCGAAGTCGTGTGCGTGAATCGACCTCCCGGGGGCATGCGCGCAGCGTAGGCGCGGGCCAACTCCTCGGTGGTAGTTGGTGCTCCCACCCGCCGCACCCCGTGAAATGGCGCCGTGAGGTCGGCGGCGCGCAGGCGCCCTCGTTGGACGCCACGGTCGGCCGCCGTTTGCACGGCGAACCCATCGCGACCGAGATCGACTGGCAAAGGGGTGGGTCCGCGCATCCGCCCATTGTTCTGCAACCCCGGCACCAGCGCCCGGCACCATCCACAGCCGCGAAGTGTCACAAATGGCTGATACGTCCCGGCCATAACGACCATTTGAGGGAACTCGGCGGGCGGGGACGGGCAGGAGTGAAGATCGGCGGATGCTGTGGCGGCGGCGGGTGAGCCCGGTTGCGGAGGCGCGCGGATGCGGAGAGAGGGCCGCAGCTGAGCTCAGTCCTCGCCGAGCACGTCGAGACGGTCGCGCAAATAGTCGGCGAGCGGGCGGCGGCCGTGGGCGGCGTCGGCGTTCCACTGCACCATGATGACGCCGTCGCGCAGTGACAGCGGACCGGTGCCTGCGGCGAGCGCCGCGGCATCCGTATCGATTGGCGTGAAGCCGAAGTTCAGGACCTCGCCCTCACGAAAGGGCCCGCGGGCCGCTGCACGTCGATCGTCGCGCTGCGCCTCCGCCATGACCGTTCGACTGCGGGATGCGATCGATGGCGCGATCGCGCGGGTCACCTCCCCGGTCGAGTACAGCGAGCCATCCCGACTGATCAGCAGGGTGCCAAGACGCCACGCTCTGCCGACGGGCACGTACCGCCGAGCGCGCAACCGGCCGGTCTTCTCAACTGCCAGCGCCTCGTCTGGCACGCCTCTGGCATCCAATTCTCGGATTGTTTCCTGCAGGATGCGCTCAAGCATGGTTTTGCCTCGGGCTCAGCGCGCGGCTACTCAATTACCGGTACGGCACCGGTGGCGATCTGCTCGTGGTGGTGAATGACCTCGGCGACGATGAAGTTCAGAAACTTCTCGGCGAAGGCGGGGTCGAGGTGCGCCTCGACGGCAAGGTCACGAAGCCGCGCGATTTGCACCTTTTCGCGCTCGGGGTCCGAAGCCGGTAGCCCCTCTGCAGCCTTCAGGCGTCCGACGCTTTGGGTGAACTTGAACCGCTCGGCCAGAAGGTGCACGAGTGCGGCATCGATGTTATCGATACTCTGCCGAAGACTCGTGAGCTCGGCGGATGCTTCGTGCTCACTCATGCGCTCAAATCTAGTCGTTGCCAAAACTCAGCGGGTGAGCGAAACGGGCTGCCAACCGGCAGCATCGAGCCGCGCGATGAGGCCCGCGCGCACCAACGGCCACTCGTCAACGATCACCGAATACACGGCGGTGTCGCGCCATGAGCCGTCTGCGCGCAACGAGTCCCGACGCACAATTCCCTCGTACTGGCCGCCGAGCTTCTCGATCGCGGCCCGCGAACGCGCATTGAGCGAATCCGTCTGCAGTTTGACCCTGCCGAAGCCGCTATCGAAGGCGAGGCCGAGCATCATGAGCTTCGCCTCGGGATTCACGGCCGTGCCCCACACCCGCGGATCCCAAGCCGTCCAGCCAATGTGCGCGTGTTCGCGCGTCTCGTTGAAGTCGCCAAGAGTGGATGTACCGACGAGCGTGCCGTCGTCGTTGCCGCCCATGATGCGGGCTACGTACACGTTTGCGGTCTCCCACGAGTAGTACCGCTCGGCGAAGTCGAGAAACGCATCGAGCGAACTGGGCAGACCCTCTGGGCCACCACCGTAGCCGCCAGCAAAGACCTCCGGATACCCGATCGCCCGGTACAACTCTGGCAAGGCGTGTCGCGTGAGCGGCTCGAGGCGGATGATGCGGCCCACGAGCGCGCCGACGGCAGGGCGTATCGCGGGCATCCGCCCACACTACAGTTGCGGCATGGATGCATCGTGGAGAACTCTGCCGCTCACCCGCATCGGCGCTTCGTTCGTGTCGTGGTTTCTGTTCGTGCTCTGCTTTGGTCTGCTCTTTCAGATCGTTATGGTTGTGATGGCGCTTGGCGGCTCCTGTGCAAGTGGTGGGCCGTTCGAGATCGCGGTTGAATGCCCCGACAACACCTGGCTCGCACCGGTAAGCATCTGGGTCGGGCTGGGTGCCGTGGCACTCTCGTTCTTTCTCGCGAAAGGGTTTGGCACCCCGTTGACGACCTGGGCGTGGCCAGTGCTGTTCGTCGGCCTTGGCGGGGCATTTCTTACCAGCTTTGTTCTGAGCCAGGACATTGTCGGCCTAATCATCGGAGTGCTCTTCGTCGGGATGGGCTTAACCCCGCTCGCGATCCAGCTGCGGGCCAGTCCCCAACGGACCGTCCTTGGCCAAATTTCGGCAGGAGGACTTCAATTCGTGGAGTCCGACCGTGCCCGGCCGGGGCTCATGCGGCGTTCGGCCAAGAAACCGGACGGCGCGATCATCCCCACGGCCGCACACTGGGCGCTGTCAATCGGCATCACGACGATCGCCGTGCTTGGCGGGCTTCTGACGGCGGCTGCCTGGGTGTGAGCGGCGAGGTTGAGCTGTCCTGGTCTAGCTGTCGATGAGGTCATGCCGAACGATGATCGCTTCGCGGTCGGGCCCGACACCGATGGCTGAGATGCGGCAACCGCTCATGGCCTCGATGGCGAGCACGTAGTCGCGAGCATTTTCGGGCAGGTCATCGAACTCGCGCGCGCCGGTGATGTCTTCGCTCCAGCCGGGGAAGTTCTCGTAGATCGGCACGGCGTGGTGGAAGTCCGATTGCGACACCGGCACCTCATCGACGCGCACTCCGTCGATGTCGTAGGCAACGCAGACCGGCACCGTCTCCAGTCCAGAGAGCACGTCGAGCTTGGTCATCACGAAGTCGGTCACACCGTTGATTCGCGCCGAGTATCGGGCTATCGGCGCGTCGTACCATCCGGTGCGGCGAGGGCGCCCGGTCGTGGTGCCGAACTCGAAGCCCTTCGAGCGAAGGAACTCGCCGGACTCATCGTGCAGCTCGGTCGGGAATGGACCAGCCCCGACGCGCGTCGTGTAGGCCTTGACGATACCGATGATGCGGTCGAACCGGTTCGGGGCGACCCCGGAACCGGTCGCAGCTCCACCGCTCGTGGAGTTCGACGACGTGACGAACGGGTATGTGCCGTGGTCAACATCCAGCATGGTCGCTTGACCGCCCTCGAACACGACGATCTTGCCGTCATCGAGCGCTCGATTGAGCAGCATCCCAGTGTCGGCCACCATCGGGCGCAGTCGCTCCGCGTATCTCAGCAGCTCGGCGACCACTTCCTCAACCTCGATCGCGCGACGGTTGTAAATCTTGACGAGCAAGTGGTTCTTCTGGTGCAGGGCGCCCTCGACTTTCTGTCGAAGGATGTTCTCGTCGAACAGATCCTGAATACGGATGCCCACCCGATTGATCTTGTCTGCATACGCCGGTCCGATGCCCCGCCCGGTTGTACCGATCTGACGCTTGCCGAGAAAGCGCTCGGTGACCTTGTCGAGCGTGCGGTGATAGTGGGTGATGATGTGCGCGTTCGCACTGACCACCAGCTTCGAGACATCCACCCCGCGCGCGCTGAGCGCGGTCAACTCGTCGAACAGCACCTCGATGTCGATGACGACACCGTTTGCGATGACCGGAACAACACCTTCTGTGAGGATGCCGGACGGCAGCAGGTGCAGCGCATACTTCTCATCGCCTACGACCACCGTGTGACCGGCGTTGTTGCCGCCGTTGAACTTGACGACATAATCGATCCGGCTACCGAGAAGATCTGTTGCCTTGCCCTTGCCCTCGTCACCCCACTGGGCGCCGATGATGACGATTCCTGGCATGGGCTATCTCCCTGTTCGATCGGACCGTGGGATTGCACCCCAGTGTATCGTCGCGGGCCAGCGGTGCGCTCGTTACCTCGGTTACCTGCGCTGTTGGCGCGCCCGGGCACACCGTCTCAGTCGAAATTCAGGTGCTGGGTGATCCACGCGTGCATAGCGACGGCAGCGGCGGCGGACGCATTGATGCTCCTGGTCGAACCGAACTGACTGATCTCAACCGTGGCATCCGCAGCGCCAAGGGCTTCAACACTCAGCCCAGGACCTTCCTGACCGAACAGCAGCACGCAGCGCGCTGGCAGCGTGAAACGCTCGATCGCAATGCTGCCTGGCACGTTATCAACGGCGATGATTGGCAGCTGGGCGACTCGAGCAGACGCCACGAACGCTGCGACGTCGTCGTGCTGGTCGATGTGCTGGTAGCGGTCCGTGACCATCGCCCCGCGCTTATTCCAACGCCGCCGCCCGATGATGTGTACGCGCTCGGCGCCGAACGCGTTGGCGCTGCGCACGATCGAGCCGATGTTCATGTCGTGCTGCCAGTTTTCAATCGCGACTTGAAACGGATGCCGCGTCGCATCCAAATCGCTGCGAATCGCATCGACGCTCCAGTACCGATACCGGTCGATCACATTGCGGCTATCGCCGCGCTCAAGCAACTCGGGGTCGAACCACGGATCGCTCGGCCGCTCGCCTCGCCACGGTCCAACCCCGTTCGTGGTGAGCTCGTGGCTGGGGTTTGGCGCGCCAGCTGCAGGGTGGGAGGTCACGCTCCGAGGCTAGCTGCTGTTAATCTCGGCAGATGCAACCGTGGATGCCCGAGGGCCCAAACCTAGTGATCCACGGCGACAACCTCGCGGCGACCGCCAAGCTCCCAGACGGGATCATTCGCCTCATTTACCTTGATCCCCCATTTAACACCGGGCGCACCCAAGTCAGACGGTCGACGTCGATGACACAGTCCGCGACCGGTGCGCGAACCGGGTTTAAGGGGCTGAGTTACGAGACAGTGATTGGCGCACTCACCAGCTATGACGACCGCTTCAGCGACTATTGGAGCTTTCTGCAACCGCGGCTCGTCGAAGCCTGGCGCCTGCTCGACGAACGCGGCACGCTGTACCTCCACCTCGACTATCGTGAAGCCCACTACGCCAAAGTCGCTCTCGACGCGCTGTTCGGTCGCGACAGTTTCATCAACGAGATCATTTGGGCGTACGACTACGGAGCGCGCACCAACAGCCGGTGGCCAGCCAAACACGACACCATCCTCGTTTACGTCAAAGACCCCGCCAACTACTACTTCGACAACGCGAGCGTCGACCGCGAGCCCTACATGGCGCCCGGCCTCGTGACGGCAGAAAAGGTCGAGCGCGGAAAACTACCCACGGATGTCTGGTGGCACACGATCGTGTCCCCGACCGGTCGCGAGAAGACCGGCTACCCGAGCCAGAAGCCGGAAGGAATACTTCGGCGTATCGTGACCGCCTCGAGCGCGCCGGGGGACTGGGTACTCGACTTCTTTGCCGGCAGCGGAACGACTGGCGCCGTGGCATCCGCCCTGGGTCGTCGCTTTGTACTCGTTGACGAGAGTGCTGCGGCAATCGCCGTGATGCGCGATCGCTTGCCCGGCGACACCGTCTTCCAGTAGCTGGTTACGATGGCCACATGCGCAATCGCGGCGACATCGAGTGCTGGCTCACCGACATGGACGGGGTGCTCGTTCACGAGAACCAGCCGATCCCTGGCGCGTCTGCACTGCTGCAGCAGTGGCGCGACGAGGGCAAGCCGTACCTTGTGCTCACCAATAACTCGATCTTCACACCGCGCGATCTCAGTGCTCGGCTCAGGGCATCCGGACTTCACGTTCCAGAAGAATCGATCTGGACGTCGGCGTTGGCAACCGCCGACTTTCTGAAATCGCAGATGCCCGGCGGCACGGCGTTCGTCATCGGTGAGGTCGGTATCACGACGGCACTCCACGAAGCGGGCTTCGTGATGACCGAGAGCGACCCCGATTACGTCGTCATTGGCGAAACCCGCAACTACTCGTTTGAGGCCATCACGAAAGCGATCCGGCTAATCGGGGCCGGTTCGCGGTTCATTGCCACCAACCCGGATGCCACTGGGCCGAGTGCAGAGGGCCCAATGCCAGCCACCGGAGCGGTCGCGGCGCTCATCACGAAGGCCACCGGGCGCGAGCCCTACGTCGTTGGCAAGCCGAACCCGATGATGTTCCGCTCCGCCATGAACAAGATCGGCGCGCACAGCGAGAACACCGGAATGATCGGCGACCGCATGGACACCGACATCGTCGCCGGAATTGAAGCTGGCCTGCACACGATCCTCGTATTGACCGGCATCAGTGATGCCGCCGAGATCGAACGGTACCCGTTCCGCCCAGACGAGATTCTCGATAGCGTCGCCGATTTGCTCTCGGCGGAGCCGATCGAGACCGATCTCGACTGAGAGCTGGCGGCCGCACCACCGGCTTGAGGCCAGCGCCCTACTGAACGACTGGCTGAACGGCAAGCGAACCGGCCAGCGGTTCACCACCGGCGCGAGACACGAAGCAGAAGAACGACGGATTACCGGCGAGCCACTCTTCTTCGTCGCCCGCGAAACTGGCCGAGATCTGTATGTCGGCAGCGCCAGCCGCGGCCGCAAAGTTGATCGCTGTCGGCGCAGAGCACAGCGGAAGCGTGCGGGCCTGAAGCGCCTCTACTCCGGGGTATAGCGTGCCAGCGGGGTCATCGAAGACCCCCCGGAACACCATCTGGGCGCGGTGCGGAGTGGTGCAGTCGACAACGACATAGGTGTCCTGCCATGCCGATTCCCACGGATCGAGGCATTCGCCGCCTCGGAGTTCGCTCCAGGTGTACTCGCCGGGCGCGAGCGGTCCAAGGCCCGGCCCCGGCACACCTGGCGTTGCCGTCGCCTCGATGCTCGGAACGGCGACGGGAGCCGGACGGATGGTTGGAGCAAGCCGACTGCCGACCAGAAACATGGCAACAAGCGCGAGCAACGCGACCAGTGAGCCTGCCACCCACAATAGGATCTTCTGGGTGCGCGGCATCGGCTCGCGAGGCGGGCCAGGCTCGCGAGGCTGCCCCGGCTGCTGCGGTGGCGCGGCGCCGCTCCGCGTTGGTTGTAATGACGGCGCCGACGACATCGTGGCGTCGTCGTATTCACGAAACTGGGTGTCGCCGAACAACGAATCGATGGCGGATGCCTCGACCCCTTCGTCGACCGGATCAGCCAGTCCAATCGGCTCGGCCCAATACACGTCGGTCGCGCCCTGCATCGAGTAGTCGACCGGCGGCGTTTCCCACGGATGCTGAGCGCGCTCGATCGCACTGGTGGGTTGCTCGAACGCACTGGTCGGTTGTTCGAACCCGCTCGGAGGCCGCTCAATCGCTGTCGTGGCTTGCTCGAGCGGATCGTAAGCCCAACGTTCACCGACGCCACTTGACTGTGGGGTTGGCTCTGTCGGCCCGGGCAGTGGTGTCGGCCCGGGCAGGGGTGTCGGCGCGGGCAGCGCTGTCGCCGGGGGCAGAACCGTCGCCGGGGGCAGAACCGTCGCCGGCCAGTTTGGGATGGGCCCCGGTGGTGGTAGTGGTGGTGGTGGCTCCGCCGGGGCGGCGCCTCCGCCACCCGGTGTGAGGCCCCACACGAACCCTCCCGCCGATTGATCAGCGGGCGGCGGCTGGGCAAGTGGCAGTTCAGCCGGCGGCGCGAGCGTGGGCTCAGCAACCGGGGGTCCAACCGGCGGCGCAGCTGGCGGCGGCGCAGCTGGCGGCGGCGCAGCTGGCGGCGGCGCGGCCGACCGAAACGCCGACCCTGGCGACCGGGTCGGCGGCATAGTCGGCGGGTACTGCGGCGGCGCGGCGGCAGCCTGAGCAGGCTTCTTCGGCTCTGGCTCATCATCGAACTGGCTCGCGAGCCAATCGCTCGGATCAATATCGTCGCGGTCTGCCATCACCCGGCCAGCCCAAGGTCTTCAAGTCCGATCGCGGCGAGGTACGGGTACCCGGCCGCTTCAATCCGTTCACGCGCACCGGTCGCGCGATCGACCACGACGGCGACAGCGGCGATTTCGGCCCCCACCTTCAACAGTGCCTCAATTGCGGCAAGGGGGGATCCGCCAGTGGTCGAGGTGTCTTCAAGTACAACGACCCTTTTGCCTTCAACATCCGGCCCCTCAACTTGGCGACCGCGCCCGTGGTCTTTCGGTTCTTTGCGCACGACGAAGGCGTCATAACTGAGCCCACGCGCCGCCGCGTGATGCAGCACGGCGGCAGCGATCGGGTCAGCACCCATTGTGAGCCCCCCAATGGCAGCGACTTCGGGAATCGGTGCGATGAGGTCAAGCATGACCTGACCAATCAGGGGAGCAACGCGGTGGTCGAGGCTCACTTTGCGCAAGTCGATGTAGTAACTCGCTTTCGCCCCGCTCGTAAGCGTGAAGTCGCCGTGAAACACCGCGTCATCCGAGATGTAGCGGATGAGCTGTTCGCGGGCCGAGGTCACTCGCCAAGCCTACAGATTCAGAGACGGGTCACCCCAAGCCAGTAGCGTTATGGGATGCGAGTAGCGACCTGGAACGTGAACTCGGTGCGTTCCCGAGTGGGTCGCGTCGTTGACTGGTTGGGTCGCGAAGCCGTAGACGTGCTGGCGATGCAGGAGATCAAGTGCACCGAGGTGCAGTTCCCTTTGACGGCATTCGAGGAAGCCGGCTATTCCGTTCAACTGTACGGGCTCAACCAGTGGAACGGGGTGGCGTTCGCCAGTCGCCTACCAATGGAGGAGGTTACGGTCGGGTTCGAATCTGCCCCGGGGTTCGGCAAGCTATTGCCAGACGGCAGTCTGCCTCGCGAAGCTCGAGCCTTGGCGGTCACCGTCGCTGGCGTCAAACTCTGGAGCCTCTACGTTCCCAACGGTCGCGAACTCGATAATCCGCACTATCCGTACAAGCTCGAGTGGCTTGCGAACCTTGCAACGGAAACTCGCGTGTGGCTTGACGCGAACCCCGGGCATCCGCTCGCGCTGATGGGCGATTTCAACATCGCGCCATTCGACTCTGACGTTTGGGACATCCAGGCCTTCGCCGGCAAGACCCATGTCAGTCAGGCCGAGCGGGATGCCTTCCGCTCGTTCGAGCAAGCAGGCCTCGTTGACGCGCTCAGGAGTCGGGGCATCGATGGCTACACATACTGGGACTATCAGCAGCTGCGATTCCCGCGCAACGAAGGAATGCGCATCGACTTCATCCTCGGTTCTGAGGCCTTCGACGACCTCGTCGTTGCCGCACGAATCGATCGGAACGAGCGCAAGGGCGACGGTCCAAGCGACCATGTTCCCGTCGTCGTTGACCTTGCAATCGACGCCGAGGACGGCGACGACCGACCGATGTTTCTCTAAGCCGCGCCAGACCAATACCACCACGCACGAGTAGGCTCGCGCGGCCCAAGGAGCAACGCGGCCAACACGAGGATCGGCACCGACAGCACCGTCGTGATGAAAGTCGAGTCGCGCGCAACGGCCCCGCCGCTGGAGCATCAACCCGAGCTTGAGGGAACTCGCGGCCACGACATCGCGTCGGCTCGTGCCGTGGGGTAACAGATCGCGCTGGCAGTGCCGATGATCGCGAAACCAATCAGCACACTTGCCATTCGATCATTCTGGCGCACTGCGCAAGCGACTAGGCTCGCGGCATGAACGCCAAGACGCGAGTTCCGCGCGACCCCAGTCGGCCGCCGAGAAGTTGGGACTTTCTCCTGACGGTGTTCTTGGTCTTCCTGCTCCTGGTCCTCACGGGTATTTTCGTCGTCGCCGGATTCGGAATGGGACTGACGACAATCACGTGCGCAGACTCATCCGCGAGTTGCAATTACGACCTCATCAGCATCGGTGCACTCATCACAATCGTCGGCACCTCCGTGGTTGCTCTCACCGCAATCATCACGTCGGTCGTTCTCATCGCACGCCGACGCGTGTCGTTTGTTGTTCCCCTTGTGTCGTGCCTCGCCGTGATCGGGCTGTTCGTGCTCGGATCCTGGCTCGTCGATGTCGCCGTACCCGGCACGTGAGGTCGGGTTGGCACCCCAGACGGCTAGGAACATAAGAGCACCTTGATCGCTCGACGCCCAGCCGTGGCGGCAGTCGGCATGCCTCCACGTTTCGAGCCTACGACTTGGCGAGTTGCGAGTTACGCTAGTTCTATGAAGCGTCCAGTTCTTACGTCTGTGCTGATCGCGATCAGCGCGCTGATCTACGGAGCATCCCCGATCGACATCGTGCCGGAACTCCTTGCCGGCCCGTTCGGCTTCGGCGATGACGCAATCGTGCTCGTGGCCGCTGGGGTCGCGATCTGGCGCATCCTTGGCTCTCGACGACGCGGCGCTCAACCGCCACAGCCGGAGCCCCCGCTCGCTTAGGGTTTGCTTCGCGCTAGGTGCTAGGTCAGCCTCGAGACGGTCAGACTGTCGCCGGTAGGCGCGACCCCGACGAGCACCGTGTCACCATCACGAATTTCTCCCGCGAGCAGTGAACGAGCAAGCTTGTCGTCGATCTCGTGCTGCATCAGGCGACGAAGCGGTCTTGCGCCGTAGACCGGATCGTAGCCTCGTTCGGCGAGCCAGCCGCGGGCATCCGGAGTGACCGCCAGCTCAAGCCGGCGATCGCCCAACCTGCTCGCGAGACGGTCGATGTAGAGTTCGACGATCTGGCTTAAGTCATCGGTCGAGAGCGGCGAGAAGACGACAATGTCGTCGAGTCGGTTGATGAACTCGGGTTTGAACGCCTGCCGAACGAGTTCGTTGACGGCGGCTTTGCGCTCCTCCCACGGCAGATTCTGGTCAGTGATGTATTGGCTCCCGAGGTTCGAGGTGAGAATCAAGATCACATTTCGAAAGTCGACCGTGCGCCCCTGACCATCGGTGAGTCGGCCGTCGTCGAGCACTTGCAACAAAATATCGAAGACTTCGGGATGCGCCTTCTCGACCTCGTCGAGGAGGATCACCGAGTACGGTCGACGGCGCACAGCCTCAGTCAGTTGCCCACCCTGCTCATAGCCGATGTAGCCAGGAGGGGCGCCGACCAGCCGCGAGACGGAGAACTTCTCGCCATACTCGCTCATGTCGATGCGAACGAGCGCCTTCTCGTCGTTGAACAGGTACCCGGCGAGCGCTTTCGCGAGTTCTGTTTTTCCGACCCCGGTCGGGCCGAGAAACAGGAACGAGCCGGTCGGACGGTCGGGATCCGAAATGCCGGCTCGTGTGCGCCGCACAGCCTCAGAAACGGCGGCGACGGCATCCTTCTGGCCGATGAGCCGCTTGCCGAGCTCGGTTTCGAGTTGCAACAGCTTCTGGGTTTCGCCTTGCGTGAGACGATCGACGGGCACACCAGTCCAGGCAGCAACCACCGAGGCGATGTCGTCCTCGGTGACCTGATCGTTGACCATCCGCGGGCCGACCGGCTGAGCAGATTCTGCCGCGGCCACTGCGGCTTCGATTCCGGGAATGGTTTCGTAATTGAGCTTGGACGCCTTCTGGTAGTCACCCTCGCGCATTGCCCGGTCGAGCTCAATGCGCGCCTCGTTCAGTCGTGTCTTGAGTTCTCCGACCCCGGTCAGGGCCGCCTTCTCGATCTTCCAGCGATTCTCGAGCTCACCGAGTTGCGTCTCCTGAGCGGCGAGGTCTTCGCGTAGTTTCTCTAACCGAGCTTTGGATGCTTCGTCCTTCTCCTTCTTGAGTGCGAGCTCCTCGATGCGCAGTCGATCGACCGCGCGCTTGAGCTGGTCGATCTCGACCGGGCTGGAATCGATCTCCATCTTGAGTCTGGATGCCGCCTCGTCGATCAGGTCGATGGCCTTGTCTGGCAGCTTGCGGCCCGAGATGTACCGATTGCTGAGGGATGCCGCGGCAACGAGCGCCGAGTCAGCAATCGCAACCTTGTGGTGAGCCTCGTATCGCTCCTTCAGTCCGCGGAGGATCGCGACGGTGTCCTCGACACTCGGCTCACCGACGAAGACCTGCTGGAAGCGGCGCTCGAGCGCGGCATCCTTCTCAATGTATTGGCGGTACTCGTCGAGCGTCGTCGCACCGATGAGTCTCAGCTCACCGCGCGCGAGCATCGGCTTGAGCATGTTGGCCGCAGCGACCGATCCCTCTCCCCCGCCCGCGCCCATGAGGGTGTGTAGTTCGTCAATGAACGTGATGATCTTGCCGTCCGAGTCGTTGATCTCCTTGAGCACCGCCTTGAGGCGCTCCTCGAACTCGCCCCGATACTTTGCGCCTGCGACAAGCGCCGCGAGGTCAAGCGCGACGAGCTCCTTGTCCTTGAGTGAGTCGGCGACGTCACCGGCGACGATGCGCTGCGCAAGCCCTTCCACAACCGCGGTCTTGCCGACGCCGGGTTCGCCGATCAACACCGGGTTGTTCTTGGTGCGGCGCGTCAGCACTTGACTAACCCGGCGGATCTCGGCATCCCGACCGATCACCGGGTCAAGCTTCCCAGCGCGCGCGATATCGGTGAGGTTCACGCCGAATTGCTGGAGCGCAGTCTTCTGTTCTTCGTCGCTGCCAGGAGCCCCCTGCATGTTGGCCATCGTGTGCCCTTCTGGCAAAAACCTGAGCCGTTCAGACTCAACATTATGCTGCGGCGTTCGGGAATGCGAGCCAGGCGAAGGTGCTTTACCTCCCCATGACCTCCACGAAGCAGACCATCGGCATCATCGGATCCGGCAACATCGGCGGCGCACTCGCTCGGGCATTCACTCGCGCTGGCCACCGCGTCGTGATCGCCAACTCGCGTGGGCCAGCATCGCTTGGCGCTCTTGTCTCAGAGCTGGGGGAGCTCGCCTCGGCGGGCACCGTCGAGCAAGCGGCACAGGCCAGCGATCTCGTGGTGGTGACGATCCCGCTGAAAGCCGTAGCGAGCATCCCGAGCGACCTGCTCGCGGGACGCGTGGTCATCGACACGAACAACTATTACCCAGTCCGCGACGGGCACATCGCTGAGCTCGACAACGAGGTGCTCACGACGAGCGAGTATGTTGCTCGGCACTTCGCGGGCGCAACGGTTGTCAAGGCGTTCAATCACATTCCGGCGTTACATATTGCCGAGCACGCCCAATCTGTTGGTACACCCGGGCGGCGCGCCCTCATGGTCTATGGCGAGGATGCCGCGGCGGTCGAGCGCGTCGAAGCGTTGATTGGCGAGATCGGATTTGATGCCGTCAACGGTGGTGGCCTCGCCGAGAGCTGGCGCATCCAGCGCGATACTCCGGGCTACGGGCCGCGCTTCGGCGCCTCAGAACTCGCCGAGAAACTCTCAGCCGCTCGGCGGTATCGCGATATGTGACTCTAGCGCTGGCTTGTTGCTAGGAGGAATTCGAGCACCGAGTCTCGCAAGGCCAGCGACGATGCGCTCGAGTGGGCCGGTGCCGAAAATGGCGCGCCACACGACGCAGAATATGATCGACACGACGAGAAACTGCAAGAACACGGTGTACTCAGTCGAGTACTCGGCATACGGGCCCAAGAGCGCGATCGCGACGAAGTGCCCGGCGTATGCCGTGAGTGCTAGTGCCCCGACGGCGGCCAATGGAAAGAGAAGCACTCGTCCGATTCTGGTCGAGCACGCGGCAAGACACAGCGCGAGTACCACGAGGGCGTAGCCGGTAGATCCGACCGCCTCGCTCGTCGTTGCGCTGTGCGGGTACTGCAGCAGCAATGTCTCCCACGAGCCGTACTCGCGGTCCCCTGGTGCGAACTCATTGCCCAGCTCGCCGAGACCGTATCCAAGGATCATCAGACCAGCGCCGACGAGACCGAGGCGCACCTGCACCCCGGCGCTACCGAGGTCAAGTCGACCGACCACGATACCCACCATCAGGAACCCCACCCATAAGACGGCGGCGAACTCGCTGAGGAGCACGACGTAGATCAGCTCTGTCTCGACGAGGAACGTGTCGGAATTCTCGGAGTAGAACAGCAAGCGGGCGAGCAGAACCAGCGGCGGAGCGAGTAGCGCGACAGCGCTTGCGGCGATGACTAGGGTGCGTGAGCGCCAGCTGATGAGCCAGGCGCCTGCGACGAAGACGACCGCGTAGGTGCCAAGGATGATCGGAAAGTCCGTGCCGATCGCCTCAAGAAGTGTTCCAATCACGTAAATGGCGAGCGCGCGAACAAGAATTGAGATCCGCACGCGCAACAGCTCGACACCGCCGGCCTGACGCCCTCGTTCAGAGACGAGACTGAGCGAGATTCCCGCCATCACCCCGAAGAGGATGGCCGAGCGCCCGTTGACAAGGTCAAACCACGTGTCAGGGCGGGTCCAGTCGAACGAGTCGACAAGCACGAGGTGCGCGCCAATCATCCCGAGCACCGCGATGCCTCGCGCGGCGTCGACACCGACGATTCGGCCTCCGGTCAGTGGCGCGCTCATCGCGATTTCGTGGACGCGGTCACCGTGAATTTCGGTGTGCGTGTGACCTCTCGGGTTATGCCAACGGTCCTCCGCAGCGCGGGTTTGTAGGCCAGATGCGAGTTCCACACCGTCCAGAGTTCTCCACCGGGCCTCAGTACACGGGCGGCCGCTTCGAACATTCGCGTTGCGGCACCCGAGTGCACCGCTGAACCACTGTGGAACGGCGGATTGAGCACGATCAATTCTGCGCTCGCATCCGGCTCAAGGGACAGTGCGTCATCCCGCTTCGTCTCGATACGAACGCCGTTCGCCTCAGCCGTCAAGCGGGCGGATGACACGGCAGAGGCCGAAACATCGCTCGCCACGATCTCGCACGCGGGTTGCAATCGCGCCAGCGCGGTCGCGAGCACTCCCGTGCCGCAGCCAAAGTCGATCGCACGACCAGCGGTCGGGGCCCGATCGAGCGCCTCCAGCATCGCGCGTGTCCCGATGTCAACGGCTGCCCCGGCGAACACGCCCCCTGTCGCGACGACCCACAGTCCAAGATCCGCATAGAACCTGCGGCGTGGTTCATGCACCGCGCCGACGACGGGATGCTGCGCAACAAGTACTCGAGACTTCTGACGCGCACGGGTTGCCGTGACTGAGCCGAAGTGGCGATGGAGCACCTCGTTCATCGACAGGCTCATGTGCTTGAGGCGACCACCGGCAAGCACGGTAACGTCCGGTGCAGCCCCGGACGCAACCATCGCCGCAATCTCATCGAGCGCCTCAAGTGAGCGCGGCAAGCGCACCAACACGATCGAACTGCCCGCAAACGCTCCTTCCTCGAGTGGGGTGGGGTGGAAGTGGGCGGCTCCGGCGTGAGCGTCGGCCGAAAGCGCGGCAGCGTTCGCTGCGAGCGCGAGTTCGCCGATGAGCGAGTCTTGGTGCACGCGCACTGAGGCGGCGCCGAGGTGCAAGGCACCGAGGGTCAGCGCGCCGTAGTTGTCTCCGACCACGGCAACGTCTACACCGAGCAGACGGTCACCGGCTTCGTCGAGAATCAGGCGGTCTGCGGCATCCAACGCCTGAAGCTCGGCCGACTCGAAATCTGGCCAGCGACGCAGCTGTCGAAGAACCGACTCGAGCTCAATAGTCACCGCTGGCGGTGTCCGAGTGGGCGCCAGACGACGATCTGATTGCCGCGCGCCGCGCGAGTTCCTGCCTTAATCGAGATGACCTCGCCGGCGCTTCCGGCGGCGAACACCCGCCGACCGGGCCTCGAGAGCAGTTCCTCCGCGAGCGCGTGCTCTAGGTCACGCACCCGCCCGGCCAGGGCCGTCACCTGATTCTCGAGTTCAAGAATTCGACGGATGCCCTCGAGGTTAAGGCCTTCGGCACTGAGCGCGGCGATCTCGCGAAGCTGCGCGACATCGCGCATCGAGTAGCGACGCGATTGGCCGGCTGTTCGAGTGGGGCTGACAAGTCCGAGCCGGTCATACTGACGCAGGGTCTGGGGATGCATGCCCGCGAGTTCGGCCGCCATGGCGATCGCAAAGGCCGGAGAATATTCATCCATCAGGCGTTCCCGTTGGCCTTCTCGAGCAGTTCAGCTCGAGGATTCTCGGTCGGCATCGCCGCTGCGAACGCATCGAGGTGACGCATGGCATCCTCGGTCAGTCGTGCAGGCACCGCCACTTGCACTTCGGCGAGCAAGTCTCCTGCTCCCTTCGCCGAGGTCACACCGCGCCCCTTGACGCGCAAAATGCGGCCACTCGGAGTGCCGGGCGCCACCCGGAGCTTGACCGGCTCGGCGCCGAGGGTCGGCACCTCGATGGTCGCGCCAAGCACCGCTTCGACGAAAGTCACAGGCACCTGAACGCGCAGATTGAGCCCGTCGCGCTCGAACACCGGATGCCGCCGGACACTCACCGACAGCAGCAAGTCGCCAGCAGGTCCACCGTCGATACTCGGCTCACCCTTGCCCCGAAGCTTGATCTTCTGCCCGTCGCTGACGCCGGCCGGGATTTTGACATTGATCGGCTTGCCACCGACCGGCTGCAGGCGGATCGTATCGCCATTGATGGCCGTTACGAAGTCCAGCGTGGTGCTCGCTTGAAGATCAGCACCCTTGCTCGGGCCTCGAAACCCGCCGGCGCCGCCGAACATTCCTCCGAGGATGTCTTCGAAACTGCCGCTCGGCGAGTAGGTTGCTCGCTGGCTGCTGCCTGCACCAAACATGCCCCCGAAAACGTCTTCGAAACCGCCCGCCTGGCCTCCGGAGGTGAAACGCGCACCGCTACCCATGGCACGAACTTGGTCGTACTCGCGACGCAATTCCGTATCTGAGAGCACCGAGTGCGCCTCGCTGATCTCCTTGAAGCGTGATTCGGCAGCCGTATTGCCCGGATTCGAGTCCGGGTGATGCTCGCGCGCGAGCTTGCGGTACACCTTCTTCAGGTCGGCGGCGGAGACATCTTTGGAGACACCGAGCACCGCATAGAAATCCTTGTCGAACCAGTCTTGACTTGCCACGGCCGCCTCCTCTCCAAACGCGTCGGGTGGATGCCTATTCTGCCGGAACGGCGACGGCGACTTTGGCGGCCCGAACGAGGCGGTCACCCAGAATATAGCCCGGCTCGATCACATCGGCGATCGTGTTCGCCGTGGCATCCGCCGATGGCAATTGCACGACTGCTTCGTGGAATGCCGGGTCAAAGGCTTCGCCCTTCTCGCCAATCTGTTTGAGTCCGAATCGTTCGAACGCCCCGCGCAGCTTCTGCGCGACGATGGTGAGCGGCGCGCCCTCGGTGAGGTCGCCGTGCGCTTCCGCGCGGGCGAGATCGTCGAGAGCAGGCAGCATCGACCGGATCACTTCGGCAATGACTGCATCCCGGTTCGCCGCGCGGTCGCGCTCGACCCTCGTGCGAAAGTTCACGAGGTCGGCTTGCGCGCGCAGCATGTCGGAGCGCATGTCGGCCACGAGATCCTGAGCTGCCTGATCAAGCAGCACCCGGTCTTCGTCCGTGAACAATTCGCCATCGACGTCCTCGATCGAATCGGCCGAGGTTCCGCCGGCAGCGCCAGGCTCTGACTCGCGTGCTTCGCCCGTCACCGGGTCGATCTTGCGCTTGTCGCGGATGATCGGCTGGTCGCCGCGCTCCTCCGATTCGTTCTCGGCTGAGTCCGAACCCCCAGCATCCGGCTCCTCCGACTCGAACTCCGGCTTCTCGGGCTTGTTCTTGTCAGCCATGATCGCCTACTTCTTGGGGTCGGGGTCCGGCGCGGAGGCCTTGTCGTCGGATTCATCCTCGACCACCTCAGCGTCAACGATGTCTTCGTCGCTCTCCGCTGCGGCCGGCTCGCTTTCGCCCTCGGCCGGTTCGGCCTGCGCAGCAGAGTAGATCGCCTCGCCGAGCTTGGTCTGGCTTGCAGTGAGCTTGTCGAAGGCTGTCTTTACGACCGCCTCGTCATCCCCGGCGAGTGCACTCTTGAGCGCATCAACGTCGGCCTGCACGTCGCTCTTCACGTCGGCGGGCAGCTTGTCCTCGTTGTCCTTGATGAGCTTGTCTGTCGAGTATGCGAGTTGCTCTGCGGTGTTGCGAGTTTCGGCTGCCTCGCGACGCGCCTTGTCCTCCGCAGCGTGTTCCTCACCCTCACGAACCATGCGCTCGATGTCATCCTTCGACAGAGAACTGCCTCCGGTGATCGTCATCGACTGCTCCTTGCTCGTGCCCTTGTCCTTGGCGGACACGTGCACGATGCCGTTTGCGTCGATGTCAAACGTGACCTCGATCTGGGGGATGCCTCGCGGTGCCGGGGCGATTCCGGTCAGTTCGAAGGTGCCCAGGTTCTTGTTGTCGCGCGTGAACTCGCGTTCGCCTTGGAACACCTGAATGGCAACAGACGGCTGGTTGTCGTCAGCGGTCGTAAAGGTTTCACTGCGCTTGGTCGGAATCGCGGTGTTGCGTTCGATGAGCTTCGTCATGATGCCGCCCTTGGTCTCGATACCGAGGCTCAATGGGGTGACGTCGATCAGGAGAACGTCCTTGCGCTCACCCTTCAGCACACCAGCCTGGAGCGCCGCGCCGACGGCGACGACCTCATCCGGGTTGACGCCCTTATTCGGCTCCTTGCCGCCCGTGAGCTTCTTGACAAGCTCAACCACGGCGGGCATGCGAGTGGATCCGCCGACCAATACGACGTGGTCAACCTCAGAGAGCTTGACGCCCGCTTCCTTGATCACGTCGTTGAATGGCTTCTTCGTGCGCTCGAGCAGGTCCGCGGTCAGCTCCTCGAACTTGGCTCGGGTAAGCGTCTCATCGAGGTTGGCCGGTCCATTCTCGGTGAGCGAGAGGTACGGCAACTGAATGGTGGTCGATGTCTGGCTCGAGAGTTCCTTCTTCGCCTGCTCAGAGGCCTCCTTGAGACGCTGCTTGGCGATCTTGTCGGTCGAGACATCCACGCCGGTAGTTTCTTTGAACCGCTTGATGAGGTAGTCAACGACGCGGTTGTCCCAGTCGTCGCCGCCCAAGCGGTTGTCGCCGGAGGTGGACTTGACCTGAATGGTCGAGAAGTCGTCGTCCTTGCCCACTTCGAGCAGCGAGACGTCGAAGGTTCCACCACCGAGGTCGAAGACAAGGATGAGTTCGTCTTCCTTGCCCTTATCGAGGCCGTACGCGAGTGCGGCAGCGGTCGGCTCGTTGATGATGCGCAGGACGTTGAGGCCGGCGATCTCGCCGGCCTCCTTGGTGGCCTGACGCTCGGCGTCGTTGAAGTACGCGGGAACCGTGACTACGGCATCGGTTACTGGCTCGCCGAGGTATTGCTCAGCATCACGCTTGAGTTTGGCGAGAATACGCGCTGAGATCTCCTGCGCCGTGTACTTCTTGGAGTCAATGTCCTGCTTCCAGTCGGTTCCCATGTGGCGCTTGACGGACGAGATGGTGCGGTCGACGTTGGTGACGGCCTGGCGCTTGGCGGTCTCGCCGACCAGCACTTCGGCATCCTTGGTGAACGCGACGACCGATGGGGTGGTGCGAAAACCCTCTGCGTTCGCGATGACGGTGGGTTCCCCACCCTCGAGAACGGCCACGACTGAGTTCGTGGTTCCCAGGTCAATTCCTACTGCTCGAGCCATGTGCTCTCTCCTTGCTTGTGATGCATGTGGCCTGCTCGGCTCTGGCAGTTAGAAGCGCGGACTAGCCCGCAATCGAAAACCTGAGTGGCAGTGTGTCAAGTTTGGTATCTGTGGGCCGCCCTGTCAAGTCAAACTTGAGTCAGGTCGACTCAAGGTGACGTTAGCTTGGCTCGGTGCCGGTTGCAGTTGCCGTGCTAATTGCCCGTAACGCGCCTTACATTTTTCTGGGGGCGCTGGGCAACATCACCGACTACGACACGAACTTCGCCTTCGTCAAACACGTTCTCTCGATGGATACGACCAACTTCGGGCCGCCAACGGCACCGGGCTTGACCCGGACGTAATGTGGCTCGCAATCAGGGATCCCGTCGTGTGGAACGTCGCATACGTCGGGTTGATCGTCTGGGAGAGTCTTGCGGCACTCGTGCTCATTGCAGCGGGCGTCGCATGGCTTCGAGCCTTCATCAGCCGGGGCTCGTTTGACCTGGCCAGGACGGACTCGACCCGGCCTTCCGCAACGCGGTGCTCGCTGCAGTGACACTCGTACTGATCCACACGACGGCGCAGGGTTGGTTGCGAAAGGTAAACGTTAACCCAGAGAACACCTCTAGCCACTAGCGTGTTGCCATGATGGATGAGCAGCCCGAATCCCCGATGATTCCGACCAGCGCCCAGGTTCCCATGCCTGCCAACACCTTGGCGGTGGGTGCTGCCGGTCAAAAGCTCGGAGAAGACAAGGTCGTGCCGCGCAAGCAGGTCGTTTCTTGGGCAATGTGGGACTGGGCAACGCAGCCGTTCAACTCGGTCATCCTCACCTTCGTCTTCGCTTCGCTCTACCTCGTCTCTGATAATTTCCTCCCGGCCGACATCGCAGCCCTCCCCATCACCGATCCGGTGAAGGAGCGTGCGCTTGCCGACCTTGCCTCTGGGTACGGCCTAGCGACGACAATCGCCGGATTGCTCATCCTGCTGCTGGCTCCCGTCCTCGGGCAACGCGCGGATGCGAGTGGCATCAAGAAGCGCCTGTTGCTGCTCTTCACCGCGATCCTCGCCCTTCTGCAGTTCACCTTGTTCTTCGTCTATGCAGACCCGGCCTACTTCTGGTTCGGTGCGGGGGTCCTCGCGCTCGGCGCTGTCGTTGCCGAGATCGCGGGAGTCAACTACAACGCGATGCTCGTGCAGGTCTCGACCCGAAAAACGATCGGCAAGGTCAGCGGTCTCGGTTGGGGACTTGGCTACATCGGTGGCATCATCGCGCTCGTTATCGTCGTCGCCCTCACGACCGCTGAATGGTTCGGCCTCGACACCTCGAACGGTCTCGCATTCCGGCTGATCGCCGTCGGCGCCGGCGTCTGGACCATCATCTTCTCGCTGCCCCTTCTGTTCAATGTGCCAGAAGCGTCGCCGACGAAGGATCCTGCAGCTCGCGTCGGTTTCTTCCGCAGCTACGTCGTGCTCGTGAAGGACATCATCGAGCTCTACAAGACTCCGGCAACCCGTCCGACGTTCTTCTTCCTCATCGCGAGCGCGGTTTATCGTGACGGGCTGGCCGGTGTCTTCGCCTTCGGCGGTATCCTCGCAGCTGTCGCCTTCGGATTTAGCGCCAACGAGGTGCTGCTATTCGGCATCGCGGCCAACGTCGTCGCTGGGATCTCAACGATCATCGCTGGTCGCATCGACGACATCGTCGGGCCGAAGGCGGTCATCCTGTTCGCGCTCTTCGGGCTCGTGCTGATGGCGATTCTGGTCTTCGCGCTCGCGGATACCGGCAAGACCGTGTTCTGGGTCGGCGGGCTGATCCTGTCCGCGTTTGTCGGACCGGCGCAAGCGGCCAGCCGCTCCCTGCTGGCTAGGGTGACCCCAGACGGCAAGCAGGGTGAAGTGTTCGGCCTGTACGCAACCACCGGTCGAGTCGCAAGCTTCATCTCGCCGGCGCTCTGGACGATCTTTATTGCTTCATTCGGCGCAACGATCTACGGGGTGCTCGGAATTGGCCTCGTGTTGCTGGTCGGCGCGGTGCTGCTGGTCTTCGTGCGACTGCCAAAGTACGTTCGCGCGCTCTAGCCATGAGCGGGCAACTCGCCAGGGCTCAATTGCTCAACGCACTGCATGTTCCAGGTGCGCCGCTGATTCTCGCGAACGTGTGGGACGCGATTTCGGCGGCAACCGTGGCGAAGGCGCCAGGGGTGAAGGCCATAGCGACGGCGAGCCATTCGGTCAGCTATGCCCGCGGAGTTGAGGACGGTGAGGGCCTCACTGTCGAGCAGGCATTGGATGCGGCATCCATCGTCGTCGGCGCCGTTGAGCTGCCGGTGAGCGTCGACTTTGAGAAAGGCTATGCCTCGGATGCCGCGGGCGTTCAGCGCAACGTCGAACGACTGATCGCAACCGGGGCTGTCGGGCTCAACCTCGAGGACAGCGTCGGAGCATCCAAGGCACCACTCTTCGATGTTTCGACCGCAGCGGCCCGGGTCGCGTCGGCTCGCGCAGCTGCCGACGCGACCGGCATCCCGATCGTCATCAACGCCCGTGTCGACACGCTTGCCGGTGGCGGCGAGTGGAGCGACATGGTCACCCGCGCGAACGCCTACCTCGATGCCGGGGCCGACGTCATCTTCGTGCTCGGCCTGAGTGACGAAGGGAAGGTCTCCCGCGCTGTTGCTGACATCGGCGGACGCATCTCGGTGATCGGCCGCCCCGGCGCGACGCAACTCACGGCGCTCGGCGAGTATCCCGCCGAGCTCGGGTTCGAATACTGGAAGACGAAGTTAGATCGGCACGATCGTGCTGTTCTCGCTCGAGTAAGCCGCTGGTGTTGGTGTTGTAGCCCCATAACGGCACGATCGTGCTATTTTGGCCATGCGGAGACAAATCGAGGCTCTAACACCGGGAATAACGGAACGATCGTGCTGAACGGAGGCAACTCAATGTCAACAGATCCTAGGGAACTCGGGCATCAGATCGCTCGTCGACGCAAGGAGCTTGGACTGGGGCAGCAGGACATCGCCGCATTGTCCGGCGTATCCGTTCGCTCGGTGTACTCCGTCGAGCACGGCAAGGCGACCGCCCGGCTCGACACCATCGTCGCCATCGCGGAAACATTGGGTCTCGATCTCGTTCTCAGGCCCCGCCAGTGATTGGGGACGCTCTCGTCTACGTTGGCGACCTGCCTGCGGCAACGCTGAGCCGTGAGCCCGACGGGGTCACTCAGTTCGCCTACCTGCCGGACTATCTCGCCGGCGGCTCTCACCCGGTCGCGACCACACTGCCGCTCAGCTCGCGCCCGGTGATCGTTCGCGCTGGGGGAGTTCCCCCTTTCTTCGCGGGTCTACTGCCAGAAGGTAGGCGCCTGACTGCACTTCGCCGTTCCATCAAGGCTTCCGCCGACGACGAGCTTGCGCTTCTTCTGGCCGTTGGAGCAGATTTGGTCGGAGACGTCAGAGTGATCCCACTCGGCACAGCACCCGCCGAGGCCGCGCAAGCGATCGAATTCGACGGCGCGAGCATCCCCCTTTTCGACGATCTCCTCGCCGACCACGGCATCGTCGACAAAGTCGGGATTGCCGGAGTGCAGGACAAGGTCTCTGCACGCATGATTTCACTGCCGGTAGCTCGAGCCAACGAGCGCTACATCCTCAAGCTCTCGCCACCCGAGTATCCTCACGTTGTCGAGAATGAGGCGTTCTTCATCGGCCTCGCACGCAGACTGCGGATGCCTGTTGTCGATGCGACGGTGATCACCGACGCGGCGGGCGCCATGGCGCTGCTCGTGCGGCGCTTCGACAGGCGTGCTGACGGCGCACGCCTGGGCGTGGAAGATTCCTGCCAGGCCCTTGGCCTGTGGCCTGCCGATAAGTACAACGTGACAATGGAAGGGGCGTGCGGCGCATTGGTTGCCGCGTGTTCTGCACCGAAGGTCGCGGCGGCTGCTCTATTCCAGCAGACTCTTTTCGCCTGGCTCACCGGGAACGGCGACGTACACGCCAAGAACATCTCGATGCTGAGGGAAGAGAGTGGTGAATGGCGCGTCAGCCCCGCGTACGACCTACCGAGCACTGCACTCTACGGTGATCTGACATTCGCTCTGAGCGTCGATGGGGAGGATTCGGACCTTTCCGCCGCTCACTTTCTGGCGATGGCTGATCGACTCGCCTTGCCGGAACCGGCTGCCCGGCGCACAATCTTGAGCCTTGTCAAGGGTACTGCCGATCTGTTCCAACATCTCCACGGGGCCAACCTCCCGTTCGCTCCAACCCAGCTTGCAGACCTGAAGACTGAACTCAAGCGACGACGTGAGAACCTGCAAGTGGATTGACGGGGCGAGTTCAATCGGTCGTTGCAACACCGGGTTGTTTTAGTGAGCGTGACTGTTCGTCGAAGACCTCGGCAGGGGTTCTCCAGTCGAGGGTCTTGCGGGGTCGGTTGTGTACGAACATTGACGCACCTGCGCCGGTCTCAGCCACGGTCAGTGCCGCGAGGCATTCACGATTAGCGCTGGCGGATGATCCGCAAGCGCGCGCCAGCTGCAACGGCAACGCCTGCGAGCGTGAGGGCGGTGGCGAACACCAGCGTGCCCGACGCGTCAGCGCCGGTCGGCGGCAAGGCTGCTGGGGCTACAGGCGGGAAGGGGGCCAACCCGGTCGAAATGACACTGACCATGATGGCGTTGACGTTGGTGACATACGCTTTCGTCCCATCCGGACTGAACGCCACCGCGTACGGCTGGGTGGGGGCCGGGATTGGTAACCCGACCACCGTGTTGTCGACCACATTAATAACACTGACCGTGCCGGCGGTGTTGTTGGTGACATACGCTTGCGTTCCATCCGGACTGAACGCCACTCCGACCGGATTGGCGCCAACCCCGATCGTTCCCGTCACCGTGTCGTCGGACACACGAATAACACTGACCGTGCTAGTGCCGGTGTTGGTGACGTACGCTTTCGTTCCATCCGGACTGAACGCCACCCCCAGCGGCTGGGCGAGGCCCGGGATCGGGATCGTCGCCGCCACCGTGTTGGTGGCCACAGTAATGACACTGACCGTGTTAGCGCCGGGGTTGGTGACGTACGCTTTCGTCCCATCCGGACTGAACGCCACCTCGAACGGCTGGGTGAAGCCCACGATCGGCGGGAGCGTCACCGTGTTGGTGGCCACATCAATGACACTGACCGTGCCGGCGCCGCGGTTGGTGACATACGCCTTCGTCCCACCCGGACTGAACGCCACATCGAACGGCTGAGTGCCGACCCCGATCAGGATCGGCGGGAGCGTCACCGTGTTGGTGGCCACATCAATGACACTGACCGTGCCGTCGCCGCGGTTAGTGACATACGCCTTCGTTCCACCCGGACTGAACGCCACATTGAACGGCTGGGCGCCGACCCCGATCGGCGGGGGCGTCACCGTGTTGTTGGCCACACTAATGACACTGACCGTGTTATCGATGCGGTTGGTGACATACGCTTTCGTCCCGTCCGGACTGAACGCCACCCCGTACGGCTGGACGCCGACCCCGATCGTCGCCGTCACCGATGGTGCCGCCCACGCCGGCAAAGCAACACCGACACCGAGCACGGCAAGAGTGACCACGGCGGTCACCCGCAACAGCACTGTCCCGAATCGCCCTCGATCACCTGAGCGCTCACGTGCGCTTGCAGTCACCACGATGGCCTCACTACCAACCAGCTTCTTCACGAATATCTCCCACCGAACCGCTCGAGCCGCGACGATGTGAAAACACTACATCATCGACGTTTCCTCGGGAACAGCCCTCGGTTTCTGCCGCGGCAACGAACGCCGGTGCGAATCGTTCGCAAGCAGACCATTACCCCGAAATTCGAATCCCAACCAAGAGTCCCGAGGCGTACCCTCGAATCATGGACACCTCTCGACCGATCGGGTTCTGGCTCAAGGCCGTCGACCGGCTTATCGACGAGAAGTTTGCCTCGACCCTAGACGAACACGGCGTCACCCGACGCCAGTGGCAACTGCTGAACGTGCTCGCTCAGGGGCCTGCGACGGTGGAGCAACTGGATGCCGCAGTGGCGCCGTTTCTGTCCGCCGCGACCGTCGAGGACGCACGCGAGACCTCGAGCGAACATCTCGCCGAACTGGTCGAGAGCGCATGGGTGGATGCCGCCCCAAACGGGTATTCGCTCACCGACCGCGGTCGCAGCGCGCTCGAGCGCCTCACCTCCGTTGTCGCATCCGAACGCACCCAGATGTCAGAAGGGCTCAGCCCCGAGCAATACGCGCAAACCGTGGAGGCGCTCGAACGTATGGCGCGCAACCTCGGCTACGAAGGCTGAACGAGCACCCACCAGATCATCAACATGGTCACGAAGAACCCCGTGATGAAGTTGAGCAGCAGAAACCTCCGCCACCCGCCGTTCGCGGTGTCAGCCGCGGCATCCGTCACGTTCCAGAACGGAGCGCACACAGCCACATACGGCAACACGAGCAGGGCAGCGAGCGGACCCGGCCACCCGCTGAACAGCAACAGCACACCGCCGGGCAGATAGGCGAGCAGGTAGACGATTAAGTAGGCGAGCAGGTAGGTGACCGTGCGGTTCGTTGCCTTAAAACCAGCTTGCAGGACCTCACGCCTGAACTCAAGCGATGTCGTGAGGCCCTGCAATTGGATTGATCGTGTTCAACCACGGGAAACCCCCGCAGTCACAGCCTGCCGTCAAAAACTCCCAAAGCAATAGTCGCTGCCCAGAGAAACGGGTTGCCGTTTGCGTATGACCATTGGCGCACCTGCACCGACCTCAACCACGGTCAGCACCACCACGCCAGCATGACTAACGCTGGCGGATGATCCGCAACCGCGCACCAGCTGCAACAGCAACCCCCGCCAAGGTCAGGACTGCGGCGAACACCAACGGCCCCGACGCGTCAGCACCGGTCGCCGCCAAGGCTGGCGCTGCTGGGAACGCGGCCAACCCGGTCGAAATCACACTGACTAGGCTGCCGGCACCGAAGTTGGTGACATACGCTATCGTCCCATCCGGACTGAACGCCACCCAGGACGGCTGGAGGCCGACCGGGATCGGTAACCCGACCACCGTGTTGGTGGCCACATCAATGACACTGACCGTGGGGCCGTTGGCGTTGGTGACATACGCTCTCGTCCCATCCGGACTGAACGCCACCCCGAACGGCAGGGCGCCGACAAGGATCGTCGCCGTCACCGCGCTGGTGGCCACATTAATGACGCTGACCGTGTCGACGTCGGCGTTGGCGACATACGCTCTCGTCCCATCCGGACTGAACGCCACCCCGGCCGTGTTGGCACCGACCACGATCGTTCCCGTCACCGTGTTGGTGGCGAGACTAATGACACTGACCGTGCCTGAGCCGGCATTGGTGACATACGCTCTCGTCCCATCCGGACTGATCGCCACCTCGCGCGGGTTGTCGCCGACCGGGATCGGCCCGGGGAGCACTGAGTCGGTGGCCACATTAATGACAGTGACCGTGCCAGCGACAACAAGTCTGGTGACGTATGCTCTCGACCCATTCGGACTAAACGCCACATCGTACGCACCGGCGCCGACCGCGATCGTTCCCACCACCGTGTCGGTGGCCGCATTAATGACGCTGACCGTGCCGGCGCCTAAGGTGGTTACGTACGCTTTTGCCCCATTCGGACTGAACGCCACCCCGAACGGACCGCCGGGGACCGCGATTGTCGTCGTCACCGTGTTGGTGGCCACATTAATGACACTGACCGTATTTGCGCCGAAGTTGGCGACATACGCTTTCGTCCCATCCGGACTGACCGCCACCCCGGCCGGTTGGGAGCCGACCGTGATCGTTGCCGTCACCGCTGGTACCGCCCACGCCGGCGAAGCAACACCGACACCGAGCACGGCAAGAGCAACCACCGCGACACCCCGCGACAACACTGTCCCGAAACGCCTTCGACCACCTGTGCGCCCACGTGCGCCTACAGCCACCACAACAACCTCATTACCAACCAGCTTCTTCACGGACTTCTCCTCACCCAGCCGCGAAGTTGCGGACGATAGAAAAGCTATCAGAATAGTGCCTGTCGCGCGAACAACCCTCGGTTTCCGCCGCAGCAACAAACACGGCGCCACGCGGCACCACAGGCAACTCTTGAACGCGCTCGCCCAGGGACCCGCGACGGTCAAGCAGACTGTGACGGCATTCGAACGGATCGCGCGCAACCTCGGCGATACGGGCTAGAGCCATACGGGCTAGCTCGACACCCACCAGATCATCAACATGGTCACGAAGAACCCCGTGATGAAGTTGAGCAGCAGAAACCTCCGCCACCCGCCGT
>ENA-ORBV01004240-ORBV01004240.1-microbial-mat-metagenome-genome-assembly--contig:-NODE-4240-length-27780-cov-5.504602_pt1 | contig 27780 bp, 17 predicted proteins | sample MGYA00237777_ERZ505514 | MGnify/ENA primary metagenome ERZ505514 (study PRJEB26160, sample SAMN06269048) | microbial mat metagenome | isolation source: Oligotrophic lake microbial mat | place...
GTACTACAGGTCTCTAGCTAGCTAGCCAGCGTAGCTAGCTACTTAACTAGCTAGTAGTAGTAGCTCTAGTAGCTAGCTAGTAGAAGTCCCCATCCAACCAAGACGAAGAACATAAATACCACCACAAAAAAGTACTAGCTAGATAGTCGTCTCTACACTCTACTCTAGCTACTAGAGCTAGACAGCCCCAGTGCGACGTTCAAGCGAGAGGCCACCACCTACTAGTAGTAATACTACCAACAATACTATTGGTCGCAGCAGCAGAGACAGAGCAGTAGATAAATGCACGATGCCTTCACGTGCTGCAACGGCGCCTACTACAAGAGAGCCCCGACGTGGCCGGGGGCGTCCTGTTCCTTTTCCCAAGCCAATCCTGGATCGGCAAATGCTTACGCAAGCCTTAGATGCAGCGGATATTGTGGTTAAAAAGGAGCACATTGATGGCTTTTATCAAGCGCTACACAGGCACCATTATCCATCCCTCCAAGATTTTGTGGAGCAATATTACCGAAATGAACGCGATGCTTCAGTCAAAGGTTTGAATGGCGGAGTGAGTGGCATGGATAATTCCCAGAACACGACAAAAGATGAGATAGGTGCACGTTCGCCTGGAGAAGAGAATCCTGCCGCTTCTATTCATGACCCTGTTGGTGTCGGTGACACTAAAGGTGTATCTGGCAATCAACCTTTCTTCCCCTTGAAAAATGCTGTTTCCAATCGCAGAAATCGCAACCGCATTAATCTACCTAAAGTTTTTTTGGTATGGTTGGCGGACCCGAATAATGGCTTTGTCACGCTGACATCTAAAGTAAAATTGGTCAAAACGAGTGGCGACAAGTCTACTACAAAGTTGGCCATACAGCTGCAAGATGGACAACTCGTTGAGTCTGTCTTAATGCGATATGCACCCAAAGAAGAAGGCGATACGGTGTTAAAATGTGGCCGCGCCTCCCTCTGCGTTTCCAGGTATATATTTTTGTCATTGTTGATTGCGTCATCGAGTTCGCCGGCGTAAAGACCAGGAAACTCGGTTTGAACCGAACCAATGCACTTTTATCGCCCCTGGTACTCACTTTGCCTTTTTCTATTTTGCGTCTTTCCCAGTCAAGTGGGCTGCGCCATGGGCTGCAACTTTTGTGCAACAGGAATGATGGGGTTAAGCGGAAACTTGCTTTATGCCGAGATATTGGAACAAGTTGTGCACGCGGAAAGAATTTTGGCGCAGGAGGCCTTGGAGCGACGGGCGCTACAGCAGCAAATTCCAACAACCTATGAGCATACTACTACCACTACTAGAACTGGTGGAGATAAGAATCGTATCATGGGCGCGAGAGATCAAAAGCCACCGAAAGCGGGCAAGGGCAAGAAGAACGCCAGTGACCTTGACGTGGTCCGCAACATTGTATTTATGGGTCAGTCAAACAGCAGTCGGTTCTTCGGCGCGTTGTCCTTTTTTGTTTTGGTACAAAACTAACCATTATCCTACCTTGCATTGCAAACCAATCTTTGCCGCTATTGTCGATAGGAATGGGTGAACCGTTAGACAATTATTCCAATGTTGTGGCTGCTTGCCGGGCGCTCATTGATCGGAAAAGATGGAATCTGGTACGTGTAAACAAGTTTTGTGATGTATTAGTTAACCCGCTGCAACGGTGATGAACTATGATGAATGGTCCTGAACCTGTCTTTGCTCATCAAATATTATATTTGCCTTACAATGAAGGCACACGGCCGAGTCACCGTTTCAACAGTCGGAATTGCCTCGAAAATTCGCAGGCTGACTGATGAGTTGCCAGAAGTGTCGTTAGCCTTGTCTCTACATGCACCCAATCAACGTCTGAGGTCTGAGATCGTGCCTACGGCAAAGCATTATCCTATTGAAGACATGATAGATGCACTGGACGGGCACATGAAGGCGGCTCTGCGACCCCGAAAACAAGATAGCAACACGCATCACCGTCCTGCGAACGGTAGTAGCTCATCAAGGCGGAGAGCCATGATTGAATATGTAATGTGTAAGTTGGAGATATCTGTTCGTAGTGTACTCATAAGCGATAATTTGGCAATTTGCACACCTCACAGTCAACACTTTTTCTTGTTGGTTTAGTGGAAGGAGATACTTCAACCTTCGAATGCGCGCACGAGCTTGGCAAGTTGACAGAGAATCGAAGCGTTGTGGTAAATCTAATTCCATACAATCAGACAGATGTCAAGGATAAATTACGCTGTCCCAACGAACAGCACATTAAGGAATTCCAAAGGATTGTTGCCTCTTATGGCACTTTTTGCACCATTCGCAGAACAATGGGTGCTGATATTGACTCTGCCTGCGGGCAGCTGGTCGTTCTGGAGCAGAAAGATAATCAGGGAAGCCCACAACTCTCAGCTGGGACTCTAGCGGATATTGAAGACGGACCGATGGGAGGACTATTTAATGGCTCTAGTGTCGCTAGAAGTGGTAGATCAGGTGCGGTTAAGAGGCCCTCACAGTCCCTAGACACGGCAACAAAGAAAGGAGATAAAGTACACCAGGAAGTATCAAGGGCATCTCGGTCCGTTGGTGGTTCAGGACGAATACCAATCAACCAAGAACGTCTCGACGATGATGGATTAGAGCTTGAAAGTTTGATTCGCCCCCTTCAGATTGCAACGACCATTGCAGTGTCGTTTTTTGTCATGTCAGCGGCGCTGTACTTGAGGCAGCAAAAACAGAAATGAGAAAGGAGCTCTTAAGTTTGCATACCTGTAGTGTTTGGATACTAGTGTACTAATAATTGCGTCTTCGCTAGAAATTGTTTTTCAATGCTTACAAGTTGTATTGCCTGGTCCCGCACAAAACAAGAAAAATGTGAAAGGACATATCGGTTCACCAGTTACGCCACGTATTGACTAAAATTAGTACAAAAATATTCTCATGTAAGCTTATTTCCTGAGATAGAAATATGATAGGCACGCCAATTCGTTCGCATTACGGTGTATCTAATGTCCTGGGTGGAGGTCTAAAGAGAATAATTCGTTGGTGGATTAATTAGAATATGATGAGTTGACTGCTTGTCCTCGTTGTGGACAAACTACTGAGGTATCACAAGTCTTTCGTCTTTTGGGGCGCGAAGGTTCGACGGCGTAAAATGAAATCGAGTCAAACTGAAGAGCGAGTCGGCGAGCAACAGGAGAAAGTGATATCCGCCGTGATGGGGATGGCAGGCACTTGTATTCGCCCTTGTTGCCGTCGTAGCCATTGCCATTTCCAAAACCTGCTTCGCACAGTTGTTCCTCGTCCTTTGCAGAAGGAGGTGCATAAGCATCACCAGAAGCCTTGTCTTGCTCGTCAATCGACATAACCTCTGTATACAAGGGCTCTGCCGAGACAGGTGCTGGTTCCAACCCGAAAACTGGGCTGGGTGTTTTTCTCTTATTGTTGTTTTCTTGGCCGCAAAGTGTGGTCGCCGCATATGTGGCGGAAGCTGTATTCCCTTTTGTTCCCGTGGGGAGAGTGGCGTTGTCCCCTTTAGCTTTAGGTGAATTGTGTTGGCATGCTTGCTGTCGGGGCTTTCTGACCATTGGCTGGCGGCATGGCAAAATAGTACTTCGATGGTCCCCACACTCATCCTCTGTATCGGCTGCACATAGAGAAAAAGAAGCATAGAAGATATTATGTCAGTGGGTGATTTAAGCAATGGGCATCTCTATGAACTGAAAGTGCCGTTCAAACTTACAGTCATGGGAATCAAAAGAGCTGCAGTCTCTCCTCTCACGAAATGCTTTCCCTTGGTAGCATTGACGACGCATTCCGGCAACTCTTCGACTGTATATGTTGTACAACAGGTGCTTTGTTGTGTTCTGAGCAGAATCGCAGTTGCCCCGATGGTGATTCCTCTCGTCGATTCCCAAGTCAAAAATGTCCTCCCGTTCAATTTCACTATAATGCTGGCTGGGACACTCGCGTGAGTCTTCGTCATCAATCGCAATGACTCGACAGATAGCAGCCCTGCCACTGTTAATACTCATGATGGGTGAAACCGATGTAGCTATGGCGAACGACATGATGCTTAGCGAAACCTTGAAAAAGTCGAAGTAAATGATGAAGTAATGCCGAAGGAAGGAAGTTATGCCAAGCCCCGTTTGTGCCTACTGGAGCTACCAGTACAGTAGTAGCAGTCAGTAGTGGCTATGCTAGCTAGAGTTACCGGATACCTGTACGGCTGTAATGGTGTCAAAAAAATGGCTACAAGAGTACTGGTAATCTAGTGGAGACCCAAAAGAGTTGATTTCTTTCTCATTTGAACGGTATCGTGAAGGCATGAGGAATCCCCTGGCGCTATTGATCTGTGTTATGACACTGTAGATACGGTTTACCGTGGTGTACAGACGGTTGTTTTACCGCGGTACTCGTGTGGGATGGATGGTACGCACCGTGGGTACGACGTACTGTAGTCCTACATGTATTACAGTACCTGGTACCAGGAACCACTGCCAGTCACATTCAACGGGAGTCGGCACGCACGGCACTCCTGTACGATATTTCCACCGTACACTCCTGAGTTTTAAACTTCCAACGCACGCTTTTTCAAATGAGGTTGCTCTTTCCTCGATTTCTTCCGAGACGCACACTGCGTCACTTCTTCTACTAGTACTAGCTAGCTAGACTAGCTAGCTACTAGCTAGCTACTGTAGAGCACTCTTGGGACGAAGTTTTGAGTCTCACACGATCACTTTTTGGGTCGTTTTGCCCTTTCGGAGAGTTTATCAAGATTCAATCGATTCTTAAAAACAACTATTTCTAAACTGAGACTTGTTAGACCAAATCAAAAACAAGAGTATCTACTAGTAAAGCATTCCCCCCCATGCATTCAACATACCCCCATATTTTTTATTTCGAAGCTCCGAAATGAGGACTCTTCAAACCGATCCGTACAGCCCTGCCACCCAACCCTACAACCAGGCAAAGCCCTTCATTGCAACTCCTGGATTTGGTCAACCCATGCAGCAGCAACCTCCTCCACAACAGCAGGCAAATGGCATCAAAATAGAAGGTTCTAACCCGTTTGATTTTGGCTTATTCAACACCAACGTCCAACACCAAATGCCGCAACAAACTCAGGGGGAGCCTGCAAAGGAAACACAAAGCCCTATTCCAGCATTTGTGTCTTTCCAAACAGGTGTCCAGCCAACGGGAAATGACGCCTTCTCATCTTTGGCTGTAGCTACAAGCCAACCTTCTACCGGTCAAGGTGGCGCCATGACCTTACAGAACTTTTCGGGCGCTGCTTCCGCTGAGACTGCTCCACGTGGGCCACCTGTCGTCCCGGAATATCAGTTTACTCAGGGGACAGCTGGCAGTCAAGGAGCACCCGTTACCCCATCTCCGCAGTACGGTAAGCCCGGAGCAGCTATTCAAAGCAGTAACGCAGGGCAGAATCAGATGTTTCATCCCAGTACCCCACCCCAGCAGTATAACGCTCCTTTCGCATCTAACTTTGGGGTGAGTATGCCTTCGGGTCTACCACCCCCGGTCCCTTCTACTCCTCCGCCAACTGGGGTGCAAATTCAAAATACCGCGATCGGAAGTTCTGGTGTTGTAAGCCCGCATCGTGACAGTAATGGAGGCAGCCCCTCCGGGCAAACAGATTTCGATGACTTTTTCAGTGGCCCGCCCATGGGCACCCCTACGGATGGAGCAAATAAACTCGGCGTCTCCAGCTATGCTATGGTTTCGAACAGTTACAGTCCAGGTAATCAGTATGAAGGAATCGTTGATGGTATGGGAAATTTGAGTGTGGGTCAACCTATCCAGCTGGCACTACCATCCCAAGGAAATCGGCCATATCAAAACTATTCCACGTCTTACCCACCACACATGGGAAACCAAGAAGCTCAGGCTCCATTCCAGCAGCAGAGCCATGTTGTCCAGCTGGTGGGCAGCAATGTCCCAGGAGGACAGCAACAGCAGATGAACCAGAGTCCAACCAACTGGAGCTATGGGACACACCCAAGTCCCTCCTCCCCTTGGGATGCCCAGCAGCGGCAACCATATTCTCCTGAGCAAGCTCAGGGGCAGATTCAACAGATTCCTCGTTTGAACCATTCTCCTCGGGGGCCTGCTACTGGTGATGCGAGGGGTTGTAGTGCACTCAACGAAGCTGAGCCGTACGGACCCCACTCACGCTACTACGATCCGATGGACGTCAAACCATACAATTCGATTGATGATCACAAAAACAGTACAGATGTAATCCGCGAACGCGGGGCTGGTATGCGCGCTCTTCGTCTTTTGGATGAAACGACGACTGGTGGCTATACTTCGGAGGTTGTACCGTTATCTGAGTACAAGGTCAAGTCACTACGCCAGGCTGTGAAGGAGGAACGTGTCCGGGTGCAAACTGCGAAGGAAATCAGGAAGATGAAGAAGCTCGAGTACAAAAGCAAGGAGAAGATGGCAGAGTCGTCGCGACAAACCAACACCTTTCGGGGTCATTATGACCCGGAGTTGACTGAAGACAAGTGTCAGATGGATTTTGATCGCCAGCGCCACGCTCAGAAGAAAGCTCTCAAGTTAATGAGAAAGTTCTGAAGAAAGCCAAACAAACACCTTTGGTTGGCTAGATTAGCACGGACCTGATCCTTCTGTGAATTTGAAGGCAAGAGGTTCTTTATTGTTTACTGTATCACAGCACGTCCCGAATAGATTAAATTGAAAAGAAAATTGTGTTTGAGCTTACTAGAGTGGTCGATCCAGTTTTTTTATTAGTCATCAAAATATCTTTCGTTTCAAGCAAGCCGGCAATTGTATACTTCTTCGACGTACCCGTTCTAGCTAGGTAGATGACTAAAATTGAACCAACGATGGCTAGACAGCAATTATTTTGACTCTTGTAGAGAAATCCTTCCAGTACCAGCTTGCTACAGTAGCAACTATCCCTGTCAAAAACTGTTCTGTCAATGGCTTTAGCTCTACAGCATTTTTGCATGGTAGAAAGCCATTTTTGCACGTTGATAGAGGTGCTATTGCACAGCACAGGAGTTGCCATGTGTAACCAGACCCAGTAATAGATTATTAGATTCAATTGTATGATTGTTTCAATTGTTTCATTGAACAATTGTGATGGCTATTGTAAGCTCTATTGTGATAGTCTTCCACTACATAGCTAGCTAGCTATTACTACAGTACAATGCATGGAGCAATCTCGAACTCAGATACTGTGTGCGTTCGAAGTCGCGCGCACCTTTCCCCGCGCGAAAAATAATTGATACGTGCATGCATGCTCATGATCCCTCCCCCGCCATGCATGCATGCCGATTGAGAAAAAAATAAAAGTGTTCCTCATTTATTAATTTGTCAAGTCACAGAAATAATAAAATATCGTTGGACCGGCAATGGCTGGAATAGAGTTATCTTAGCATCAAATAAACAAAGTCATGGTTAATATCAACAAGAAAAAAATCTCGTCGTCTTCGATGACGACAGAAGATACTAGTATTGCATCGGCATGTACCAAGCTGACAGAACAGGAGCAAAAAGATATTGTTCTTTACTACCTTGGTCGAGTCGCTTCGGCGGCTGGCGCATTGACTTTCCAAAATGACAGCAGCGACATGGACACAGACCGAAAAGAGCTTGATGATAAATATACCGATGTAGTGGATTGTCAAGAATATCTGGATCACATTGCTCGCGATTTACTGGCCGCCTGTCATTTGGATATCTTGGCACAAGCGCCTTCGAAGCATTTGCCGAAGCAAAAGCTTCCCCCCGTCGATTTGGAACGAGACATCCCTCGCGATTACAAATTCAGTAGTATTCACGGTGAAGATGCTGCCCAAGATGATGATGATGATGATGATGAGGAGGAGGAGGAGGAAAGTGATGAATTTAAGTACAAAAAGTGGCAACGTGTCGATTATGTTCGCAATTTGCTGAGGGCCATGGCCCCGCTTGCCCTGGACGTGGCAGCCCGTATTGCAGCTCTTTTGGTCCCACACGACAATTCAGATTACAAAAGTACCGCGGGAGACGATGAAACAGAACCCGTAAAAATGGTGCCCCAAGAAGACGCAGAAGCTGTCTTTCTCTTGTTTGCCATTTGGCTTCCCATTGCTCCTCAGATTACACCCTTGGTCTTGGATTTGTTTTGCGTAGAAGTTTTCTCAAACCCTTTCGAAGCAGAAATAACAAAGAGCGTCTCCTCCTTGAAATCAACAACAACCACCTGGAGCGACCACGAAAAAGAAAAACGGCAATTCAAAATGCTACTTCTAGTTCAAGCGGCTCAGAGTATTTGTCACTTTTTTGAACTACGAGGAGAAATCAAAATCCTTATTGACTGCTGGAACTGGAGTGTGGTCTTCTTACTCTTGAACCAAACGCAACAAATTGAAAACAAGCTTGACAACGACGAAAGCCAAGATCAAGAAATGGCAGACGCATCACATCAAACCGTGACGGATGGTAACAACAGTTACCTTGATATTGGATATCAAATTCAAGATGCCATTCGATGGAACCTGGCGCGCATAATTACCTGCATACTAGAGGTAACTCCGCTTGCTAGAGGGCAGTATTTTGAAAAGCTTAACGTGAGAACGGTGCGAGTTCCATGGGTGGTTCATCCGTGGACGATAGATCAAGAAGAGGCAACCACTCAAGAATTGCAAATGACCGGAAAAGCGCGTATATGGACGACAGGAAATGACGAGCCATCCTTTGTTGCGCCGTCGTCAGAACAAATACGAAATTTTATTCCAGTGCATCACTGGCTTGTCCCTGTGGGTCATGGAATAGTTTTTGTCAAGCATGCTCCGATTTCATCGGGCCTTTCAAGCCATGAAACGTTAAATACTGCAGGTTCCTTTGGCGACGGACAGCAGGAGAACCTTTCGCTCAATTACCTATCAACTTTAACAAGTACCAACCACAAAAAGAATCGTCGAGGAAATCTCACTAGAACAGCCACAACTGCCGATAATCTTGCCCTACTTGGTGCTGCTATGTGTAGTGGTACCAATCCACGACATCCTCCTCCACCTGTTTTGGTTTGCGGCCCTCACGGATCCGGTAAGAGTAGTTTGGTACGGGAACTAGCTCTGATCTTTGGTGGTGGTAGTAGTAGTCACGATTCTCGTAGTCATGGTCAAAACTATCACCAGCGCCACCATTTGCTAGAAATTCATGTAGACGAAGAAACAGATGCCAAAACGCTCGTCGGATCCTACACCACGACCGATATTCCCGGGGAGTTCGCGTGGAAAGCTGGTGCGCTAACTCAAGCCGTTAGAAGCGGGAAGTGGGTACTTATTGAGGATGTCGACTCGGTTTCGATGGAGATTCAATCTGCTTTAACGAAGTTGCTGGAAGATCGTGTTTTGCCATTGGGGGTCAGCGGGAAAATGGAACGGTGTCATCCAAATTTTCGGTTGTTTGGCACCTGCACTACTATGGCAGACTGCCGCAGCTCTTCGTTAATGGGACGAGGTGGCAGAATTGCAGAAAAGAAAATTTTGAACAGTTCGGTATGGAGAAAAGTTCATGTAAGGCCGCTGCCATACGACGAGCTGGAAGAAGTCGCAATGTCTCTTTACCCCCATCTCCCTCTTTCAATTTGTGATTCAGCGCTAGCAATGCTGAAGGCAGTCGATCAAAGTGGCCGCGAATCCAGCGAAGGGTCGACCAAGAAGGATGTCACCAATTTTCCCCATCAGCAACAACGGCCATCATCACAATTGCCCGTGCTCATGACAGGAGGCCGAAATCCTTCTGTCAGAGACTTTTTTAAACTGCTCGCTCGAATATCAAACGGAATTGTTTTTGAGAACAACACAGAGTACACCACTGAAAGTCAAAGGACGCTGTGCATGGCAGAGAGTGTGGACATCTTCCTTGCAGCCTGTCCGGATAGGGAAAGGCGCAGGGAGTTTATCCGACGCACTGTTGCGCCGACATGGGGTCTCACCGCGGACTTGGCGTTGGGTTACTTGGAAACTCGCAGGCCAGTGACACTTATAGATACTGACTTCGTCGAGATAGGGCGTAGCAAACTCCCTCTGGTTCGCAATGACACTATGCAATCTGGCTCTGATGGTTTCACGGAAACCAGTTTTTCTCTCCGGCTCATGGAATCCATTGCCGTAGGCCTAAAGCAGAACGAACCTCTTTTGCTTGGTAAGACCCGCAACTTGGAAACAACAGTAGAAAGCTCGTTTTATCTTGTGGGTTCTCACTTGTTTCTTCTATCACTTTCTTTGGATCGCGACCAGTTGGGGAAACTGGCGCAGGGTACGGTAAATGAAGAGCCTTTTGAAAGAGTATGCTGAAATTCAATTCTCACCGCTCTCATCGTTTTCTGCTGTTGGGCTGCGAATACAGGAAAACGAGTGTTGTGCAGCATCTCGCCAGACATTGTGGGAGGGAGCTAATTGTTCAGAACTTGTCCCTGCAAACCGATTCAACAGATTTATTGGGTGGATATCGTCCTTTAGAGCTCCAACATGTGGCTCACAAAGTGTACGGTATCTTTGTTGATATCTTTGTCGGTACTTTTTCTCGAAAGCAAAACGCTGATTTTCTAGACTTCGCATCTTCGGCACTGGCAAAAAAAGACTGGAAAAAACTCTCTCATTGCTTTGTTCGAGCTGCAAAGTTGGGTGTCGCAAAAGTGAAACTGCGCAAGAAGAAAGGAGAGGACAAGGCAGCAGGCCATATAGCGTCGCTTCCTTCTTGGGAACGCTTTTGCGATGCAGCAACGAACTTTGAGAGGCAGCGGTTGGCCTGTGACTCAGGTTTGGTCTTTACCTTCACAGACGGAGCTTTGGTTGATGCTATTCGTGAGGGCAAATGGTAAAAATTTCAAGTGTGTCTGTTCCCTATTTGCCCTGACATCTCTAATACCATTTTCGCCATAATCTCAATCAGGGTCCTTCTCGACGAGATCAATCTTGCTTCTTCAGAGATTCTGCAGCGCTTGCTAGGTTTGCTCGACGACCGAGATGGAAGTCTTACCCTCACAGAGAGAGGCGATGCAGTTCCCGTACCTCGACATCCTGATTTCCGACTTCTTGCAGCGATGAATCCTGCTACTGATGCCGGGAAAAAAGAATTACATCTAAGTTTCCGATCTCGCTTCACTGAAATGTACGTTGATGAACTCCTCGACCCAATAGAGTTGCGGGTGGTATCGTCTAGGTATTTACAGCCAGTTTTACCACCTAGCGAGAAGCCGCCAGAGTACTATGAGATTGTTGTGTCCTCGGTAGATGTGTATCTACAGTGTCGTCAGCTTGCTGAAGACATTCTAGTCGACGGAGCAGGGCATAAGCCTCGATTTACCTTGCGGTCGCTGTCCAGGGCCATGACTGCCGCTAAGAACCTTGTTCTGCAACAAAGGTTGTCACTACAGAGAGCTATCATGGAAGGATTTGAGTTAGCCATACTAGGTCCCTTGGAGGCAAAGTCGATCAAAGCGGTTCAGCGCGTTCTGAGTGCCACTCTTGGACATGGAGACAAAGTGTCCAGAAGTGAACGCGATCATCCTGGAAGAAGGCCCGGAAAGGGAGCGGCATCTGATTTTGTCCTCATTAAACCATTCTGGCTCCAAACGGGACCGTTGACTCCTGTGGACTGGTCGGAAACTAATGCACCTGGGCGGAGCAAATTCATTTTGACGTCTTCGGCAAAAACGAATGTGAGGAGATTGGCACGGGCTATTGCGGCGGGACCATGGCCTGTTTTACTGGAAGGGCCGACATCATCTGGAAAAACAACCTTGGTCGAATATATTGCAGCCCGAGTTGGGCATCGTGTTGTTCGCATCAACAACCACGAACATACAGGTAAATTGTGCAATTGATTGGCCTTCTAGCTAGGTGATCTATGGCCTTTCTTAATTTTTCTTTTGCATGCACACAGACGTGCAAGAGTATACGGGAAGCTTTGCTCCAGATCAAAATGGCTCACTGTCATTCCAGGACGGCATCCTTGTCAGAGCGCTTAAGCGGGGCGACTGGGTTATTCTTGACGAACTGAATCTAGCACCTACTGAAGTGTTGGAGGCCCTGAACCGTCTTTTGGACGACAACAGGCAACTTTATCTGCCTGAAATCAATCAAGTTATCACGCCCCACCCCAGCTTTCGCTTGTTCGCAACTCAGGTGAGCTCGCACAAATAATCATTTTCTGGTCTTTGGTCACTCGCCTCCTAATGCTGAGTTTGCCGCTTAGAATCCCTGTGGAGCCTACGGAGGGAGAAAACCGCTCTCCAAAGCCTTTCGAAACCGTACGTTATTTATCATTATTTAGTGTTCATGCGAGACTGAGAGCAGCATTCATGCGAGACTGAGAGCTGCAGCCTTCACCAGGTCTAACAATTTTATATTTTCCGACTTAGGATTTGTTGAGTTGCACGTGGCTGACATCCCAAACGCAGAGATGACGACCATTCTTGAATTAAGGTGTTCCTGTCCACCCACTCATGCCAATGCTCTTGTCGCCATCATGGATGATCTACGGCAACGACGAAGTAAAACCGGTGTATTCTTGGGCAAGGACGGCTTGATCACACCAAGAGATCTTTTACGCTGGGCGGAACGCCACGCCACTTCAAAATTAGATTTGGCACGAGATGGTTACATGCTTCTTGCGGAGCGCTTACGCACGCCTGAAGAAAAGCTTATTGTTAAAGAAGAGATTGAAAAGCGGTTGAAGGTCAAAATCGACATCGAAGATTTCTACTTTGGCGAGCAATCTCCGGCGAGGAAGGAGCTTCAGAATTGTTTGGCAAAGTTTTCAGGCTCGCTCTCTTCTCCCAAGCTTGTAGCGTCGATTGCAGCAACGAGATCGGTGCTTCGAGTGCTGAACCTTGTGCTACGCTGTATCCGTCAGCGGGAACCAGTACTACTTGTCGGCGGTAGGTGTCTTATATGCTCGTTTGAAATATTTCGTGCCTTCTCTTTCTCATTCTTGAATACTTACTCTCTCTGTCAAGACACTGGCGCTGGTAAAACCACTGTCATTGAGCTCTTGGGCCTCATGCTGGGTAGAAATTTGCAGGTTATAAATTGCCACGCCACAACCGAGACATCTGACTTGATTGGTGGTTTGAGACCCGTTCGAGGGCGCAAACTCCTTGTCCAGCAGATGGTTGAAAGGATGATAGAGGTCTTGCGAAAATGGCCCGACAAAGATTTACTTCTAAAGTTGACTATTCCAGAATACTTGAAGCCGGGCAAAGCGAACGATTTCTCCCTGCATAATTCCGACATGCGCGATGTCACAGAGGAGACCCCCTTGGGAGTCGCGGACAGAGCCCCCGAGGAAGTTATTCGCCTTCTGAACTGTCTCAAGAAGAGTTCTGAAGAACAGAAGAGCCACGCTGAAGCTGAATCTCCCAGAAAAAGGCCAAAATTATCAGACGAACCGACAAATGTTTCACCATCCATCGACCCTTTGATGGACGAAATCGAGGATTTATATCGCCGGTATTCCTCTCTTTTTGAATGGGCTGATGGACCTGTTGCGTCTGCCATGAGGAGCGGGGATATGCTTCTCCTGGACGAATTGAGTTTGGCAGAGGACGCTGTTCTTGAAAGGTTGAATTCCGTGCTCGAGCCATCTCGAAGTTTAGTATTGGCAGAAAAGGGGGAGGGATACGACCTCGATTCGGAGTCCGATAGTCGTGTCATCGAAGCGCATGAAAATTTCCGAGTTTTTGCCACCATGAACCCAGGAGGTGACTTCGGAAAACGCGAGCTGAGTCCAGCTCTTCGGAGCCGCTTCACTGAAGTCTGGGTGCCACCTGTCGACGATAGGGAGGACATTCAGCTTGTACTGGCACGTGCTCTATCCTCTGCGGACAAAGAGGTTCACTCATGTAGCATTTTAGAGAAGATGCTTACTTATGTCGAGTGGTTCAATAACTGCATTTGCAAAAACCCTGCAAGTCCTTACCCGGGCTTGACGTTGTCGCTGAGAGACATATCGTCATGGACAAGCTTCGTTATCAGGCTACGAAACGTTAACCCAAAGACCAACGTCTGGGATGCGTACTGCCATGGTGCAGCCTTGATGCATTTAGATGGTCTTGGGCTTGGAACAGGGTTGAGTCTCGCCGACACGTCTTCATTAAGTGCTCAGGCGCGGGAGTATCTGTTACATCAGGTGGAAAGCCCTTATCAAGTTACGAGTACAGTATTCAGCAGCCCAGAATTTAGTCGCCGCTTCACTAACGAACGAGGCCTTTTTGGGATCGACCCGTTTTGGCTCGAGAGAGGACGCCAGGCCACCAGCGGGTCGTCGTTTAACTTCTCAGCTCCTGGGACAGCGGAGAACGTTTATCGCGTACTGAGAGCGATGCAACTTCCGAAGCCTATACTATTGGAAGGCTCGCCTGGTGTAGGGAAAACTAGGTGAGAAGGATGCTGCTGGCTTGTACCGTAATTTCGATGCTAATGTGCTCACTCCCCTAATACTCCAATTTTCAAAGCCTTGTTCTTGCTCTCGCGAATGCAGCAGGTCACAACCTGGTGCGGATTAATTTGTCTGAGCAGACGGACCTTAGTGATTTGATGGGAAGTGATCTCCCAGTCCCGGAGAAAAACGCCGATGGAAAGTTGCAAGCTTCGTTCAAGTGGTGCGACGGCGTACTGCTGACCGCAATCAAAAACGGGGACTGGGTGCTACTTGACGAGCTGAATCTGGCTTCCCAGGCAGTGCTTGAAGGGCTAAATAGTTGCCTCGACTATCGCGCTAGCGTTTTTGTCCCCGAGCTTGGAAAAACATTTGACTGTCCATCCACCTTTAGAGTGTTTGGGGCTCAAAATGGAATGGCGGAGGGCGGAGGACGGAAAGGGTTGCCCAGGAGCTTTCTGAACCGATGTAAGCAACTCATGATGTTCGTTCTTATCGAAAAGTGTTTGGCTCGAAGAAAGCCTCACACACGGTTCAATGTCCGTTGTTTGACTTTCACTCCGCAGTTACAAAAGTTCACGTCGCTCCACTTTCAAAGAGCGATCTTCGGGCTATTGGTAAGAAATATCCTCGTATGGAGTTTTATTCATGCATCCGGGGTACAATCTCACCAATTCCACTCATGTATTGCCCAAAGTTGCCACCAAATACTCGTCGCTCTCTTCTGAATGGTTGACCAGATGGTAGATTTTAATGAGCGTGTGCAGTCTTCCGTTGTGGATAGACACGAATTTGGTCTGTCTGGGAGCCCCTGGGAGTTCAATCTGCGAGATGTTTTTCGATGGGCAGACCTGTTAGAATTCGAGAGAGGTCCTAGTTTGTGTGGTCACTTTGCATCATTTTTATATATGCAACGCTTTCGGACCGAAAAGGATCGCCAGGATCTGCGTTCCATCTATGCCGAGGTCTTTCAGCGCGACATTTTGAGCAAGGGAACCGTGAGCTTTAGCGTATCAGATACATGCGTTCGACTTGGCTCGGCCACTCTACCCAGGACCAAACAAAACATGCCTATCGGGTACGATCCCTCCAGAATTGAGCCAGCGATATTGGAGTCTCTCTTGTCCCCAACTGAAGCTGTGGCGACCTGTGTTCAGATGGAGTGGCCGTGCTTGCTGGTCGGAAAAACTGGGAGTGGGAAATCGAGCATTGTCTACACCATAGCAGAGCTCTGCGATGCCGACTTCGTGCACATAAACTTGTCTCCTTCTTCTGACGTTAACGAGCTTGTTGGTTGTTTTGAGCAAGTAGACGTGGAGGCCAAAGACAATGCCGTACTGTCGTCACTGCAGGAGATGGCATGCGCATACGCATTTGAATATGCCCAAAGCGAAGGATACCGAAACAAAATTGGCGGTCTTCTCTTTCAGCTTCGAAAAGGCTGCAGCAACCACCACGAAAAGGTTCTTTCTCGGAATCCTTCATTGCGCTCGATTGCAATGGCTCTGGGAGAGGAATTGAGTTCGACTCAAGCGACAAACAACAAATTCTATTCAGAATATTGGAAGACTATCGAAGAATCTATCCAATACATCAAAGATGGATGCCTGGAACAGGCCAACCATGCTCATTTTCAATGGGTTGACGGAGTTCTCGCTGAAGCTATGACAAGGGGAAGTTGGCTGCTACTGGAAAATGTAAACCTATGCCCATCTTCCGTCTTGGATCGTCTTAATCCCGTCATGGAGAATAACGGGGAGCTTCTTATGGCCGAATGCGGCGTCCAGAAAGACGAAAACGCTCAACTCAAACACAGGGTTGTGAAGGCCCATCCCAATTTTCGGTTGTTTCTCACCATGGACCCAGAACATGGCGAAATCTCTCGCGCAATGAGAAATCGATGTATCGAAATTTCTCTTCTCCCCCCAGAGGCCTGTTGCACTCGAATTCCCAAAGCCCATTCAAATATTTTCTCCTACGGAAGTAGCTATGTTGACAGCATGGACGTGTGCTGGCAAAGAGGTTTGCGTTCCGCTTCCTTAGCCGACAATATTCTTAGCAGCTTCCAAAATGCCAGCAAGGAAGCCACCTCACTAGGGCTTGAGTCACCTTGTATCAAGATTCTTGCCAGCTCGGCGTCACTTTTGTCCGGTTTGCTAAGTCAAGGTTCATCATTATCAACGTCTCTCGACTTTCTACGAAGCCTATTCCACCTCCCCATTTTGTCTCCGACTTCAACGCGATGTCTCATTCCAAGTCCCCATCTCAGGTCACAGTGGCTCATCGTTCCTCGATTTGCCGCCACGGACTGGCAGGGCCGGATTCTCCGTATCTTCTGTGGGGACATTTCAAATACCGCAGAGCTGATGCCTGGCAGCTTCGATATCTGGCAACTAAGCACTTGCAGTGAAAGCCTTGCTATCAAATTTGATGCCATTTGTCCATCGCTACCTGCTGATGCATCGGTGGCCCATTTTCGCAACTTCGTCTTGTTGCTCTTCCTGTTGGGCCACGATGGAAACGCGAATACAGAGAGAAATGTCTTTTTGGATGGATGTGATTTTTCATTTGCTACAACATTTAAGTTGATGTCAGAACTTTTCTTCGGCGTTTTCAAGAACTTGAGCTCCCCGGGTGACGACACAGACGTCCGCAAATCAGTTGCAGTATTTGAAAGACTTTCTGGTGAAAATGATGTTGATTCTAGTCTTGCACGGCTTCCACAAAAAGTTACGGAAACCATCTGGAAGGAGAGAATGGAGTCCATAAATGTCTCACAGGCGCCACCGACTGAATGGAAGGTTTTGGATGTCTCCTACTTATTGCATGATGGAAGAGTTGACTCTTCTTCGAATTCTTGCCGTGTTACTCCAGTCTTCTTTCCCCTGCTTCAAGCAATCGATAAATGGATATCTTATGTTGCACAAGATCTTCATATGCGCGCCGAACAAAAGGAAAGTTGGGAAAGCTTTCGCGAACTGCTCACACAAAGGGACAGGCTGTGGGTATTTTTACACGACAGTTTTTACTTGCCAGATAAGAGCTCGCTCCTGGCCTTGGACGAGAACAAATTCATTGTTCAATGGCGTTGGTTCAAGAAGAGTCTAGAGAGATTCGAGTTGATCTACTCTCCGCTTAACGTCGAATACTCACGAGATTCCATGCGTCGCATGAATGCCCTTATCGCCACCATTGATACCTTTTTTTATGGCGATTCCAATCAAATTGGGTCGCCGTCCATATGGAGCAAGTCATTGCACCCGTTGGTGCCAAGTAAGGCTTCTCAGTGGGAGGCCATTGTACGCTTGCGAAATCTGGCAGCATTAACACTAGAGCCCACTTCACCGGAAAGCAGCGCCGTCGGCTTGAAAGACCTCATTAAAGAGAAGCATGCATCTCTTTTCGTTCGGCAAAAGGATAAAATGGAGTTATTGTCGGCCCTTGCAACGTTACATTTTTCCTCTACTGATGAAATGTCAGGAGAAACGAGAACAGAAGGGCTTCCGAGTTTTCCTCTAGATGCGAGCAATGCAATAAAGAAGCAGTGGGAAGCAAGACAGCTAGAATTCTTTTCCCGACTTGATCAAATCAGAATAGACCAGAGCATAGAAACTGTCGAAAATATGCTAGACATCGAGGATCTCGACAAAGTAAACAATGGTCAGAAGTTTGAAGTGGGCGGAAAAGGTTACAAAAGTTTCTCTACTGACCTTATGCATGACTTTGGACGACTACAGCTATCGCCTTCTACAGATTGTTTTTGCAGAGAAGAAGAAATGAAGATTTTGCGTCAACTATGTCAATTGTTGCTGGAGTCAGCGACGGCTTCACACTTGCAAAGAGGGCTGGTAGGTTTGTTATCTGGCATGCGCTATTTCATCAACGAGGTTCTCGTTCGGACGAACTGGCCCGTGTCAGACTTGCGGGTTTACCAAACCCTTATCTGGGCTTGCGAAGATGTTTCTCCGAAGAATGGCGGACACACCGAAAGATTACTACGATATCTACTCCCTTTAATGCTTTCGATGGTTTTACAGCATTCTATCGGATCATCTGTTGACCGATCCGGCTCAATCTCGGCGGGGATGGAGATGCCATTGCTTGTCGGCATAGATGCAGCTGATGAGTATTTTTTGTCTCCCTCTCGTTGCCTTAACACGCAGTTATCAGGTGGTTGTCATCGCTGGAGGCACACAAAGGTGGTCCTCAGTTTATTGGGTAAACGGAATGTATATTCTACGCTAGAAAATTACCACGCAAGAGCATTGCAGGCACGCGATTTTGTTCAGGTTTTGTCAGCTGTGTCGTTCCAAGAGTCAGTAAAGATGCCATATGAGCTGTATTACATGACAAAAGAAACTCTCTTGGCATTGAGAAAGTGGTTTCCGAAGGACGCAGATGCTGAAATGGCTACAGGCTTACATACGGCGATCCGGTTGTGGGACGTTGAGAGACTGCGTGCCTTTTTCAAGCCATGTTCCCATACCGTATTTGCCAACTTCTTTGAACCTGTTGTCCTGCCCTTGCTGGCTGCACTCGGCCGGTTGTTGAACGAGGAGGTACCCTCAAGCCAAAAGGACATCGCACTCGCCCAGGTGTACACCGGCTTGTTGCGATTTCATCTCTTCTTGCCTACTTCTCCCTTGGACCCTGGTCGAAAGCCATTGGCGAAGCTAGAGCTGATAAGTTCCCAGCTGTCGGAAGTTCGGTTACAAGTTTCTGCTATGCGCTTGCATTCGGGTGTCCAGAACGGGGATTTCGCACCTGAATCACCCATTGTGAACAGTTTGTTGGACAGAGGCATGTTGCTGCTCGAAAAACGCGATACGCAAAAGAAAAAAGTAGTGGAGAGACCGGCAGGAGCTCCTCCATACATTGAGATATTCCGAGAGTCTAGGGACTTCGGGTCAAATCGCTGCAGTAAGGAAACGGTCCTGGCTTTAATTGAATTGCTTGAGACATCTGCGATATCCCAGGATTCAAAGAAGGCTAGCGACCAAACAAATCATTGGCACCAAACCGCAGAAGCGTTTTGCAGCCGCTTTGCGTCGCAATTTGGCGACTATGAAGATGTCGTTTTGCCATTGGTTGACTCGGTGAGGCTTATCCAGGTTGGACTCAGGGATCTATCTAAATGTTGTTTGCCAAAGTCACAGCGGCTTTCGCTGCAGTTTGACACAGTAAGGAATACACTGAAATATCCGATGGGGGACATTTTCGATCACTCTTCGTTCTATGAAACTATGCGTTCAATCCAATGCACAAGCAAGGGTAGCATACAATGCCGTCGGGCAATTGGTTTTGCCATTCTGGCGCGGCTCTCCATACAGAAACTTGCACATGGGCTTGACAGCAGAGCCGTTGGTCTATGCAAGTCGGTGTTTGCAGATTTGGTCAAGTCGGAACTAGAAGGCGACGAAAAGGTACCGCCACGCGGAGATTCAGAAATGGAAGAGGAACGAACTTTTAGAGAACAGTTTCCCGACCACTGGAGTGAATTCAAAAATCTTTTGAGCCAAGACGAAGATGAGGTCGTCCCAGTTCAGGACGAGGAGGTGTACATTGAAAACGACGCTACAGATTACGTTGCAATGTCACCAGATGAAACACAAAGCCTTTGCTTGATGCATAGGTTACTTTTCTCGGACGAGGTGGGTGTAAATGACAACGCCCGCCAGTGGACTTTCAAGCATTCGATGACTGCTGGCACTCTTCTTCTTGAGACATTTGGTTATCCACTCCAGGAGGAAAGAGCTCCTGGTACGGCAGCTAACGTCATGGCGTTGTCACTTGCGGTGCCGTCCAATTTTGTCCTGAACCAGGGAGACCCTTTTCGTGGTGCAACCACTTGCATGAACCACTTTTATTCAGACCCAAATCCGACGGAATTGTCAACAGCAACGAAAGCCCTTGACAATATGATTGCTCGAATGACGCAGCTCTTGACGGCTTTTCCTGGTAACGAAATTCTTATCGGTATTTTCAAGGTAGTCGACAAGGCTAGAAAGCTTGATCTTCACTCTACATCTGTTGGAAAGATGATGGCGTGTTTGGAAATCCTTTTGCGCCATGCACAAGATTGGGAACAACACGCAAGCCAGCGAGTCCAGATTGGTAGTCCCCTAAACGATATCAGTCAGGTTGTAGCAACGTGGAGAAAACTTGAACTGCAGAGCTGGAGCACCTTGCTCTCAAGCCGCGCTGATCGTTTCTTAAAAAGGGCCCGAGCTCATTGGGGTCGAATATATAAAGTGCATCAAGCCAGGAAGCCACAAGAAGAAAGCAACGCGGCTCGTCTCGAAGCAGCAGAAACAGACTCATTTTGTGAAAATGTTCTCCATGTCGGTATCCAATGGTCCCCTCGTTGGGTTTGGAAAGGGCGGACCAAAGACGGACGTCGCCTATTTACCAACTTTATTGATACGACCGACTCGGAACTGCTAGAACTTGCAAAGGCTATGGATACTTTCGTGCTCACGTCCCCTTTGGGCGAATTCAACGAGAGGCTACAGATGCTGAAGAGCTTTTCTAGTCAACTTTATAAGGAAGCAAAAGGGGCGCAGGCAGACTTACGATTTGCAGATCTCCAATGGGCCCGGCTGCTACTGTCTCTCGGGCTTTATTATGAGCAATTCCTCCCCTCCGTTTTGAAACGAATAGAAGAACTTCGCATTCCGATTGAGAACAAGCTACGCGACCAAATGAAACTTGCCAAGTGGGACGAGCAATCGTACTATGCGCTGACAGAGTCCACCGAAAAGAACCACCGCAATCTCATGAGATGTCTCCGAGACTATGATGCCGTTTTGAGCTTGAACGTCGGAGCGCTCATTGACCAAAATCTAATTCAAGGGATTCGGTCGGATTCCAGTGCCAAAGATGAAGCTTGTTTCGCTGTGCCAACGAAAGGATTATTTTTTCCTCATCTTCAGGACAACAACGCCAAATCTGTTGGTTTACCATTAAAAACTGTTTTTGTAAAAAACCGGCAATGGACCTCTGATGGTTTTCAAAATGTGTCGACACCACTAATCGCAAACATTCGGAGATATGCCTTGAAGATAGAGGGCATGCTCGGGCAAGCAACCTCGACGGAAGAAACTTGGGGTGAATTGGGAGTAGGCATTGTTCAAGATTTTTGCTCTGACATCTTTCATCGTATTGAACTTTTGAGAGCGGAGAAAACTTCAAGGCAAATGAAAGAAAGGGCGCTGGTCGATTTGTTCCGGGAACTCAAAAGGCAAGGATACTCGAATACAAAATGGGCAGCGCCCAAGGAGCAACAAGAAATGGTGCGTGTGTTCCAGCTTCCAAACCCTTCGGAAAGTGGCGCGATGGAGCTCGATGGGCTAAAACCAACGTTGCAAGAGTCGGAGTCTTATTTTTCAAGAAGTAGTGCTGAGCTATCGCGTCTGCGTTCGGAGGCTCAAGTGATTGGCAGCAAATACATGAGTAAACGTGAAACGGAGGCAATGCTGAACTTCAGCGAACATGGGTTTCTTCTGATAAGCCAGCAACGCTCCATCCTTTCATCCCTCCTTGCTGAATTCAAAGTTCTCAAAGCGAGGCTTGCTAGTTTTGCTCTTGGTGGGGCGGAGGTTATGGCTCGACAGGTAGAGGGGAAAATTGCGCTAAATGGTGCTTGCCAAAAAATAAGGTCGACAGCGGAGAACATCAAACAGCTGATATTTTTACTTAAAGCTTCGCAACCACTATTACAAGACGAAAAGAAGGCCAACTGGGCGAGTTCGACCATTTCGAAGCTGGAATCTCATTTGCATTCGTTGAGCGACTTTGCTCTTACTTTAGGCGCTCCGCTGATCGTTATTGGAAAAGACCTCAAAGCGTCAGAAAAAGCGAGGGCAGAGGTAGAGAATACACTCAAAACGTTCCGCAAGTGTCAAGATCAAAATGCTTCTTTGATGTGTATTCCGAAAGATGCCATGGAAGAAATAATTCAGCAATTAGAAGCTTCTACGAGAGCGCTTGATGGTGTCGCCCCGAGCCAAAACTTTACTCAAAGTAATGGTCAGACATGTGTAGATTCCAGCACTTTCCTGGAAAATATTGATTGCGCTGTGAAGGTTACACTCCTGGCTGTGCAGGGAGCGCGGGATACTGTTAGTCGTGGTGTCGGCGACTCAGGCGGCGGGGACAACATATGTGACGATCATAAGCTGTGGACTTGTCATTCGAAAGCATCACAGGAATGGGCTGCAATTGACATCAGCACACTGAACAAAGCTCTTGACAGCGTTGTTCGAGCTGCAAGTGCCGCCGCAGGGCATGCTGATCATGCAAATCTACTTGCTGATCTTGGAGCTCTCTGCGAGCTTGCCTCCTCTTTGCTGGAAAAGAAACTGCGCGATTCTATCCAATTCTATAGGGAGACAGCTAAGCTTCAGTACGTTCTCATCAGAGTGTTTCGAGTGCTTATCTCAAAAGGGTACTGCTCTGATGACGCTTCTGGAGACGATGCTGAGAATGACGGAGATGCGGGAGGGACGTTTGAAGACAGAGATGGCAATGGTATGGGAGAGGGGGACGCCGGGGCCGCCAAGGACGTAACAGATCAGCTTGAAAGTGAAGAGCAGCTGCTGGGGCTGGAAAGCGACACGAAAGACGAAAATCAAGGCACAGAGAAACAGGAAGAGAAACTAAACAAGGAAGAGGCAGAGCAGGTAGGTCCAATAAAACTGTCACTTTGGATTAGAGGCCGGAATACTTTTCTTTCAAATTTAGGCCTGGCTCACAAGACAATTATTCCTTCATAAATTTCTCCCAGGGCATGGAAATGGAGGAAACCTTTGCTGGCGACATGTATGATATGCCGGACAATCCTGAAGAAAATGATGGCGACGAGAAGGACGAAGAGGACAAGGAGGAGGTAGACCGAGAAATGGGCCTCGAAGAAGATCCCAATGAGCAGGTCCTGGTAAGTTATTGTTTTGGTGAACACTTCGATGTGCTTGGTCTGTGGAATCATTTTCAACTGCCTCGCCCGGCTGGAACTGGGAATCATCCTTCTAACCGTTTGGTTGATTTTTCTGGGCCACTGTTCTATATGTACTACAATGTACCTGTAGGATGAAAAGCTTTGGGACGACAGTGATGACGACAATGATCAAATTGACGAAGGCAAAGAAAAATTCGAAAAGGTAGGCCACACCCAGTCGTCTAAACCAATCTGATAAAGTGAAGCAGCAAATTCGTAAGGAACGACACTAACCTGTACGTGTTGCCAATAATACGCGATTCGTTTGAGTCAGAACTCGAGCATGAAGGATGCGAAAAATGATGACACAGTTCGTACAAAAGAGGAAGAGGAAGCTGGCGGTGATCCTCGAACAGAAGCTTCAGACGAGGCACAGGAACCACAGAATCAGAATGATGGAAACGGCAGCGATAATGGGTCAGAAGCTGATATCAATGAAGATTTCGAGGACTTGTACGAAGAAAACACTGGCATGGATGTTCGCCAAGAACAGCCTTCCGTGCCGGAAGACCAAGAGCAAGAGGAGTCAATGGATTTAGGCGATGATTTAAATTTAGAAGATGACGACAATGGCGAAGGGGGCGACGAAAATCCCATGGAGGAAGGTGGCTTCAACGAAGAGGACAACGAAGACACAGAGCCTTTGACAGATGAGGCGACAGAGAAAGATAACCAAGAACAGGCTGCTGAGTCTGATAATGAGCAGGACGAAGGTCACGCCGCAGATACTGCTTTCCCTGATCCAAACGAAAACGAAAATCCTGAAAAGGAATCAGAGGCAAATGAAGAGCATGAGCCTCCTCGCATCGACCTGCCTCCAGAGTCGTCAACTGAACATGAAGGACTTGGGATTAGTGCACCAGATGGGAAAGATGCTTGTCAATATACCGAAACTGAGGAAGAGGGGGATGCAGGTCCAGCCGACCAAGAGGACGAGGAAGCAGGAGTTGGAGAAGACGTGGAGGAGAAGAATAAACCGTCTGGTGGTCAAGGTGGCTCTGGGGATGGACAGCAAGGAGAGGATGGCAGACAGGATGGGGTGACTGAGAACGAAACCAAAGCATGCAGCGAGGAAGTGCCAAATCCTTTTAAGAATCCTGGTGATGCAACCAAATTCTGGCATAAGAAGCTTCACATGGTAGATTCTCAGAATTTAGAAGAAGAAACCACAGAAACCGGGGAAAGTACAGCCCAGCAAGAAGAAAATATTGCAGGAGAATTCGAATACGCACCGGAGCAAATGGCTGGTACGTCACAAGTCCTCGGCGAAGTCGCAGAAGAGGAAGCAGTTGATCTGGAACATCAATCTGAACCAAATCCGGCCGTGTCTGAGGTAGAGCAGCCACGACAAGAGTCGAGGGTTGAACAAAAAAGCGCTCGCCGCGTACCTCAGAAGTCGCCAAAAGACCAGACCGCCGACAACAAAATAAAGGTAGAAAAGGATGATGGCCCTGAAGTCGAGGACGAAGATATTGATGATGTCGGTAGTCAGCATTCTGGTTCGCATAGCAGCAGTAACAATAACGACCAGGAATCGGTTGCTTCAGACGAAGATCGGCCGAGTAATCAAGTTGTATCTGACATGTCTCGATTGGATATTGAAGAGGAAGGACTATCTGGCGAGCGGATGGATTTGTCGTTTGTTGAAGATGAGCAGGTATCTGGCATAAGCAGCGCTGAGGTCACGGAGGCTCGCCACAGGTGGCTGCGAATTGTGGGAGACACCCACAATCTTGCGTTGCGTCTTTGCGAGAAGCTTCGTCTCGTTATGGAGCCGCTTGTGGCTTCCAAACTGAAGGGAGACTACCGCACGGGGAAGCGAATAAGCATGAAACGAGTCATTGGCTACGTAGCAAGTGGCTACAGAAAGGACAAGATATGGCTACGTCGTACAAAACCTGCGAAGAGAAATTATAGAGTGCTCCTTGCAGTGGACGATTCCGAAAGCATGATTAAAGGGGGCACAGGCGAGATGGCTCTTCGAGCCATGGCGACGCTTGCACGTGGTATGAGCCAACTGGAAATAGGTGAACTAGGGGTAGCAAGCTTTGGTGATGACATGAAACTTCTTCACCCCTTCAACAAACCCTTTACATCTGAAAGTGGCTTTGACGTGGTAAAAAAAATCAGGTTTGATCAAGCCCGCACTCGAACCTCGCTTTGTCTCCAAAGTGCGTTGTCTGTCTTAGATACACCCGGTGATGTTGCATCGCTTCAAATCGTGTTTTTGATCAGTGATGGCCGCATCGAACGTAACAGCCGATCGACTTTAAAGAAGCTGATTCGCGAAATGATGGAGCGAAATATATTACTTGCTATGATCATCGTTGAACCTCCAGGCGACGATAAGCGAAAGGGGGATAGCATCGTCAACATGAAAGAAGTCACCTTTGAGAAAGGCAAACCGATTGTGAAACGTTTCATGGAGGATTACCCGTTCCCCTACTACTTATTTCTGGATGATATGCAGGCCCTACCCGAGGTGCTAGGTGACGCGCTGCGACAGTGGTTTGAAATGTTGGCACAGCTCCAAGACAAACGTTAGCTTCAGTGTGACTCCTTATTATAGAAATCACGCATAAGCTTGCGGAAAGATGTGGGTGATGCCAACCAACCAAACACCAATTCAAGCCAAAATCCAAAAACGACATAACAGAGGAATCCAGCTGCAATGAAATTCAAAGCAGCAACCTGGCCACAATTCGCAGTCATGCTTGCCCTTTGCAACGATGACGTCTAACTCTAACAACTGGACGCAGCCACAAAACGTCAAGGAAACAACAGCAAAATTCTACCCAAAGTAAAACTGCTACGTCCATCCCACATGATATACACCCACACCATACCATACCAAGACATACACACTTACCACAACAGCATTGAGGGCCACCACAGACACACCACAGACACATACTAGTAAGATCACCCAGCCATGCTGAAGATTAAAATAAAACAGATAATGTACCAATTTTTCCGCTTTTAATTTCCTTTAATTTCCTTTCTTTTCTTTTTGGCAAGAAATAACAAATTTCACGTGTTCACTTAGTCTGGATTGCCTGGGGGAGGGGGGGGGCAACTAGGGAGTCGGAATCAATGGCAAAAGAACTCTTCAGTTGCCAAGCAATCTCTCATTAGGGGCAGGGCAGGTAATTAATGGTCAATGAGTTTTTAAATTGTTTACTTTGACTACCAATACAACCAAGAAGCCGGTCAAGTGCAAAGGTAGAATCTTTGGACCCATCTCTATAAAAGCTCATCATTGATCGATACTGTCCTCCATTAGTGCATCCCCTTTGTCGTTGATGGCGGCACCACTGCCAGTTCAGAAATCTTGGTGCGAAACACACTATGGCATTTTTGTTGTCTGCTACACTCATGATGGTCTTGTTGCTTCGTGCAAGAGACACCTAGGGAGGGCAGTCCAAGAGGCCCTTGACATCCTTGGCACCCTACCAGTACTTATTCTGGTGCACAGGGGTTAACACCAACATTGCCAACATCATGATCAGCCATGCCAACTTCATCTGCACCCACCAGCCTCTCTGATGCCTTTTACAAATAAAAAACACTATCAACAGCAGCTTTTCACAACAGCAAAAGAAGAACGAAGAAGGACACCATCCAATGCCATCGTTCCTTCAAACAGATCGCCAAAGACTCCTAGAACTCCTGAGAAAGCCCATGGCTGTCCCAGCTTTGTATTTCTATAACTCCCAGAAGCCTTCCTGTTGACCAATGTGTCAGGCTACTGCATCATCAATTGGTCCTGTGTGCACCAACACTGTCACTGTTCACTGGACACCCATCCTTACTAGTAGCAATCACAAACTAAGCAGTTCCAACTTCCACAGCTGCTTCAAGTGCAGCCAGTCAGGCTTGTGACATCACATAGCTCACCCCCTACATCACAGATGGGAGAGAAGACCTCTGACATAAATTTACCAGTGCTGATTCTACTAGTAGTTTATTTTCCCAGGATGGAAAGGTCATTTGGAGTCTAAAATGTGGACATGACTGACTTTCTGAGGACTGCAGAGATGCTGCAAACATGATCCCCCAATCCTAGGGTGATGCTCAATAAGGTTTGTTTCTTTCGACATGATCATGTCTTGTGCTAATAGTGACTGACCAAACTAATGCCAACCTCACCTACTTGGCTTTCTAGCTAAACACAAGGGTTTAGCCAGGGGCAGCAAAATGGCAAGGGATCCCCTGTGCACTGGACCCCTACAAGGCCCTCTGTAGAGCTCTGCCTTGTGGACGCACAGTGTTTCCATGGCCGAGCATTAGAGATTCATCACTCATTGCGAGTATCACGGTCATCTCCATATCGGGTTCTACTTAGGACGAAGTCATGTTGGGTCAAACGATAGTAACTATAAAATTATAA
>ENA-ORBV01004241-ORBV01004241.1-microbial-mat-metagenome-genome-assembly--contig:-NODE-4241-length-27777-cov-8.223177_pt1 | contig 27777 bp, 21 predicted proteins | sample MGYA00237777_ERZ505514 | MGnify/ENA primary metagenome ERZ505514 (study PRJEB26160, sample SAMN06269048) | microbial mat metagenome | isolation source: Oligotrophic lake microbial mat | place...
TTTCAAGCAGAAGACGGCATACGAGATTCGCCTTAGTCTCGTGGGCTCGGAGATGTGTATAAGAGACAGATCTATAGGAATCCAGTTATTGATTGTTATTTACATCTAGTTTGTAGATACCTCTCTATTTATAATGGAATGAGCAGTCAACTTAATTAATCCAGAATGGACTCACTTGTCAGAACTTGTGTCCAATGACGCCCAAAATGCTGATTTGTGAATGGTGAGGGTCTGCCAAAGTTTCTTCTTGGTTGCTCACACTCTTGACAACAAGCAGTGAGACAATGTTAGCCAGTTAAAGCAAGGCTGGTGGTTGGCAGATATGAACAACACATTGTCAAACTGTCAAAATGATGGTGTGGGCATGGAAAGAATTTTTTTTTTGAAAGATGCAGTTTGTTGCAGAGGACAACTGACAGTCTGTCTCACATGCTCATCACGAAAGCTTGCACACAGCTGTGATCATTGACCTTTAAGCAAGCCATGCCATAGCAACATTTCTTTTTGATCTTAGCAAAAGATTGAACTGCATGTTGTGAATTGTCGGTGTTCGTCAGAGGTTTGTTGAAAAGCACAACCCTCAAGCAAGTCACATGTCCTGTCAGAGGCCCTTTTTGATCTAAGTAAAAGACAGCAACTTTTGGTTAATTGAAAAGCAACCCCTTTGATACATAAGTCATGCCCTATCAACATTCATGTTTGATCTTAGTGTGACATTGTACAACAACAGTCCACTGCATCTCATCCTCCACTGGTTCGCCCTCCTGATGCACGGTTCAATGCCACGTTTATTTCGTCGTTGCGACGACTAGCTAGCTACCGTAGGGATGACCAAAGCCCATCCAGGCCACTATTAGCTACTAGCTAGTAGTACTAGCTAGCTAGCTAGTAGCTAGATAGCCCTATGCAGCATGGTGCGTGGAGTGTAAACATAGATGCCACAACAACATCTCGCATGTAGACGACTGAAGAGAAACAACGATTGAATTGATTTTGCTTTTGACTAGCTAGCTATAGCGATTGAATTGCCTTGGATTGCTTGTGCTTACATATTATAATATTATTGTTGTCTTGGAATTGTCACCACGCCGATGAAAGAAGAAGAAGAGAAAGAAGCCACACGAAACACCAGTCATGAATCAAGTACTACTACCAGTACTCTGCGTCCCTCCTTGGATCGACGATACCTCTACCAAAATCCCACTACGGGAGCCGTATCCTCGACCACCCTGACGGTCCGACAATTATGTCGAATGCTATGCCCTCCTACTGCTAGTACTAGTGGTACGAATAATACTGCGCCGTCGCTCTTCCATGCGGACACGCAAGTATTGGCCTTAGTATTGGAGGAGAATGATGACGATGAGGGACCAGAGGCTACTAGTACGACTCCTACGTATGATCCTGCCGGTTGGAAATCCGCCAAAGAAATACCCATTTTGAAGCATGCGGCTTGTCCTGTCTTTTATTATACTCAGGTTGCTTCTGCTGCTACTACTCCTAATGATACGAGCGATTTGTCTTTGTCAAAGGAGGAGAAGAGTACTGCTACACCTGTACTAACAACTCAAGGAGGACCGGTCTCGTGTCGACAGCTATCAGGAATCATGATGGGCTCATCATCATCATCATCATCATCACAGTATGATCCACAAAAGAGCCAAGTCTATGGAGAGAGCACAGGAAATGAGTGGGTGACGCTTCAGGCCATGCCAGATTTGGAACTGGCGTTAGAAGCTTTTCGAGACGCCGTCCCCTTGTCGCAAGCGGCAGCTTCTCTTCCCGATGACAAAGCAACGAAGGAGACACAAAACGAGTACGACGCATCCATCATGGTCTTTGACGACGCGCCACTTCAAGGTGGACAACAACAAGGTGACGACGACGGATCAAACACCATTCGTAGTGACAACCACAAACAGCGAGAACACAGCGAAATCCATGATGAATTGGAAGCTTTTTTGTCCTCCACCGATCACATTGGTCCAAAAGGCCTTGCATCATCCAAACAAAGAAGTAGTTCTAGTGGCCACGTTGGTGTTGGTGATATGGACGAGGATACGAATGAAGGATACGAAAGTGATGGGGGAACCAAATACGTGAAAGATCCACGGACCGGAAATTGGATCCATCAAGCGTTGGCACCATGGACCCAACAAGGACCCAAACACAAAAAGAATGACAATCATACTCAAGCACCGACCACGAAGAAACTCAAGACACAACATCCGTCCAATAACGTTGACGCCGATACGAACAACAGCAACAAAAATGCCAAAAAGAAAAACAGAAAAGCCAAATTCGCAGCCAAAAATGCCAAAAATTGGATCTACATCTCAGGACTACCGGCGGACACAGACGAAGATGAAGTTGGCAAATTCTTTGCAAAAGTGGGCATTATTGATTTAGATCCCGAGACACAACGACCCAAAATCAAAGTCTATCGTCATAAAACGGACAGTCAAGATCCCAACACAGGCGCTGTCATTACCAAAAAGGGAGCCTGCAAGGGGGATGCTTCCCTTTGCTATGCCCGTCCCGAGTCGGTCGCCTTGGCCTTGCAAGTCTTGGATGAAGCGCCCTTTCGGGATGAGATGAAGAAGGGTCCGCATAATAATATTAATAGGGTTCATGTCGAACGCGCCAAGTTTGAGCAGTCGGGTGACTTCAACCAAGCCTTTGATAAAAAGAAGCGAGTTTCGCAAATGCAACGCAAGGTGGCAAAATTAGCCGCCAAACAAGCCATGGATTGGGACGACGGTGAATCGAATGGACGGTTAACGGGCGGTGTCAAAGGATTGCGGATTATTGTCCTGAAGGGTATGTTTCATCCCAGCGAATTATCAGAAGATGAGGAGGATGACGAAGATGCCTTTCTCGCCGAATTGGAGCAACAGGTACGAGGCACCTGCGAAGCCCATGGTGTCGTGGAAAAAATTACAGTTTTTTCCAAGAATCCGCAAGGCGTCGTAGTGGTCAAGTTTACGCAGCCGGGAAGTGCGAGTGAAGCCATCAAGACTTGGGATGGTCTAAGTTTTGGCTTGAGAAAGCAGAAACGAAAGGTCGAGGCCATATTTTGGGATGGCGTGGAAGACTTTACGGTTCGCGATGAAGAGAAGGAACTGAAAGAAATGGAGAAGCGCCACGATGAGTTTGGGGCTTGGCTAGATAGCCAGGCAGATGAAGAACTACCTGAAGAATTTCGGCTTAAAGTGGAAGAGTAAATTCTGCGGTCGAGTCGAGGAGCAAAGCTGTCGTTATGTCGATCATGTTATATTAGTTTTGAACCATCGGAGCACAAATGCCTGGATAGCTCTTGGTACGCTTTGGATGGGACACCAAATCCGACACAAGGTAGAATCATTGACATCCAACTGAGCAACAAGCAATCATTTCCGCCATCACCGTTAGTTTGAGGCTCCTTCATGATGGTCTGCATCCTTTCGCTGGTCCGACAAGGGTGCAGAAAAAAGGATGGGACTCCGGTAATGGGGTGTTCCTCATAGGAAAAGAACTCCCAAGTATCTTCTACACAATTATAGTGACTGAACTGCATAAGTGATGATATTATTTCCGACCTCTGACAAGGGCTCCCACTCTTTTCGACGCTTTGAACAGTAAAGTATAGAATGGGTACTCTCCAGACATCGCTGTAGACTATGCTAAAGTACCATTCCGTAGTGGTTGTTTTTGTTGCATTCTTTAACGTTGGGGTGGAGGCAACCACTGGATCCTCATGAAGCACAGTGGCATCATTGTACATATCCAGACTGTCGCTAGCCTCTAAATTGCGGTTATTGCGAGTCTCATCATCATCCTTGCGGTCGATCTCTAATTCCCTTCGGATGGGCGGATGGGTCAGATATAGGGTGCCACTACTACTATCTTTTTCAACAGACCAAGCATTCAAAACATCGACGTTCTTGTTGTTCGGTATAATAAGGGATGCAGTAGACAAGCATTGCCATGCGTCCACCAACCGTTGGGACTCGTCGAAGAATTGCTTCCGGCTCCACTCTAACATGATGATGGTATGTACAATATTTCGTCGTCAATTTCTTTTGAAAGGGATGAGATATCTCAGCAATATCAACCCTCTCCAGCAATATGCAGTTAAAACTAAAACAACAGGAACCTCCTTCGTCTTTTACCGTTGAAACTGAAATAAGTAGAGAAGGACAAGCGTAGCGGCACGCATCGCCATGGTCGGCTTGTTTTGGTGTGGTCAAAATGTGTGAAGTCCTGCGAGATATCAATAGACGCCCACTTGGCCTTCTCTGCAATGCGGGAATTAATAGTGCGAATGAATAGCTGAATGAATCACTCCACTTACCGGGATTCACTGGGAAATCAATCGTGGTATCTTTTTTGAAAAAGATTGGAAATGACCCGCAAAATCGAATGAAAGCAACACTTTCTTCCTAGTTAAGACTGGGAAGTAAAAATATTTTCCATCATAGCGAAGACACAGTTGTTGCAGAGACGACTTCCATAACATCCCCTTGGGCCTTTTTTTTGCCATCCACCAATCACCTAACTCGAATTCGAATTCGCACACAAAGCGAAAACGCATCTGCAAGTACCTGTCCTACCTGTATGTTCAACAAGATGCAGGATGTTATTATAGTACCTGCCAAATGCCATTGTATGAAACAGAAAAATGAGAGGTATCTTTTTTTCAAAGATCGAAAATGACTCGTATCGTTTCGCATTCACTCATTCGATTCCTTACTACGAGCTAGCTAGTGCTCGTGGTGCAGTATGAATTCTACGCAATCATCACCAACCACCAACCACAAGGCAAGCCTTGTACATGGCAACGGTACATGGCAACGATAAACAGCAACACAAATGTGCGAAACAGAAGACGCCAACGATAAATACTAGCCAGTAGCAATGCACATCTACAAAGAAGCAAAGGGAGAGGTATCTTTTTCCAAAGATCGAAAATGACTCGTCTCATTTTCTTCACCTCGTCACCTCCCTACGAATTCTACACAATCAATCCATCCTCATGATCGACAACAAAACGCAAAACATTGGAGCTTGTGGTAGGAAACTTACGTTGCAAGAGGATGGCAATTCGTTTTAATATGGATTGTGGTAGGAAACCTACCTGGCAAGAGGAAGACAATTCCTTTTTACATGGATTGTGGCAGCGATATGATGCCACCTTTCAAAACTCATAAAAAATACCTCGAGAATTGCCATTCCTTTTTGATTTCTGCAAGTTTGACGCACAAGAATCATTCACCACTCGTAACAAACTCAAATCATCATCATCATCATCATGAAGCTCTCCCTTCCCCTTGTTGTGATTGCCCTTGCCTGCACTGTCGCTCCTAGTCATGCCATAGTAGCGGGACCCCCGGAAACTACCACCTATACTGGTACTGGCGCTGTCACGACCACTACCGGTTCTACTCCAGCTTCATCCGCATATGGAGATCCGCACTTTTTGAAATGGAATGGAGAGATTTATGATGTACGTGTTGTACTTGTACTGTACTGTACTGTACTGTACTGTACTGTGTCGTCCTCATCAGCAGCATCTTTCCCTGTGGCACTCAGCAACTCTCCTCACGTTTGTTGTGTTTTCTTTTCTTGTACGCACAAACAGTTCCATGGTGGCTGCGACCTTGTCATGATACAAAACCCAGGCTTTGCCAATGGAGTCGGCATGGACATTCATGTCCGAACCAAGATCAAGACATGGTGGTCTTACGTCGCGTCTGGTAAGATTATCATCATCACGTGCTTGTTGTGGTGTTACACGCAGTATCAGGCATACTTGATGACGATGGGTTGTTGTTCCCTCTGCAAATCAATTCTCTCAAACACAACGAAAACACATTGATTGCAATTCTCTCTTCTTCCTACTTTACAGCGGCTATTCGTATTGGAGAGGACACGGTCGAGTTGAAGGGGGGAGACAATGGAGGTCAATATTTTTTCAATGGCCAGGAGCACATGGCGGACGAGGCGGACTTTAATGAGCATGGCTATGCCTTGGCGGGAGACCACAAGGTTACCGTCAAGAAAATTAACGGGAAGCAAATCCGTATCCGTGTGGACATGGGCGAGGGCGGTGCCATTAGCATCGAATCCTACAAGCATTTTGTTCGTGTCAATGTCCGTCCCAGGGACGATACAGAAGCTTTTGCGGGAGCACTGGGTATGATGGGAAGCTACCCCCAGGGAGAAATGTTGGCCCGTGACGGATCCACCATCATTGAGGATGCTAACGAGATGGGATTTGAATGGCAGGTCCGTGCGAATGAGCCCAAGCTTTTCCACACCTTGGAAGGTGCCCAGCATCCACAGCAATGCGCCATGCCCGACAAGTCGGCGCAACGCAAGCAGCGCCGTTTGGGAGAAGCGAAAATCACGGAAGAGGATGCCAAGCGAGCTTGTGCCCACGTGTCAGAAAACGTTATGGATAATTGTGTCTTTGATGTCTTGGCCACCAATGATAAGGATTTGGCGGGCGTCTATTAAGTTGTTCGTACCTCGCGAGCAAAGTTGAGGGTGACAAAAAAAGGACACGGCAAGAATTATCGCGCCTCGGAATATTGAATGGAACCAAAAAGTGAATGATCAACAACAAAAACCAATTACATATCAGCACACATAAGAAGCAAAATTGCTCAATTAAATTTTTCTCAATCTTACGCTAGCGCACAGCTGCCTTCACCTTGTTCGAATTGAATATTTCATGTTGTTCCCGCCATTTCGTTACAGGACTCACGGACTGATATGTCCAGTAAACACTCCTGCAACTAGCCAGTTTTTTCTCTTTTACTACGACCCCTGGCTTCACCGCATGACCGACGTCGTCGACAGCGACGAGAGTATTTTCAATCCGCTTCTTGCTGCGTATCATTCCAGTTTGCGGAAATGGGATTTCATGTGTGCTCATGGTAAGAGTGCGCAGAACCCTGTCATTGAAGAAGGGCGTAGGGTTGTTGCGGGTCCGATCAAAGATCCTGCGTTTGAATTGAAGAATTCAATGGCACGTCGTGAACGAAGGGCGTACTTCTAATGGATCTGGTCACTTTAACTCATCAGCCCTCGTTCACTCCAAGCGACTTCGCAAATAGCCCATTGCCAGCAGCAAAAATATTGTCGGGATCCATGCTACTCTTGACGGCTACTGCAATCTTCTGAAAGGCGGGAGTTGTCGATTCCTTCAGAAAATCAGATCGTACCTTACCGATTCCGTGGTGATGGCTCAGAGAGCCACCTTCTCGCATGATTTCACTTCGTGCTGCATGCTCAAGTTCGGCAAACAGGCGGCTCGGATTGGGAACATTTTCCGTATTCATGCAAAAGTAAAAGTACAGACACGCTCCATCGTGATATAATTGTGTTACGCGGCACCCAACAAAAGGTTTTCCCGGTAAGCATCGGTCTTCGTGCTCTTTTCTTATTCTCTGCTTTGTCTTCTTTATAATTGAATCGATTCTGGACCACGGAGCAAAAGTCTCAAAAGATTCCCCCAAGAGATGGTATGTCATTGCAAAGTCGCGAAGGTACGCAATCATAAACGTCAAGTCATATCCTGCCTTGCCAATGCGAGGCCCCAGTAAAATACCACCGTGGAGTTTGGCGATCTTCTGAATGGCTGCCTTTTGCCGTTGGACTTCATTCGTGGTTCCTTCGTAACAAATAGTGGTACATACTAGCGACTTCGGATCCAAAGATGACAACGCTGTAGCTGCCAGCACTGCCTGAAAGGACTTTCTAATTCGTTCTACAGTAGATGCAGCATCGGCCTGAAGAGCTTGTCCCAATCGAAAATGCTCGTTGTCAAGGAGACGAACGCTCACGGGAATCATGTTACCCAACTTGGACACGTCACGCACGAAAGAGAGTCCATTTTCAAAAGTTGCGAGTAAAACGCTCTCGTGGTCTTTAACTTCGGGCAAAGGCCATATTCTAACCACAGCACTGGTGATGATTCCAAGACACCCTTCTGAACCTACAATCATAGACTGCAGGTCCATGCCGCAGGATTCTCTTCCAAATACTACGCTCGTTCGGTTTCGGCTGCCGTCCCCTTTTTGCCAAATTATACCTTCGGAACCAGCAACGCGGACATCGCGCACAATGTCTTCGATATTCCCATACTTGTTTCTTTTCATGCCACTGGCTTTGGTTGCAATCCACCCCCCAAGAGTACTAAATTCAATGCTATCAGGCTCGTGTCCTATTGTGTAGCCTCTTTGCCCCAGCGCAGAAACTAGATCACGTCCATTGATACCGGCTTCAACGTGTGCCAAGCCATCCTCCTCATTCAGCCATATCACTCGATTCATCTTGGTCGTGTCCACAGAGACAATGGGCCGTGGCTCTATTTCTCTGGAAGGGCATCGCGTCGACTGGGTCACATTGGTGCCACCTCCAAAAGGGATTAGGCACAACTGGTGCCGCTTCGCTAGATCAATAAGACTCACAACTTCGTCTTCCGTAGCTACCCAAACTACTGCATCTGGGATCCGTAAATTGCAAGCCATATTGTTCCGAATAGCAAAAATATCTTCCTGAGCATGGCCCGTTCCATGGCGAATGCGTTCCGAGAGAGAAAGAGTTGACTCCGTCACGGTTGATTGTAGCTCTGACAGTGCTTCCCTGCTTATTGGATTCATTGTTTCTTCGGCTTCCAGCGAAGGGCGTACTTTGAATGCTTCTTTAAACGGGTCAATTCGAACATGAGTCTCAGTTTCTACGAACGGCAGGAGTTTAGAAAGAGATTTCCCGCTCAGTGCGTATCTGCTTCCACGAACAGTCACATAGTGCGACCCCTTCTTATCTACCTTCATGGCAAACCCGGAGTCATGAAAACCCCAAAACCCTAAACGCTCCTCTCCGCTCATCAAAAAATCTGTTCCTCTGGTCAATGTCTGCAAACCCTCCCCCGCGTAGCTTTCACCAGAATCGTCAATTGTCTGCTGGTCTGAGTCGAAAATAGACACAGCTGCCCGGAGAAAGATGCCCGGAACCTTTCGATCTGCATTTTCTTTCCAAGCAGCCTGCAGCAGGTGCCTGGGGTTGGGGTGGTGAAACCCATGTGCGGCTAGCTTTGCCCGTGCCTTTTCTACGCGATACTCGGCAGATTGTAAGAGCGCAAAGAGAGACTGCGATACACATTTAATTGCTGCGTCATCCAGAATTTCCTTTGTCCACTCATCATCTTCTGTGTACCGGTTGAACCACAGTGCCCATTTCGGATAACTTTGGCGACAAAGCTTTGAAAAGATGCAGCAATTCTGCAGGAACACGGAGCAAAGCTCAGCAGAGTCGCCTGGTAGAGGCAGTTGAAATGATGGAACAAGGTCTGTAGCTGGCCAAAGCTTGCAACCTAATCGAGTCAAAGCACCTTCAACCATAGCAGTGTCCAAATCAAGCAATTTAGCGGTGGCGCGGATGTGATACTCCGAGCAGTAAATCATTTTTTGTTGTTCGAGTTGGATTCGCTTTGCTAGGTTTGCGAAATCCGAAGAGCATTTGCAATTAAGTGCGATCGATTCCCCCGCTTGGACGTGAACTCGTCCGATACAAACTTGGCCGAGTGCCACTTTCTACAGTCGTATATAGAGGCAATGTATTAGTTGAGTATAATTCAGAAACACGTGATAACCCGCTGAAGAAGCCGTCAAGCAGCAACGGACCTTGAGCCACCGAAAGAGACCTTGGAGATTTAAGTCATTTTTTAAACAAGTTGTGGCAGCTTCCAGCGCTAAGACTTCTTGTTCTGGTACTTTTTCGTAGCTGATGGAAATCGGAACGATAACGTTCTGACCCTTTGAGTCATCCAGACTCCGTAAGAATCCAGTTTTGGGGGTCAAAAATCTTCTGTCCCTACTTCGCGTCCCCTCTAAGAATACCTCAAACGTGCTTGGTCCTTGCATCTTTATTGAAGCAATTCTTGACGCCAGCTCAGGATCGGCTATACCACGTCCCCGGCGGAGGTAAAATGCCCCCAATAATCGGGCCAACGAACCGACTAAAGGAAGACTCTCAAAATTATCGGCAGCAGCGATGGCCGGTATATCGACATGTAGCTCCGGAATGGCAAACGAAAGGAAGCTTAGGATAATGAAGTCCAAAAATGATCGGTGCGTGGGTGCCAAGACAACATGAATACAACAATCTGGTGAGTTGCCGTCGTCGTCCCTACTGCGACCATTTGTCTGGGCGTTCATCCTAGCTTTAAAGATGGGCTCAAACGAAGTCAAGTCTACTGTCAGAGCTTGACAGGTGGAGTTCAAAATCCTGTAGCAGATCCACCCGCCAATTCTTAGTACACAGCTTCCTCTTGGTTGTGTCAGCGACAACCATATTGATGAAGAATCAGAATGTTGGGCGCCGGCCAACAAGAAACATGACAAACTCGGCGACGCTTGCTTGTTCTTTCCTGCCGTGTTTTTCGTGCTTGCGGTAAGCTTGGTCACAAAATGATGGGCAGCAACACTACAGCTGAAAGCGTATCGATCAGCATTCATCCCGTTGTGAGCGGTAAGGTCAGATTGAAAGTAGAAAGTGTCGTTCATGTAAGGAAAGAACAACAGTGGGAGGTCGACGAATAGTGCTAATTTTGCCACCTTCCGTTCCAGATTCGCCCACCCCAGCCACTTGCACATCAAAATGAAAGCCTGCAAAGGTAGTTTGCTGCAATAGTAATGAACGGATTCATACTTTTCCTGCGTAAGATTCAAATGGGGCACCACTTTGCTCGTTACCCAAAGACCTATGTATGCTGTAGATCGACTGAAATGTCCCATTACTGACCCAACCTGAAGAATTGCACCGCAATAGTCAAGCCAGGTGAACATGGTGTTCAGTGAAGACGAGCTACTCCAGGCTGCTGTATGAATTCGGCAACGTGTGGTTCCGGTCGATTGATCACTTGGCTCGCTACTGCTTCTAGAACATGATTGGAAAAGTGACTGGGCCGAGCTGCTCCGGCTCAATCGCTCGAAGCTTTCATCCGATGAGGAAACCAATTCAGCGGAGTCGTCTACAGCATTCGTGGCGGAAAATTCGCCTTCGAAGGCCTTTGCTAAAACATAACGAGACAAGACATCGACAGGGATGCATGGAACAGGTGAGGAGCCAAAACACCAGAGATTCCATTGGTAGCTCAAGTACAAACAACCGGCGGCCACAATTGTGGAAGGTTTCTGTCCAGCCCATCCTTCGTACGGAGTCTCCAAGGCCGGCCCGACAATGCTGGGTCGAAGTATCGTTGTCGGCACGCCCCACTTGCTATTCTTGCTCCGCTGAACCAGCAGGTGCTCGCAAACACACTTTGTAAACGCATACGTGTTGTGGAAGCGTAGATCACTCATGGCTCGCAAGGCATAAAACTGGGAGCCTAACATAGATTCGTAGAGCTTGAAAGGATCATATGGCTCCAGCGAAAACAACTCTTCCGGAAGGGGGGCATCCTTTGACCCTGACAGAGCACCGTGGACAAACGCGGTGCTTAGGTGAACAAAGTGTGGTGGTGCAGACGAAACTCTGCTATTTTCGTTCTCTTTAAAGGCCTCGCCCAGCCGCCTTGTTAGTTCCTGCATGACCAATGCCGAGCTTATGTTTGCCCTTGCTGCGTCATCCAACTCTTGCGTAAAGCTAACTGCGGCTGCCGAGTGAATGACATGGGTGATAACTTTTTTCCGGTCTGGCAGGGACAACAGATGTTCCAATTCTTCCTGAGAAATATTTGCGTTAGGTTTGGTCACATCGCCTTCCATTACATAGACCAAGTCTTGCCTTTCTTCTTCTGTTAGAAAAGCAAACATATCCTCATTCAAAAGCTCGTCGATCCGTTCTCGTGCGCTTTTGGAACGTTTCGATCGACAAACCACGTACACGCCACCCAAAAGATTCAGGCTCTTTCGATGCAGGAGTAGATCTCTCAGCAAAAGGGATCCCACGAAGCCAGTTGCGCCTGTCAAAATAGCACACCCATAGAAATCGCTGTCGAGTAGTCGAGGCGCAACTGGCAGCTTGAGTGATGCCATAGCATTTATCACGCCGACGTTTGAGTCGCAGTTTTTCGTCGGTCTTCCTTGGTTTGGTGATATTCTCCGTGCCTTGTCGTTGTCGAGCATGCTGTTGAATCGAGCAAATCCGGTCGAAGACTGCAAATACAACGACCCACAGAGCCATTGCAAACCGTATCCCAGACACACCAGGAACAACAATCCAGGGCATAGTAGTCTCAAAGCGTGTGGCAGGAAGACGATGATGACCCATTTTACAAAAAGAAGGCAATTTCCCGTGGTGTACAGCACAAGGAAGAGCACCGGTAGCCAAGCAACAGCTGTAGTTACGATATCCTTGCCTCTGGATTGGGATCTTGTACCATTTGAAGTTGCTTCCTCCTTACGGACGGCGACCAACCCGTGTCGTACTTTTTGAGCCAAATCCGTGCATTGCTGACGGGTCAAAGGCTGACTGGCGACGGGAAGATACAAGACTCGCTTCATAAAGTCGTGAGTGTATTGCGGTATTGTTGTCGTTGTTCCTGCTGTGGGGTGAACGCATTGTAATTGGGACGTCCCCGACGCCACATCCCACCCTTGATGCAATAGGTATTCCTGCAATTGCATTTTGATTTCTGGCTCCACTTGGATTGGATACAGCCAGTAGGAAGAGGTGGATATTGAAGTAGAGGCAACGGAGACTTTGCTGTTGGCAGGTTCGTTGGAATGTTGGACAAGAACACCAGGAACTTGCTGTTGCAGTATTTGATTCATTTCTCGACACTGTTGTATTCGCTGTTGGACCTTGCGGGCTGTTTGCTTGGATTGTCGTAGTCGTCGATGTAAGAGTTGCAAAAGCGGTAGACAGGGTCGCTTCCGAATGGATTGTATCAATGCCATGTCCATTTTATTATTGTTGTTGTCGTGACGCACAACGATGCTTCGTACATTGCGGGTAATGACTCGATCCAAAAAGGCATACCCATCCCATGAAAGACAAATGTGGACAAAACATCCATACAGAAACGGAGAGTGCGAGAATATCTTAATCAACATGGATTGGACGACCTTGTTCCAAAAGTATTCCCCAATGGTTTGCCTGGCATAGTGATGTTGTTGTAGTCTCCGCATGGTAGAAGCAGCGGCAGTAGCCGAAGTGGTCGCTGTTGTTGATGACGCAGCAGCTGCTGGTGGTGCTGACAATGGCGTTGATGTAGCTGTGGTGACGGCGTCGTTTTGGAAATGATCTCGTAAGATGGCAATGCCTCCACCCAATGCCGTAGCGGTTTTGATGAGACCAAAGGACAAAAAGGTGACATCGGCGTAGGGACTTCCGAGCGAATCAGGAATGCCGCGATAACATTCCGCCGCATCCTCCCAAATTTCAACACCACCATCATTATTGTTCTTGTTATTGTCGTTGTGCGTTTGAACCAAGCGCCGCAGTTGTTTCATTTCGAGATTCGTGGCACTCGTGGTTCCAAAGGGATGAACGACCAGAATGGCCACGGTACGTGCGGTCATGGCAGCTTGAACCGCCGATACCAAATCCCGTGGATTGTCCTTGCTCTCGTTGCGGATGTCCGTCTCGCTAGTGTGCGGGGGCGTACTACTGCCCGTAATACAGGTCGTCGTATCGACCGGTACGACCACCAATCCATGATATTCCAAAATATGAATCATACCGGGAATGGTAATGGGGGGCACCACAATGACTTCGTTGCCTTGGATTCCATGACGAGGATTGTTGTGCTTGCTGTTGTTTGTAGTAGTCGTCTTGGAGGATGGAGGTGGACATCGCTTGTGCATCAAATACAAATCTAGCAAGGATCGGACGGAATATCCCACGACCACTTCGGGTGTTGATGATGATGTTGAATCATTCGTTGTGACCTTAGCCTTGTCATTCGTATCGCCGTCGTAATCATCATGAAGGCAATGGTTGGCACGTTGTAGTTCCTCTGTCCACAAGTCTTGAATGGCCGTTGCCATTTGGATATGATTTTGTTGATGTTGTCTTCCTATCGGCAGGACCGCCACGAGACATTTTTGAAAGGCAAACCACCAATCCGACCAGGAAAGATCGAGACTTCCACGAGTCACTACAGGTCGTATTTGTGGCAAAGACGAGCGTATCCAATACCACAGCATGGTAAGCCAGTAAATCCAACCGGTGGTGGCAGTATGGTCATGGTGCTCCGACTTGTTGTTGTTGTCGGCGGCGGCGGCGTTGCTAGTGTTGCTGCATTGTGCTGCATACGTAGTAGCGTTTGAAATGCCGGTCGAGACACGAGGAGTGTCATGATTTGTATTCGAATTGTCCTTTCCTCCTTTTGGGTGCTCTTGTTCTTCTCCTGACAACTCTTTGTCGTCGTCGTTGTTGGATCGCTCCTTGTTGTTGTCAAGTTGAGTCTGTTCCTCCCGTTGAGCGAGTTCTTGTTGCCCCAAAAATTCCCGCCACCATCGGTCACATGTGGAATCCAAGGAAGCCGCCAATTGGACATAGTCCATCATGGCCACTTCTAATTTTTCGGCAGTGCCATAGGTTTTGGACATGTGGTGCCACGCACGTCGTTTGGCGATTGCGGTAGGATTCCAACTATTCTTCCAAGATGAGGAGGAGGATGCTGATTTGTCCTCAGAGGAATACAAGCCGAGGGTACAAAATTTGTACAAACCATACAGACGTAATTTGGTGTCATTGTCGACTGCCAGTGCTACAGTGTTGCTGCTGTTGTCGGTGGAAGAGATGCGCGTGGCAACCTTGTCAAACAGGTCATTTGCAGTCAGTGGTACGCCTGTAGTACTGCTGGAAGATGGAGAAGTCGTTGGCGTCATCCTCTGCAAAGTTTTTTGGTTTCAATTGGCGGTTGGTGCAACAATTCAAGGGTACAACAAATGGGAAAAATACGTCCAACTAGACGCAAAAAAGTCAATAACAACAATAAGACGTTCCCAAGATCGCTATTTTATAGCAGGTATAGCTGGATCTCTCGACCAAGGTGCGATGGCGGTGCAGTGTTGGAGTTTCAATATCAACAATGGTGGCGGCGACGGGCACCTGCACCATCGTTCATCTGTTTTGGTTGCCACGTGAAACACCAAAACTCTGGACTCACACTCGCTCGTAGAAAAGGGCTTCCTCTTCGCCAACAAGAACGAAACTTCTTGTCATCATCACATAGCAGGGGTTCTCAATAAGTCGCCAGGACCTTTCGACGGTTTGGCCGGCGCGCTGACGTACGACTCATTTTTTTGAAACAAATTTGAATTTTGGCACGACTGACTGTAACTCTAGTTACACGACAGCAAGGCAGAGGGGAGAATGCTAGCAAGCACTCATCTTCACGGGAGAATCTCGCGGGAGAATAGAGCCTTACGGGAGGATTTCAAAACTTCCTCATCTCACGGGAGGATCGTTTCTGTCACGGGAGAATTCTTACGGGGGATTTTTTTAGCTGCGGGAGAATTTTTTATACGGGAGAATAGCAACAACAACAACAACAACAACAACAACAACAACAACAACAACAACAACAACAACAACAACAACAGACAGTAGCCTTGATTGCTTAGCAGCAGTCATCACAATGCCGCCGAGACGCAGGAAGAAACAGAAATGGGGCGATCAATGCGATGCCAAGAATGCTCTGTACGCTGCATTGGTCGAAGGACAGATACCACTTGAAAGACCAGACACCGAGAATGGCGAACCCGATGAAACAGACGAGCAACTAAAAGAGCATTTCAATGTGAGAGAAGAGGTTGCAGCGCACGGGGAATTCGATGCTTTTAGACGACGGTTGAACGACATTCGAGATTCTATAAATAAATCAATCCCTAGGGCTGAGCAGGATAAGATTGCACTAGCAATTTTTGTGAAGAACAACCCAAAACATCAAGAGGCGGCAACGGGTTCATATCCGGAGTGGGAGGGTTCCGATGCGCAAAAGCAATTGAAGAAAGACATGCTTGAAGGGAAGCACAAAACGATGCCACCTGAAAAATTACATGATAGCAACACAGCGTACGATTTGTTCCCATTGAAAGTGTTCCGCGAGCACATCTACCAAGAGTCACGCACGAAAAAGTTTCTTGGGCAGCTGAAAAAACGAGGTAAAGGTGGCCAGAAATGGAAAGATTTCCGTACGTCTAACAATGACAACTCAACATAAATAGTCATTAAACCATTATGTAGATATTAAATTAATTATGCACCTAACTGCATGCCGTGACTATTCAAAAGTTCCAATAGTAACTCAAACTTGTGCTTCAGTGTAGGTTGTCGGACAACCAAAATTTGAAGTTCTGCTGGCAAACGATTTGTCTGTGCATTTAAGTAATCATACAGAGCGTGTTCCTTTTCAGCTGCTCCTTGGATATCGTGGAGCTTTGCGCGAACTGAAACTGGAATGCTTGGTAGAACATGAACAGGATTGTTCGCTGATGCAAACGGCATTTTGTAGCCAATCCCATCCGCGCCACTACTCTGGTCGGCATCGTGGGTCCTTTTTTTGTGAGCATTTTCACCTCCCATCTCTTCGTCGTCGTTGCCGCCTAACAGCAGCCTCCCTTCTCTGACAACAGACTCTCCTTCCTTGATTGTATTTTCTGTCCTCTCTAGAAACGAATTGACTGATGAATCCGATGGCGAAGAATTGAGATGGGGGCTGCCTCCCGCTCCCAAGGGAACAACGAATGCTTCGACTTTCTTTTTCGGAGTTACAGCATTGACTGCCTTGGGCACCAATTCATCCTCTGAAACTAAAGCACGACAATAAACGTGTAAACTATTTCGTTAGTCTTATGCAAGTTGCACGCACAACAACCAAACTAAATTATGATCTACTCGCCATCATCCTCAATGTTGAAGGCTGCAAAAGCATCAAGGTCATCCAACTTATCATCATCAACGTTCGTCTTCTTCTTGGGCCCAGTAACTGACTGAAGCGTGTTTGTATCGATCAGTTTCCACACAACAGTGGACTCATAATTGTAGACGGGCTGTTCTGGAACCGCTGTCAGTCCGGAGCCACTGGCCTTAATCACCCAACCCGTAAGAGACCTTGGAGAGCTGATGCGGTAGTCAATGTCAACACCTGGGACACCGCTGAACGTCGAGGACTGGAATGGTTTGTTGCAAAGATTCATTCCAGGCGGAAACACAACAAGGTGTTTCTGCAACTTGTTGTCTTCCGGGAGTTGATCCCACTGCCCAAGCGCGTTTGCCCTGCCCATTACGACAGATTCTTCTTCATTGTGATTTCTCTGTGCGATATCACTTGAGTTGGTCATTCCCTTCGGCAGGAGTGGGCAAGTTACCAACATGACGTTGCCATGACCTTGAATGTGCTGAGCCTTCCATTTCTTGCCACGAAAGTCACGCAGAGCTCCGTACATTTCAACGGAAACACCTCTCTCGTACAGCTTTGCGTCCGCGGTCTTGTGACTAAAAATAGGGAAGACAAACGCCTCCCTGTTCCGAACCTTTCCATAAGGATCGTCTACCTCTATAACTTCAGCTCCTACTCGCAAAAAAAATTTGACGTTGAGGAATAAACACAAAAGAAACAATGACAATACAGAAAAACATACCAAGTCTTTTTGCCATGGCCCGCGCCCCAGGAGACAGTTCATCATCGCACGACGCCATTTTCGGACTTCTTGGTTGGCTTGGCTGTGGTTTGGCTTTCGTTTGGGTTCTAGCTGCGGTTACTTTTCCAGATCTTTTGTCAGTCGTTTTGATCTCCTTTATCACGAAACTGGCTTCTCCTTCTTGGTCAGAGTCCTCAAGATCAGAAACCAACTCTTCCGATTTTTGGCTCAACTTTGACTCCTTTTTCTTGGCTGCGTTTGGGCGTTGTTTCAACGCCTCCCTCTTGCTCTTTAGCGATTGAACTTGGTACTTGTCGAGGACAATTGCGACGCAGTGTTCGCATGAGCACCCTTTCCAGCGGTCAACGCATTTGCCAATCCGGCTTCTGAGAGGATCACCTGTGTTTCCAAAAAGCTCGCCACCGTCAGCTCGCGAATCAAGAATCTTTTGCAACAGGTGGCTATGTTTTGGCTCTTTCTTAAGCCTATCAATTCCACCCCACTCCTCACTTTCAATTAGTTCTAGGACGGCTGCCAACAAGTAAGGTTGCAGCAAAGGTCGCCTTGTTCCAGTGCTGGAGATTGACACTTCAGATGCGCCTGAGCCTTGTGTCCCAACGGAACGGTCGTCTCCTGCCTCCGCTGACGCAACAGACACAACCGGGGGTAGCTGTTGCTGCCTACGAGAACGCCTTGAAGTCGATGATGGGCTCTTGGGTAATCCTTCTGGCCTAGAAGGAGTGGACGGCCCTTTGCTTGCTTTTCTACTTGGTCGTCCAGACATTGTGTTATGCTCTTCGGGTTCCGCTCACTGATGCAGCATTTGCTAGCTACTTGGATAGCTATGTCTAGCTAGTAGCTACTAGTGTAAGGTTACAGCTACATGTAACAGAATACCCGTATGACTCTAGATAGTAAATCGGTAAGTGGCAAGCGCATCCAAAAAGGCGACGTCACCACCGTGGTGCGCATGCATGTGTAAGACTAAAAATTTAGCCATTTGGGTGGAAAGCCCGGCTTTCTCATCCACGATTTACAGTCACGCTGCACCAATTTAGAGAACACGCTCATACACGTCAATCGATTTGACTCCACTGCTGCAGAACGGAACAACTCCGATGCGTTACTTTGGTCTGCTAGCGTGTTCCAACTAGCAGAACTAATGTTAGCCCAAAAGCACACAAAAATAGAAGACAGTCTCACAAAATCAGATTGCTTTAGAGAAACAACACCAATCCCATGGGCCGCAAATCTACTAAAGCAAACCCGAAAAAGGGCTCCGGCGGAAAGGGCTCCGGCGGTGGTCCCAGAAAGGGGCAAAACCATGATTCCAATCCACGACCTCTCAAAGCAGCTAAGTTCAATTCTGCTGATGATGACAACTATTGTTCCAACATGTGCGTCCTAATTGGACCCAAGAAAAAGCCACCATTTTGTGATGTGCTTCTCACCGTGCTCGGTTTAGGCCCCCAATTCCGGCAATGTGACATGGTTGACTACGCACTCCCTATGGAACAGGATGATATTCAAGGCCTGCATGACGATATGATCAACGAAGGATGGAAACTTCCGGCATTCAACATACGACAAGGGGAGAAGCAAGGAATCTATCGGCAGCGCACGGAACAGGCATACAAGTCTTGGCTGACTAAAAGAGCGGGCACCAAACGGCTCAACACGCATTACATTGATGTCCACGATGCCGCTACCGTGGAATGGTCAATCATTCAAACGCTACTCTCATCCGTCTTGCAATTTTTTCGGGATGTTTGGATTCTCAATCCTAATCTAAGCAAAGACCAGGTGTACAGAAATGCTACCAAAATATTGAAAGTCCATATCAAAACCAAGTCTCAAAGACGCTCCTTCTTTACGCGATACATCTCTGAAAAACGCCAGAAACTAGCGTATGCGGCACTTGATGACATGGAAGATCTGTTGGTCAACAATCGGTTCCCTGACCCCGTTCAGGCTTGCAAGGACATTAGAGTTATCTTGGAACATCTCGGGTTGAGCTCAAAAGGATCAGATCGAAAGTGCTTTGAAAAAATGCAAGTTTGGTTTTCTAAGATTCCCATGGCCTCTACGGAAATGATCGAAAGATTTGAATGGCTAGATCCTGAGGGTGACTTGGTGCTTCAGGAATTACCAGACGAGGCAGCCGTTCGGATTGAGAAAGAAAAGGCAGCACGCGCGGAGAAAGAACGAACCGAGGAAGAAAAGGCAGAGGTCGAAGAACCAGCAGAAGCAGCACGTGCCGAGCAAGAACGAACTGAGAGAGAGAAAGAACAAGCAGCAAGAACGGAGCAAGAACGAACCGACATTGCTGCCGCTGCTCTCCTTGACGTGGGTACTGTTCGAACCCATGCGACTGCGGGGGCAACGAGTGATCAAACCAATCAGAATGGTAGTGATGGCACTAATGACGCGACAGTTCAAAACAATCAGGATGGTAGTGGTGGCACCAATGACGAGATACGAGACCATCCGGAGGAATCGGAGGAAGGCCGTCCGGAGGAATCGGAGGAAGAGAAAAAGGAGGAGACCGAGGAAGCCCAGCCCGCAGTTGAAATTATTGATTTGACGGTAGAAGACTTGAAACCTCTGCAATGCGAGCTGGACCAGAAGGCGGGGAAATTGGTGCAAGCGCTAGCCAGAGAAGGAATGGAAAACGAAGGACCCAAGCCATTGAAGAAAGGAGAGGGTGGACGCATCAAATACAGTTCCCCAAAATCGGATTGGCAGGCATCAAAGACCTGGGAATTCACACAAATCCAAGTGTTGGTGAATTTACTGACAACTCTCTATGGTTTGAAACCCCCACGGACAAGCGAGCCTGACAGAATGAAGCGTGTGGTTCGTTGTGGAAATAAGTTGGGTTATTTTGTGGTAGGATCAGTTCCTGCGAAGAAGGCAAACATTCAGGCACATCTCCAACAGTGGTTACCTGAACACCTTCGTTCCACTTTTATTCCTTACACAGCCATGTTGGAAGGACTTCTGAGCCCAGCCGTAAACCAAGAAGAGGTTGTGCGCAAGAACTACAGGTTAGCAAAATGTGCATTGGTGAACAGCAATTGGTTCTCACCCTATGCGTCGGCTAGCTTGCAACAAGTCATTGACAAGATAGTTGCTTTGGAAGTAGAGAAGATTGCGGCTACGAAAGCCAATCAGACAAGAAAGTGAGAGTCAAAACAACATGCGGAAAGTTAACTGGTGACAAACTGTTGCAGCACTAATGTGTTTATAACTATATGTTTACTTTATTTAACTACATATCACCCACATAAATGTTAAACAGGGGCTGCCCATTTTCTAGGTGGTGTTGGCAAATTGTCGCAACCGCTTCGAAGCAAACTTTCCAGCGCTCCTCGCCATGCCGAAACCTAACCTTCAAACAATCAAAAACCTTCAGCATGTTGTTGAATTTCTCATGTCGTTTCAATGCCCTGGCCTTAAACTTTCTCACGGCTGGTTCATCATGGCCATTTGGCGTGCTCACCTCATTTGGGTCCCCAGTGTAGCCTGCATCAGCGATTGCTTTCTTTTTGATTGACTGAAGCCATTCTCGGAGTCCATCAGGTTTACGGAAGAGAGTTCGGTCACCATTCTCGCCAGCATTTCCTCCACTATTTATCCACAAACACCTACTTTCAAAAAGTGAAACGACCACTTCGGCATTAAAACCAGAGCTGTGATGTTTGAATGAAAACATCTTTGGATCCTTCACAATATCTTCCTCCTGAGATGCCTTTTCGTTTGCTGCCGACATAGTTCCATCCACAGTGCATACCCAGATGTCGTCACCCTCAATGTGCCGTGGTGTCCAGACAATTTTCTGGTATCTTAACATTGCTATCTTCTCAACAAAATACCAGACCCAATCTCGTTGTGTTTGTGCGCGGACTGGGTTGGTTGCATGCCGTTCTGATTCCGTTTGATAATGCCGAAGAAAATGATGTGCTAGAAAGAAATAGTAGATCTTTAATTTTTCCGGAGGGACTCTAGCAGATTCAAGTGTTGTTGTTTGTAGATCTTCCCATATAACACACAACTGAATCGGTGTTGAGCCATGTCGATCAAGAAATCGCTGCGCATTTGATTTTGGTGCCCGGTCTTGTCTTTCTTCGTCAAAATTTGCAATGAGTAGACCCTTTCGTTGCATCAAATCTGGCGAGATGACCACCGTAACTCCATGGTCTGCGTCTATGTTTTCATCGTCGCTATCCGACATGCTGTTAGCACCCTGTCATCAGAGCAGATAGAAAGAGAAAATAACTTTTGTACAAGCTGCTCTGCTGCTTTGTCTAATGTAGTGCTGTTGTTGTTTTATTAACACGAGTCAAAAAATGAGCAGTCGTGTTTGGAAGAAATTTGAATTCTAAAGGGTACGGGAGAATGTGTGCGCACTGCACTGTGCGCACGGGAGAATGTGTGCGCACGGGAGAATATTCTCTGTCGCGGGAGAATTTTTACTGTCCCGAAAACTGTAGGAGAAATCTCACGGGAGAATATGTCGCACGGGAGAATACGACTAGACGTTAATTGGAATAGGAGAATCTAGTTTCAAATGAAACGCAAAAGAAACACGATTGAAACAGACAAATCTAACGTTGCGAACAAGGTAATTAAAGGCGCGCGCCGGCCAAACCGTCGAAAGGTCCTGCAAAATGGTGTTAACGTGGCCTCTCACCAGATGGCAGATCCTGCAAAACACTGTTAATGGGGCCTCTCACCAGATGGCGAAAAGTCAGACATTCAGCATGTGTTAATGTTATTGAAAGGGATGCATGATGTTTAACCCTCGGCGAAAGTCTTTTCAATTGGGGTTCCCGTGGGGGGTCTCACTTCCACCCGGGCATCATATGTGGTAAACAGGCTCCCCTGCGAATGAATCAAAGCTCAGGCCTGTAGCTTTCAGCACCAAGCCTACACGAACCAAACGCTCGCACACTGTCGCACTCTCGCTTTATCGAACAAGCAGGGAAGAAATGCACAGAAATCCGAAAATCTACAGGAAATCTGTGTGGACTAATCTGCCGCTACATTTTGTTGACAACAAAAACTGGTTCAAGCCGGGGGAGATTGTGTCAGACACAACATGTTATCTGCGAAACGTGTTTGACAAATGGATAACCATGAAAACTTTGAATGCGAAACTGTCACTGTTGCACTTTTTGTGCAGTGTTTTGCACAGTCAGTGCGCAGGGTTTGTCAAGCACATCCATCCCTCACACTCCCTTGTCTTAGCGGTCTGCTGTGAGACTGAACAGCGATGGCCACAAGCAACGTTTGGTTCGCGCCCACTGGTGCTGTGTGTGTGAAGGCACACTGTGCCATCACGTGAATGCCAGATCAACAACCACCCTGGCCGGCCTTGGACCCACACCATCCCAATTCACTTGAAGCATCAAATTTGACTGTGCAAAAGCAGCAAAACAACACCAGCAACACAAATGTGATGCCCAGTTGCACAAGACTGGTGAAAAGGCACAACTCTGTGGATTGACAGTTTTCCTATCACTCATTGGGGATTCACCATTTGGAATTGAATGAGAGCTTGAAGGACAATTTTCAATTGCTCTGATGTTGCTCACATCACATCTGCAATGTCATTCCTGCTCAATCATGTGGTCTGTTCGTTGACCCAGCAGATGCACAAAATCCATGCCAAGCAATTCATGCATGACATGCTTGCATTGAAGCCCCCTCATCTTCCAAAGTCACGCCACCCAACGATGTGGACCGATGTTTGGCAATGCCACAATGTCAAGGCCGTGTGGAGCAGTTTCTGAGATGCCAAACATTCAGTTCATTGTTTTTGGTTCCTCCTTGTGAAACTCAACTGCCCTGATGTCTTGTTCAGGAAAGCTGACAGCATCTTTGGGAAACAGATGCAAAGGACCCCTGCAAGAACAGCAACAAAACTTTTCAGTTGGGCTCCTGATGCCCCATCGCTCATCAAAGACACATCATTTGTGATTCAATGATGACTCAAAGTGTGTTTCACAATCATGCTGACATCTTCCCCAATTGTGTCACACTGGTGATGTCATTCCCATTTACAGCTGTTATTCAGCAATGCACTTTGCTTGCTGTGTTCTCCATGTCGCCAGCAGCTTCTGCATTGGCCTGTCAGCAGCCTTTGTCATGTTCTTGCTCTTCTCCCAACTGTGGGCATTGTGCTTGTCAGCACAGAGATACCAAGCATTGTGATTGAGGCTGGCAGATGTGCAACACAATCTCAAACATGGAAGCCAAATCAAGCATGTCAGAAACAATGCGATTGAGGATTTGTGACACAACATGAGATTGATCAGGGTGACCACAATCCTCATGGTCTCTCAAACTCTTCAGTTAGCAGGCTAGTCCTCCTGTTTTTTGCAACATGGGATGATCAGCTTTGCTGTCTCAAGGGATGTCAATTGAGCCAATTTGTCTCAGATTTCCCTGACATGAGACAAAATGGTTTTTTGCCTACCAATCATTTGTCTTTGTCCCCGTTGGATTTGTCATTCCAATTCTGTCCTGCTGTGTTGTTCAAACATCAGTCTAGCATGTCTTATGCTCAGACACAAAGAAAGATGTTGAATCATATGCAAACCTGCTATCACAATCAGAATGAGCTCAAGCCCTTCAGCAAGCTGATTTGCCACTGTTTTTTCAAACAGTTCCTGCCCAGTCCTTGAGCCCAGGCCTTTTCGTCTGCATTTGGGGTCCACGTGCTCATGCCATCCTCTAACTCTTCAATTGTTCACCAGACTAATCTTGGGTGCATTGCAGCATAGATGTCCAAAAATGGCAGGGACTTGGTGAGGAAGACCACAGTCATTGCTGGATTTCAACCCAAGAGACCAAGTTAATTTGTTTCCAGTCAGTTTCAAAGAACACATGTGGTCTACTCTCAAATATTTTTTATGCTCTAACTCTACTGACCCTACTGCACAACGACGGACAGGCAAAGAAAAGCAAACATTCTAAAAAAATACTGTGCTACACAGATAGTCAAATCTGTCCAGCTATTTGTCAAACTTAACTACCCACAAATCCACCACCAATATTCACAAACCGAATCAATCCTCTACTAGGTCTGCAAGATCGTGACTGCTTCCTTTCTTCTACCGCTAGGAATCCGCTGTAAGCATCAGTGCCCTCTTTTTAGATGCCTGAAGCCAATCATCTTTAGTAGACATGCTCTTCTTGTGAAGCTCCAAGGTTTTGAAAAATGTTTCTTGGTCCAACACCGCTCCTTCGGTTCCATAGGCAGCTGCTTGCCAGGCAATAGCGAGTTTCGAAATGGCACGACCACTGAATCCTTCAGTTTCCTTCACCACCTTTTCAATCTCCGCCTCTCCAATGTTTTCTGTCTTGACTGGTTTCGCCCATCTGCCCGGTGGATTCAAAAGATATTTTTCAATGTACAATGTGATCATGGAACGGCGCTCATCTAGACCTGGCAGACCAAACTCTACCATTTCATCCACACGATCCAACACGGCAGGATCGAATTGGCTGGGCTGGTTGCTTGCGTAAACCATCATAAATTGATCACTCTCGGTACCCGTCCTGTACAAGAAAGCATTGAGAGCATTACGCTGATCCTCCGAAATTTTGCTGACTTCACGGCTTTGCAGAAACGCATCAGCTTCGTCTACAAACAACAATAAACCACGGCGACTGGTTTTAGCCCAATCAAATAACTTGTGTAATTCTGTAACAGCATCACGTCCCAAAGGGGCAATGTCACCACCGGTCAAAATGGCATAATCCAAGCCAGAATGTTGTGCTAGACCACGAGCAAACATAGTTTTTCCTGTACCAGGTGGGCCATGCAAGAGCAAATGGCGAAAGGGCGCTCGATTCTTTTTTGTATAGGCTGTGCTGGTCGCAATTTGACGCAATTGTTTATCGAGTCCTTGTTCCAGAACAATTCCCTTCAAGGCATCTTGTTCGTTCTTGCCTATTCCCAAAATGCGTTTCGTAGAAGCAAATGGATGACGAGCAAGATGGGAAAAGGTCATACGGGAAGTGTCGCGAACCAAACTGGGTTTTCCCAAACGAGCCTCAATAAATCTTCCAGCAATACCAATGCCCGTCTTGGCTGTGTAAACACCAATGGCAATGCCTGTAATGGTCAGTGCTGTATTGCGCAATTTGTCCTTGTCATCCAGATACGTGGCCAATCCTTCTCCCAACATTTTTCCACCGTCCGCCACGGCCTTGAGGACGGTATCACGTCGTTCGGCCGCTTCCATGCGTAATTTTTGCAGAATCAAATCATGATTTTCACGCTCTTGACGAATTTTTCCTTCGCTTTCCGCTTTGGCTTTGGCAATTTCCGTTTTTGTCCTGAGCTCTGCTTCATATTGTGCTGTCTTGCGACGCATTTCTTCTTGACGAGCTGCCATTTCTTCCTGTTTTTTCAATTGTTCTCTGTAAATCATATGATAAAATTGCAACAGTAAATTAGTAATGATACGCAAAAATATTTTTTGGGTAAGTGGACCAGAACCAACAAAGTTCAAATTCGCATGCAGGCAGTAATGAATAAAATATCCTATTGCAGATTTCCAACAACTCGACCATAATAAAAAACCAGCAAGGCATAACGAAAAGAAACACAACCAAACAAACAAATAAAGGAAGGAATAAATATTCACGCTTTGCTTTTGAACTTACTCTTGCATATACTTTTGTGCATTCAACATATCCACTTGTCGCTTTCGTTCCAATTCATCTTGATATTCGGCACGATGGCGTTCATGTTGTGTCTGGGCATCCAAAGTCTTGCGCGCTTCTTCTGCCTCGCGTTCAATATTTGCGGCTCGTTGCTGTTGGGCGTAGGCTTCCATTTCCGCTCGTTTGGCCGCCGCTTCATGTTGCTTGGTGGCTTCTTGGGCCTTGACCAATTCCATGGCCTTTTGAGCATTGCGACTGCCATCCAATTCTCGTACTGCCTTGGCGGCGCGTTCAAACGCTTCGGGATCAAAATTGGCCAAATTAAGTCCTCCGCCACCTCCTTTTTTTGGAGGATTGTCCGGCGTCATAGCTTGTGAAAAGCTCTTGGGGTCTTTATCATTGTTGCCTTTTCCAAAACCACCAAACATGATGGTTGTCTTTGTAACTCAAAATCAAAATAAGAAGAAAAGATAGCGTATCGTCTCCAGCACTGCAGAGACGGGCAATATTTTTAATATAAAATAAATGAACCACCACAAGCTGAAGTAAAGAAGCAGACCAACTAAGCGAAAGAGAGGGCCGTTTTCTTGTAATTGTGTATGTTTCACTTTTAATCAGTAACTGTTGTTCGATCGATCAATGAATCCGATCCAAGGTTTGCTTCGCAGTTTCGAGAGAAGGAAGGAAGTTTCTTTTTTGATCTATCTTTGTTGGTTTGTGTGGAGCTCGTGTGCTTGAAAACAGGTGGCCGTGGGTGACGAGGCCAAATATGATGCGAAGCCCAATTTCGCAATCAAAAATGAATCGGGATGTACATAGAGCCCATAACCTACTATGAACATAAATAGATCGCACACATGTGCTCCTTGGTCAGACACTTCTTAACGTTTAGGGATTGAGATAATATAGTGCTGAGTGAAACGCCGATGACGTCAGTGAAAAAGATACCCTCATCACCGATGCAAAATCAAACAGCTGTCTTGTCCGATCCACGAGATGTTTTCCAGTGGCTATCTATCAAATCGTGACACAAGCAGATCCGTTGGCTGCGCTGTTGTGTGTTGTGGTGAGATTGACACAGTCTCCCAACGACACGCACGAGACCCAGTCAACGGAATCAAAAGATCGGAGCGAGACAGCGAGAGAGGGGCTTCCAAAGGTCACAATTTTACATTTATCCAACAACTGCTATCTTTTTACCAGTATCATGAAGGTCTCCACGTCAATTGCTCTCGCTCTTTTGAGCTCTCCCGTCATGGCATTCATGCCTGGCAACAACCCATCCAGTGCAAGCTGTGAGTACTATTCTCTTGAGGAAATTTGTACCTTCTTGGTGTTGCAGTTCCCCCCCCCCCCTTTCTTGCTGACAATATTTCTGGTTCGGAATTCTCATGTCTTTTACTCAGCGGCCCTCGCCTCACCAAAGACGCGGAAATTATGTCTACCTGTCAGCAGCATCCATAGGTCTACTTTCTTCTTGTTGTTCTTGTTCTTCTTCTTCTTCTTCTTCTTC
>ENA-ORBV01004242-ORBV01004242.1-microbial-mat-metagenome-genome-assembly--contig:-NODE-4242-length-27769-cov-5.709411_pt1 | contig 27769 bp, 19 predicted proteins | sample MGYA00237777_ERZ505514 | MGnify/ENA primary metagenome ERZ505514 (study PRJEB26160, sample SAMN06269048) | microbial mat metagenome | isolation source: Oligotrophic lake microbial mat | place...
GTAGACTGCTCCGGGAGATGCTCGACCGATGACCTGTCACGACTTTCAGAACCAGCGCGCGGCCTATCTGGCCGGTACGCTCCCGGCCGACGCGGCGTTCGCCCTCGAGGCGCATGCCGCGAACTGCAACGAATGCGGCGCGGCGCTCGAGCGGGATACGCGCCTCACCTCGGCGGATTTTGCACCACCACCACCACCGCTGCCGCCCGAGCTCAGGACGCGCACGATGGCCGCCGTGCAAGCGCGCCGTCAGCAGCGCGTGCGTCCGCGCTGGTGGGGCGGTGCGATGATGCTCGCCACCGCAGCGGCGTTGACACTGCTGGTCGTGCGCTCGCGGGAGAAATCGGCGCAGCGCGTGGTGGCGGATACGACGGTCGCCATGACGGCCGCGCTCGACACGACCACGGTGGACGGGTTGGTTGACGCGCGTGCGCGTCCGGAGTTCACCGCGCTCGATGCGGCAGCGGCGGAGTTGCAGGACGCGCTGGATTCATCGCCGGACGACGCCGAACTGCGACGCTTTCTCGCCTCGGTGCGGGCACGGCGTGATGAACTCGCTCGTCGTGTGAAGGACGCGCGCTCGTGAGCAACGTCGACCGCAACTCCGTGCGGCGTCGTGCATTGTGCCTGTGTGCACTGGGTCTGTGCCTTCCGCGCGCACACGCGGTCGCTCAGACGAAGATGCATCGCGGCTACACGTCCACCGCCGACGTGAGCCTGCGTATCTTCGTGCCCTCTGGACGCGTGCGCATCATCGTGTGGGATCGCGACTCCATCGATATTCAGGGGACGATTGGGCCGACGGCGTCGATGTTCGGTGGCGGCAGTGGCAAGTATGCGAAGTTCGGCGTCGAGCCGGCGCGCACGGGCGATACGAAGTTGCCAGGCGCGGACTGGATGGTGACGGTGCCGCGCAAGGCGAACGTGTGGGTCAAGATGACGGACGGCGTGATCGACGCGGACGGGGCCTCGGGGGCGCTCGAGTTGTATGGCGTTGGCGGCAGCATCTCGGTACGCCGCTCTGTTGGTGTGCTCTCCGTCGAGTCGATCGACGCGATGGTGACCATCGAACAGAGCAGTGGTGATATCCGATTGCGTGGCGGTAGCGGGCCGATGCTGCTGCGCGATGTCAAGGGTACGGCGTCGATCACGTCGGTGAGCGGTCGAGTCACGCTGGCCGGCTCGTCGGCACCGGATTGCCGCGTCGAAACGATTGGCGGAGACATCGACGTGCAGGCACCGCCGCGCGGCGCGACCTTCGAGTTGCAGACGCATTCAGGTGCCATCGGGATGACCTTCGATCGTATACGCCTGCCGGTACTCGATCTCGCGTCGCGAAGCGGACTGATGACATGGAACAAGGTCAGCGGCACCGCCGCGGAAGGACGTGTGATCGCGCGTTCGTTCAAGGGTGCGATCACGGTGCGCTACGTCACGCCGTGATCCGGCGACATACAGCGACACACACACGATCAGCTCGCGCCAACCGCCTGACTTTCCGGTGCACTGAGGAACGCCGGGAAACGCTGCATCGCCGTTAGCGGTCCAACGGCAATGCAGCCCGGAATCGTTCGTAGTGATCCGTGGCGATGAAGTCGACACCGGCCGATGCGGCGGCACGCCAACGTCGCTGCACGTCCGAATCACCGCCGAAGTTGTAGGATTTTGTGAGCCCAGCGCCATCGCCGTTGAGAAAGCCGTCAAGTGTGTAGAAGCGGATCCACAGTGACTGTGCGTGCGCGCGATGTACGATCGACTGGAGTCGCACCGAATCGGCGGGGAGCCATGCACCCGACTTGGTCGGGCCACCGGCTTCCACCACCAGCCAAGGGAAGTTGACCCAGCGCGCATAGTTGCTCGCGCGCGACGGAATCAACATCTCCGCGCTGAGGCGAGCGAGATTCGCCTCGCGCTCATCATCGTCGTCACCGGGCGCCTCGGGTGGCGTGACTGCACCAAACGCGAGCAGTTGCTGCCCAACGGGAACGTGGTCGTGAAAACGAACGCGCTGCTTGGCATTCGATCCGGTCAGCACCAGCAGCGGCCCCACGCTGAAGGGTGCCTGCACGTCCGGCGTGTTCGTGCGCGGCGCGGTGGTGAGCCATGCTTCGTGCCTGGCGAGGATCGCGAAGACTGCGTCGAGCAGCGCAGGCTCGTTCGACTTGAAGTCGAGGTTGAGCACGATCAGTGGCCACTGTTCACGACGCTGTTCGGTGAGCGCCTTCTCCATCACCGGCCGTAATTTCTTGAAGAAGTACGACTCGAGCGTGGGGGCACCACCGAGCGCCTCCTTGTCGTGCGCGACCACCACTTGGTACCGCTTGCTGCCGACGTTGCGGCGCCAGTGCAGGTCCTGCTCGATCGCGACCGGCATGCCGGTACGCACTGCACGGTCGATGCGATCGACGTAACGTCCGCGTTCCGGATACGCATTGTGGGCGTCGAGCAGCACGCGTTCGCCCGGGCCGAAGCCAGACTGCGCTATCGACGAGCGCGGCATCACCAGTAGCAGAACAGCAACAAACAACAAACAGCGGACCACGGATCTCGCGGAAAGAATCGGATCTGCAATGTCGGCAGGCACTCGACTAGACGAGTCCGATCTGCTTGCGGATCTCGAGCGACGGTCCCTCAAACTTGATCAGCGGCACGTTGCCGATGTAGCCGAGGTCCTTCCAGCCGTCGGGTGTGGTGTAGAAGGCCGTGGCCGTCTGATCGCGCACCGTGTCGAAGAACTGCGCCGCGAAGCGATGCGCGGGCCTGGCGTTCGGGAGGAAGCAGATGTCGTCGCAGATCGCTGCGCGTTGCGCATCGGTGGCCTGATGAAACGGCTTGCTGAATCGCGTCATCGACTCGCGGTCGATCCAGATGAGCCCACCGCGAATGCGGACCAGTGACGCGTCGCCACCCGGACGGCTTGCCCATTCGTTGATGTAGTCGTGCGCGCCTACCGAACTCGCCGATGGACTCTTGTCGTCCGCCGGAATGATCATGTCGCACAGCGCCGCGAGCGTGACGAGCTCCGACTTCTCGAGCGTCATCTCCCACGTCACCTTCGCATTGATCAGGTCCGGATCGCTTGGTGTGCCACGCGGTCCCTTCGCCGGCGCTAGGCCGAGCACGGGCAGCGGCGTGCGTGCGACCGCTGGCGCAGGCGCAGCCGCGACGTTTGCGACGCGCTCCGGAAGCATCGGCACGACCGCGACGGCCGCCATCGCCTTCAGCGCGTCCCGACGCGGCATGCTGTGCGGCATGTTGTGCGGAGTGTTGTTCGACGCGTCCTTGTCGCTCATCACAGATTCCCCCGCTTCAGTTCCGCGACAATGTGATCGCAGCTGCGCCAGGCGAGTGCGAGAATGGAAAGCGTCGGGTTCTTGTCGGCATTGGACACGAACGACGCGCCGTCGGTGACGAAAAGATTCTTCACCTCCCACGCTTGTCCGAATTCGTTGAGCACCGAGGCCTTTGGATCGCTCCCCATGCGAACCGTACCGACTTCGTGAATGATCTGGCCGCCGCGCGCGATCGCACGCGCACCGTCAGTCTGCACCGTCCCCTGCAGCTTGCCGCCCATCGCACTGATGATCTCGGCGAACGTCTTGTGCATGTGCGCCGCCTGCCTGGTCTCATGGTCCGACCACTTCCAGTGGAAACGCAGCACCGGAATGCCCCACTGATCCACCGCTTCCGGATCGAGCTCGCAGTACGAATCTTCGTTGGGGATCATCTCGCCACGGCCGTCGAAATACATGAACGAACCGTAGTAACGCCGCGCTTCCTCTTTGAACTTTTTGCCGTAGGCGCCTTTGGTGTAGCTCTCGAGTCCACCGAAGATGCCGGGGCCCGGCATACCGCGCCCGCCGCCGAATTCGATGTGATACCCACGCGCAAAATCGATCGCGCCCTTCTTCTGCTCGCCGTACAGCCACCACGGCATGTACATGTGAATACCAGCGGTGCCGTCTTCATTCACCGGCGGCAAGCCTTCGAGCCTGGGGATCTGCGCGGAGAGACCAGCACCCACCGTGTCCATCAAGTACTTGCCGACCACCCCGCTGCCGTTGGCGATGCCGTTCGGGAAGAGCATGCTCTTGGAGTTGAGCATGATGCGCGACGTTTCGCAGGCACTCGCGGCGAGCACGATCACCTTTGCGGTGACGTGATGATCGGTACGCGTCATCTTGTCGATGTAATGCACACCCGTCGCCTTGCCACTCGCATCGACACTCACTTCGCGCACCATCGCATCGCAGATCAGCGTCACGTTGCCCGTCGCCATGGCCGGCGGCATGAGTACCGTACTGCTCTGGAAGTTTGCCTTGGTGGAGCAACCGCGACCACAATCCGTCGCGTAAAAGCAGGCCTGACGATCGAGCATGCTTTGTCGCAGCACCTTCTGCGCGAGTGCATTGCCCGGATGCAGCTTGGCCGGAAGTCGCGCCGCGTCCTGCTTGGCGGTGAGCACCGCGCGATGTGCCGGAATGACCGGAATCCTGAGCGGCGTGCATGCCTGCCTGGTGAGCAGTTCGTAGCTGCGCGCGGCGGGTGGCGGCTGCAATACACCTGGTGATGAACGCGGTGTGTTCTCCAGATCGTCGTCGCCGCCGTACACACCGATCAGCAATTCCGTCTTGTCGTAGTACGGCGCAATCTGTTCGTACGTCATCGGCCAGTCGGCGCCGAGCCCATCGCGCGACCTGGGCTTGAAGTCGTACGGCCCCATGCGCAGCGAGATGCGGCCCCAGTGGTTGGTGCGTCCGCCCACCATGCGCGAGCGCCACCACATGAAATCGGTACCCGGTGCATTCGTGTACGGCTCGCCGGGCACACGCCAGCCGCCGTCCACCGTGGCATCGTAGAAACCGAAGGGCTTGTCGGCGTTCCCGCTGCCGCGCAGCGGTGCATCCTTGGGCGTCTGGAACATCGGCGTCTCGGTCACCGGGTCGTAGTCGCGACCGGCTTCGAGTACGAGCACCTTGAGCCCCTGCACCGCAAGTTGGTACGCGGCCATGCCGCCGCCGGCACCGGAGCCGACCACGATGACGTCGTACTGCGTGTCGGTCTTGGAGTGGCGCACGGGCACTGGGGCGGGTCCTTGAGGCGGGGGCAGGAACGGCAGCATAATTTGGCGCGACGCCGACGCGTGGTCGACCGAAGCTACAGGGCGGCGCAAGCGATCGCAGCCCACACCGTCCGATGTCAGTGCTTTTCTCGCGACCTTCCAGGACGTCCACGATGCGCTGCTCCCGATTGTTGCTGACGACGGTTTTGTTGGTTGCGACCGCCACCTTCGCCGGCTGCGAGCCCGCGGGCCCGCCTCGCGTCCTCGTGTTCTCGAAGACCGCGGGATACCGTCATGAATCAATTGCTGCTGGCAAAGTGGCCCTGATGCGACTTGGTGCCGCGAACGGATTTACCGTGGACACGACCGAGAACGCCGCATGGATCACGGAAGACTCGCTGCGCCACTACGCGGCGGTCGTGTTCCTCAGCTCCACCGGCAACGTGCTCGATCGCGCGTCGGAAGTGGATCTGCAACGCTATATCCAGGCGGGCGGTGGGTACGCCGGCGTGCATGCCGCGGCAGACGCGGAGTACGATTGGCGTTGGTATGGACGCCTCGTTGGCGGCTACTTTGCCAGTCACCCCGCCATCCAGCCAGCCACGTTGCGTGTCGTCGATCAGACGGCCGCGTCAACGGCGCACCTGCCCGCCGAGTGGACGCGTACCGATGAGTGGTACAACTACAAGGCCCGCGGTTCGGACCTGCAAGTGTTACTGCGGCTCGACGAAGCCAGCTACACCGGTGGCGAGAACGGCACGGATCATCCGATCGCCTGGCAACATGCGTTCGACGGTGGGCGCGCCTGGTACACCGGCCTTGGACATACCGTCGAGTCGTACGGTGACTCACTCTTTCTGCAGCATCTCCTTGGTGGCGTGCAGTACGCCATCGGCGATGGTCGTGCGCTGGACTACAACAAGGCGACGACGGCGCGCGCTCCGGCGGATTCGCTGTTCACGCGCACCGTGCTCACGATGGGGACGCTGAATGAGCCGACGGAGATGGCCGTGTTGCCAAATGGCGATGTGCTCATCGCGCAGCGAGGCGGCGAAGTGGCGCATTATCGTGACGCGGACCACTCCGTGCACGCCGCGGGAAAGATCGCTGTCTACGCCAAGGCGAAGAATGGCACGAACGTCGAAGAAGGGTTGCTTGGCCTGACGCTCGACCCTGATTTCGCCACCAACAAGTTCGTGTACTTGTTTTTCAGTCCGGTCGATACGTCGGTCAATCGATTGTCGCGTTTCGAATTCGACGGCGACTCGCTGCGCCTGTCGACCGAGAAGGTCGTGCTGGAGTTCTATTCACAGCGTGAAATCTGCTGTCATACAGGAGGCTCACTCGCCTTCGGCCCCGGGCGGTTGCTGTTCGTGTCGACCGGCGACAACTCAACGCCGTTTGACGAAAAGAACGAACGATTCCCCAGTCACGGGTTCTCGCCAACCGACGATCGGCCGGGACATGAGCCGTACGACGCGCGCCGCTCCTCGGCGAACACCAACGACCTGCGCGGGAAGATTTTGCGCATTCACGTCAAGCCGGATGGGACGTACGATATTCCCGCTGGGAATCTCTTCCCTCCCGGTTCGCCGAAAACGCGTCCGGAAATCTTCGTCATGGGAAACAGAAATCCGTATCGCATCGCGGTCGATCAGAAGACGGGCTATCTGTACTGGGGGGAGGTCGGTCCCGATGCGGCCAACGACTCGCTCGCGACGCGTGGATCGCGCGGATACGACGAGATCAATCAGGCGCGCAGTGCAGGGAACTACGGGTGGCCGCTGTTTGTCGGCGCCAACTACCCATATCGCCGCTGGGACTACGCCACCGGCACGAGCGGCCCGCTGTTCGACGCGGCGACACCACGAAACGAGTCGCGGAACACCACCGGACTGAACGACCTGCCGCCGGCACGGGCGCCGATCATCTGGTATCCCTATGGCGATTCGCCCGACTTCCCGCAGCTCGGCAACAGTGGTCGCACCGCCATGGCAGGTCCGATCTATCACGCGGAGTCGTTCGCCGGTGCAAAGCAGACCGCCATGCCGTCGTACTATGACGGCAAGTTCTTCATCTACGACTGGATCCGGCATTGGATCATGGCCGTGTCACTGCAGCCGAACGGTGACTACGATGCGATGGAGCCCTTTGCGCGATCGTCGAAGTTCGTTGCACCGATCGACATGGAGCTCGGGCCGGACGGGCGTTTGTATGTGCTGGAATACGGCACAACATGGTTCGCGAAGAATCCTGATGCGGGGCTGACGCGGATCGACTATCGCGGTTCGCGCTGATGGGGGGCCATCGGCTCAACGGGTCGATCAGCGCGCGGTTCCGATCGCCTGACGCAACGACGCCAGCCACGTCTCGTTGGCGAGGAACAGCCCGTCCGGAAAGCGCTTGAACTGCGCGATCTCGTTGAAGATGTCGGCTTCGGTGTAGGCGTTGAGTCCGATACCCGCGAGGTACTGCAGCCGCAGGTTGCGATCGGTGTTGATCGCCGAACCGCGAAGCCACTTCTGCAGGTCCTGCGCACTGCCCGCGTACGTCGAGAACAGATCGAGCGGCGACTGGAACCCCGACTCGATCAGCGACGCACCAACTTTGAGATAGCCCGCATCCTGAAAGCGTGCTTCCATCGCGTTGATATCGATGTGTGTCGGGCCGATCTGCGCCAGCAGCACGACATCGTAGCCGCGACCATCGATGTTGTTGGCCCACACCGTGCCTTCCGGAAACACTTCGAAGAACGTGGCCAGTTCGCTGCGCACCGCGTCGATCGTGCTTTCGTACAGCGGCACCCACTGCGTGACCACGCCGCCGGGCTTGAGATGCGCACGCACCGACTCGAAGTATTCGCGCGTGTACAACGATGCCGCGCCCTTGACCCACGGATTGATCGGATCCGACGTGATCACATCGAACTGCTCGTCGCTGGTGAGCACGAAACTGCGCGCATCATCGAAGTAGATCTGCGTGCGCGGATCTTTCGCGACGTTGTTGTTCTCCTTCTCGAACCACGTCGACACGACTTCGGGAATGAGCGGTTCGATCTCGCAGATCACCAGACGTTTGAGCGACGGATACGGCAAGAACGAGCCCGCCGTCACGCCTGCACCAAAGCCCACCACCAGCACCGACTGCGGATTCGGATGCACCAGCGCGGGCAAGTGCGCGAGCATCTTCTGCAACCGCATGTCCTGCGGCAGACTCGACGCTTCCACCTTGCCGCTCACATGGAACTGCGTCGCGCCGCTGCTGTGCACGCGCGTCACGGCCACGGAGCTGTTCATGCCCTCGCCCACAAACAACACGTCCGTCTTGCCAATCCAGGTGACCGCATAGCGTCCGTGCGCCACCAACGTACCCGGAAGCGCCGGCATGACGAGAATGAGCAACAGCGCCAGCACCGGCGCGAGAATGAGCGCGAAACGACCACCGCCCAATGCCGTCGTTCCGTCCGTCCGCGTCGCAGTCACGGCCGCACGGGCCGACGGCGCCAGCAACACCAACATCGAAGCCACCGCCGCACCGGCAATCAGAACGCGCTGCGTATCGCGCGTGCCAAGCATCGGAATGAGCACGAGACTGCAGAGCGTGGCGCCGAGAATGGAGCCAATCGTATTCGCGGCGTACACCCCGCCAACGAGCGTTGCCGTGTCTTCACCCGGTCGAGCGATCGCGGCGAGGGCAAACGGAAAGCTCGCGCCCCAGAGACACGCCGCGGGCAACACGGCCAGCGCACACCGCGCGAGATCGAGTTGCAGTGCAAACCATGCGCTGGGCGCCAACGACGGATTCACTGGCCAGTTGGGAAGGGCAACGAAGATCACCGTTGCGGCCCACGCAATGGCGAGCGTCAGCAGCAACTGACACCACGCGAGTGCGCGACGCGGACTTTCCACGATGCGCGCCAACCATGATGCAACCGCGCTGCCGATACCGAGTCCCGCGAGAAAGACGGCGAGAATCATGGAGAAGGTGTAGACCGACGCGCCGAATGTGAGCGAGAGCAATCGCGTCCACACCACTTCGGCGGCGAGCGCACACGCACCCGACACCCCGATCGCGATGTAGACCTCGCGCGCGCCGCTCTTGCCGTCGCGGGCTGCCTTCGCCGCCGCGGCGTTGGCTGCGGCCCATTCGTCGCCTGCAGGCCGCGCCGGTGTGCGCAGTGACATCGTCCACGCCATGCCCGCGACGAGCAGGTTGAGGGCCACCGCGAAGTACGTCGCCACCGCCTGATCGTACACTCGCAGCAGATAGAAGCCGGCCAGCACACTGCCAATGACCGCGCCCGCGATGTTACCCCCGTAGAAGAATCCCAACCACGAGATGCCACGTGGTGACGACTCCACCCAGCGCGCGATCGCCGGCAGCGTAGCACCCATCAGGATCGTCGGCGGCAACAGACACAACGCGGCCACCACACCACGCAGCACCAACGCGCCGGCACCATGTCCAACGCTTGGCGAATACAGCTTTCCCACCAGCGGAATCGCGAACAGTTCGAGCAGACCGATGATGCCGATGCTCAGCTCGAGCAGTGCGTACAACTGCAGCGGATGACGCGCGCGCGACGCGAATCGTGGCAGGGCGAGACTGCCGATGCACATGCCCCCCATGAAGGTCGCCAGCAACACACCAAGGGAAATGGCGGACGAGCCGATCACCAGTTCGAGCAGTTGGAACCAGACCACTTCGTAGATGAGCGCGCACATGCCGCTGCCCACGAACAGCAGCAACAGGAATGGCAGAACGCGCGCGGAGACGAGGTCGAATTCGGCAGGACGAGACGGACGACTGGCCATGCGATGTCTGGGGCGTGTGAGTGTCGGGCGCGTCGCTCAACGGCGATGCGCGGAGCGAACAATACCGGGGAGACGTGAACGCGCCATCGGACGTTGGATTCGAGCCGTTGGCGCGGGCTGTGCGCGGGGCCAGACGCCCGGAGCGGGGCTGAGTCGAGGGTTGAAAGGTCGCGGCCCCGGCGGTACCCTTGCCGGTCCCTACCCCATTTCAGTCAGGGTCGCACAGCGGCCCCTCGAGGAGCCTACTTGGAGCTCGCCCCGGTCACGCACCTCTCGTGGATCGACTATGCCGTCATGGCGTTGTACTTCGCCGTGGTCCTCGGCATCGGTTTCTTCCTTCGCCGTAGCACCAGGACCAGCTCGGACTTCTTTCAATCCGGCCGATCGCTGCCGCCCTGGGTAACCGGGCTCGCGTTTCTCTCGGCCAACCTGGGCGCGCAGGAAGTCATCGGCATGGGTGCGTCGGGCGCGAAGTACGGCATTGCGACGGCGCACTTCTACTGGATTGGCGCGATTCCAGCCATGGTGTTCGTCGCGCTGTTCATGATGCCGTTCTACTACGGCTCCCGCGCACGGTCGGTTCCTGAGTATCTCAAGCTGCGATTCGACGAGAAGACGCGCACGCTCAATGCGGTCAGCTTTGCGGCAATGACGATCTTCTCGTCGGGCATCTCGATGTATGCGATGGGCAAGCTCTTCAACCTGCTGCTTGGCTGGAGTTTCGACTTCAGCGTGCTGGTGTCGGCCGTGATCGTGTTGGCGTACGTCTACGCCGGTGGCCTCACCAGCGCGATCTACAACGAAGTGCTGCAGTTCTTCATGATCGCGTTCGGTTTTGCGCCCCTGGTCTTTCTCGGACTACGCTCCGTGGGCGGTTGGGATGGACTTACGGCGAAGCTGACCGAAGCCGCCGCGACGCGTGGACTCGCCGCTGGCGCGTACACGCATGCGTGGCAAGGGATGACGAGTGCGTCCACGAATCCGATCGGCGTGGAGTGGTTCGGTCTCGTGATGGGCTTGGGGTTCGTGCTCTCGTTCGGCTACTGGTGCACGGACTTTCTGGTGGTGCAACGCGCCATGGCCGCCGACAGTATGCTCGCGGCACGTCGCACGCCGCTCATCGCGGCCGTGCCCAAGATGCTCTTCCCGTTTCTCGTCATTCTGCCCGGCATGATTGCGCTGGCGTTGACGAGTATGGGCGGGCCGAATGGCGGTGAAGGAATCATTCCTGCCAAGCTGAATGAGCTCGGTCAGCCGCTGATCGATGGTGCTGGTCGCGTGGTGCTCGACTACGATCTGGCCACACCGATGCTGCTCATCAAGCTCTTTCCCGAAGGCATGCTTGGGCTCGGGCTGACGGCGCTGCTCGCGTCGTTCATGTCCGGCATGGCGGGGAATGTGACCGCGTTCAATACGGTGTGGACGTACGACATCTACCAGAGCCACATCAAGAAGAACGCCTCCGACGCGCACTACCTGTGGATGGGGCGCGCCGCAACGCTGGGTGGTATTGCACTCTCGATCGCTGCGGCGTACGTGGCGGGTTCGTTCAACAACATCATGGAGCTGTTGCAACTGGTGTTCGCCTTCGTGAATGCGCCGCTGTTCGCCACGTTTGCACTCGGCATGTTCTGGAAACGCAGCACGGGGCACGGCGCGTTCTGGGGACTGGTGGCCGGTATGTCTGGTGCGTTCCTCCACCACGGCCTCACGCTGCCGCTAGGTTCATCGCCTGGCGTGAAGGGCGGCTACTTCGGACTGCTCCACACCTATCCGAGTGAACTGGCGCAGACGTTCTGGACGGCCATCGCGTCCTTCACGACGTGTGTCGTGATTTCGACCGTGATCAGCCTGGTGACGAAACCGCGTCCGGATTCAGAGCTGACTGGTCTCGTGTACTCGCTGACGCCCAGGCCAAGCGACGGCGATCTTGCGTGGTACCAGAAGCCGTTCGTGTTTGGTGCGGCGATCCTTGGCATGACCTTGGCCCTCAACCTGATCTTCCTATGAGCGGCGCTGGCGGACTCGATCTGCGGTATCCCATCGGCGGGCTCTTCGCGGCACTCGGCGTGTTGCTCGGCGGGTACGGTGCGATCACCGCGGGCAACACGGAGATGTACGTGAAGTCGGGTGGACTCAACATCAATCTCGTGTGGGGTATAGTGTTGCTGGTGACCGGGATGTTGTTCCTGTTCCTCGCACGTCGCGGCAGCCGCTGATCGCCTCGCGATGTCCTTCCCACGTAACGCCGGCGTTCTGCTTCATCCGACCTCGCTGCCGGGCGTACATGGCATCGGTGAACTCGGCGCCCAAGCGCACAAGTTCCTCGACTTCATGAGCGAGACCGGTCTCACCATCTGGCAGATGCTGCCGTTGGGTCCGACCGGCTACGGCGATTCACCGTACCAGTGCTTCTCGGCGTTCGCCGGCAACCCGCTGCTGATCGAAGTGTCCGGTGCTGCGGGTGCGTTCACCGAACACACCGTGCAGTGGTCTGACGTGATTGCGCACAAGCGCAATCTGCTGGACCATGCCTGCAATCGGTACGCCCCCGACGATCGCTATCGCGCGTTTGTTGCCGCGAATGCGGAGTGGTTGCCCGACTACGCGCTGTTCACCGCCGTGAAGGACGCGTTTGGTGGTGTGCAGTGGACGGAGTGGGATGCGGACATCGCGCGACGCGAACCCGAGGCGATGCTTCGCTGGCGAAAGCAGCTCGCCGTCGAGATGGAGCGCGTGCAATTGCAGCAATACTTCTTCTTCTCGCAGTTCTACGCACTCAAGCGCGCGGCCACCGCCAAGGGCATTCAGTTGATGGGTGACTTGCCCATCTATGTGGCGCACGATTCGGCCGATGTGTGGGCCAATCCGGCGTTGTTCAAACTCGACGCGGCCGGTCGTCCGACGGTGCAGGCCGGTGTACCGCCCGACTACTTCAGCGCGACCGGACAGTTGTGGGGCAATCCGATCTACGATTGGGATGTGATGGCCGAGCAGCAGTATGCGTGGTGGGTCAAGCGCATGCGGGCATCGTTTCAGCTGTTCGATCTGGTGCGCATCGACCACTTCCGCGGTTTCGAGGCATACTGGGAAGTGCCGGGCGATGAGAGTACGGCCATCAATGGCCAGTGGGTGAAGGGACCGGGCGATGCGCTGTTCAAGGCGATCGAGAAGGCGCTTGGAGCGTTGCCGATTGTTGCCGAGGATCTCGGACTCATCACCCCCGAAGTGGCAGCGCTGCGCGATGGCCTTGGCTTTCCCGGCATGGCAATTCTGCAGTTCGCCTTTGGCAATGACGGTAGTGCGAGCGATTTCACGCCGCACAATTATCTGCCACACAAGGTCGTGTACACTGGCACGCACGACAATGACACGACGGTTGGTTGGTGGACCGCAGGCGCCGGCGACTCAACGCGCAGCGCGGAGGACGTGGCGAAGGAGCGCGACTACGCGATGCGCTATCTCAACACCGACGGTACCGAGATCCACTGGGTGATGATGCGCACCGCGCTCGCGTCGGTGGCGAACACGGTGCTGGTGCCGATGCAGGATATCCTCGGGCTTGGTGGTGAAGCGCGCATGAACTTGCCGGGGCGGCAGGCTGGCAACTGGGGTTTTCGATTCTCGTGGGATCAGGTGACACCAGCCATCACGCACCGGCTCGCCGAGTTGGTGGACACTTACGACCGGAAGCGCACATGAGTGGCAGCACGATGTCGTCGACATCACGGACGTCATCAGGATCGTCCGCCCTGTCGAGCCGACCCACGACGTTCCTGACGTTGTGGAACATGAACTTCGGTTTTCTCGGCATTCAATTCGGTTGGGCGCTGCAGATGGCGAACATGAGTGCCATCTACGAGTACCTTGGCGCGACCGCCGACCAGATTCCGATGTTGTGGCTGGCCGCACCGCTGACGGGTCTGATTGTGCAGCCGATCATCGGGCACATGAGCGACAATACGTGGGTGCCCTCACTCGGTCGTCGTCGCCCGTACTTTCTTGTGGGTGCGATCCTGAGTTCGTTGGCGCTGATCGCGATGCCCAACTCGAGCGCGCTCTGGATGGCCGCCGGCTTGCTCTGGATTCTCGATACGTCCATCAACATCTCGATGGAACCGTTTCGTGCGTTTGTGGCCGATGTGTTGCCGCCCAAAGAGCGCACACGTGGCTTCGCGATGCAGAGTTTCTTCATCGGGCTTGGCGCAGTGATCGCGTCGGCATTGCCCTGGATGCTGACGAACTGGTTTGGCGTGGCCAGCAGCGCGCCAGGCACGATTCCCACCACCGTGAAGTTGTCGTTCTTTGTCGGTGCCGCCGCGTTCTTTGGCGCCGTGATGTACACCATCGTCACGCCGCCCAAGGAAGTGCCACCGCCGGATATGGAGGCGTTCAAGCGCGCGAAGGCGGCCAACAAGGGGCCGTTCGCGGGTGCGCGTGAGATCTTCGATGCAGCGAAAAAGATGCCCGAGACGATGAAGCAGTTGGCGCTCGTACAGATGGCCACCTGGCTCGGTCTCTTCTGCATGTGGCTGTACTTCCCGGTCGCGGTCGCGCGCAATGTCTTTGGCGCGCCCGACTCCAACTCGCCGTTGTATCAGCAGGGTGTCGAGTGGGCCGGTGTCTGCTTCGGCGTGTACAGTGCTGTGTGCTTTGTATTCTCGTTCCTGCTGCCCAAACTTGCGGCGGCGGTAGGGCGCACGAAGACGCACTCGATTTGTTTGATGTTTGGTGCGGCGGGGTTGCTGAGTATCACGGTCATCACCAACCCCAACATGCTGCTGCTTTCGATGGCCGGTGTGGGCATCGCGTGGTCCAGCATCCTGTCGATGCCGTACTCGATTCTCGCCGGCTCCTTGCCCGCCGGAAAAATCGGTGTCTACATGGGCATCTTCAATTTCTTCATCGTCATTCCCGAAATCGTCGCAGCGCTCGGCTTTGGCTGGGTGATGAACCATTTCCTCGACAACAATCGACTCGCGGCAGTCATCGCGGGCGGCGCATTCCTCGCGATCGCGGCGTTGCTGGTACTCCGCGTGAAGGACACGAACGAAGCGGCCGAACGGACGTCGCCGACACTCGCGCTGGCGTAAGTGTGGGCGTAAATCGAACTACAAAAAGGCAAACGGCGACTGACTATCACGGATAGCAACAGATTTGAACGGATTTCCTGGGATTTTTCCGACCTACGGGGCAGATCCTCGTGATCCGTGCGTTGCCGTTTCCATCCGTGATAGTCAGTCGCTTTTCATTTGATGTGGCCTCCGAGCGGGAGCATGCAATGACGCGATGGACGAAGGTCTCGATGGTGATTTTGAACGTGGTCGCCACGTCGATCGTCTCGGCGCAGGCACCAGCCATCGAGAAGGTCGAGCCGCCGAACTGGTGGGGCAACCATTCCATCAATCCGGTGCGGCTGCTCATTCGCGGTCAGCATCTTGGTGGCGCCCGATTCACCTGCCCGAAGGTGACGTGTACGGGTGCGCGTGTGAACGATGCCGGCACCTACGCGTTCGTTGATGTGACCATTCCGAAGGCGGCGACGCCGGGCAGCTATCCGCTCACACTGCGCACGGCGAATGGGAGTGCATCGGTGCCGTTCAGTCTGGCGCAAGTGTTGCCGAGCAAGGGGCGCTTTCAGGGGTTTTCACCCGACGATGCAGTGTATCTGCTGATGCCCGATCGCTTCGCGAACGGCGACACTACGAACGACCAGGGCGTTACTGCCGGCATGCTCGATCGCAGCAAGGGTCGCTACTACCACGGCGGCGATCTCGCTGGTGTGCGACAGAAATTGCCGTATCTCAAGTCGCTTGGCATCACTGCCGTGTGGCTCAATCCCATCTACGACAACGCCAATCAGCTGAATCGGCGCGAGGTGTACGACGGGTTGCCCATCACCGACTATCACCACTACGGCGCCGTCGATTTCTACAATGTCGATGAGCACCTCGGCACCGTGTCCGAGTTCAAGGCCCTCGTGGACGATGCGCATGCGCAGGGAATCAAGATCATTCTCGACATGGTGGCCAATCACACCGGGCCGTACCACCCGTGGGCGACCAACCCGCCCACACCCACGTGGTTTCACGGCACCGAGGCCAAGCATCTCGAGAATACGTGGCAGACGTGGACGCTGGCCGACAAGTACGCGACGCCCGAGCTCAAGCAGGCAACGCTGGACGGATGGTTCATCAACATTCTGCCGGATCTCAACCAGGACGATCCCGACGTCGCGCGCTACATCATCCAGAACACGCTGTGGTGGGTTGGTGTGAGTGGCATGGACGGTATTCGACAGGACACGTGGCCCTACGTGCCGCGCTGGTTCTGGCGCGATTGGATGAACGCCATCAAGCGACAGTATCCCACACTGCGTGTGGTGGGCGAAGTGCTCGACGGCGACGCCTCTTTCGTGAGTTTCTTCGAGGGCGGCCGCGCGCAGTTCGATGGCGTCGATGACAAGGTCGACATGCTCTTTGACTTCCCGCTCTTCTACGCCATTCGCAGCGCTTTCGCGCAGGGGAGGCCGGTACGCGACGTCGCGCAGATGTTGTCACGCGATCATCTCTATCGCGATCCGCACCACTCGCTCATGACGTTCCTCGGCTTGCACGACGTGGGCCGCTTCATGAACGAACCGGGCGCGACGATCGACGGACTCAAGCTCGCATACACGCTCCTGTTCACCGTTCGCGGCACGCCACTCGTCTACTATGGCGACGAGATCGCGCTACCCGGCGGCAACGACCCCGATAATCGTCGCGATTTTCCCGGCGGCTGGCGCGGCGACCAACGGAACGCGTTCGAGTTGACTGGCCGGACCGCGCCACAGCAGGCGGTATGGAGTCATGTGCAAGCGCTGCTCGCTCTCAGAAAGGCGAGGCCGGAGCTGCGTGGTGCGAAGACGGAGCATCTCGTGGAGACGGAGCAGCAGTTCGTCTATCGGCGCGGGAAGACGGTGGTGGTGATCAACAATGCGAGCGCGCCGGTGGAGGTCGAAGTGCCAGTGGCGGCGCTCGGCGTGGCGATGGTGGGCAGTTGTGCGTCGTCGCCGGTTGGGCAGGGGCGAGTGCGGGTGACCGTGGGGGCAAGAACGGGGTGTGTGTTTTAGCGCGGCAGTACGAGTGACGTGCGCTACTGCGTCCGCACCAGCATCCACTCCACCCGGGCAGGCAACGCGCCGTTCGCCGACGCGCCGGACAGGGTCGCCAGTGCACCGCCGGCCACCCGAAAGCGATAGTAGGCCGCGCTTCCGCCGTTGAGCGACACGGGAACGGCACCGTTTACCAGCGCCTGCGTGCGCAGCGGGAACAGGTCGTCGTTCAGCGCCGGCAGCACGGAGCGATAGTTCCAGCTCGGGTTGGTGTACTGCGCCGTGACGCCGAGGGCGGCGTCGTCAGCAAACTGCGCCACCGCCCAGTCGCGCATGAGATCGATGATGTTGCCGAATGCCGCATTGAAGTTGAGCTGACCCGCGCTGTTGGAGTTGACGAGTGCGCGCCAGAGACTGCGTTCGTCACCGCCCTTGCGGTCGGCGGAGTAGCGCAGCAGCTGCCAGATCGCGCCGCGCGTCGCGAGACTGTTGTTGTCCGCGAACGGTGCGTTGGTCTCCGGCGCGAGCATGTACTCGGACAGGCGCACCATGTTCTGCACGATGAAGCTGTTCGCAGCGTCGAGCTGCGCCTGCGAAGAGAGCAACACCTCCAACGAAATATCTGATCGCGGACTGTTCCCCGACACACGGTAGTACAGCAGTTCTTCGGCAATGTGGCTGAGTCCTTCGTTCAGCCACACCTCCTCGAGATTGCTCGCGTTGTTGACGTGAATGCGACGACCGGCATTGATCAGGTGCTGCATCTCGTGCACCAGTGTGCCGAACGTGCGGCCGCTCACCGACGACTTCGATGTGTAGTTGCCGTTGATGGTGCGCGCCGGGTCGGGCACCGGCATGTAGAAGATCTCGCCCTCGTTGCTCGACACGCAGCCCGTGGTCGGGTTGGTGGAGAAGAGGTCACGGGCCGCGAAGTAGCCACCGACCACTACACCCTGCGGCGCAGGGGTGGCATTCACTTCAGGCGTGAAGAAGATCGCTACGCGTCCGTTGCCATCGATGTCGGTGGGTGCGCCGAAGTTCGCGGTGTCGAGGGCAAATCCGAGCGTGTCGAACGACGCACCGAACGCCTGGAGCTCGGCGTCGGTGAATCCACCGGCCGGCGAGAGGGTGTCGATGAAGACGATGGTGTTGGAGAGCACCGCCACCACGCGCGCCGGACGCGGCTGCTTGGCCGACGTACAGAGATTGCCGGTGCTGTTGGCGTGCAGCGAGTGAATCGACCCGATCTCCGGGTTGGACGGAATATTGGTCAGTCGCGCGCGCGTGAACCGTCGTGCCGCCTGCAGGTCGGCAGGACGCTCATACCGCTCGCGTTCGCGAATCCAGGCGTCCGACCAGTGTGGCTCGAGCGCAGACGCACGTATCGATTGCGCACGACCAAAGAGCTGGCCGGCCGCCACCGCGGGCGGCGCGATGCTCGGTGACACGCCGGTCGCCGTGATCGTGAAGGGCACCACGCTTGCCGCAACCGTTCCCGTATTGAACGGAATCAGGACGTATTCGGCGGCGCTGCTCTCGCCGCCAAGACAGAGCGATGTCTTCTGCGCCGTATTCAACGACCGCACTTCACCCAACGTCATCTTGAGCGACGTGGCGCCGGAACAAGCAGCGACCGATGTGGTCGTGTTGAACAACACCGGTGGGATGCCGGTTGCGCTGGCCGTCACCTGATTCGCGCCAACGTCCGGCCCGGTGGTCCAGCGAGCCACCCGCGCCACGCCAGTCGAGTCGGACGTGGACACGGAGTCGCTGAGTACGCCACCGCCGGCCGCTACCGCGAACGTAACGCGCACGTTCCGTACGGGATTTCCGAACCTGTCCGTCGCGCGCACGGCCGGCGCGATGGGGACGATGCTGGCCACCGCCACCGACTGCGAATCCGGTCCGAGTCGTGCAAGCGCGCTGAGCGCCCCGGGGGTCGCCACCGCCTTGAACGTGGCGAACGTGAGCGCGGCGCCCGTTGCCGGATTCACCGCACGCGCTTCAACGCGCTGGCTATCCGCGGCCACGGTGCCGAGCGTCCAACGTTCGGCGGCCCGACCCTGTGCGTCAGTGATGGCCGCTCCAGCGAACACGCTGCCACCGCCCGACACCACGCGGAAGTTCACCACCTGTCCGCCGATCGGTACGCCCGCTGCGTCAAGCACACGCACGGTGAGCGGCTGCGGCAATGCGGTGCCAGCGGCCGCGGTCTGGTCCTCGCCACCGGTGATCTGCATCCGCGCGGGGAACTGCGGCACGGGTACGCTCACCACCCCCGTCGCGCCGCGATCGCAGGCACCGAGGACCGTGAGTCCAGTGGCGCAGGCCAGGAGCAACGTCCGCGCTGCGACTGCTCTCGACATGCGACACTCGATGCGTAGTGATTTGGTCACTCGACTTCTACACTGCTGAACGACTCAATATGGTGCAGGTCACGACGCCGGCTAGGGGATCTGCGGCGACCAGTCGTTCCGACGAGCCTCGAGCGCTGAGATGCAGCGAACGCCGTCTGGTACGTCGCGCCAGCGCCAACTGCGTCGGCCTTGCATTCACAGGTCGATGGTCCAAGCTCAATTGTCCCATGTCAATCGTCCCTGACGCAGGCGAACCCGCGCATATTCGCTCGCCGTCGACGACGGAGGTCAATACTCTCCGCTTCGCGCGAGCGGCGTCCACCGCTCATTTCGCTACCACGGGTTGTACCCCGGAGCTGATCGTTGCGTCTACTGCTCGTCGCACTCTCCAGACTGCTCTTCCCATCGTGGGCGTTCTTCGATGTGGCCGGTGCCACCCCGATGCTCGAGGTGCGTCGATGTGCGCCTGCCGGTGCCGGCGAACACGGCGAGGAAAATGCGAAGGCGTGCTCGGGGCAATGGCTGGCGGCGTTGCAGGCACCCACGCGTCGCTGGTGGCATCTGCTCTTCAATCCCGCCGGCACGCGCATGCTTGCTGCGCAGACGTTGGTCGAACGCTGGCTGATGGAGCAGGCGCGCGACGGGGCGGATGCGCCTGCTGCACAGCTGTCGCTCGAGTTGGTGACGAATCTTGCCGCATCGAGCATTCCTGATGCTTGGCGATCGGGCGCGCAGGCGGGATGGCAGTGGCGCGTGACATTGCGTGACGAGCACGGTGCCGACGTCGTGCATGTCAGCGGACCGATATGCGGACCGATGTCTTGACTTCTGGGCCGGACGTGTGGTTCTCGAGCTCGACGATCGTGCGCACATCAGCGGGCGGGCCGTTTGATCTCATCGTGACGACCATGTGTGTCCTGGCAAGCGTCGCGGCGATGGTGAATGCGGCCGAGCTGTGGCGCTTGCGCGTGAACTTTTCGGCCAGCGGGACATGGCGCGCCGCGACGCTGGCCAAGTCGTGGGGCCTGTTGGCGCCGACGCTCGCGCCCCGCGGATTCTCTCTCGTGCTGCTGATGCAGTTCGTTGCGGCGGCCATACTTCCGTTCTCCGCAGGAACGGAGTTAGGGGCAGCGTGCGCGGCAACACTCGCGCTCAGCACGCTGCTCTCCGCCATGCGATTTGGTGGCACGGTAAATGGTGGCAGCGATGCGATGCTGTTCACGGTGCTCGTCGCGCTCTCGGTGGCACAGTTGGGCGGGGCGTCGACCCTGCTTGGCGAGGGGGCCCTCCTCTACGTCGCCGCGCAAACGACGTTGTCCTACCTGCGGGCAGGCGTGGTCAAGGTACGGGAACGCGCCTGGTTTACGGGCGAGGCGCTCCGAGCGTTTCTGGCGATGCCGGCATACGGTGTACCCACGTCGGTGCCGCGTGGGCTGCCGCTGCTGAGGTTCGGTGGCATCTCCGTGGCGTGCTTCGAGCTGCTCGCCCCGATCGCCTGGCTGCATCCGACGCTGTGTCTCGCGTACATCGTGCTCGCGCTCGCCTTTCACGCCGGCGCTGCGCTGTTGTTCGGGTTGAATCGTTTTCTGCTCGCGTGGGCGTCTGCGCTCCCGTCGCTCTGGTTCGCGATGCACCGAATCCACACGTGACGCGTTCAGGAGAAAGATTGCGACGTCACACGCGCGTGCGGCGACAGCCCCCTACCGTCCGACCAACCGCATGGCGCGCTGGTACAGCGCGATGTACTGCTGCGCCGAGTGTGTCCACGAGTTGTCTTCGCGCATGCCACGCTCACGAAGCAGCGCCCAGCTCGCCGAATCTCGGTAGGTGAGCATCGCGCGCCCGATCGCTTCCACGAAGTGCCGGATCTCGAAAGGGTGAAAGCGAAATCCGTTGCCGTCGAGTCCTTCGCGCACCGTGTCGTTGAGGCCGCCGGTGGCGCGCACGATGGGCACGCTGCCATAGCGCAGTGCGATCATCTGACCGAGCCCGCATGGCTCGAAACGCGATGGCATGAGGAACGCATCGCTGCCCGCGTAGATGCGCTGCGCCAGCGCGGCGTCGAAGCCGATGCGGACGGCCACGCGCGTCGGATTGGCGGCGGCGTGACGTCGAAAAGCGTCCTGCAGTGCCACACCCCCCGAGCCCAGCACCACCAACTGTGCATCGGTGCGCGACACGATCCACGGCACCACCTGATCCAGCAGATCGAGTCCCTTCTGCTCCACCAGTCGCGAGACGATGCCCAGCAGTGGTCGTTCGACGGTCACCTCCAGCCCCATTTCGCGTTGCAGCGCGGCCTTGCACGCGATCTTGCCGCTCATGTCGTCGGCATCGTAACGCGCCGCGAGATGCGCATCGACCGACGGATCGAACACGTTGGCATCGATGCCGTTGAGAATGCCGTAGACGCGATCGGCGCGGGCTCGCAGCAGGCCATCCAGTCGTTCGCCGTACTCGCCGGTCATGATCTCGCTGGCGTACGAGGGGCTGACCGTGCTGATGATGTCGCTGAACAAAATGCCGCGCGCCATGAAGTTGAAGGAGCCGGCGATGCCCGGGCCGAGGGCATCTTCAATGAGTCCGCCCTCGGTGAGGCCGGCGAGGGCGAGCGTGCGCGTGCTGTACTGCCCCTGGTAAGCGAGGTTGTGAATGGTGAAGACCGTGGCGATGTGGCCGAAGGTGTAGGCCAGGTATGTCTTCAGGTAATTGGCGACGAGTGCGGCGTGCCAATCGTTGGTGTGCAACACTTCCGGCTGCCATCCATCGACTTCGCGCAGATGCTGCATCAGCGCCAGAACACCGCGCGTGAAGAGCATGAAGCGTCGATCGTCGTCGCCGTCGCCGTAAATGGTCGCCCGCTCGAACGCCGACGGAATATCGAGCAGATAGATCGGAATCTCGCTGTCCGCGGCACGCCACACGCGCAACTCTTCCTGTCGTTCACCGGCGGCCAGGAACGATGCGGCGATCGGTCCTTCGACCGGCAGCGCCTGTTCGCGAAGCGCCCGATAGCGCGGCATCACCACGCGCACATCGTGTCCCGCTGCGCGCAGTGCGGCGGGGAGCGCACCGGCCACGTCCGCCAAGCCGCCGGTTTTGATGAGAGGCGCCACTTCTGCTGCGACGAAGAGGATGTTCATGGCGTGGAGAATACCATCGCCGGAGCTGCTGTGGCGAGGGGATACGAGCCGCCGCGCCCTGACGGTTCGTCGCGTCCGGGCGGCTCAATTGTCGGCCGCACTCCCCCTAACGGGGCAGCATGCCACGCCCCAGAATCCGAAGGAAGGGCAACGGCCGCCCGCGCCCCGGAACTTCCCCACCGACACGCGTCGCTCTCATGATGACCGCACATCGCACCGGCAACCTCGCCCGCTTCGCCATGGCCTATGTGCTGGCCGGCGGTCGTGGCTCCCGTCTGTACGAACTCACCGATCGGCGCGCCAAACCGGCCGTCTATTTCGGCGGCAAGACGCGCATCATCGACTTTGCGCTGTCCAATGCGCTCAACTCGGGCATTCGCCGCATCGGGGTCGCCACGCAGTACAAGGCGCACAGTCTCATTCGACACCTGCAGCGTGGATGGAATTTCCTGCGCCCCGAGCGCAACGAAAGCTTCGACATCCTGCCGGCGAGCCAGCGCGTCTCGGAAACGCAGTGGTACGATGGCACCGCCGACGCGGTCTTCCAGAACATCGATATCATCGAGACGTACAACCCGGAGTTCATGGTGATCCTGGCGGGGGATCACATCTACAAGATGGACTACGAGTTGATGCTGCAGCAGCACGTCGATCAAGACGCGGACGTGACGATCGGCTGTCTCGAGGTGCCGCGGCTGGAAGCGGCGGGGTTCGGTGTGATGCACGTCGATGCGGCGGATCGGATCGTCTCGTTTCTCGAGAAGCCGGCCGATCCGCCGGGCATCCCGGGCAATCCGAACATGTCGCTGGCCAGCATGGGGATCTACGTCTTCAAGACGACGTTCCTGTTCGATCTCCTCAAGCGCGACGCCGCCGATCCCCACTCCTCGCGCGATTTCGGCAAGGACATCGTTCCGTATGTAGTGCAGAACGGCAAAGCAGTCGCGCACCGCTTCGGCACGTCGTGCGTGAAATCGGAAGGAGAGCAGGAAGCGTATTGGCGTGATGCCGGTACGATCGACGCCTACTGGGAAGCGAACATCGATCTCACGAGCGTGGTGCCGTCGCTCGATCTGTACGATCACAACTGGCCGATCTGGACGTACGGGGAGATCACGCCGCCGGCGAAGTTTGTGCACAACGAAGATGGCCGTCGCGGACTTGCGCTCAACTCGCTTGTCTCCGGCGGCTGTATCGTGTCGGGCGCGCGGCTGCACAAATCGCTGCTCTTCACGGGCGTCAAGGTACACTCGTATTCGTACCTCGACGGCGCGGTCGTTCAACCGTATGTCGATATCGGGCGACAGGTGCGACTGCGCAACGTGGTCATCGATCGTGGGGTGCAGATTCCGGCGGGGCTCGCGGTTGGCGAGGATGCAGAGCTCGACGCGACGCGCTTTCGTCGCACCGACAAGGGCATCGTACTCATCACGCAGCCGATGATCGATCGGTTGGTGGGGAATCCGAACACGGCGGCGCCGGGACCGTGACCCCTCCCACCTGACGCTTCACCTCGCGTCGCGCATATTCCCGTCATGCCCCCCGACGTGACGCCAGAGACGCTCCTCGTTCAGCTCGACGCGGAACTCGAAGCCGACACTACGCTCGCCGCCGCCGAACCGATCCTCGCACTCGCCGCGGAGTACCTCGCGTCCACGCGCACGGGCGAAGGGCCGGTGTCCACCTGGCATTCGGCGCAGACGATCGTCGACCGGCTCGAGGCGGAGATGCCCAGACGCGGTCGGTCCATGGCAGACGTCGCCAAGCGCCTCGCCAGCCATCTGCTCGAAGACGTGAACCGGCTCGCGCATCCGATGTACATCGGGCATCAGGTCTCGGCACCGCTGCCCGCCGCCGTCTGGACCGACGCGCTGATCAGCGCGCTGAATCAGTCGCTGGCCGTGCGCGAGATGTCGCCGTCGTTCACCCCGCTCGAGCATCAGGTGGTGGCGTGGATGACCGATCTCGTCGGCTGGGACGACCACGCTGGCGGCATGATGACGTCGGGCGGCACCGAGGCGACGCTCACGGCCTTGCTCGCGGCGCGATCACGCGTGATTCCCAATGTGTGGACGCATGGCATTCCGGCACACTGCCCGGTCATGATCTGCGGCGAGCACACGCATTACGCGGTCACCCGCGCGGCGGGCGTCATGGGACTCGGCTTGCAACGCGTGATCACCATTCCGTCGCACGATCATCGCATGGACGTGACGGCGCTGCGCGACAAACTGCGGCAACTGCACAGCGCGCACATCGGCGTGATGGCGGTGGTCGCGACGGCCGGCTGCACGGCCACCGGCAGCTTCGACGATCTCAACGCGATCGCCGACCTGTGCGCAGAGTTCAAGGACACGCACGGTGATCTCTGGTTGCACGTGGACGCGGCGCACGGCGGCGCTGCGCTGCTGTCCACGGTGCATCGCCACCGCGTGGACGGGATCGCACGCGCGCGCTCGGTGGCGTGGGACCCGCACAAGACGCTGCTGCTGCCGCTGGCGGCAGGCATGCTGCTGATGAAGAACGAGCGCGATCTCGACGGCGCGTATGCACAAACGGCACCGTATCTGTTCACGCCGGGCGATGAGGCGCGTGCATGGGACACGGGACCGCACAGCTTCCAATGCTCGCGCCGTGCCGATGTGCTCAAGCTGTACGTGGCGATCGAGCGCTATGGTGCCGACGCATTGGCGGCACTCTACGATAGACTCTGCGCACGCGCGCGTTCGCTGCACGAGTTGCTCGCTGCGCGCACCGACTTCAAGCCGCTGCACGAACCGGAGTCGAACATCCTCTGCTTCGCCTGGACGCCGCCGAACGTCCCCTCGTCGAAGCTGGATGAACTCACGGACACATTACGCGAGCGTTACAACAGGACGGGTCGCGGCTTCATCACGGTGACTACGCTCGATAAGCGCCGCGTGCTGCGCATCACCGTGATGAACGCGCGCACTACGGAGGAGCACTTGCAGCGACTGGTGGATGGGCTGGTGGCGGAAGGACGCGCTGTGCTCGCGCATGAAGGCTACTGACGCATCTTGCACTCGCCGCCGCGTGAGCAAAGCGCAATGCTGGAGCCTGCTTGCTGTTCGATGGCGAGGCCCGTACCCTAGCGCGTTGCCATTGAGTTGAACGCGATGAGGGTACGCATGGTCGCATTGGATGCACGTCTGAGAAGTCTGCTTGCGCGCCGCGCAAATGGTGCCGAGGCGAAGCAATCTGTCGCGAGGACTGCTGCGCCTGGCGCTGCACGCGAGGCCGAGAGCAGCGAGACCGCGATGCTCGGCGTGCTCGTGAAGTACACTGGCGACGCCAACGATCTTCGCGCGGCAGGACTCGTCATCACTTCGGAGATCGGTCATCCGCGCGCCGCCTTCGCGATCGCCACCGGTTCCGTCGCGCTGGCCGATGTCGAAGCGTTGGCGGCCGTGCCGCACGTCATCAAGGTCGAACTCTCGCGTCCGTTGCGAACGGAGTTGGACGTCAGCGTCGCGCAGATCAATGCGCGGCCGCTGCATACGGGGAACCCCAAGCTGACGGGAAAGGGCGTCGTCATCGGTATCGTTGATTCGGGCATCGACTGGCGGCATCACGCCTTTCGGCATGCGGATGGCACATCGCGCGTACGGTTCCTGTGGGATCAGTCCCTGCCCGCGAAGGTGAAGCTTCCGGCAGATCCGTTTCAGGAAGCGGCGCCGCCCGAGTTTGCAGGAATTGGCGTCGAGTATACGATGGATCAGATCAACACGGCGCTCGCGGCCTCCAATCCGCTCGCCATCGTCCGCTCGATGGACGACACCGCCGCGCATGGAACGCATGTCGCAGGGATCGCGGCGGGCGACGGCAGTCAGGCGGGAACGCGCGTCGAAGACAACTGCACGGGCGCCAACACGTACATCGGTGTCGCACCAGAGTCGGAACTGATCGTCGTCAACAACGTGTCGGAAACCAACGGACTCGGCGACTCGCAGAATCTCGTCAACGCAATCCGCTACATCTTCCTGCGCGCGAGTCAGCTCGACGCGGGGGCCGGACGTCCGTGTGTCATCAACATCTCGCAGGGCGACAATCTCGGCCCGCATGACGGCACCAGTCTCGTCGAGCAGGCGATCGATCTGCAGCTGCTCTTCGATCCGGGTCGCGCGATTGTGAAGTCGGCGGGCAACGAGGGCAGCGCCAGTCACCACGCGATGCTGACGGTACCGCCAGCGCCGGGCACGCGATCGGTCACCTTTTCTGTCGAGGCGGGCGACACCCACACGCGGTTCATGGAATGCTGGTACCACGGCGCCGAGCGACTGGCAGTCACACTCGCCGCCCCGGGTGTTCCCGCTCCGACGAGCCCGACGGTCGAACCGGGAGGAGTGTTAAATGGCTGGCCGGTGAACCCAGCCGTACCACCAGCGCAGCAAGCCACCGCGACCATCACGTCGACGCTTTCCGATCCCGATAATCTCGACAACCAGATTCTCATAGAGCTGAGATCGCCGGCCAACGTCTCGCTGCCCAACGGAACATGGACGCTGACGTTCACGAATCGTGGTGCCGTCAGCAGCGAGGTTCACTGCTGGCTCGAACGTCAGGTCGATCCTGAGGACAAATCACCGACCTTCACGTCGGATGTAGCGAGATCGCACACGATCACTATTCCCGGCACGAGCGCGTCGGTGATCACGGTCGGCAACTACTCCGCCGAGTCGTTCTCCACGCGATCCGGCTCTCACATTGACGTGGGCGATCTGCAGGATTCGTCCAGTCGCGGCCCGACGCGCACCGGTGGGCTCAAGCCGGACATCTGCGCGCCCGGTGTCGCTGTGACCGCCGCGCGCGCGCAATCGCACGGCGGATGCTGCTGCGATTGCTGCTACACATTTTACGTGGACAAGTCGGGCACGTCGATGGCGGCACCGCATGTGGCGGGGGTGATCGCGCTGATGCTGCAGAAGAACAAAACGCTCGACCATCTCGATATCCGAAACGCGATCACCAGCACGGCGCGCGCGCCGGACCCGATCACCGCGCCGATGCTTCCGGAGAACAACTGGGGATTCGGCATGATCGACGCGGCGGCGGCAGTCGGCGCGGTGCCGGCGCCGCCAGCTCCACCTCCTGCACCACCGCCGGGCGGTCGCGTGATCGGTGGCGGAGGGCCGGCCCCGATCCCGTACTACGTGCCGTCCCTCGATCTCCACGAGCGCGCACTGCTGCGACGGATGCAGCACTTCCAGACCTGTCTCTTATACACATCTCCGAGCCCACGAGACTAAGGCGAATCTCGTATGCCGTCTTCTGCTTGA
>ENA-ORBV01004244-ORBV01004244.1-microbial-mat-metagenome-genome-assembly--contig:-NODE-4244-length-27761-cov-10.569715_pt1 | contig 27761 bp, 27 predicted proteins | sample MGYA00237777_ERZ505514 | MGnify/ENA primary metagenome ERZ505514 (study PRJEB26160, sample SAMN06269048) | microbial mat metagenome | isolation source: Oligotrophic lake microbial mat | place...
TCGGCGCCGTCACGCTCAACCCCGAACGTGACTGCATCATCAAGGCGCATTTGACTGGTAACCATACTCAGCCGTTGACTGCATGACACAGGCGACAACTAGCTTGACGCGCGCCGGTAAAGACCTAGCGCTCGCATACACACTCGCGCTGCATTTGGCGCGTCGCGGTGAAACGTGTTGTTATGCGCGTTCTTGCCAAATGGTCGGATCCCGTCTTGCGTGGAAAACCGACAGCACGACAACGCGCGCCTCTTCCGAGCGGAAATATATTGAGTAAGGGAAACGACGAGCTTGAGCACATCGAGTTTCGATGTGCCTGATGGGGAAACGCTCGGGATATTCAGATGCAAGGTCGATGACTCGGTTGATTTCCGACACGAACTGCATTCCCAGCCCGGATTGTTGAAGATCGTACCACAGCGCTGCCGCGTCAAACTCTGCCCGAGCAGCGCGCAGAAAGACGACCTTCAAGATCATCGCATCAGGCGTGCGGTGATAGAAGCCTTAATGTCTTCCCAAGGAACGACGTCATTCGGATTCGCTGCGTATTCAGCGAGTCGTCGATCGAGTTCCGTGCGTTGGGCCTCAGTCAAAGATGTGGCCGCACTTTCCTCGGCAATGCTGTCCCAGAGGTCTTCCACGAGCGCCAGGCGCTCTTCCACACTGAGCCGATCAATACCAAGTGATTTAAGCAAAGCGCCCATAGCGAGGCTCCGTTAAGTTGCAGATACTACAAAATTCCCAACGCCTGCGTCCATTCCGCGCATAACTTGAATCAGAAGCCCGAAAAGGCGGAATGCCTTCCGCCTTTTTTTGCGTCCGCCGATTTTGCTTTTGTGATAATCGCATTGCCGCCGGATAAAAATGAGCCTTCCCGTTCACGACCTTTATGCCGGATTTCCCCAACGTAATCAACCGCGTGCAGAAAACTTGCGCGACTGAACATTCCGGATAGGGAGGGATGCTTTGACCCGTCGCGCGGGTGGCACCGCCGATAAAAGCTTCTTCGCCCTTCTCTGCGCTCTCTGCGTCTTTGCGGCTACCTTCGCCTTTGCAGTTCTTGGCGTCTCGGCGCCTTGTCGGCAAAATCGCTTTCAGTTCGAACAACGGAGAACACAGTGCTCTACATCATCTACCAGGAAGACGACCCCGGGAAGGCTGCACCCATCCGCGCGAAGCTGAAGGACACCCACCTCGCCTATCTGGAACAGCACAAGGACAAGTTAGTGCTGGGGGGCGCCACGCTGGCCGAAGACGGCAAGGCGCGCACGGGTAGCGTGCTGCTGCTCAACGTGCCTAACCTGGCCGCAGCGGAAGCCTTCTCGCAGAACGAGCCGTTCCGGAAAGCCGGATTGTTTAAAACGGTGAAGATCACCCGCATGCGGCGCGGGCAGTGGTGGCCGGAGAACGCGCCGAAGACCGCTGAAGGCGAGTAAATCTAAAATCGAGAGGCGAGAGACGATAGAAGAAAGAGGAAACTTCACTTCCCTCTTCTTTCGTCTCTCTTCTCTCGTTATTCTCTGGTCTGCGCCATCTGGATCACCGGCTGCGCGCCCGTTTCCGACAGCAGCACGGTCATCATGTTGGTCACCAGCACGGCGCGCTGGTCCGGCGTCAGCGTGACGATGTTTCTTTCCTCGAGCTGCTTGAGCGCCCCGTCGACCATGCCGACCGCGCCTTCGACCAGCGTCTTGCGCGCCGTGACCACCGCCTCGGCCTGCTGGCGGCGCAGCATCACGCTGGCGATCTCCTGCGCGTAGGCGAGGTGCGCGATCTTCGCTTCCTCGATCACGATGCCCGCAACCTCGGCGTGGGACTGGATGGACTCGGCCAGCAGTTTCGAGACCGCGTCGAGGTCCTTCTGCAGGCACATCTGGTGCCCGGTGTCCTGCTCGGACCGGTCGTAAGGATGGCTGGAGGCGACCTGCCGCACGGCGGACTCGCTCTGCACCTGCAGGTAGTGGGAGAAGCTTTCAACGTCGAAGGTCGCCTTCGCCGTGTCCTGCACGCGCCACGCGATCACGGCCGCGATTTCGATCGGGCTGCCGCGCGAGTCGTTGACCTTGAGCACCGGCGTGTTGAGGTTGTGCACGCGCAGCGACACCCGCATCTTGACGTAAAACGGGTTGACCCAGAAGAAGCCATCCTGCTTGACGCTGCCCGCATACTTGCCGAAGAACAGCAGCACCGCCGCCTGGTTGGGCTGCAGGGTAAAGAAGCCCTTGAGGCAGAACACCACGACGACCAGCAGCAGCACGTTCAGGAGGAACTTGAGGGGGCCACCCGGCACCATCAGCCCGCCCGCCAGCAGCAGCAGCCCGCCGATCAGGATGAACAGCGGAAACCAGCCGCTGAAGGGCGTGACAACGTTCTCTTCGGAGCCGATGGCGCGCGAGCTGCGTAACTCTTCCATGCTCACCTCCTAGGACTTGTCCCCGATGAACTGCGCGTCCGGATCGGCGCCGGTGATCTTCAGCACCCACGCCAGCACGAAGGCGGCCAGCAGCGGCCACCAGTGCACGGTGAAGATCGCCAGCCCGCCCCCCGCGCCGTAGGTCAGCGCGAGCAGCATGACGCCGGGCATGCCCGTGCGGTAGTAGGCGACGAGCAGCAACAGGGTGTAGAGCAGGAACGCGCCAGCGAGGACGTAGATGACGATTTGCATGGGCGGGATTCTAACCGCACTTCATGACACGGCGGCGAGCAGCGCCGCGCGGTCCATGCGGTCGAGCCCCATGGCGGCGGCGATGCGGTTGTCCGGCACCAGAGGCCGCCCGATCGCCGCTTCGCTGAGCGTGATGCAGGCGTCCATCGTCGGCGTCGCCACGCCGGCGATCCGTCCCAGCGTCTGGTAGAACGCCAAACCGTAGGGTACGTCCTCCAGCAGATAGCGGTCTTCCAGGGTTACCGGGCCGTTGGGGCCGCCGCGCTGGGCATAGACCGCGGCCGCCATGTCCGAGAACCGGCCGCGCTTCACGCCGAACGAACGCTCGAAGTGGTCGTGGATGGACGGCACGCGCAGACCGAAGGCATGGGCGATCGCCACGCGTTCCGCGTCATTCGCTTCGATGATCGCGCCCACCGAAGGCGTCATGAGATCGTATTGCGGCCATTGTTCGCGCTTGTCCACGCGCGACAGGTTGCCCAGCACCAGCGGCACGTGCGCCACGGGATTCACGTTGGAGAGCGCGATGCCAAGCAGGTTGTCCTGCACGTCGAAGCGGTCGCCGAACAGGCCCTGCATCAGCGCCAGCGCCTCAGCGTTGGCGCGCGCGGGCAGCGCGGCGAGGTCGAGACGGTGGCGGATCGCTGCGACCTTGACCTCCGCGCCCTTGCCGCGGCGCCCGGTCATGACGGTGGTGCCGAGGCCGATCAGCGTGCACTCAACTTTGACCTTCCGGGCGAGCAGCAGCGGCGACAGCGCGCCCACCGGCATGATCACGATCGTCTGGCCGGCGCGCACGTGCGGGGCCACGGCTTCCAGCACCGGCAGGTGCGCGAAGGCCGGCAGGCAGATGAAGGCAACGTCCGCAGCGTCCAGCGCGTCCCTGGCGCTCGCCGCCCCCGTCACCGACGCTTGACCGCTGATGACCCCCGTATACATGAGCGTGCCGCCCGCCAGCGCGGCGGTAGTGCCGCCGGTCGGCGACCACGCCGTCACGGCATGTCCGTTGTGCGCCAGCAACGCGGCCGTGGCGAGGCCGATGCTGCCGGTACCGAGAACCGCAACCTTCATCGCCTGCCCCCTTAGTCGAGCTTGATGCCGGTGGCCTTGACCACCTTGGCCCAGCGCGCGATGTCGGCCTTGATCACCGCATCGAACTCGGCCGATGTCGACCCGGCGGGTTCCGCGCCCACGCCGGCGAGCCGCTCCAGCAGGTCCGGCTGCTTCAGCGAAGCCAGGAACGCAGCATTGAGTTTTTTCACGATGGGCTCCGGCGTGCCGGCCGGCAGCAGCACGCCGATCCACACCGTGGACACGAAGTCCTTGTAACCCGCCTCGATCAGGGTTGGCACGTCGGGAAACGCCGCGCTGCGCTTGCGCGAGGCGACCGCCAGCATGCGCGCCTTGCCACTGGCGACGAAGGGCTGCGCCGACGGCACGCCCGTGAACATCATCTGCACTTGCCCCGCGATCAGATCGATGAAGGCCGGGCCGGCGCCTTTGTAGGGCACATGCGTCGCGCTGATGCCGGTCGCCTGCTTGAACGCCTCCATCGTCAGATGCGAGATCGTGCCGTTGCCGGTGGACGCGTAGTTCAGCGGCTTGCCCTTCGCATAGGACACCAGTTCCGCGACCGACTTCGCCGGCACGGCGTTGTTCACGATCAGCGACATCGCCTGATCCGCGATCTGTCCGACCGACGCGAAATCCTTCACCGGGTCGTAGGGCAGCTTGGGATGTAGCGCCGGCGCGACGGAAATCTGGCCGCCGGTCGCAAGCAGCATGGTGTAGCCGTCCTTCGGCGCCCTCGCCACGGTTTCCGCGGCGATGAGGCCGGCCGCGCCGCCGCGGTTATCCACCACGACCTGTTGCCCGAGCGAGTCCGACAGCTTGAGCGCGAAGATGCGCGCGATCACGTCCTGCGAGCCGCCGGGCGTGAAGGGCACCACGAAGCGGATCGACTTGGTGGGATACTCCTGTGCGACAACCGGCGATGCCAGTATCAGCATGGTCGGCGATATCGCGCACGCGCAAAAAATACGGACAGAATGTTTCATGGGGATTTCCGGGCGGGCCGGCCTGCTAGGATTCGCCCATAAGATAACACTAAGGATTCTCTGAATAAGCTCGTCACACCGGCCAGGAAGGGGGAGGGGCCCCTTCCCCTGTAGCCGGTGTCCAGACGCTTGAATTCCCTGGATTCCGGCCTTCGCCAGAATGACGAACTAACACTTGTTCAGAGATTCCCTAACAGGGAGGATTCGTGTCCCGAACGCCCCAGAAGCGCACGCTGACGACCTGCTGCGCCGCGCACGTCCTGCACGACGGCCTGTCGGACGTCGGCTACGTGCTGCTGCCCATCCTCGCCCAGGCCTTCAACCTGTCGCTCGCGCAGGTCGGCCTCATCCGCGCCGCGTGGCGCGCCGCCACCGCCCTCTTCCAGATGCCCGCCGGCATGCTCGCCGAACGGTTTGGCGCGCGCAATCTGCTCGCCTTCGGCACCGCCTGCGCGGGGCTTGCGTTCATCGCGCTCGGCCAGGCGGCTGGTTTCGCCGCCATCCTGCTCGCGTTGTTCTGCGCCGGCTTCGGCTCGGCCTTCCAGCACCCGCTGTCCTCCGCGCTGATTTCCCACGCCTACCCCGGCGATGGCCGGCGTGTGGCGCTGGGCACCTATAACTTCTTCGGCGACGTCGGCAAATTCGCCTTCGGCGGCGTCGTCAGTCTGCTGTTCATCGCCGGCGTGCCGTGGCAGGTGCCGGTCACCTTCTACGGCTGTCTCGCGCTGGCCTGCGCGGTGCTCGTGCTGTTCACGCTGGACAGTGCCGCCGGCCGGGTACGGCACACCGCCGCGGCCAGCGAAGAAAAGCCCGTACCCGCTGGCTGGGGCATCCTTCACCGGCAGGGTTTCACCGCCCTGTGCCTGATCGAGGTCGTCGACACCAGCGTGCGCACCGGCTTCCTCACCTTCATCGCCTTCCTGATGCTCGACCGCGACCTGCCCGCAGGCTGGGCCGCGCTGTCGGTGCCGCTCATTCTGATCGGCGGCATGGCCGGCAAGCTCGCCTGTGGTTTCGTCGCGGAGCGCATCGGCGTCGTGCGCACCATCGTCATCATGGAAATCGCCAACGGCTGCGGCATCCTGCTGATGCTGGTGCTGCCGGACCTCGCCGCCTACCTGGTGCTGCCGCTGCTGGGCGTGGTGCTGAACGGCACCTCCACGGTGCTTTACGGCACGATCGGCGACCTCGTTAAACCCGACCGTCTGCCGCGCGTGTTCGGCCTGTTCTACACGATCAATTCGGTGTTCGGGCTGATCGTGCCGCTCGCCTTCGGCGTGATCGGCGACGCGTTCGGCGTCACCACATCGATCGCGCTGATCGGCGTGCTGCCCTTCGCGGTGCTGCCGCTGTGCCTGCTGCTCAGGCCGGCGCTGCGCACGGCCAGCGCCTGACGGCCACCACGGTTACGCCGCCGCCTTGACGCGGCTTTTCGTGTTTTCCACCAGCCCCGGCACCTGCGAGGCGCGCACGTAGACGTAACCGTCGAACAGGCGGCGCTGCGTGCGGTAGAACGCGCCCTGCTCCGCGTACCACGCGCCGTCTTTTTTGAACACGTTGGCGGCCACGACCAGCACGCCCGAGGGCATCGCGATGCGGATCGGCGCATCCGCCTCCGTGGCCTTGCGCGCAGCGGCGTGCACGAGCGAGCCTTCCAGCCGCGCCGCGACCGCCATACACAGCGAAACCGTCAGCGGCAAGGCCCGGTGCGGCTGTCCGTTCGAGATCATGCGGCCGGTGAGATCCACGTCCGCGGCGCGGATATCCACGCCCGACAGCGACGCCGCGTCCTGCGCCGGCGAGATGAAACCGACGAAGGGCACGGCCTTCCTTGCCCGCGCCTCGTCGGACGTTTTGGCGATGCCCATCGCCACCGAAGCGGCGATGCGGATGGCGGCCAGCTTTTCCATCAGCGCCGCGTTCGCCTCGATCGCGTCGGGCAGTTCGGTGCCGCTGATGCCAAGGTCGGCGGCATTCAGGAAACAGCAGGCGTTGGCGGCATCCACCAGCGACGCGCGGATCTTGCCCACGCCGGGCACATCGAGCGTATCGACGACATTGCCGGTCGGCAGCAGCTTGCCGGTGGTCGCCCCCCCGGGTTCGAGGAACTCGAGCCGCACCGGCGAGCCCGTCCCGGCGACGCCCGGAATCGCGAGATCGCCGTCCACCGCAGAGAGACCGTCGTCGAGCGAGAAGCGCGCACGGATGATCTTCTTCGTGTTGGTGTTGTGCACGCGGACGACGGCTTCCTTGCCGGACGCCTTGAAGATGCCCTCGTCCACGGCGAACGGTCCCATCGCGGACGACATGTTGCCGCAGTTGGCGCCGTAGTCCACCTTGGCTTCCTTCACCTGCACCTGGGCGAAGGTGTAATCGATGTCCGCATCCGGGCGCGACGGCGGCCCGACGACGCAGACCTTGGACAGCGACGATACGCCGCCGCCCATGCCGTCGAGCTGGCGCCCGTAGGGGTCGGGGCTGCCGATGGCGGCGAGGAAGATTTCGTCCCACTGCGCGCGGTCGGCGGGCAGGTCGCGCGCATTGAACACGATGGCGTTGCTGGTGCCGCCGCGCATGAACACGGCGGGGAGTCGAAATTGTTTCATGTGGGCCTGTCTCCTCTACTGACTAAACAATACGCATCTGGGCCAGCGATTCCGTCCGCAACGGCGCCGTGAAATTCAGCTCCGGGCAGAACAGCAGATCGGGGTTGAGTTCCGCTACCGTATTGCAGCCCAGCAGCGCCATCACCCGGTCCACTTCCCGTTTCAGCAACGCGATCGCGTGGGCGACGCCCGACTCGCCGCCCGCCGCCGCGCCATACAGCGTTGCGCGGCCGGTGAAGCAGAAGTCCGCGCCGAGCGCGAGCGCTTTGACGACGTCCGCCCCGCGCCGGAAACCGCTGTCGGCAATGATCGCCATCCGGCCGCCGACCGCCGCGCGGATCGCCGGCAGCGCTTCGAGCGGCGACACCGCGCCGTCGAGCTGGCGCCCGCCATGGTTGCTGACGAAGATGCCGTCCGCGCCGCACTCCAGTGCGGTCAGCGCGTCCTCCGGCGTCAGCACGCCCTTCACCAGCAGCTTGCGCGGCCAGATCGAGCGGATCCAGCGCAGGTCGTTCCAGTCGAGCGCCTCGCGCCGCGCGCGGAACTCGCCGATCGGCTTGGCGATGATTTTGCCGCCCTGGTGGGTATCCAGGTTCTGGAAGCGCGGCACGCCGGAATCCAGCACCGTGCGGCAGAACACGCCGAACAGCCAGCGCGGATGCAGCAGGCCGTCCCACAGCACGGACGGCGTCATATGGAAAGGGATGCTGAAGCCGTTGCGCGCGTTCTGCTCGCGGTTGGCCTGCACACCCACGTCGGTCGTGACCACCAGCGCGTCGTGGCCCGCGTCGCGCGCCCGCTCGATCAGCGCTTGCGCCGGCGGGTGATCCTTGGACATGTAGAGCTGGAACCACTGCGTGCCGCCGCCCTCCTTCATCACGCGCTCCATCGTCACCAGCGAGGCGGTGGACAGCACGAAGGGCACGTTGGCGGCGGCCGCCGCGCGCGCGAGCTTCACGTCCGCGTCGAACGCGTACAACCCGGCCATGCCGGTGGGCGCGATGCCGAAAGGCGCGGCGTGGGTCTTGCCGAACAGCGTGACGGCCGGGGAACGCGCCGACACATCCACCAGCGTGCGCGGGCGGAAGCCGATCTGGGCAAAGACCTCGCGGTTCCGGCGCAGGGAGAGGTCGTCCTCGGCGCCGCCTTCCAGGAAATCGCCGGCGATTTTCGGCAGGCGGCGGACGGCGAGTTGCCGCAGGTCTTCGATGTTCAGGGCTTGGTCGTAGCGCATGCGGAGGAGAGGGGTACGCGGGTTTTTCCGGACGGGGGAATGCGTTATTCTACGGGCTTCCCGCCGTTCGACCTTTCCCGCTCCGGAGCCCGCATGAAACCGTCCAGCCGCAAAGCCACCGTCACCAAGATCAGCAACACCTCCGCCTCGCGCGCGCCGCGCGGCATGTCCGAGGACGAATGGCAGGCCCGGGTTGACCTCGCCGCCGCCTACCGTCTCACCGCCCTCATGGGCTGGACCGACATGCTTGGCACCCACATTTCGGTGCGCGTGCCCGGCACCGAAGACGAGTTCCTGATCAATCCCTACGGCATGCTGTTTGAGGAAATCACCGCCTCGTCCCTGGTCCGCATCGATGTCGACGGCAACAAGCTGTCGGACTCGCCCTATAACGTGAATCAGGCCGGCTTCACGATCCACAGCGCGATCCACATGGGCGCCCCGGAAGCCCACGCCGTGATGCACCTGCACACCGCCAACGGCGTCGGCGTCGCAACCCAGAAGGACGGTCTGCTGCCCGCCACGCAGATGGCGCTGACGGCGATGAACCTCGTGCGCTACCACGACTACGAGGGCGTGGCCTTCGATCACACCGAACGCGAACGGCTGGTGAAGAGCCTCGGCGACGGCGGCATGCTGATCCTGCGCAACCACGGCACGCTAACGGTCGGCGCGACGGTCGCCGAGATGTTCGCCCGCATGTACCGCCTCGAGCGCGCCTGCAAGTTCCAGATCACGGCGCAGGCGGGCGGCAGCGAGTTGAACCGCATCCCGCAGGAAGTCGTGGACCACGCCATCCAGCAGGGCCGCGAGATCTACACCAAGGGCAGCAAGGGCCAGGCCGCGGGCGGCGATCTGCTGTGGTCTGCGCTCAAACGCAAGCTGGAACGCGAAGACCCGGATTACGCAGTCTGAAGACGGGGCATCGGTTGCCGGCAACCGCCGTCTGGTTGCCGGTTGGTGATCGCCACGATCAATAAAACAACGAGGAGATCTCATGCATTTCAGCCACTTTCCACGGGTACTCAGCGCCGGGATGGTTCTGGCGGCGGCTGCCCTGCCGCAGACGAACGCCTTTGCCGCCGATAAGTCGGCCGACAGCTACCCCAGCCGTCCGATCCGGCTCATCGTCCCCTTCCCGCCGGGCGGTGGCACCGATCTCGTCTCGCGCGCGATCCAGCCCGAAATGTCCGCCGCCCTTGGCCAGCAGGTCGTGCTCGACAATCGCGGCGGCGCGCAGGGCCTGCTCGGCACCGGCATCGCGGCCCAGGCGGTCCCGGACGGCTACACGCTGGTCATGGCCGAGATCGGCGCGATGGCCGTGGCGCCTGCGCTGACCGACAAACTGCAGTTCGACCCGATCAAGGATTTCGCGCCGATCACGCAACTCATCGCGCAGCCCTACTTCGTGTCGCTGAACCCGACCGTGCAGGCGAAGACGCTCGCCGAGTTCATCACGCTGGCCAAGGCCAAGCCTGGCACACTCAACTTCGGCTCCGGCAACGCCACCGCGCACGTCGCGCAGGAAGTGTTCTTCCAGACGGCGGGGCTGAAGCTTCAGCACATTCCCTACCGCGGCTCGGGTCCGGCCATGACCGCGCTGCTCGGCAACGAAGTGCAGATCCTGTTCTCCGGCCCGGCGGCGGCCATCCCGCAGATCAAGGCCGGCAAGATTCGCGCGCTCGCGGTCACCACGCTCAAACGCTCGCCCGAGATGCCGGATGTGCCTACCATCGCCGAGCAGGGCTACAAGGGCTTTGAGATCAGCGGCTGGTACGGCCTTGCCGCGCCGGCGCGCACACCGCGGCCGATCATCATGAAGCTGAATGAAGTGGTGGTGGCCATCCTCACCACGGGCAAGGCCGCGCAGTTCCTGCGCGACCGCGGCTACGAGCCGACGCCGACGACGCCGGAGGCCTTCGGGACGTACATGCAGGCGGAGATCGTGCGCTGGTCGAAAGCGGTGAAACAGTACAACGTGAAGTCCTTCGATTAAACGGCATGCGCGGGCGCCTCACCCTCCTCCTCACCTCGGCGCTCGCTACCGCTACCGCCACCGCTACCGCCCAAACCCCCGCTTTCCCCGCGAAGGCGATCCGCTTCGTGGTGCCCTTCCCGGCGGGCGGCCCGCTCGACATTTCCGCCCGCGCGATCGGCCAGAAGCTCACCGAGGCCTGGGCCCAGCCCGTGGTGATCGACAACCGCCCCGGTGCGGGCGGCAACATCGGCGCGGAACTGGTCGCCAAGGCCGTGCCGGACGGCTACACCATCCTCATGGGCGCCGTGAGCACCCACGCGATCAACCCATGGCTCTACACGAAAATGCCCTACGACCCGATCCGGGACTTCTCGCCGGTCAGTCTCGTGACACAGGTGCCGAACGTGCTGGTCGTGCATCCGTCCGTGCCGGCGAAGAGCGTGAAGGAACTGATCGCCCTCGCCAGCGCCCGGCCCGGGCAACTGAACTACGCGTCCGGAAGCACCGGCAGCGCCGGGCACCTCGCCGGGGAGCTGTTCAACGTCATGGCCAACGTGAAGACCGTGCACATCCCGTATAAAGGCGCGCCCGCCGCCGTGATCGATCTCATGGGCGGCCAGGTCTCCTTCATGTTCGACAACCTCGCCTCCGCCCTGCCCAACATCAAGGCGGGGCGCGTGCGTGCGCTGGCTGTGACCACGCTCGCGCGCTCGCCACTGCTGCCCGCGCTGCCGACCATGAGCGAGGCGGGCCTGAAGGGCTTCGACGTCTCCACGTGGTTCGGCGTGTTCGCGCCGGGCGGCACGCCTTCGGCGATCATCGACCAGTTGAACGCCGGCATCATCGCCGCGCTCAAGTCCCCGGACCTGCGCGAACGCCTCGCCGCCATGGGCGCCGAACCGAAACCCGACACGCCCGCGCAGTTCGCGGCGTTCGTGAAAGCCGAGCTCGCCAAATACGAAAAGGTCGTCAAGGCCTCGGGGGCGCGCGTTGACTGAGCCCATCCCATCAACCGGAGAGGAAAACCACCTGCGGGTCCGGAAACTCTAGCGCCCGATGCTCTACCTCTTCATCGGCCTCAACATGTGCATCCACGCCTGCTTTGTCGGCAGCCGGATTGTGGTCGTACTCTTCGCGCTGGAGACCTTCAAGGCCTCGCCCTTCGAGATCGGGCTGATGGTCTCGCTGTACACCATCCCACCCTGGATCCTCGGCGTGTATTCCGGTCGCGTCTGCGACCGCTACGGCGCGCGCCGGCCGATGGTCTTCGGGGCCGCCTTCGTCTGCGCCGGGCTGCTCGTGCCCTTCTTCTGGCCGACCCTGCCCGCGCTGTACTTCCTGGCCGCCCTGCTCGGCACCGGCTTCGTTTTCTACAACGTCGCCGCGCAGAACATCGCCGGCGCGATAGGGCCGCGCTCGGAGCGCGCCAAGAACTTCAGCACGCTGTCGCTCGGATATTCCCTGTCGAGCCTCATCGGGCCACTGGCCGCCGGCTACGCCATCGACTACCTGTCCCCGCGCATCGCCTTCCTGATATTCGCGGGCGTGGCGCTGGTGCCGATGACCGTGCTCTGGTTCTACCACGCGCTTACGGCGTTCGCGATGCCGAAGGAACCCAAGGCGCACCAGAGCGCGTTCGACCTGCTGCGCATGCCAGAACTGCGCCGCACGCTGATCCTGGGCGCACTGGTGGTGACCGGCTGGGACCTGTTCCTGTTCTACATGCCGATCTACGGGCACCAGATCGGCATGACGGGCGCCGCCATCGGCAAAGTACTCGCCGTATTCGCGATCGGCACCTTCGTCGTGCGCTTCTCGATGCCGTACTTGGTCAAGCGCTACTCGGCACGTTACACGCTGGCCGCCTCGGTGTGCCTCGGTGCGCTGACCTTCATCTTCTTCCCCTTCATCAAGGATCCGTGGATGCTGGCGGGCCTGTCCTTCGTGATCGGCATCGCGCTCGGCTGCGGCCAGCCGCTGACGCTGATGCTCGCCTACAACCGCTCTCCGCCGGGGCGCACCGGCGAAGTCACCGGCATGCGCATCGCGCTCAACCACGGCACGCATTCGGCCGTGCCCATCATCGCCGGCGCGCTCGGCTCGGCCTTCGGCGCCGCCCCGCCCTTCCTCATGATCGCCGCCATCCTCGGCATCAGCGGCTATCTCGCCACCACGGTGACGCCGACGGCGCAGTTCAAACCGCCGGACGAACCAAACTGAAAGCTAGTGGGCTGCAACACGACTCTCGCCCTACAACTCGGCTGCGCCTTTGCCCTGATTGCATTTGAAGCATAGAGTCCAAAGATTCGCACGATCATCGGTCCCGCCTTTCGACACCGCAACCTTATGATCGACTTCTAGCCGAGTCCCCTCTCTCACCGAGGCACCGCATATCCTGCACTTGTAATCGTCGGCACGGAACACCTCAAAACGAAGCTTGAGTGATAAGCCAGACCGTCGGCGCGTCTTACTTTTGAACTCCTGATACGCCTCTTCAAGCGCCTGAAGCACTTCGTCGGACACACGCCGGTGAAGGAGGTATGTCCTGATAGTTGGAACTGAATCAGTTCCAGCAGGGTAAGCCTTGTCCCTTTGGACATCGACACCGAGATCGCCTATAGGATCGTCCCGCTCAGCTTGGCGCTTTAGCCACCGATAGAAGCGTCCAGTGCGCGCCTTTTCTGTAACGGGAAGCTGCGCGATCATATTTGGTGCACCCATTGGACGGTACAATCGCAGAATATTTCTTGCGATACTTGCGCGGTTCTTGCTGCGAATTACCTTCCACGCGTCGCGAGACCGTTTATATCGGCTTTGATGATCGCCATCGTATCTCGCATCATGTATCGTTTCAGTGAAATGCGAGCGAGGCCGAAAGGCATCGCAAAATGCGCAATAGTACAAATTGCTGTCTAGTTCCTTTGTATCGCCGTGCAGGTAATATCTAGCGCTATCTGGAGTCTTTTTTGTCACAGGCTTCAGACCTCGTTTCGATTTTGGGATCATCTAACGAATCTCGTCATCCGCGTATCCGCAGCAAATTACACTTTTCTTGGCGTCCTTGGCGTCTTGGCGGCTAACTATTTCTTTTTGACCGCTTTCCGTCCGCTCGAAGCACGCGCCGCCTTCTTCGACGCAGGTTTTCCACCCGCCTCCGCCGCCGCACTTCGTCCCGCAATCCTCCCGAACACCGCTCCCGACATGAGCCCCGTGCCGAGCGGATAGTTGTAGTGGAACAACCCACCCACCATTTCGCCACAGGTATAGAGCCCGGCGATCGGCTTCCAGTTGGTGGCGATGACCTGCGCCTTGTCGTTGATCTTGAGACCGCCGAACGTAAAGGTGATGCCGCCGGTGACGGGCCAGGCGACGTAGGGCGGTTTGTCGAGCTTCTGCGCCCAGTTCGTTTTCTGCGGGCTGATGCCTTCGGTGTGCAGTTGGTCGAGCACCGTCGGATCGAAGGGCCTGCCGTGCCCGCAGGCGGCGTTGTATTCGCTCAGCGGCTACCTCGCCACGACGGTCACGCCGTCGGCGCAGGTGAGACCGCCCGGCGACGAGCCGCCGCGCTAAGTGGCCCCCATGGACCCTGCTGGCCGCTGCACCGGGCCCGGTATAAAATCATCCCTTTCCTGGAGGCTCCATGGCGAAACTCTTCAACGACGGTTCCGGCACCCTGATCGGCGAGATCTCCCCGGCGGAGATGCAGTTCCTCATCGACCAGCTGGAGGAAGAGGACACCACCGATGACGATTATTTCATCGACGGCGACTCGGTCGACATGCTGGAGGAAAACGGCGCGTCCAAAACCCTGATCGCCCTGCTGCGTGCAGCGGTCGGCGCTACCGAGGGCATCGACATCCGCTGGGAGAAGTAACGCCCGCCGCGGCCGCCGGCCACGGCGGGCTTCAGTAGGTCGTCGGCCAGTTGCGCATCAGGTGCTCGCCGACGCCGCCGGTCAGGCGCAGCCGGTGCACCTCCAGCATGCGTATCAGCCAGTCGCGCGTGTCGCGCGGGTCGATCACGTCCTGCGCAGTGTAGATGCCCGCCATGTCGTAGGGCGAGATGCCCTTCGACATTTTCTTGACGACTTCCTGGTATTTCGCAAGGTCCTTCTCGGGATCGACGCCGAACACCACGCGCGCCCCGAATTCCGGCTTCATGAAGCTCACCTCCGCGGTGACCCAGCAGGCCATCTCGTCGGTGTTGCCGCCGGCGCCCATGCTGGAGACGGCGAGCCCGTAGCTCTTGCGCATGATCACGGAAATCTTCGGCATCGTGAACAGGGTCATGGCGTTCATCCAGTTCATGACCTTGCCGGTGATGCCCCGCTGTTCGCCCTCGGGCCCGATGAGAAAGCCCGGCTGGTCGACCAGCATGACGACCGGAATGTTGTAGGAATCGCACAGCACGAAGAAGCTCTGCACCTTCTGGCATTCGTCCGCGGCGATCGCGCCGCCGCGGTACAGCGGATTGTTGGCGATGATGCCGACCGTCTTGCCGTCGAGCCGGGTCAGCGCGGTGACCATCGACTTGCCGAAACGCGGCTTCAGCTCGAACATCGAGTCCTTGTCGACGATGCAGCGGATGATCTTCCGCACGTCGTAGACCGCGTTGACCGACTCCGGTAGCAGCGAGAGGACGTTGGCCATCTCCGCGCCGGAGCCCTCTGGTACCGGGACTTCCGGCGGCGGCTCGCGGTTGTTGCTGGGCAGGTAGGACAGGAACTGCTTGACCGCGGCGATCGCCTCTTCGTCGGTATCGACCACCTGATCGGCGATGCCACTCACTTCCGAGTGGACGCGCCAGCCGCCGAGTTCCTCGGCGTCGATCTCCTTGCCGATCGCCATCGAAATGAGCCGCGGGCTCGATACCGCGACGATGGCCCCCTTGCGGAAGACGCAGAAGTCCGACATCGAGGAGTACCACGCAGACGAACCAAAGCAGTAGCCCAGCGCGGCGGCAGCCCACGGCGACTCGCGCAGCCGCTGGTACTCCAGCGGATCGTCCTTCGAGCCGATGGAATCCGCCCCCATCACGTCCGGCATGCGTGCGCCGGTGGACTCGCCGAGAAACACGACCGGGATGCCGCGCTTGCGCGCGACGCTCTTCATGTGCTTCAGCTTCTTGATGTTGATGGCGGCGCTGGATGCGCCCTTGACGGTGAAGTCATTGGCCATCACCGCGGCCTCGCGTCCCTGGATGCGGCCGAAGCCCGCGATCTTGCCGTCGGCAGGACTGGTCGCCTTGTCCTCGGGCCGGGCCGACACGGCGAAGCGGCCCGACTCGATGAAGGAACCCGCATCGAACAGCAGGTCCACGCGTTCGCGGGCGTTGAGCACCCCCTGCGCTTTTCTCTGCGCCAGCTTGTCGGGCCCGCCCATGCCCATGGCGTGACGGGTGCGTTCTTCGAATTCCAGCAACAACTGTTCAAACGGCATGACGGTCCCCGGGAAAATGACGGGGTTCGCGCTTCAATCGGCGCGGGCGCCGGTCTGCTTGATGATCGGGCCCCATTTTTCATACTCGCTCCGGATGAAGCGCGCGAATTCGGCGGGGGTGTCGCCCACCGGCTCGGCGCCCAGCTCGACAATGCGCGTCTGCACGTCCGGCAGCGCCATGATTTTCACAAGCCGCCCGTGCAGCAGCGACAGGATTGGGGCCGACAGCTTGGCCGGCGCGGACAGCCCCTGCCATGATGTGGCCTCGTAGCCCGGCACGCCCGCCTCGGCGATGGTCGGTACCTCCGGCAGGGAGGCGGTACGTTTGGCCCCCGCGATGCCCAGCGCGCGCAGCTTGCCGGACTTGATGAACGGCAGCAGCGGAGGCAGTCCGGACAATTGCATCTGCACCTGTCCGGCAAGCAGGTCGGTCAAAGCCGGTCCGGAACCCTTGTATGCGATGTGCACGATGTCCACGCCCGCCATGGTGGCGAACATTGCGCCGCCCAGGTGATTGGTCCCGCCGATGCCCGAGGAGGCGTAGTTGAGGCGTCCGGGATTGGCCTTCGCCAGCGCGATCAGTTCCTTCACGTTCTTCGCCGGCACAGCAGGATTGACTGCAAGCACGACCGGCACGGAGGCGACCATCATGATGGGGGTGTAGTCGTTCAGGGGGTGAAAACCAATTTTCTTGTACAGCCCCGGGTTGATGACGAGCGGCGGCGCCGTCATGAGCAGCGTATACCCGTCCGGCAGGGACCGCGCGACGACCTCGTTGCCGATGTTGCCGCCGGCGCCTGGCCGGTTGTCGACGACCACCGGCTGCCCCAGCGACTCCGCGAGGCGCTGCGCCATCAGCCGCGCCAGGATGTCGGTCGTGCCGCCGGGTGCGAGCGGCACAACAAGCCGGACCGGCTTGCTGGGGTAGGCCTGGGCCTGCGCCGCGCCCGCGCATGCAATACATACGGCGGCGGCGATGCAGCTCGCGCCGGCGATCCCCATGATCTTCTCCGCTTCCCGCTTGTTCATGACCACATCCGCACCTCTTCGTTGCTCATGCCATTGCCCGCGCTACTTTTCCTTCGGACTGTGCAGTCCCGCGTTGGCGGGCGTGATATTGCCCGCTGCGGGTCTGCCCGACCATGTTGGCGAGGCTCAGCGCCTCTGCGCGGCCTTGCGTGTCGGGGACTTCTGGGCAGCCTTCTTTTTTGCCGCCGGTTTCCGACCGCCACCCGCCGCCGCCGCCGCACTCTTCCCCGCAATCCTGCCGAACACGGCGCCCGACATCAGTCCGGTGCCGAGCGGATAGTTGTAGTGGAACAACCCGCCCACCATCTCGCCGCAGGTATAGAGCCCGGCGATCGGCTTCCAGTTGGTGGCGATGACCTGCGCCTTGTCGTTGATCTTGAGACCGCCGAACGTAAAGGTGATGCCGCCGGTGACGGGCCAGGCGACGTAGGGCGGTTTGTCGAGCTTCTGCGCCCAGTTCGTTTTCTGCGGGCTGATGCCTTCGGTGTGCAGTTGGTCGAGCACCGTCGGATCGAAGGGCCCGCCGTGCTCGCAGGCGGCGTTGTATTCGCTCAGCGTCTGCATCGCCTGCGCGTGATCCGTGTCGAGCTGTTTCACGAGGCCTTCCAGCGTGTTCGACCGGAAGGGCTCGCTCGTCGAGTAGCGCGGCTCCAGCAGGTGCATAACCTTGGCATCGAAGAGTTGGTAGATCAGGCTGCGCGTCTGCTTGAGGATCAGGCCGCCGTACTTCGCGTAGGTGAAGGACTGGAAATCCGCCGCCTCGTCGATCCAGCGTTTGCCTTCGACGTTGATCATCACGCCGTACGGATAGGACAGCCGGTTGGTCTTGTCCGTCAGGTTCTGCACGCCGTAGTCCGGGGCGGTGGCCACGATGGGCGTGGCATGGCAGCCGCCCCAGTGCCCGAACGGCATCGCGCCGATGTCGAGCGCCATGCGCAAGCCGTCGCCGTAGTTGAAGTTGGAGCCGCGCACCTTGGCGTGGTCCCAGGGGTCACCCAGGTAATGCCGGCGCCACGCCGGGTTGGTCTCGAAGCCGCCGCAGGCCAGCACCACTGCCTTCGCGGACAGCTTCTGGATGCCCTTTACGCCAGACGCAACGACACCGGTCACGCGCCCGGCGCTGTTGCGGATCAGGTCTTCGGCGCCGGTCTCGTAGCGAACCTCGATGCCCATCTTCTCCGCCGTCTTGAACCAGGTCTTGGACAGCCCCACACCTTCATGCACGGTGCGCACGATCGCGCCCTTGGGCCACTTGATCTTGTCGCCGACGCGGATGCCCATCACCGACAGTGCCAGCTCGAAGTGATGCTTGCCTACGTCCTGCAGCCAGCAGGTGGTGTCGTAGGAGTTATCGATCAGGATCTTTGACAATTCGGGATCGGAGCGCCCCTGCGTGACGCGCATGAGGTCTTCGCGGAAGGCTTCCTTGGGATACAGCGGCAAGTCCTGCCGGAAGCCCGGGTACTCCGCCTCAGCGTCCGGGACAAAGCGGTCAAGATCGGACACTTTGTCGAAGTAAAAACGGAAGATGGCGCCGCTGAAGTGCGTGTTACCGCCGCGCTTTTCCTGCGGCGCCTTTTCCAGCACCAGCACCTTCTTCGCGCCGTTCTCCCTGGCCGAGACTGCTGCCGCGAACGCCGCGTTGCCGCCGCCCACCACGATGACATCGTAACTGGCCATTCTGTCCTGCCTCCTCTGGTTCCGCACTGTTGCGCATTATTGTTGGACCGGTATCTTAATCCCTCCCCTGCCGCCGCTCTAGAGCCTCTAGGCCGGGAAACGCTCTGCCCGTTAGAATGGACGGCAATTACCATGCGCCGCCCACAGCGCTGGCGCACCTGTCTGGAGGAGCTGCATGAACTTCGATCCGCGCACCATCCGCGCCCCCACGCTTGAACTCGCCGGCTGGGTGACTGCCCTACGGCACGCCGACGTCCCCGCCGCGACCCGCACCGTCATCCGCAAGGCCGTCTTCGACACCCTGGGCTGCGCCCTCCACGGCGCGGCCCAACCGTGGACGCGGCACGCCCGCGAGTGGGCGCAGTCGGGCAGCGGCTTTGCCGCCGGGCAAGGTCAGGCGAGCGTATGGGGCGAAGCCGCGCCGTCGCTGCGCACGACCGCCGCGGCGTTCGTCAACGGCATCGCCGCCCACGCCTTCGAGTTGGACGACTATCACAACGCGAAGCTGCATCCGGGGGCAACGGTCATCCCGGCGGCGCTCGCCGTCGCGGAGCACCTCAACGCCGACGGTGCGGCCCTTGAGACCGCCATCGCCGCCGGCTACGAAACCATGATCCGCGCGAGCTTGGCACTCGACCCTTCCACCGCCCGCCTGAACGGCTGGCACCTGACCGGCATCTGCGGGCCCTTCGGCGCCGCGGCCGCCTGCGCGAAACTGCTGGGCCTGGACGCAGAGCGCACGGCCTGGGCGCTCGGCCTCGCCGGCACGCAGGGCGCCGGCCTGTGGGCCTTCACCGCCGACGGCACCATGTCCAAGCGCTTCCACGCGGGCACGGCAGCGGAGTCGGGCGTGCTGGCCGCCGAACTCGCGGCGCGCGGTTTCTCGGGTCCGACGCAGATCTTCGAAGCCGCGGACGGCGGTTTCCTGAAAGCGCACTCTGCGGCCGCGGATCCGGCGCGGCTCACCGCGGAACTGGGCACGCATTGGCATACCGACGCCACCGCCATCAAGCCCTACGCCTGCTGCGGCAGCTCGCACGCCTACGTGGATGCAGCGCTCGCTCTGCGCAGCAAACTCGGCGCGCCGTGGGATGTCACCCGCCCGGTGCGCGCCGGCGCGGCGAAAGTGGTGAACGTGCAGTGCGGCTTCGATTACGTGCCGAGTACCGCGCTTGTCGCGCAGATGAACCTGCGCTACATCATCGCGCGCACCCTCCTCGACGGCCAGGCGCAAGCGTCGCAGTTCGCCGCCGACAAGCTGGCCGACCCGCAGGCGCTGGCGCTCGCGCGGCACATCGAGCTGGTGGAAGACCCGGCACTCGATGCGCTGTATCCGCGCCATTTCGCGGGCTGGATGGAATCCGGCGGCGAGCGCGTGTTCATCCACGACCCCACGGGTTCGCAGGCCTCGCCGATCGACGAGACGGCGCTGAAAGAAAAGTTTCGGGCCAGTAATCCCGCGCGCGACGCGGAGGTCATTGCCCGCATCGCCTTCGATCTCGACCGGCATCCGGCGCGCGAGCTGCTGCGCGCCGTCACGACCGGCTGACACCGCCGCCAACCTGCCAACAACAAACAGCAAACCCGAGGAGATTCCATGCACCGTCACATTGCGCATGCGCTGGCCGCCGGACTCGCACTGACCGCGGCCAGCCTGCCCGCGCACGCCCAGAAAAACTATCCGAACAAACCCATCCGCATGATCGTGCCCTTCGTGCCGGGCGGCGGCACGGACATCGTCGCGCGCTCGATGGCGGCAAAGCTGACCGAGGTGCTCGGCCAGTCGGTCGTGGTGGACAATCGCCCCGGCGCCGGCGGCACCATCGGCGCCGAAACGGCCGTACGCGCGATCCCGGACGGCTACACGATCATCATGGTGTCGGGCAGCTACGCCACCAATGCCGCGCTGCTCAAGCTCACCTACGACCCGATCAAGGACATCACGCCGATCTCGCTGATCGGCGAGACCGGTTTCATGGTGTCGGTGCATCCGGGCGTGCCCGTCCGAAACATCAAGGAACTGATCGCGTTCGCCAAGGCCAAACCGGGCGCGCTCAACTACGGCTCCACGGGCACCGGCGGCATCACCCACCTGGCCACCGAGCTGTTCGACATGATGGCCGGCACGAAGATGGCGCACATTCCGTACAAGGGCACGGGTGCGGCGCTGACGGACCTGATCGGCGGCCAGATCCAGATCATGTTCGGCGCCATGCCCTCCCTGGTTCCGCAAAACAAGGCCGGCAAGGTCCGTGGCCTCGCGGTGACCACGCTCAAGCGCAACAACGCCGTGCCGGACATGCCGACGATCGCCGAGACGCTGCCGGGTTACGAAGCGATCCTGTGGTACGGCATGTGGGGTCCGAAGGGGCTGCCGAAAGAGATCGTCACGCGCCTGAACACCGAGGTCGCGAAGGCGCTGTCGCTGCCGGACATCCGCGAGCGCCTGGCCGGCGAAGGCGTCGATCCGGACGGCGGGCCGCCGGACCGCCTGAAAGACATCCTCAACCGCGACATTCCGAAGTGGACCCGGGTGGTGAAGGAAGCGAACGTGAAGGCGGCGCAGTAACCGGAACCATCATCACGAAGTCACTTCTCTCCTTCCCCTGTCTGCGGGGGAAGGCCGGGATGGGCAATCTCATTGCACGAAGTCACTTCTCTCCTTCCCCTGCCTGCGGGGGAAGGCCGGGATGGGCAATCTCATTTCACGAAGTCACTTCTCTCCTTCCCCTGCCTGCGGGGGAAGGCCGGGATGGGGGCACACCCAAAGCACCGCACCGTTACGTTCTCAAGAGCGCCCCCCTCCCAAGCCCTCCCCCGCTTCGCAAGGGAGGGTGTAAAAAGCCCGGCAGTACCGGGCTTTTTCATGGTGTCATTGCGGTCCAGCGCCAGCGTCCCCCCTCAGCGACGGCGCGCCCCTCGCGCACGAGCTTGATCAAGTGCGCTTCGAGCGAGCGCCGCGCGACCGGATAGAGCGCTGCCGCAACGTCGTCGTAGGCCAGCGGCACCAACGTGTCGAGATCGCCCTCGCCCGCGCACTCGAGCGCCGTCAGCACCTTCGCCTCGCGCTTCAGCCGGTGCGCGATCAGCCGGCGCGCTTCATCGTGCGGGGTATCGATGGGATGGCCGTGACCGGGATACAGGCGCGCCAGGTCGAGGGTTGTCAGCCGCTCCAGTGCGGCGAGGTAGGCCTGCATGTCGCCGTCCGGCGGATTGATGACGACGGTGGAGCCCTGCATCACGTGGTCGCCGGTGAACAACGCCTGCTCCTCGGCCAGCCGGTAGCAGAGATGGTTGGAGGCATGGCCGGGGGTGTGCACGGCGTGCAGGGTAAACCCGTCACCCGCAAGGCTGCCGCCCTCCGCCCACGCCTCGTCCGGCGCGAAGGTCTGGTCCTGGCGGCCGCCGGGCGGCGCCGGCATGCCGAACACGCGGGCGTCGGTGGCGGCCTTCAGCGCGCGCGCGGCCGGCGAATGATCGAGATGGGTGTGCGTGCAGAGGATCCAGCGGATGCGTCCCGCGCCCGCCGCAACGATCGCCGCGACATGCGCGTCGATCTCCGGTCCCGGATCGATGACCGCGAGCGCGTCCGTGCCGACGAGGTAGGTGTTGGTGCCCGGCCCGGTCATGACGCCCGGATTCGGCGCCGTCAGCCGCGCGACGCGCGGCGAGAGCCGGACCACCTCGCCAGGGACTATGCCTGGCGCCATTCGACTGTGCCTTCGTATTCCGCTGCTTCCTCGTAGCCCGGATCGCCGGGCATGAGGCGGCGGCCGTCCCGCGCCACGCGCGGCTGGATCGCGGGCACCTTGCCGACCGCGCGCAAGGTCTCGATCAGCGCATCGGCGGAATCATGCGCGGCAAACAGGCGCAGCGTGTGGATGGTGGGCGTCAGCATCTTGTAATCGCCCGCCTCGAAACGCGCCACACCGTCGCGCGGACGCACCCACACGCTCTCGATGGTCTCGCCGAAGTCGGACACGGCTTCCTGACCGTTCGGCGCGCGCGTCACGAAGAAGCGCGTGTCGTAACGACGCGGTGCACCGACCGGCGTGATCCAGTGGCTGAAATAGACCAGCGCATCGGTCGCCATGCGCAGGCCTTCCTCGCGCAGCAAGGCGTCAAACGGGAGCGTGCCGTCCTCCACCGCCTTGCGATGCCGGGCGAGCGCCGCCACCTGCTGCTGGGTCGCCGTGCGGCCACTGTCGTCGCAGGCGAGCAGCAGCCCCGCTTCCTCGAAGGATTCGCGGATCGCCGCGATCCAGTAGGCGAGGCCGTGCGCGGGAATGCCGAGGCGTTCGCTGGCCGCCGCGTCGTCGAGTCCCTTGCAGCAGGCATAGACCGCCGCGTCGGTATCCGCGCGGTCGACCGAGCCACCGGGAAACACGTATTTGCCCGGCACGAATGCCGACTGCAGGTTGCGCCGCATCATCAGCACTTCAAGCCCTTCCGCGCCGTCGCGGACGAGCGTGACGGTGGCGGCGGGCGCGGGCGTGACGATGGCGTTCATTTATCCGTGAGCAGCTTCATCAGCGCCGAGGAATCCATGCGGCCGTAGCCCTTCTCCTGCAGCTTGCCGTAGTACTGCTCGACCAGCGCCGTCACCGGCAGCAGCCCGCCGTTGCGGCGGCCTTCGTCGAGGCAGATCTGCAGGTCCTTGCGCATCCAGTCGAGCGCAAAGCCGAAATTGAACTGATCGTCCGCCATGGTCGGCCCGCGGTTCTCCAGTTGCCACGACTGCGCCGCACCCTTGGAGATCACGTCGATCACCTGCTTGGCGTCGAGGCCCGCGCGCTGGGCGAAGTTGATGCCTTCCGCCAGCGCCTGCACGAGGCCGGCGATGCAGATCTGGTTCACCATCTTGGCGAGCTGACCGTTGCCGACGGGGCCCAGATGCGTGACCGCGCGGCCGTAGCTGGCCATCACCGGCTGCGCGGTAGCAAAAGCCGCGGCGTCGCCGCCGACCATCACCGTCAGGATGCCCTTCTCGGCGCCCGCCTGTCCGCCGGACACCGGCGCGTCGAGGTAAGCGCAGCCCTTGCCGGCCGCGACCTGCGCCAGTTCGCGCGTGACGTCCGCCGATACCGTGGAATGGTCAACGTAGATCGCGCCTTTCGCGAGCCCCGCGAAGGCGCCGTTCGCGCCGCCGGTTACTTCGCGCAGATCGCGGTCGTTGCCGACGCAGGAAAACACGATCGCCGCGCCCCGCACGGCCTCCGCCGGCGTCGCCGCGATCGCGCCCTTGTGCGCCTTGACCCACTGCTCCGCTTTCGCGCGGGTGCGGTTGAACACGATGACCTCGTGGCCCTTGGCGGCCAGATGCCCGGCCATGGGATAACCCATGATGCCCAAGCCGATGAATGCGACCTTCATTGCGCGCTCCACTGAAAAAGAAAGCGACGGCCACCGGCCGTCGCCTGCCTGCATTCTACGGTTTTCAGTCGGCTTTAGCGCCGGACACGCGGATCAGCGTCGCGTACTTGTCGCTTTCGGCTCGCACGTAGCGTGCAAGTTCTTCGGGCGCGGTGCCGATCGTCTCCGCGCCCTGCGGCGCCAGACGATCCTTGACGTCCTGCATGCGCAGCGCCTTGTTGATTTCAGCGTTGATACGGGCGACGACGTCGGGCGGCGTGCCGGCCGGAACGAAGTAGGCGAACCAGTTGTTGATGTCGAACCCCGCAATGCCGGCTTCCGCCATGGTCGGCACGTCCGGCGTCGCCGGCGAGCGCTTCGCGGTGGTCACCGCCAGCGCACGCAGCTTGCCGGCCTTTACCTGCGTGACCGCCGGCGGCATCCCGGAAAAAAACATGTCCACGTGGCCGCCGATCAGGTCGGGAATCGCCGGTCCGGCGCCTTTATAGGGAACGTGGACGATGTCGACTTTGGCGGTCATCTTCAGCAGTTCGAGTGCCATGTGCTGGACCCCGCCGGTGCCGGCGGATGCCGAGTTAATCCTGCCCGGCTGCGCACGCGCCAGCGCAATGAGGTCTTTCACCGTCTTCACCGGCATCGCCGGATGCACCACGAGTATCAGTGGCGTGCTGACCGCGAGCGTCACCGGCGCGAAGTCCTTTTCCGGCTGATAGGGCATCTTGGCGAACAAATGCTGATTGATCGCCATCTCGGCGGGCGTCGCCAGCAGCAGGGTGTAACCGTCGGGCGCGGCCTTTGCCACCAGTTCGGCGCCGATCATGCCGGCCCCGCCGGGCCGGTTGTCCACGATCACCTGCTGCCCGACGGCCTCTGACACCCTCGCACCGACGACGCGCGCGGTGAGATCCGTCCCGCCGCCAGCCGCGTAGGGGACGATGACGCGCACGGCTTTCGACGGGTATCCCTGGCCGATCGCAGGCATCGCGATTGCGCTTGCGAGCAGCCCCGCCGCGAACCCGCGGCTCCTACAGCGCCCCCACCTCCGGCAATGTGCGACGGGTGTCACGCGGCGCCTATTCGGGCTGGATGTTCGCGGCTTTGATGACCCTGCCGTAACGCGCCGCATCTTCCTTGACGGTGCGCGCCATTTCGGCAGGCGTCCCCGGCGCCACCTCGACCCCGGTGTTGACCAGGAAATCGTGCATCTCCCGGTTTTTGAGGATGCGCCCGATGTCGGCGTTCAGTTTGGCGACGATGGGCTGAGGCGTGCCCGTCGGCACGAAGAAGGCGAACCAGATGCTGGTGTCGAAGTCCTTGTAGCCCGATTCGATCATGGTCGGCACGTCCGGCAGCAAGGCCGAGCGCCGCGCGATCGTGATCGCCAGCGGCCGCACGCGTCCCGCCTTCACATGCGGCATGGCCGGGCCCATGCCGAGGTAGCCAAACTTGACCTCCTGACCGCCGAGCAGCGCCACGGTGGCGGGCCCCCCGCCGTTGTAGGGAACATGGACCATGCGCAGGCCGGTCAGCATGTTGAGCAGTTCCCCCGACAGGTGCATGGGCGTGCCGATGCCCGGTGATGCGAACGACATCGCCTTGGGATCGGCCTTCGCATAATCCACCAGTTCCTTCACGCTCTTCACCGGCAATGACGGATGGCTCGCCAACAGGATCGGTGAAATGGTGCCCTGGGTCACCGCCGTGAAATCCTTGATCGGATCGTAGGGCAGCTTGCGGAACAGGTGCGGATTGACCGACATTTCACGCGTCGAACCAATGAAAACCGTATAACCGTCCGCCGCGGACCTGGCCGCGATTTCCGAGGCCACGATGCCGCTGGCGCTGCCGCGATTGTCGACAACGACCGGTTTGCCCCAGGCCTCGGTCAGGCGGACACTGAGCGCGCGCGCCAGAATATCCGTGTTGCCCCCGGGCGCATACGGCACCAGCAGCCGGACCGGCTTGTCCGGAAAGGCGGCCTCCGCGGCGCCTGCCGCCGGACTGAGCATCAGCGCCAGCAGCGCTGTCCCGCGTACCACCCTGTTCAGCACCTTCATTGCCACCCCTCCTTTGGAAACACTATGGTTAGCCTAGCACGACCGGATACCCCGGCGGCGGCGAAAACCCGAGATCACCACGTTTGATCACGGCCTCGCGCCCGCCGTTGGCCGCCAGCAGTTCGGCCTGCCGCTGTTTCGCGCGGGCATCGACTTCCGCCGGGTCGCAGATCGCGTACAGGCGCCGGCGACATTCCTCCAGGGCGGCCGCGTGCGCCGGATCGGCGGCGAGGTCGTTCACCTCCTCGGGATCGCGTTCGAGGTCGAACAACTGCGGCCGGTAGGCCACGTAATGCACGTACTTGTATTTCCCATGCCGGATCATGAAGGCACCGGTGGTGGAGCCCATGCCGTGATACTCGCACAACACGTTGCGGTCCGGCGTCGTGCCGGCAGCCAGGTCGAACAAGGACACGCCGGGATGCCGGTCGTAGAACGCGGGCTTGTCCTCGCCCGCCGCCTGCAGGAAGAACGGATAGGTGTCGACGTGGCTGACGGGCGTCGTCACGCGCTTGCCCCGCGGGATGTCCGGCCCCTTGATGATGAGCGGCACGCCGGCGACTTCCTCATACATGGTGGACTTGCCCCACAACCCGCGCGCGCCGAGGTTGTCGCCGTGATCCGAGGTGTAGAGCACGCGCGTGCTATCCACCAGCCCGGTTTCTTCCAGCGCGCGCAGTACCTTGCCGATGTTGTCGTCGACAAAACTCACCAGGCCGTAGTAGGCGGCGACCGCCTTCTTCAGCTTCTCCGGATCGAAATACTTGTCGTAGGCGAAGCTCTCGGCATAGTCGCGCAGGTACGGATGCTCGGGGCGATCGCCCTTCGCATACAGCTTGGGCACCGGCATCTTGTCCAGCGGGTAGCGGTAGTAGAACTCCGCGGGCGCCACCAGCGGGAAATGCGGGCACACGAAGGACACGAACAGCGCCCACGGCTTATCGGTGTGTTTGGGCGCTTCCTCGCGCAGCCAGATCTGCGCTCGGGTCGCGATTTCGCGGTCGTAGGCGGTGTACGAGGTCTCGCCCGGTCCCGCCAGTTTGGCGATCTTCCACGACAGCGCGCGCTCCGGCAGGTCGTTCCGCACCAGGCCCATCAGGTCGCCCTTGCCTTCGATGATCTGCATGGCGATCTGGACGTCGTTAAATCCGTAGTCGTCGCCCTTGTCGCCGCGGAAATGCAGCTTGCCGATCGAGTCCACGCGGTGGCCCGTGTCGCGCAAGTGGTGATGCCAGCTCGGGATCGCGCCCTCGTAGGCATCCGCGTTGTCCCAGTAGCCGGCCTGGTGCACGTACTTGCCGACGGCGAAGGCCGCGCGCGCCGGCACGCACACCGGGCAAGTGTAGGCGGAGGTGAAGGTGGTGCCCTCTTGCGCGAGGCGGTCGAGGTTCGGCGTCTGCACCAGGGGATGTCCGTTCAGCCCCATGACCTTGGGGTTGTGTTCGTCGGACATGATGACGAGCAGGTTGGTTGGCTTCATCGGCAACGTTCCTTGGTAACGGGTCCCTTGCGGGGGATGAAAGACAGTGCCAACCGTACCCTTGCGCCGCCATCGCGTCAACCGGATGCCTCTTCCAATGGCATATGCGTCTGAAACGGGGGCCGTGTTTCCAACGGCATAGGCGTCTGAAACAGCCATTTGGG
>ENA-ORBV01004247-ORBV01004247.1-microbial-mat-metagenome-genome-assembly--contig:-NODE-4247-length-27748-cov-6.955477_pt1 | contig 27748 bp, 22 predicted proteins | sample MGYA00237777_ERZ505514 | MGnify/ENA primary metagenome ERZ505514 (study PRJEB26160, sample SAMN06269048) | microbial mat metagenome | isolation source: Oligotrophic lake microbial mat | place...
ACATAGAGCCAGGTGTTGGCGAACAAACGCTCCTGCTCCAGCGCGAACAGCTCATCGCTCAGGTACAGGTCGCGGTGTACCCGGTCGTCCTGCACCAGGGCCTGGATGGCCTCGGGTCGGTCGCGATAGTTGTGCATGGCGTCGATTGCCCGGAACCGTTCAGGGAACCAGCTTCCATTGTCCTTTTTCCAGCTTGACCACAACACGCGAGCGTTCGTCCGAACCGTAGCGGTTGTCAGGCTTGAAGTTGTAGACGCTGTGCGTGCCCACCACTTCCTTGCCCGACACCAGGGCGTCGCGCAACGCCACGCGGTACTGCGGCGTGCCGGGTTCGCCCTTGGCGCGCGACGCGGCCTCGAGCAGCAGAATCCAGGCATCGAAGGAATAGGCCGAAAACGCGTCATTGGCCGGAGCTCCGTTGGCTTTCAGATAGGCCGCGCGAAAGTCCATCGACACCTTCTTGATCGGGTTCGAATCGGGCAGTTGCTCCGCCACGATGACCGGGCCGGTGGGCACCAGAATGCCTTCGACCGATGCACCGCCAACGCGCACGAAATCGGGGTTGATCAGGGCATGCATGCCGTAGATCTGCCCCTTGTAGCCGCGCTCGGCCAATGCCAGGTATGGCAAGGCGCCGGGCGTGCCAGAGGTGCCGGTGATCACCGCGTCGGGTTTGAGCGCAAAGATCTTGAGCACCTGGCCCGTCACCGACGAGTCCGCCCGTGCGTAACGCTCGTTCGAGACCACCTTGATGCCGGCAGGCCCGGCGATCGCGGTGACCGCGTCATAGACCAGATCGCCCCAGGCATCGGAGAAACCGATGTAGCCCAGGGTCTTGACGCCGGACTTCTTCATGCGCTCAAGCAGGGCGCTCGCCATCAAGGGGGCGGGCTGGGGCAAGGTGATCATCCAGGCGCCCTCTTCGCCATCGAGTTTGGCGTTCGCGATCGAGATCAACGGGGTCTTGGTCTCGCGCGCCACGGCGGCAATGGCCAGCGCACCCGGAGAACCGGCCGTGCCGATGATGACGTCGACCTTGTCTTCGTCGATCATCTTGCGCGCATTGCGGGCTGCCGTAGTCGGATCGGATGCGTCATCGAGTTGCACCAACTGGATCTTGCGACCGCCTGCCTCCGACTTGTAGGCGTAGGCCGCCTTCATGCCCTTGTCGTACGGGATGCCCAGCGACGACACGGGGCCCGACAACGAGGTGATGAACCCGACTTTGATGTCGGCCGCGAGCGCCTGTGTCGCGGCGACGGCGCCGATACCCATGACGAGACCTGCGAGGGCGGTGGTACGGAAAAAGACTCTCATGGAAATACTCCTGCGGTGGTGAAAATTGGGAGAAATACTTGAACGGTCAACGCGCGTTTGTCGATGGGCCGGCTACAGGGCCAGTGCACCCAGGCTGGTGCCGCCGCACACGTACAGCACCTGTCCGGTGACGAAACTGTTGGCCGGGTCGGCGAAGAAGCGCACGGCTTGCGCCACGTCAAGCGCCTCGCCCAGGCGCTTGACCGGTATCGACGCGGCAAGTGCGCGCTCCTTGTCGCTGCCAGCGTCGATCACGGCATGGAACATCGGTGTGCGGATCGGCCCCGGCGCAACGACATTGACCGTGATGTTGTCGCCGGCCAGCTCGAGGGCCCAGGTGCGCGCCATGCCGAGCATCGCGGCCTTGGTGGCCGAATAACTGGTGCGGGTAGGCATTCCGACCGCAGCGCGCGAGGAGATCAGCACTACGCGGCCGAAACGCTGCGCGCGCATCGCAGGCAACGCCGCCTGCACCAGCTGTATGGCACTGGCCAGATGCAGGGCGACCAGCGCATCGAGGTCTTCCAGCAACACGTCGGCGAGCAGGGCTGGACGGATCGCGCCGGCGTTGTGTACGACGGTTGTCACGTCAAAGCGCTGCACCAGGTCCTGGACCGCCCGTGCGGTCGCGGCGCGGTCGGTCAGGTCGACCTCGATGCTGTGCAGCTTCGGATGCGCGATGTCGCAGCGCTGCAGCGCGAGCGACACCACCTCGTAGCCAAGCGAGAGCAGGTCCTCGCAAATCGCCTTGCCGATGCCTGCGCTGCCGCCGGTGACGGCTGCGACCTTGGGCACGCTGCCCGTCGTCACGCGACCGCCCCCACCAATGCGAGCACGCGCAGCGGGCTGCCACTGCCGTTCTCGATCTTCAGCGGCGGGCAGATCAGGACCGCACCGGCGGGCGGCAACAGGTCGAGGTTGCACAGGCATTGCAGCCCGTAACGCCCCGCACCATGCATATAGTAGTGGCAGGGATACGGTGGCCGCAGATGGAAACCCTGGCCGGCATCGGTGCCGATCGCCTCCGACCCGAAACCCAATACGGCGCGTTGGTCGATCAGGAAACGCACCGCCTCGGCGCTGGGGCCGGGTGTGTGCTGCCCGGTTTCATCGAAGTTCTGGTAGGCCTCGGGGTCCTGGCGCTTGGACCAATCGGTGCGCATCAGCACCCAGGCACCTTGCGGGATGCGGCCGTGCGCGGCCTCGTAGGCCTCGATGTCGGCCACCGTCAGCAAATAGTCCGGGTTGGCCAGCGCCTGCTGCGAACAGTCGATCACGCAGGCCGGCGCGACAAAGTTCTGCACGGCAATGGTGTCGACCGCGTTGTTGGGCAGGTCGCGACCGGAGATCCAGTGGTTGGGCGCGTCGAAATGGGTGCCTGTATGTTCGCCGCAGGAAAAATTGTTCCAGTACCAGGACGGTCCGCGCTCGTCGTAGCGCGACACCTGCTCGATGCGAAACGGCCAGCATTGGCCCATCTCGGGTGGCAACGCAATCTGCGGGAACTCGGGCGTGAGTGTCTGCGTGAGGTCGATCACCCGGATGCGGCCACCGGCCAGGGCGCCCACCAGAGCGCCGAGAATATCCGCGGTCGCCATCGGTTCGCTGGGTTGTGTCATCGTACTGCTCTCCCTATCTTCACAAGCTTTCAGCTGCCACCGGCCGCGAGTTCGCGCTCCAGCACCTTGGGATTGGCGCGCCAGCGCTCCAACCACTCCTGCGCCACGTCGCCCGGGTACACGTCTTCGACGCCGTCACGCAAGGCCTTGACGATCGCGCTGGCAAGCGCGCCCTCCCCCACCTTCGGCGGCGGCACATGCTGGTTCCATTCATCGTCGATGGGACCCGGAAACACGTTGATGACCCGGATACCGGCCGGCCGCATTTCGGCGCGCAGGCACTGGGCCAGGGAGTACGCGGCCGACTTTGACGCGCTGAAGGTGCCATGCGGCGGGAAATTGGACAATGCGTAGATCGACAACAAATTGACCCATGCCGTTGCGCCGACCTCTCCGTCGGCGGATCGGCCCCTGAGCGCGGGACCGAACTCCTGCGCCAGACGCAGCAGGCCGAAGTAGTTGATGTCCATCTCGGCCTTGGCCACATCGATGCCGCGGCGCGCAGCTATGCCAAAAGTACGGTGCACTTCGGCGTTGTTGATCACGATGTCGACCTTGCCGCCAATGGCTCCGGCCAGTTCGACGACGGAGCGTCCGTTGGTGAGGTCCAGCGGTACCAGCGTGACCTGTGGCAAGGCGCTTAAGGCCTGCATATCGGCCGTTTTCTTCCACGGTTCGGCATGGCCGACCCAGACGATGTCGGCGCCGGCCCTTACCAGGGACGTCACGATCGCCTGCCCCACGGCCGTCTTGCCGTCCGTGACCAGTACCTTGCGGAATTTCGGATCGCTGGTCATCTCGCGCAGCATCTTGTCATCGGCCATGGCGGCCCCCCCTTCAGTCGGAAATCCAATCAGAACAGCCTGGCCGGTACGGTCGAGCCGTGCACCAACGCGCAGGCGCACCGGCGGATCGACGGCATCGGGCACGTCGCCGTGCAAATGCACCATCAGCGTCGGACCCGCATCCAGATGCACCAGGCCCAGCCGCCAAGGCAAACGCTCACGGAAATACATGTCGTTGCTGTGGTGCAAGGTGGTGCTGCTGAGCAGCACCCCGTCGCCGCCCTGCTGCTGCCAGCGCAGGCGCGGCGACAGGCATTTGTGGCAGGCCTCGCGCGGCGGGTACTGCACCGCGCCGCAGTCCTCGCACGCCTGCAGTTCGAAACGGCCTTCGGCCGCCGCCGCGGTGATGCCCAGTGCAACCCGGCCACGTGCCGCCGGTGGCAGATTGAGCTGCCGGGTGCGCAGCATCGGGTTCTTGCGTGCGGGACGCATCAGTGGCATCGTCATGCAGGCTCCGACAGGTGACGCCGCGAGAGGTGCGTGAAAAGCCCAACCGGACAGCGGCAAGAGAATCCGTGCTTCACTGCGATTTACCCAGGATGACGGCGCCCGTGCACAGGCAGCGGTCGTAGGTGACCATGCCGAATCCGGCAACCAGTCCAAGTGCGGCGCCAGGTACGGCACGCGCGCCGGCCGCACCGGTGAGTTGCCGAATCGCTTCGACCATGCCCAGAAAACCTGCCGCCGCGCCGGCCTGCCCGGCAGAGAGCTGGCCACCACTGGTGTTGTTCGGAAAGCTGCCGGCAAACGTCATGTCGTTCGCACGCACGAAAGCCGGCCCTTCGCCCTTGGCGCAAAAACCCAGGTCTTCGAACTGCATCATGACGATGACCGGATAGTCGTCATAGGTCTGTACGAAGTCCAGCGCCGCAGGCACCACGTCGGCCTGCGCGTACAAGTCATCCCGGTCCTTGAGCCAGCCGCCGCGCACCATGACCGGATCCTCGGAATAGGCGTTGTGCCGCTCGATGGCGCCACGAATGAGCACATGCGCCAGAGCGAGGTCGCGCGCACGCTCCTCCGTCATGACCAGAAAAGCCTCCGCCCCGGCGCAGGGCATGACGCAGTCGAACAGATGAATGGGCTCGGAGATCGGCCGCGCCGCCATGTATTCGTCCAGGCTCAAAGGCTTCTTGAACATCGCATAAGGATTGCGCAGCGCGTTGGTGCGCTGATCAACTGCGATGCGACCAAAATCCTCGCGCCTGGCGCCATAGGTGCGCATGTAGTTGGCGGTGATGAACGCGAATACCGAGTTGGGGCCACCCGCGCCATAGGGATAGGTGGCGTCGCGCGCGAAGTTGCTGAAACTGCCCAGGGTCTGGCGGAACGAATCGACATGGTTGGTGTCGGCGCCCACGCAGGCCACGATGTCCGCATCGCCCGCCTGCACCGCACGCGCCGCGCGGCGCAGGCTCATCACGCCCGACGCCCCGCCGGTGGGGATGTGGTCGAGCCAGCGCGGCGACAGGCCCAGATGCTGCGTCACGCCCACCGCGGTGTCGGGCGCGAGCGAAAAGCTGCTCAGGCACAGACCGTCGATCTGCTCCTTGCGTACGCCGCTGGCCTTAACCAGTTCAGCGACGGCCTGACCGATGAACCAATGTGCACCGTGCGTCGAATAACGCACATACGGAACCGTGACCGGCACGGCCACCGCGACCCCTTCATAAGACTGGCGGCGCGTCAACGGGCCGGCCCCACGGTGTGCGACCTGCCGGTCGTGGCGGTCAAGGCAGCGCGGCTCACTGGAGTACCCTCCGTGCTGCGCACTGCGGGATTCGCCTTGGGGCGGCCCTACGGCTCATGCCTGCCTCTTCTTCAGGGCGCGCGTGTCGACGCACTGCCCCTGGCCTGGCAGCGTCTGCGCCATGTCGCGCAACTGCCCGCGCTGGATCTTCTGCGACGGCGTCAGCGGCAACACATCGACGAAGGCAACGTAGCCCGGAGCCTTGTAATAGGCGAGCTGATCCAGCGCATGGCGCACGATGTCGGCCGCGATCTGCGCGTGTTGCGATGGGTCGGCTGCGTCGCGCAAGACGACACAAGCCAGCACTTCGTCGCCGCGCACGGCGTCCGGTGTGGCGGCAACGGCCGACGCTTTCACCAATGGATGCTGGTTGAGCACGCTCTCGACTTCGACCGCCGAGATGTTCTCGCCACTGCGCCGGATCACGTTCTTCTTGCGATCAACAAAGAAAAAGTTGCCGTCGCCGTCACGGCGTACCAGGTCGCCGGTATGAAACCAGCCGCCGGCCCAGGCTTCACGCGTGGCGTCAAGGTCTTTCAGGTAGCCGGAGAAAAAATGGCGTCGTGGGTCGTCGCCGCAGGAGCGCACCAGCAGTTCGCCCGGTGCGTCAACGCCGGCGTCCAATCCCTGGTCGTCCAGCAGTCGTACATCGACGAAACTTTCCTGGCGCCCGAAACAACTCGTTCCCACCAGGCGCGGCTCGTGGTTGGCCATGATGCAGGCGGCCACGCCGGTCTCCGTCATGGCCCAGGCCTCGACCAGGGGAAAGCCGAACCGCGCCTCGAACGGCGCGTGGTTCTTGCGATCAACCCCGGCTCCAAAGCCCCAGCGGATTGCATGCTCGCAGTCGGCAGGCGCCGGTGCTGCGGACAACAACATGGCCGGCATCACGCCCAGGTAATGCACGATGGTCGCGCGGCTCTCGCGCGCGCTTTGCAACCAGGTCTGGGGATGGAATCGATCAAGCTGCACCAGGCAGCCGCCTGCGGTGAGCACGACCATCGTCGAACACGCCATCGCGTTCATGTGGCTGAGCGGCAACGGCGTCATCACGCGCTCGGTATCGCGACCGACGCTGCACACGCCATCGAGTGCGGCATACCACTGCCCCGCCCACAGGAAATAGCCGTTGCTTAGCATGCAGCCCTTGGGGCGCCCGGTGGTGCCGGACGTATAGAGCAAGGCGCATTCGGTGTCGGGCCCGACAGGCTCGCCGGAGCGCGGTGGGGCAGTCCTTGCGCGCGGAACCGCAGCGTCGGCCAGCATGGTGTCGAAACCGATGCCGGCTCGGGTGGCGGCGGCGCGCAGATCGTCGCCGCGGCCGGGCAGTGTTACGGCAAGACCGATCTCGCTGTGGCCTATCAAGTATTCGAGTTCGGCTGACCGCATGTCGGCGTTGATGGGCACCACGCTCACACCCAGGGCATTGAGCGCAAACCAGTGCAACAGGAATTCCGGCCGGTTCTCGAGCAGCAACCCGACACGATGCCCGTGCCCGTAGCCGGCATCGGCATAAACACCGCGCAGTCGCTCAACCTGTGTGGCGGCCTCGGACCAGCTCATCGCACCGGGCGCCATGCCATAGACGCCGGCCGTGACGGATTCCGTGAAAAGGAATTGCGCCTGCGGCGTCCTTGCCGCAGTGGCGCAAAACAGCTCATGAACGCAGCATCGCATGGCCGCCATGCCTAGATGAAGAGTTGCACCGCCGGCAACGCCGCGTCGCAGTTGAGCAGGTTCACGCGTTTGAGCGTCATCCGCAGCCCGCCGCCCTGCACCGTGAGGTGGTGAAAGAAGGTTCCGACATAGAACTGCATCTCATCGCCTTGTGCTTCGGTGTAGTGGAACTCGGTGCGCACGACATACCGGTTGTCGTCCTGGGCGAACTCTTCGACCGTGGGCATCTGCAGCAGGTGGTGGCAGCGGCTGGGTGGCATCTGCGAGAACGCGCGCGGGCTCTTGAGCCGCTCGATGCGCAGGTCGCGCAACAACTTGTCCTCATACAGGTGCGAAGTATGGTTCAGGCCGTCTTCCTGATCGGGCACCAGCGGGATCCAGTAAAAGGCATCGTCGGTGAACAAGGCGTTCCATTCCTCGAAACGCTTGGCGTCGAGCAAACGGCACTCACGGACCACGAAGTCGACAAGTTGCTCACGGGTGACCTGCATCACATCGTCTCCGTCATGTAGCGCACCCAGCTGCGGTACTGGTTGCGCATGGGCAGCTCGTTTGTGCCGCCAGTCGTGATTTCACCACCCCGGGTTTCGGCCGGGTCGTAGTTTCGGTGCAGGCTGACCCACTCATTGCCGCTGGCATGCAGGCCCGCCTGAATGCCACGGTAAGCTTGCAGATCATCATGCCCCACGACCGAGAACGGGGAGTTGATGAGCCGGTTGTACATGGTGGTGCGCTGCAGCAACTCCGGCGGTGCGCCTTTGAGCCGGAAGGTCCAGCTCTCGACCAGTGTCTTGTCGACCGCGATCGGCTTGACGACGCGGATGGCCTGGATCGCGCCCTTGATCGTGAGATTGGGGTAATACACGGTGTTGTGCCGCGCCATTCCAAGAATCTGCGCCGTGCGCTCTTCGCCGTAACGCGCCTTCATTGCATCGTCGTAGGCCGGAATCGCCTTGTAGGCGCTGTGGATGCTGAAATGCACACCCGTGAAGCTGTGCCCGTTGTCGTAGGTGCGCACACCCATGTCTTCGAAGAAATCGTAGCCGGACATGAACGGTGCGAACTGCTCGACCGCCATCGGTTTGGGTTCGTCGGCAGGTTTGCCGGCCCACATGCGTTTGGCCGTGCCGGCCGACGATTCGTGCGCCACCATGGGATGCATGGTGTCGTTGAGGTTTTCGACGAACATCTTCCAGTTGCACTGGTGCATGAAACGCAGGCAACCGCCGGCAATCTCGAGTTCGCCTTCGGGTGAGCGATCGGCCATGTTGTCGATCGAACTCAGCGAGTCGCCAAAGTAGTCCTCGAACGACGGGCCGGTGTCGCTGATCCGCACGAAGATGAATCCCCGGTAGCTGCGGACATTGGCAACCGTCGTCAGCCCCTTGGCCAACTCGCATTCGTGCAGATTCGTGCCGTCGTACCCTTTCTTGAGTGGAATGGCGAGCAGCGAACCGTCGGTCTTGAACGCCCACGCATGGTAGGGGCAGCGAAAGAACTTGCCGGTGTTGCCGCACGGCGCACTGACGAGACGGGAGCCCTTGTGCGCGCAACGGTTCATCATGACGCGAACCGTGCCATCGTCGTGGCGCACGACGATCAGCGGACGGCCCGCGATATCGTTGCTCAGCCAGTCGCCAGCCTTGGGAATCTGGCTTTCATGCCCGGCGTAATTCCAGGTGTTGGCGAAGAAATGTTCCTGCTCCAACGCAAACAAATCGGCATTGATATAAAGGTCGCGGTGCACGCGATCGGCCTGCACCAGCGCGCGAACGGCACCGGGGTTGTCACGGTAGGATGTCATGGACTGATCACTCCTTCAGATCATTGCGTCGTCTTGCGCTTGTGTGTCGATTGTGTTGACGATAACGTATAAGCGGATATTATTCACAATTAAATCTATCCACAATCATGAAAAACCCTGACGATGCAATCTCCATGCCATCGACGGGCATGGCAATCGATTCGGCCAAGGACCGGAGCGAAGCGCCGCTTTTCGTCAACGACTATCTGCCGGCCCTGCTGGCCAGGGCCAGCGAACTGATCTCGTCGGAATTCCACGTCGTGGCGCGCAAGCAGGGTTTTTCGGTCACGGAGTGGCGCGTCATGGCCACACTGGCTGGCGGCACGCCGATGAGCATCGGGCAACTGGCCCAGGTCACGGTGACGAAGCAGCCCACGGTGACACGACTGCTGGACCGCATGGAGTCCAACGGGCTTGTCCGGCGCCTGCCCCACGACAGTGACCGGCGCATCACCCTGGTGCGGATCACGGACAGTGGTGTGCACAAAATTGAACATCTGATGGGCCTGGCGCGAGAACATGAACGGCGTTTGATGGAACCCTTCGGCCTGCAGCGCTCGGAAGAACTCAAGAAAACCTTGCGCCAGATGATCGCGCTGCATGCAAGCCCGCCACCCGACAGCGACTCGGTGGAAGATCCGACAGCGACGCACGATTGATCCGCGCCCAGGGTCCGCTAGGAACCCTCGTGCGCGTCCTGGTCCTGGGCCGGCGGTCGCCACATGCCGGCGTGCTGCAGCATCGCCAGCGTACGGCCCAGCGCGTCACGCCGGTAAGCTGCCACGTCGCGGCCCGTGTAGTCGTAAAAGCCGCTGCCACTCTTCAGACCCAGCCGCCCTTGTGCCACCATTTTGTCGACGATCGCAGGCGCGGTGTAGCGAGCGGCGTCGATGCTGGCCGCCATTTCACGACTGGCATGGTGCAGGATGTCGCAGCCGCCGAAATCGATGAACTCCACCACCCCCAAAGCAGCAAATCGAAGGCCCATGCCGTAACGCGTCGCCTTGTCGATCTCCTCGGCTGTCGCGGCGCCCTCCTCGACCATTCTGGCGGCCTCGTTCATCACCAGCGCCTGCAGACGCGGCACGATGTAGCCGGGCGTGGCGCCACAGACCACCGGCAACTTGCCGATCTGCTCCATGATCGACCGGGTCCGCGCCAGAACGGCGGCACTGGTACCGGCGTGGCAACTGAGCTCGACGACCGGAATCACATAGGCAGGATTGAGCCAGTGCATGTTCAGGAAACGCTCCGGCTTGTGCACGAAGGCGGCAATGTGCGTCACCAGAATGCTGCTGGTGGTTGACGTGAGGATGGCATCGTCGCGGCAGAACCGGTTGATCTGCTCGAAAGCCTCATGCTTGGCCGCGAGCGTCTCCGCAACCCCCTCGAACACCAGTTCGGCCCCACCGAGCGCTTTGGCTGCTGCGTCGGCGCGCACGAGTTCAACCCGTGCAGCGATGCCGGCCACCTGGGCCTGGTCCAGCACGCCTAGCTGGGCCAGCCCCGACAGGCTCGACTCGATCTCCGCCTGCGCTTCGGCGCGCAGGCCTTGCCAGGCGTCGTCGCTGCGCGAACGAAGGTCGATCAGGGAGATACGGTGGCCTGCATAGGCAAACGCAATGGCGATGCCGCGTCCCATGCGGCCGGCGCCGACGGCGGCAAAACGTGCGACAGCGTCATTCGCCATCATGCAACCTGCGCGTCAACTCGGCCCGGTCCAGGCCGGCCAGTCCGATCGCCTCGAAACTGCGCGGTCCCTGGCGCAGGTCGCGGCCCAGAAAGCCACCAACGATGGCCAGCAGACCATGTGCGATCGGCGCATCCACTTGTGCGATGCGCGCGGCCGACGCGAGAAATGCGAGGCCGAGCTCGGTGTCTTCGGTGATGTAGCGGTGCGTGTACAGATCGATGTTTTCGCGCCAGTCGCCCGACTTGACCAACTGCTTGTGCGCGTCGCCGTACATCCAGCGGTCGTTGTTGTAATGGTCTGCCAGCGGGTAATGCGGCGCGCCATAACCGAAGGCCTCGCGCACGGCAATACGTTCCAGGTCGAGCCGGTCGGTCACGTCGCGCACCGCGCGCTGCGTACCTTCGTTGTGAATATCCCAGCGCTCGAAATGCTGCAGGGGCGCGGCATTCATGACCATCAAGGGCGGATGGATGATGGGCCCGGCATTCATCAGCGCGCCCGACAAGGCATCTCCACATCCGTGCACGCTCGGATACGCCTGCCGGATCACCGCCAAGGCCTGTGTTTCGTGGCGCGCCGGATAGACGCCCGTGGGCAAGTGGATCGCACGCACCGTGATGTTCACCTCGCGCACGCCGTGTTTGCGCGCCAGGTAGGGCAAGGTGCCGGTCTCGGCCCAGGCCACGTCGGCACGGCTGCCCGCCTGTCTCACCAGGCGCGCCATCACGAAGCTGCCAAAGGTGCCGGGCGGAAGGAACACCACCTGCCCGTCGACCAGATGCGGCGCCATGAGCCGGGCGATGTCTTCCTGAGCCACCGCGGGTGAAGGAATCACGATCAATGCTGCGCCGCGCATGGCCTGTGCGATGTCGCAGCTTGCAAGGGATAGCGGGACTTCGCGCGCGCCGCGGGCGTCCTTGAGCGTGATCGCACCGGCCTCACGCACCGGCTGCAGCGCCTGCGCATCGCGCCGCCACAAACGTATTTCGTGACCGGCTTCGGACAAATCGGCCGCCGCCGCATAACAACCATGGCCACCGCCCAGTACCGCAATCTTCATGGCCATTCCATTACATATCATTTGTTTAGGTGTGAATAATGTCCCGCGCAACACCGACACTGTCAAGTGAATTCTCGGACCGATGGCGCCTGAATCCGGGTGCAGGTTGAACCGTACTTTGCCTGGCCGGATCCCGGCAACACGCGCTGCACCGCGTCGTCAGGTTCCGGGAAACAGCGCCAGCACCAACGATACGCTGAGTACCGAGGCGGCAGTCGACACCGCCACGCTGGCCGTCGTGATCGCCTCGGCCGTGGCGTAACGCTGTGAAAAAAGGAAGGAATTGGTGCCCACCGGCATCGCCGCCGTCAGGACCACGATCGCCAATGGCAGGCCGGACAAGCCGAAGGCCCAACCCAGGGTGGCCGCCAGCACTGGCATCAGCACGTTCTTGATGCCGGTCATCAACAAGGCCGCACGCAGGTTCTGGCCGATGACCAGATTGGCCAATGACACACCAACCAGGAACAGCGCGATTGGCCCGTACGCCCTGCCGACCCAGACCATGGCCTGGTCCAGCGCGCCAGGAATGGTCCATCCGGTTTGCGCAAACAGCAGACCCACAATGATCGGCAGCGGCACCGGGTGGATCAGCGCGCGGCGCAGCGCCTGCAGGCCCACCGACCACAAGCGGGCAGCGCCTGCCGCGGAGGCTGCCTGCTCACGCGTCGCCGCCGCCTCCATGACAACGGTGGCCGTCGTCAGCAGCAGCAGGGAATGCACCGGAATCAGCGTGAACAAGGTGACCAGACCCGCTTCGCCAAACGCCAGTGTCACCAGCGGAATTCCGATCATCACGGAGTTGCCGTAGGTGCACGCCAGCGCCAGCACCGCCGCACGGCGGCCGGCGCCATGGCGCAGCAGCATGGCCACGAACACCAGCACTGCGGCCAGGGAGTAAACCAGCGCGGGCAACAGATCGAGCTGCTCCGGATGCACGCGGCTCATCGCGCGAAACAGCAGCACGGGCGTCAGGAACATGAATGTCAGCGTCGACAAGCCGCGCACAGCGCGCGGGCCCAGCCAACGGGCACGCCCGACCAGCAGGCCAACACCAATCACGGCCATCACGGGCACCAGGGCGGAAAAAACGATGGTATTCAAGGACGCAGTCGGGTAGCGGACGGCTCAACGGCACAGACACAGCCATCGCAAGGCACGGCGCATTGTGACGGACCGAGGCCTGTTTACAGCAAGCGCTCCGGTATAGTCGTTGCGGCGCGCGCATCCGCGTCGCACCCGATGCCCATCCGACCGCCATGAACACCACCGAATCCGGCGCCCCTTCGACCAGCGCACTGCGCGTACACAGCCTGCATGCATGGGAGCCCGGACCGCGTTTGATCGTGACCGGAGCGGTGCATGGCAACGAAACCTGCGGCAGCCGCGCGATCAAACGCGTGCTGGCCGAATTCGATTCCGGTACTTTGAGCCTGCAACGCGGCAGCGTGAGTCTTGTGCCGATCGCCAACCCGCTGGCCTACCGGCGCAGCCAGCGCAACGGTGACCGCAACCTGAATCGCAACCTGTATCCCACTGCGCAGCCGCGCGACTTCGAGGACGGGATCGCCAATGTGTTGTGCCCGCTGCTGGCCCAGCACGATGTGCTGCTCGACCTGCATTCCTTCCACAGTCCCGGCAACCCCTTCGTCATGCTCGGGCCGATGGACAACGATGACCCGCTCGAACCGTTTGCCCTTGCCGCCCGGGAACAGGCCCTGGCGCTGCGCCTGGGCCCGCTGCGCATCGTCGAAGGCTGGTTGCAGACCTACGCCGAAGGGGTGCGCCAGCGCCTGGCACGCACCGGCTCCGGCGACCGCGCCCACCTGCTCAGCACCGATCTGCGCTACGGGGTGGGCACGACCGAATACATGCGCAGCCAGGGCGGTTACGGCGTCACGCTTGAATGTGGCCAACACGACGACCCGGCCGCACCCGAGGTGGCCTGGCAAGCGATCCGCAACACACTGGCGCACCTTGGCCTGACCGACGCCCCGGCGCCGCAACCGGTTGCCGACCCGCAACTGCTGCGCCTGTCGCGCGTGATCGACCGCTACCATGCCGACGACAGATTCAGCCAGCCCTGGTCGAGTTACGACGCGGTCACGCAAGGCCAGCAGATCGGCTTGCGCCACGACGGCACACCGGTGCTGGCCGACGCCGACGGATTCATCGTATTCCCCAACGCAAGCGCGGTGGCCGGCAACGAGTGGTTCTATTTTGCGCAGACCAGCGGGCGCAATCTGGGGGTCTGAGGGAAAAGCCGTGCGACGTGGCGCCACCCGCGACCGCACGCGACTTGCAACGGAACGCGCAGCGGCTCACGCTACAGCCCGGTAAAGCTGCGTAAAGCCGTGGGTAGCCGCAACACAGTGGTTGATGGTCAGGTCGGCATCGCTTACATTAATAACCCGTCAGTCATTAATATCTCACCCGTGCCGGAATTCGCATCCGATCCGTCGGTCACCGTCCATACCAAGGCATCCCGCCGCAAAGAGGCACGCCCCGGCGAGCTTCTGGCTGCGGCGCTCGACCTGTTCGTGGAAAAAGGCTTCGCCGCCACCCGTGTCGAAGAGGTGGCGCAGCGCGCGGGCGTATCCAAAGGTACGCTGTTTCTGTATTTCGCCAGCAAGCAAGAGCTGTTCAAGGCGGTCGTGCGCGAAAACATCTCGGGCCTATTCCCCCAATGGAGCAGTGTCATCGACACGTTTGCCGGTTCGACCTCCGACTTGCTGCGCGCCGCCATCACCTCCTGGTGGGCCAACGTCGGCGACACCAAGGCATCGGGCATCTGCAAGCTGGTCATGAGCGAAGCCAGCAACTTTCCCGAACTCGCCACGTTCTACCACCACGAGGTCGTCGAGCCGGGCAACGCACTGATACAGCGCATCCTGCAACGCGGCGTCGCGCGCGGCGAATTCCGGCCAGTGGATCTGCAGTACGGTGTGCAGGCAGTGCTGGCACCGATGATGTTCCTGCTGGTGTGGAAACACTCATTCGGCGCCTGCAACTGCGACGCCAAACCGCTCGAGCCCTATGCCTATCTGCAGGCGCAGGCCGACATCCTGCTCAACGGCTTGTGCACCCTTGCGGCCTCAACGTCCGCTTCCACCGGAACCCCGCAACGATGAGACGATCCGTCAAATGGATATTGGCCGCACTGGTTGTCATTGCCATCGGCGCCGGCGCGGCGCGCATGGTCAGTCAACGCATGGCGCAGCAAAAGACCGCAGGCCAAGCCGCCGTGCGCAGCGAGGCGGTGGTCGAACTGGTGGCAGCCGACCTCGTGCCAGTGCGCCAGTACACTTTGAGCGAATCGCTGGCCGTTTCCGGTTCTCTGAAGGCCACCAATTCGGCCTTCATCAAGGCCCGTGTCGCTGGCGAACTGCAAGACCTGACGCTGCGTGAAGGCGACTTTGTCCAGGCCGGTCAAGTTGTTGCGCGGGTCGACCCCACCGATGCCCAGGCGCGCCTGCGCCAGGCCCAGCAGCAGGCCGAGGCCGCCAAGGCGCAGGTCGACATTGCCCAGCGCACCTATGACAACAACCGATCACTGGTCGAGCAAGGTTTCATCTCGCGCTCGGCGCTCGACGCGTCGACCTCCAGCCTGGCCGGTGCCCAGGCCAACCTGCGCGCCGCCCAGGCCGGAATCGACGTGATCGGCAACCAGCTCAAGGACACCGTGTTGCGCGCCCCGATCAGCGGCCTGGTCTCGCAACGTCTGGCCCAGAACGGTGAACGAATCGGCGTCGACGGCCGGGTGCTGGAATTGCTGGACATCTCGCGACTCGAACTCGAGGCCAACCTGGCTGCGGCCGACTCCCTGAAGATCCGGCTCGGTCAGACCGCGCTGCTGCAGGTCGAAGGCGCCAGTGCCAGTTTGAGCGCCAAGGTGGTGCGCATCAATCCCGGGGTCGTGGCCGGCAGCCGTTCGGTGATCGCCTATCTGGCACTGGAGCCGACCAAGGGCCTGCGCCAGGGACTGTTTGCACAAGGAACGCTGCAGATCGGCGAAATCCAGACGCTGGCAATACCGCTGAGCGCGGTTCGCACCGACAAGCCCAAACCCTATGTGCAGGTCGTACGGGACAACCGTATCGTGCATCTGGCGGCGGAACTGGGGGCGCAGGGCAAAGCCGACGGCCAGTGGATGGTGGCTCTCGCCGGGCTCGCGCCCGACACCCCGGTGGTGGCCGGTTCGATCGGCCGGCTGCGCGAAGGCACGCTGATCAAGATGCCGGCGACGCCGCTGTAAGCCATGTGGTTTACCCGCGTCAGCCTGAATAATCCGGTTTTCGCCACCATGGCCATGTTGGCACTGGTGGTGTTGGGCCTTTTTTCCTACCAACGGCTGCAGATCGACCAGTTCCCGAACATCGATTTCCCGGTGGTTGTCGTCATCACCGAATACCCCGGCGCGGGGCCGGAGATCGTCGAGAGCGAGGTCACCAAGAAGGTCGAGGAAGGCGTCAACGCGATCGCCGGCATCAGTTCGTTGACCTCGCGCAGTTCGGAAGGCCGCTCGGTCGTGGTGATCGAGTTCGGCCTGCACATCGACGGGCGCAAGGCCGCCGACGACGTACGCGAGAAGATCTCCGCCGTCAAGCCGCTGCTGCGCACCGAGGTCAAGGAGCCGCGGGTGCTGCGCTTCGACCCGGCCTCGCGCTCGGTCTGGTCGGTGGCCGTATTGCCCCTCGCCAAGTCCACCGACGGCAAAGATGTGGCGCGCGCGATGTCACCGGTCGAGATGACCAACTGGGCCGAACAGACGCTCAAGAAGCGGCTCGAGAACGTTCGCGGCGTAGGTTCGGTCACGGTCGTGGGCGGCACCAAGCGCGAGATCAACCTGTACCTCAACCCCGCGGCTTTGGAGGCCTACGCCCTGACGCCCGACCAGGTCGTCGCCGCAGTGCGGAGCGAAAACCAGGATCTGCCGGTGGGTACGATCCGCTCGCGCGCGCAGGAACAGGTGGTGCAGATCCAGGCCCGGATCGAGCGGCCGCAGGATTTTGGCAAGATCGTGGTGGCGCGGCGTAGCGGAACGCCAGTGCGTCTGGAGCAGGTCGCGCAGGTGGTGGACGGCGCACAGGAGATCGACAGCCTGGCGCTGTACAACGGCGAGCGCACACTGCTGCTGACGGTGCAGAAGTCGCAAGACGAAAACACCATCGAGGTGGTCGACGGCCTGCAAAAAGCCATCACCGAAATGCAAAAGCAGTTGCCCCCGGGCGTGCGCCTGGAGCAGATCGCCGACGGGTCGCGCCAGATCCGGGTCTCGGTGGCCAATGTGCGCCAGACGCTGATCGAGGGCGCGATCCTGACCGTGCTCATCGTGTTCCTGTTCCTGAACTCCTGGCGCTCGACCGTGATCACCGGCCTGACATTGCCGATCGCCATCATGGGTACCTTCCTGTTCATGGACCTGTTCGGCTTCACGATCAACATGATCACGATGATGGCGCTCAGCCTGTCGGTCGGGCTGCTGATCGACGACGCCATCGTGGTGCGCGAGAACATCGTGCGCCACGTGCAAATGGGCAAGAACGCATTCAATGCCTCGCTCGATGGGACCCAGGAGATCGGCCTGGCGGTGCTGGCAACGACGTTGTCTATCGTCGCGGTGTTCCTGCCCATCGGTTTCATGGGCGGCATCATCGGCAAGTTCTTCCATGAATTCGGCCTGACCATCGTGGCGGCGGTGTTGATCTCGATGTTCGTCAGCTTCACGCTCGACCCGATGTTGTCGTCGATCTGGCACGACCCCAGCATCGAGGCGCACGGCAAACACCATGCGCCGGTGAGCTTCTACGACAAGACCATCGGACGCGTCACTGGCGCGTTCGAACGCGGCACGGACAGCCTGATCGAGTCCTATCAGACCATTTTGCGCTGGGCGCTCGGGCACCGGCTCATGACCATCCTCGTCGCGGTCGCCATCTTTGTCGGCTCCATCCTGATGGTGCCGCTGCTGGGAACCGAATTCGTGCCCAAGTCCGACTTCTCGGAGACCACGCTCGATTTCCATACACCGGTGGGGTCCTCGCTCGAGGTCACCGAGGCCAAGGCACGCCAGGTCGAGGCCATCGTGCGCGCGTTTCCCGAAGTGGCCTACACCCTTACCACGATCAATACCGGCAGCGCCACCGGCAAGATGTACGCCAATATGTATGTGCGGCTGGCCGATCGCAAGGACCGCAAACGCAGCGTGGACGAGATGTCCACGATGATGCGCGAGCGCCTGCGCCAGGTGGCCGGCGTCACAGTGACCCACGTCGGCCTGCTCGACTCGGTGGGCGGCAACAAACAGGTGCAGTTCTCGATCCAGGGTGCGGACCAGGGCGAACTCGAACGCATTGCGGTGCTGGCGCTGGACAAGGTGCGCAACATTCCCGGCCTGGTCGACCTCGACTCCAGCGTCAAACCCGACAAACCGGCACTGGACGTGCAGATACGCCGTGAGGTCGCCTCCGACCTGGGTCTGGGTATCAACCAGATCGGCGCAGCCCTGCGCACACTTGTCGCCGGCCAGACCGTTGGCAACTGGCGCGCGCCCGACGACCAGACCTACGATGTGAACGTGCGCCTGGCCCAGGACGCACGCAATGCAGCGCAGGATCTGGAACGCCTGCCGTTCGCGGTGGGCAACAATGCCGACGGCAGCCCGCGCGTCGTGCGCCTGAACCAGGTCGCGCAGGTGCGCGAGACCACCAGCGCCAACCAGATCAACCGGCGCGATCTGGCGCGCGAGGTCAGCGTCACCGCCAACGTGTCCGGGCGCTCCGCCGGCGAGGTGTCCAACGACATCCGCACGGCGATGGACTCGATCAGCTTTGCGCCGGGCTACAGCTACAGGTTCGGCGGCTCGACCAAGAACATGAACGAGGCCTTTGGATATGCCGTATCGGCACTGATGCTGGCCATCATCTTCATCTACATGATCCTGGCCAGCCAGTTCAAGAGCTTCGTGCAGCCGTTGGCGCTGATGACCTCGCTGCCGCTGACGTTGATCGGCGTCGTGCTGGCACTGATGATGTTCGGCTCCTCGTTGTCGATGTTCTCGGTCATCGGCATCGTCATGCTGATGGGCCTGGTGACCAAGAACGCCATCCTGCTGGTCGATTTCGCCATCCGCGCACGCGAAGACCATACGGGCGACGACGGCCAGCTTGTGCCCGGCCTGAGCCGCAACGACGCACTGCTGATGGCGGCCCGGGTCCGATTGCGGCCGATCCTGATGACCACTTTGGCCATGGTGTTCGGAATGGTGCCGCTGGCGTTTGCACTGAGCGAAGGCGCCGAGGTGCGCGCCCCCATGGGGCAGGCCGTCATCGGTGGTGTGCTCACGTCCTCGCTGCTCACGTTGGTGGTTGTGCCGGTCGCCTATTGTTATATGGACGACCTGGCCAATTGGACGCGGCGCTTGCTGGGAGTCAAGGAACCGGTCCGGCAAGCCCCTAAAATCGACGGCCTGACCTGAACCCGAAGAGTGAGCCACGCCATGCATGCCACCATGAACATAGAACAAGCCCGCTTCAACATGATCGAGCAGCAGATCCGTCCCTGGGACGTGCTCGACGCCCATGTGCTGTATCTGCTGTCCGTGGTCCGGCGCGAAGATTTTGTCCCTGCCCAGCACCGGGCGCTGGCCTTTGTCGACATGGAAATCCCCTTGCCCGACGGCCAGTGCATGCTGGCGCCGCGCGTCGAGGCCCGCATGCTGCAGGATCTGGCGGTGCAAAAGCACGAAAAAGTACTTGAAATCGGCGCCGGTGCGGGCTACATGGCCGCCCTGTTGGCCCATCGGGCCCAGCATGTGTTGACACTGGAGATCAGCGCCGATCTGGCGCGCCTGGCGCGCGCGAATCTGCAATTGGCCGGCATCCACAATGTCGACGTGCGCCAGCAGGACGGTGCCAGCGAGATGCCGGCGGACAGCCCGTTCGACGTCATCGTGCTCAGCGGCTCGACCGCCGAAGTGCCGCAGCAACTGTTGCAACGCCTCAAGATCGGCGGACGCCTGGGCGCCATCGTCGGAGACGAGCCCATGATGCATGCGAGCTTCGTGACACGTCTGGGCGAAACACAATTCCAGACCATCCAGCCCTGGGACACGGTTGCCCCGCGGCTGCGGAACTTCCCGGAACCGTCACGTTTCCGGTTCTGACCGCCACGGTCCAACCCCAAAGTATGCCCATGATTGACCAAATCCGCCCTCTCGAACTGGCCCACTGGATGTCCCGTCAGCATCAGCCAGGCGGCAAGCAAGCCGTGGTGCTCGACGTGCGCGAACCCGCCGAATTGCGCACGGCCAGTGTGAAGGCCGACGGCTTCACGCTGCTGGCAATGCCCATGGGCAGCGTGCCGGTGCGGCTCGCCGAACTCGACCCCGAGACCCCGATCGCCTGCCTGTGCCACCACGGCGGGCGCAGCATGCAGGTCGCCAGTTTCCTGCACTCCCGTGGCTTTAGCCGTGTGGCCAACATCGCCGGCGGCATCAACGCCTGGGCGAACGAACTCGACACCAGCGTTCCGCGCTATTGACCGACCAACGGACCAAACCCAACAGGACAACCGCAATGCGACAACTGCCGAAGCCACTCACCGCCGTCTCTTGCAATTCTCATCGTCTGTTTCCGATCGTGATGGCTCTCGGCACGCTGTTGTCCATGCCCGCTGGCGCACAAAGCCTGGGCCAACTCCACGACGCCGCGCGCGCCTACGACGCCACATTGCAGTCCGCACGTTCGCAATACGAGTCCACGCTGGCCCGGGCCGAACAATCGCGCGCCGGCACCTTGCCCTCGGTCGGTCTGGCGATGTCGATGTCGCGCAGCACGATCGACGCCAATGTGCCCATCGCCAACTCGACCTTCGGCTCCCAGGGCGCCACCGTCAACGCATCCCACCCCTTGTACCGGCCGGCCAACAGACTGACCTACGAACAAGGCAAGAAATCCGTCATCGTCGGACAGGCGCTGCTGCAGGTCGCGGAGCAGGACCTGCTGTTGCGGGTGACCCAGGCCTATTTCGACGTACTTGCGGCGCAGGATGCCGTGACCTTCGTGGACGCGCAGAAAACTGCGGTGGCAGAGCAACTCGCAGCGGCAAAACGCAATTTCGAGGTCGGCACCAGCACCATCACCGATACGCGCGAGGCGCAGGCGCGGTACGACCTGGTGCTGGCGCAGGAGATTGCCGCAACCAACGACCTGCTGGTCAAGCGCATCGGGCTCGAACGACTGGTCGGGCGCGATGGCGTCAGGCCCAAACCGCTCGCGCCCCCGGTTGTCTTGCCGCCCCTGCAACCCAACAACGTGGAAGACTGGGTCAATCAGGCGCTGGACGCCCACCCCGTGTTGCGTCAGTTCGCACTGGCGCTGGAAATAGCACAGCTCGAAACCCGCAAGGCCCAGGCCGCCAGCAAGCCCACGCTGGACCTCAATGGCAGTTTGGCACTGACCCTCAGTGACGGCACATCGGTGTCTGTGCGCGACAGTCGCACCACGGTGGCAACGGTCGCACTGGCATTTAACATGCCGCTGTTCTCCGGCTACGCGATCCAGAACCGGATCAAGGAAACGCTGGCCCTGGAAGACAAGGCCCGCACCGACCTGGAGGCGGCGCGGCGCACCGTGTCGCAGGCCACCCGCGCTGCCTTTTTCGGCGTGTTGTCCGGGCAGGGCCAGGCCAAGGCACTGGAGGCTGCGGAAGCGTCCAGCCAAAGTGCCCTGGACGCCAACAAGCTGGGCTACCAGGTGGGTGTGCGCATCAACATCGACGTGCTCAATGCGCAGAGCCAGCTCTACCAGACCAAGCGTGATCTTGCCAAGGCCCGTTACGACGTGTTGGTCGGCAGCCTGCGCCTGCGCCAGGCCAATGGCACGCTGACGGTGCAGGATCTGCAGGCGATCGACGCCGTTTTGAGCCAATAACATAGGCTCCGTGCCGGCCGGTCGCGCCCGCCGACAACTTGCGCGCAGCGGCAATCCGCCCGCGCGCTCACCAACCCGCCACAGGAGCCACAAACCATGCAGACCGTCAACGTGTTGTGCATCAAGTGGGGGCGCAAATACGGACCTGACTATGTCAACCGCCTGCACTCGATGGTGCACCGGCACCTGAGGCGGCCGTTTCGCTTCGTGTGCCTGTGCGATGACCGCGAAGGAATCGATGCAAGCATCGACGTGCGGCCGATCCCGCCGGTCGGATTTGACCAATTCGACAACCGGGCCCCTTGGACGTTCGGCCATGGCTGGCTCAAGCTGACCAGTTTTGCCGATCCGCTGTATGACCTGCAGGGTCCTACGCTGTTTCTCGACCTGGACATTGTCATCGTCGACAACATCGACGGCTTCTTCGACCATCCGGGCACGTTCTGTGTCATCAAGGAATGGGACAAGCAGGACGGCACCGGCAACACCTCGGTCTACCGCTACACCATCGGTGCCCATGCCGATGCACTGGACCACCTCAAAAACGGGTATCCGGCATCGATCGCCGACGTGCGCAACGAGCAGGAGTTCATCACCCGGTATCTCGGGCGCCAGGGCAAGGTGCAATATTGGCCGCAGGGCTGGTGCGTCAGTTTCAAGCGCCATTGCGTGCCCGGTGGCCTGATGAGCTGGCTCAAACCCCCCACCATCCCGCCAGGGGCGAAGATCATCGCGTTTCATGGCAAACCCAATCCACCCGACGCCATCGTTGGCGTCAGCGGCAAGTGGTACCGCCGCGTACCACCCACCCCCTGGGTGGCCGACCACTGGCGCTAGGGCCGGATCGCGTCAGGCCAAGCATGATGCGATGGGCTTACAGCCTGATGGCGTATTGCGCCGTCCCACCGCTGCTGGCCTACCTGTGGTGGCGCGGGCGCGAGGATGTGCGGTATCGTCAACGCTGGAACGAACGCTTTGCGCGCACCCGGACCCTTCCCACCGGACGCGGCGCGGTCGTCGTTCATTGTGGCTCCGTAGGCGAGGTGCTGGCCGCGCAACCGCTGGTCGAGCAACTGCTGGCTGACCCGCGCTGGGGCCGCCCGCTGATCACCTGCTCGACGCCGACCGGCACGCACCAGATCCGTCGCGCGTTCGCAGACCGGGTCGACCATTGTTATTTCCCGCTCGATCTGCCCGGCGCTACGCGGCGTTTCCTGTCGGCACTGCAACCCCGTCTGGTCATCCTGCTCGAGCGCGAACTATGGCCCAACTTCCTGCACCAGGCGCAGACCCGGGGCGTGCCGACGGTCGTCATCAATGCGCGGCTGTCGCAGGGTTCCGCCCAGGGTTACGCGCGTTGGCGAGCGCTCATGCAGCCGGCCCTGGCCAGCCTGCGCCTGGTCTGTTGCGAGGACCAGACCACGGCCGATCGTTTCAGCGCGCTCGGCGTGGCACCGGAGCGGCTGTTCGTGAGCGGGAACATCAAGTCGGACCTGCAACTGGCACCCAACATGCGCCAGGCCATCGAACAGACCCGCGCGGCGTGGGGCGAGCGACCGGTATTGACGGCGGGCAGCACCCATGCCGGTGAGGACGAGGCCTTGATCGATGCGCTGCGCCAGCATCTGGAGCACTCGCCCGATACGCTGCTGATCCTCGTTCCGCGCCACCCAGAGCGTTTCGACACCGTCGCCGCTGCGCTGCAACGGGCCGGTCTGCGCCATGTGCGCCGCAGCCTGGGGCAGGAGCCGGATGCGCAAACCCAGGTGCTGCTGGGCGACACCATGGGCGAACTGATGTTGTGGTATGGCGTCGCAAACGCCTGCTTTGTCGGCGGCAGCCTGATCGGACGCGGCGGCCACAATCCGCTGGAGGTGCTGTACCTGGACAAGCCTCTGATCGCCGGCCCGCACACGCACAATTTCGCACGCATGTACCAGGCCTTGCATGCGGACCAGGCAATGACGCTGGTGGCCGACGCCGCGCAGGTATTTGTGCAACTCGATGCACTGCGCTCGGATCGGCACCTGTGCGCACGGCAGGTCGCGCGGGGTAGACAGCACTACCTGAACATGACCGGTGCGACCCAACGTACGCTGGCGCAACTTTCGCCGTTTGCATCCCGGCAGCCACCGGGCGCCGTGCTGCAACAGCGCCAGGGGCCGGACTCGGTGTGGGCCGATCCAGGCTGTTTCGAACGTGCCGACGTGTTGTTGTTCGACCCCGCGTGGTGGCCGCGCGATGGCGGCGGCATCGGCACGGAGAGCGGCCGTGGCGCCATCCGCCGTGTCGGCGACGATCGCGCGAATTACCTGCTGCGCCACTACTACCGCGGGGGCCTGATGGCGCGCATCAGCCGCGATCTGTTCCTGCTCCAGCGGCTCGCACACACGCGTGCGATGGCCGAATTCACGCTGCTGCGCCAGTTGCGCGCGCGCAGCCTGCCGGTACCGCAGGCCGGCGCGGCGCGGTGCCGCCGCCTCGGGCCGTTCTACCGCGCCGACATACTCGTCCTGTGGATTCCCGATGCGCGCGACGTGGCGCAGTTGCTGCACCAGCAACGCGCCTTGTCACCACAGGAGTGGCAAGCGCTCGGGCGCGCCGTGCGCCAGTTGCACGACGAACAGGTTTTCCACTCCGACCTGAACTGCCACAACCTGATGCTCGATGGGCGCGGACAGGCCTGGATCGTCGACTTCGACAAGAGCGGATTCCGCGCCGGCGAATCCTGGAAGGCGGACAACCTGGCGCGTTTGCTGCGCTCCTTGCGAAAAGAGCAGCGTCTGGGCCCTGCACTGCACTGGACCGAAGCGGTGCACTGGCCCGCGTTCCTGGACGGCTACCGCCAGCCGCCAGGTGCAGAATCGACCCCGGTTCTCGCGCACGACCTCCACGCGCGTCAAGCTGCTTGACATGCCCCAACGAACTCGCATGAACGCACCAAAGCGACTGCTGGCCGCCACCGATCTGTCGGCTCCGTCTCGTCACGCCATCCAAGGCGCTGCGCTTGCGGCGGTCCAAGGCGGCGGTTTAGATAGTGCTTGTGATCGCTGCCTGGTGCAAAATGGGACGGTGCCAGCGCGCCGACGCGTGCAAGGATCCGCAACTTCCCAGGAAACTCGACCACCATTGAAACGGCACGCCAACCGGCCCTGACCCCAATGACGGACTGGTTCACATGGCATTTACAAGGAGAACCCCATGCGCAAGACAACGAAACCCGAATCCACACTGACCGGCGCCGCCGCCAAATTGGGCGACGCGGCCCGCATCGAGGGCCAGGCCGTGATGGTCAAGGCCTCCGACATCGCCCAGTCTGTGGACGATGCGGCCAGCAGCGGCAAGAAGCAGGTCAAGCGCGCAGCCCGCAAGGCCAAGGGCGACACCGACGGTTTGGCCAGCGAGGTCAAGAAGAAGGTCGCCAGCGCCAGGAAGGCCGTCAAAGCGAAGATTGCCGCGGCCGAGAAGGACCTCGACAAGGCCGTCAAGACCGCCAGGCGCAAGGCCGAAAAGGCCACCAAGGATGCCCGCCAGCGCATCGCCAACGTCAGCAAGGCGCTCGACAAGGCCGCAAACGATGCCAAGAAGGCTGTCAATCGCAAACGCGCGCAGATCGGCAAAGTGGTCGACGCCGTCGCTGACGACACCCGCAAGGCCGTGAAACGTGAGACCAACAAACTGGTCAGATCACTCGACCAGGCGGCCGACGCGGCGAAACAATCAGCCAGCGCACACAAGGCGGCCGCAACCCGCGCCGCAAAGAAAGCACCAGCAAAGACGGTGGCGAAAAAAGCACCGGCTAAAAAAGCGGCCGCCAAGAAGACCTCCAAGGCCTGATCCGGGGCTCTGTCGGTGCCCGTTGGCCATGCCGCCGGGCGCAAGGTCAGCCGAAATCGTCGACCTGATTCACCCTATTTGCGGTCAACAGGCAGGCCAGTGCTGCGGCAGGGTCGGGCGCCAGCATCCGGTCGCGCTGACCGCCGGTCGATGGCACATCCTTGTTCGGACACAGGCGTGCGACCAGTGCGCGGTCGGCGCGCAAGGCATCCCACAAGGAAATCAGGTCACGGTCGCGCAGCGGCGCCAGGTGCCTGGTGCCACGCAGCAGCAAGGGCGCAACGATGCGCAGGCCGCGCGAAGGCAGATGGGCCAAGGGTGGGGCAGTTCTGAAGATCTCCAATCGGGCTGCATGACGTCCTTGACTGCTGCTCGAGCCAGCATTCGCGGTGCTAGACTTCGTCAAATGAACGCGCGTGTAGACCACCTTCTGGACGAGGTTCTCGGCCTTCCTGCCGAGGAGCACTCGGCCTTGGTTGTTGCCCTACTCGATAGCCTCGAGATAGCCGATGATGTCGCAGTCTCTGAACTGTGGCGGGCCGAGGTGAATCGTCGTCGCACGGACCTGCGTGCCGGTCGAGTGAAAGCGGCTCCCTGGGCTGAAGTTCGGCAACGCCTCAGTTTCCTGTGAGTTCCTTCGATGTCGAGGTTCTGCCCGAAGCGGAGGCAGAGGCCCGCGCGAGGCATTCCTCCGGTATTTCGAAAGAAGCCCAATCGCTGCGGATGCGTTCCGGGTGGAGTTGTTCGACGCGATTGATAGCCTGAGCGTCACGGCACTCGACTGGCCCGAAGACGACGATGGCAACCGACACTACCATCTCAAACACTTCCCCGACCGGGTGCTGTATGAGGCCCTTGGCGCGAAGGTGACCGTCTTTGCGATTGCCCATCAACGAAGGCGCCCAGGGTATTGGCAAGTTCGTTGATGCGCGCCGAAAGCTGCACTCGACGGATAACGCCAGCCTTGAGTGGACCACAACCGCGCGCGCCAGGAACCCAACTCGGCTCGGGCACCGCCCCGGGTGCCGGCGCGCGGAGATCTTCAGCAGGCGGCGTGATCGCGGCCCGGTCCCCCGGGCTGCGGGCAGAGGCTGCGCCTGACTCGGGTCGAGCCCGGTGAGGGGCCACGAAGCGTGCGGGTTTACCCGATGTCCAGGCGATTTTCAGGTCCGGCCGCGGGGCCGCGGCTGCGCAGTGTGCGGCCGGCCAGGCCAACACCCCCCCAAAGAACTACACGGTGTACCACCCAGTGCGGGTGAGTCCGTCCCGGTGGGCACGAAAATATGGCGTTTGATTTTCACTGTAATCTACGACCGCGACTGCTTCCTGAGACGCAACTCAGGCCGAGCCTCCGCCGGCCTTGGGTTGCATGGCGGCGATCTCGGCATGCGTCCCTGCGCTTGCCGCCTTTTCCCACTTATCGAGCAGATCCGCCCCCCGCTGCATCATCACCACCCGGTCGGCGAAATGCTCGGCATGGTTGTATGTGCGCCGGACGGAGTTGGGCTCCTGGTGCGCAAGTTGACGCTCGATCCAGTCGGGCCGATAGCCCAACTCGTTGAGCCGCGTGCTGCCGGTGGTGCGGGTCGCGTGCGGGCTGTACTTGCCGCTCCAACCAAGCACGTGTAATGCCTGCCGAAATGAGGCCATGGCCATCGGTTGGCTGCGGTTGTCCCGGCCCGGAAAAACATGCTCCCACTTCCCGGTGATGCCACGCCGCACCCGTAGCAGATCCACCGCTTGCCGAGGCAGTGGGACGGCGTGCGTGCGGCGTTGCTTCGTCCGGTCGGCCGACATCCGCCATACGGCAGCGTCGAGATCGAACTCGGACCAGTGCGTCTCCACCGCCTCGCGCGGACGGTACAGCGTCAACCACATCAGCCGAAAGGCGGTGAGGGTCTCGTGGCGGCCGCCATGGCTGGCCATATCGCGCAGCAGTTGGCCGATCTCGTTCACTTCAAGCGCACGTTTGTGCTGTGTCTTGTTGGGTGGCAGCGCACGGCGAACAGGGTAGACCGGGTCGCGCTCCGCGCGAAGCGTGGCCATCGCCAGGTCGAATACGCCCGCCATCGATCGTTTCGCCTCGGCTGCCACGCTCGGGCCGTTTTGGCGTGCGGCGGATGTGAGTACGTCCAGCACATGCATCGGTGTGACCTGCCTGATCGGTAAAGGGCCGATCTTGCCGAACACCACGCGCTGCAGCATGTCCAGGCG
>ENA-ORBV01004249-ORBV01004249.1-microbial-mat-metagenome-genome-assembly--contig:-NODE-4249-length-27734-cov-4.940521_pt1 | contig 27734 bp, 25 predicted proteins | sample MGYA00237777_ERZ505514 | MGnify/ENA primary metagenome ERZ505514 (study PRJEB26160, sample SAMN06269048) | microbial mat metagenome | isolation source: Oligotrophic lake microbial mat | place...
AGACCCCGGCAAGATCACCAAGGCCTTCTTCAAGTGGTGCAAGGAGCACACGCCCGAAGGGTGCCGTTGGGAATTGAACGACCATCATGGGGGGTTCGGCGTCACGGTGCCGATTGATTCGCCGTACTTGAAGGCCGCCGAAAAAGCCCTCAAGACTGCAACCGGCAAATCGGCAGCGCTCATCAAGAGCGGTGGTTCCATCCCGGTCGCGGGCCTGCTGAAGTCTGAACTCGGAATCGACACCATTTTCATGGGCTTCGGGCTGGACGACGACCGCGTGCACAGCCCGAACGAGAAGTTTGAGGTGGATTGCTTCCGGATCGGGGCCAAGGCCCACGCCGCGTTCATCGGCGAACTGGTGGCCGGTCACGGGACGGATCGAGAGTAAACCGCCGGGGCAGCGGGCGGCTTCGGCACGAAAAGCAACCGCACGGCTTTGGGTTAATAGGCGTTTCCGCCCACCTCGTTCCCCCCAATGGCAATCGGGGGAGTTAGCCGATAACCTATGGGTCCTCGCCGCGGAGTCGGGCTCGCGGGCTATTTCATGCCCGCCCCGGACTTTCCGGCGCTGCATTGAAGCGGGTTTGAAGCAGGAATTGACAGCCGCCGCGGTTTGATTTGGAAAGGGCACTCGTGCTACTTGATCGTGTTCTCGGGCTTTTTAGTGTGGATATGGGCATTGATCTCGGAACCTGCAACACGCTGGTTTCGGTTCGTGGCCAAGGGATTGTGCTGAACGAACCCAGCGTGGTGGCGGTGCGGAAAGGCACCAATCAGGTTCTCAAGAACGGCGAGGCGGTCGGCTGGGTGGCGAAGGAGATGCTCGGCAAGACCCCGGGTTCGATCACCGCGATCCGACCGCTCAAGGACGGTGTGATCTCGGATTTTGAGATCACGGAAGCGATGCTCAGTTATTTCATCCGCAAGGTGAACGGGCGGAGCAAGATATTCGGGCCGCGGGTGGTGGTTTCGGTTCCTTCTGGGATCACCGCCGTCGAGAAGCGCGCGGTCTTTGACTCCTGCGAGCGGGCCGGTGCCCGTCGGACGTTCCTGATCGAGGAGCCCATCGCCGCCGCGATCGGGGCCGGCTTGCCCTTTGCGGAGGCGACCGCGTCGATGATCGTGGATATCGGGGGCGGGACGACAGAGGTCGCGATTCTGTCGCTGGCGGATATCGCGGCTTGCCAGTCGATCCGCACGGCGGGCGACGACATGGACGAGGCGATCATCAACCACATGAAGCGCACGTACAACATGATGATCGGCGAGCAGACGAGCGAGCGGATCAAGATCGAGATCGGGTCGGCGTTCGCGTTGGGGCCGGAAACGACGATGGAAGTGCGCGGGCGCGACATGATCTCCGGGCTCCCGCGGAAGACCGCGATCACCAGCGAAGAGATCCGTCAGGCGCTCCAGGAGCCGGTGCAGAACATCATCGACGCCATCACGCAGACGCTCGAGAAGGCCGAGCCGGAACTCGCCGCGGACCTCGTGGATAACGGGATCACCATGGCGGGCGGCGGGTCCCTTCTGCGGGGGTTGACGAACGTCGTGCAGAAGGCGACCGGGCTGCCGACGGTGCTGGCGGACGATCCGCTGACGTGTGTCGCCCGCGGCACCTGCAAGTATCTCGACCATCTCGAAGAGTGGAAGAGCACCCTTGAAAATGACCTGGACGGATGACCGTTTGCACGGCCGATGCGGGCCCCCGGTCATGGAGCCTGTGCGCGGCCGCGATGTATCCTGATGACGTTTCAATCTTCGCCAGGCCGGTCGTTCTTCCTCGCGCTCTTTACGGCGGCGACGCTCTTTGTGCTGCCGGCGGGCGTCACGGGCTGGCTCTCGTGGTTCGGCGGGCTGGCACGGACGGTGGTCGCGCCGATCTCGCAGCCGATGTCCACACTCGGTCGCTGGCTGAAACCGTCCGGGGTCGATTTGTCGCACGAGCGGATCGGGGCGGTGGAAGAGGAACGCGAGCAGTTCCGCACGCTGTACCTGCGGGAATCGGATGAGAATCGCAGACTCCGTGGGCTACTCGAGGAACTCCGAACCCTTTCGGTGATCGACGGAACGCAGCGCACGCGTCAGATCGTGGCGCCGGTCGTTGCATCTGGGAGCGACCTCGCCACTGGGCTGCTGGTCGTCCGAGCGGGGACCAAACTGGGGGTGGCGGTGGGCGATATCGCCGCGGGCACGGGTCTGCAACTGATCGGGCGGGTGGTTTCGACCGACTTCCTGACGTCGACCGTCGAAACGATCACGCAGTCGGATCGGCACCTGCTGGGAGTGGTGATGCCCGACAATCCGCGAGCCGGAGATCCCGAGGGTTTGCCGTGCCGTCTGGAGCCGACGGGAGACGGAACGCTGCGCGGACCCGTCGAGGATCGGCGCGTTTTGATGTCGGAGACGCCGATCGAGCCCAAGGTCGGTCAGGCGGTGCGACTGCGCGACCCCGACCGTTGGCCCCGGGCGGCCCAGATGCTCGTTATCGGCATCATCGAGAGCATCGAGCCCGCCCCCAATCAGCCCCTCCGCAAGATCATCACGGTCCGGCCAACGATCCCGGATCTCGCACGTGTCCAGACGGTCCTGCTGCGGATCAGCGAGCGGGACGAACCGTCTTCGGAAGGCCCGCCATGAACGTCGTCGCGGTCGCGATTGTCGCGTGGGTGTTCATCGGGCTCGATGCGGGCCTGCGGGACGCGTTCGCCCTCGGTGACACCAACATCGCTCCCAGTTTCGTCATCGCTTTCGTCACGTTTGTCGCGATGTATGCCGCTCCCCCGGCCGCGCTCTGGGCCGCGCTCCTCATCGGCCTCGCGACCGATCTCGTTTTTCAAGTGCCGGGTTTGGACGGCGGCCGAGCCCTGACCGTGGTCGGGCCGCGCCTCATCGCGGCGGTGGTCGGGGCGTGGCTCGTCCTGACGCTTCGCGGACTGGTAATCCGGCGCAACCCGCTGACCCTGGGATTCCTCGCGGGGCTGGTCTCGCTGGTGTGGTGCAGCGCGTTGGCCGGGTTGTTCGCGTTGCGGCACGCGGTTTCCAGCGACACGGGTCTGATTCCATCGAGGCTCTTGGTCGAAGGCCTGGCCAGTTCTCTCTACACCGCGACAGTGGCGGCGCTGCTGGCCCTGGTGCTGATGCCCCTCGCAACGTTTCTGGGTTTTTCAACCGGTCCGCAGGGTCGGCTGGGGCGGCGGTAAAGCGGGGAGTCAAGGAAAGTCGGAACGTTGACCATGGGACGTCGGAAGGGACCGTTGAACGTGCGGAGTTGTTGAGATGACGATGGATGAGGCGGTCGCCGTTGTGCTGTTTGATGATGGGGTGCCGGTGGCCCCCTTGACGGACCTTCGTCCCGCCGCTGACATCCGAACCGGGGCGTTCACGACGCGGGAACGCTGGCGCGGCACGTTTCCGGGTGTGCGGGCTGGCTTCGCCGAAGTGGAGTCCCGGGGGCAGGTCGTGATTGTGAACGCGCGGTGCCCGCTTCCGCCGGTCGGGATCACCAGCCTCGCCGTGGGGAGTGCCGTCATTGAAACGGCGACGGGGCACCTCGTGGTGGCCCGGGTGGAAAGCCATCGGGCGCCGGCGGTTGCGGGCGGCGATTTTGCAGGACTCGCAGTCCACGCCGCGCCGGACACTTCGTTGATATCAAAGCCTTGGCACGTCCGCACCCTGCGTGACCGCTGCATCGCAAACGACCTCGAGCGGTTGATGGCGGAGAGGCTGCCGTCCGCACCGCCCGCGGGCGTGGTTGGGATCGGTGACATGGGGCTGCGCATAGCGCGGTCGGCGACCGTCTACCCCTCGTCGGTGCTCGACACCGAGGCGGGCCCGATCATCATCGACGAGTTCGCCGTGATCCGGCCCGGCGCGATCCTCATGGGCCCGTGCTACGTCGGCCCGCACTCGACCATCCTTGAACGCGCGACCATTCGCCCCCAGACCGCGATCGGCCCCTGGTGCAAAGTCAACGGCGAAGTCGGTGGGACAATTTTTCAAGGATACTCCAATAAGGCCCACGACGGCTACCTCGGCGATTCGTGGGTCGGCGAGTGGGTGAATCTGGGTGCGGGCACCACCAACAGCAATCTCCTGAACACCTACGGCGAGGTGATCGCCCGGGCGACGGCGGCCGGCCCCAACGAGCGCACCGGAGAGCAGTTTTTGGGCGCCGTCATCGGCGACCACGTCAAAACCGCCATCTGCACCCGCATCATGACCGGCAGTGTCCTGCACACCGGGGGGATGTTCGCCACGACCGCGCCCGTCAGCGGCACCACCCCGCCGTTCGGGTGGTTCACCGATGCCGGCACCCGTTCCTACCGACTCGACAAGTTCACCGACGTGGCCCGGGCCGCCATGGCACGCCGCAAAGTCACGCCGGACGCCGCGTATCTCGACCGTCTCCGAGCGTTGCACGCGACTTGCGTGAGGCCGGCGGGGTAAAACCCGCGAGATCACCGGTCGTCGCGGGGGGCCGCCCGCACCGCGAAGAGTGCCGTTCACACACCGTGGACGGGCTTGACGACAATGGTGGTGCCGGACTCCCGGTCGCGCGCGCCTTCGATGCACTCGACGATCACCTTGGCGACCGCGTCCGGTGAGAGCGTCTGCTCGGTCGGGAGGACGTCGGTAGAGACCACCGACCGCAGCATCGCGGTTTCCACCGATCCCGGCGCCACCGCGAAGCCGCGGATTCCGAGGGGGCGGCCCTCGCGATGCACACAGAGCGCACCGATGTTGAGGGCCGCCTTCGCGCACGCGTAGGCATACAAGTTGGGGAACGGGTCCATCGTCGCGATCGACGAGACGTTTACCACGGTCGCCCGACCGTGGAGGGCAGCGTGGGCCATGAGCCCGCTCCAACACGCCGACACCAAGGCCGTGGGCGCGACCGCGTTGACGGCGAACGCCGACGCGATTTCGCCGTGCGAGGATTCGGCGATTGTTCCGGTAATCGCCCGGCCCGCGTTGTTGAGGAGCGCGGCGATGCCCGATTCCTCCGGGTTATCCGCGGCGAGCCGCCGGAGGATCTCGGGGCCGCTGTCAGCCTGTGCAACATCAAGATCGACGAGCGTACACGCTCCCACGCACGCCGACGCCGTCTCACGCAGGGCGTCTCTTCGGCGACCGACCAGAACGAGCGGATACCCCAAGGCGGACAATCGCGTGGCGGTGGCTCTCCCGATCCCCGACCCCGCTCCGGTAATCACAATCACGCCGCGACCTGACATCGTTTGCGCTCCACATGCCGGGCCACGCGGTGAACAGACACCCGTACAGTCCGGCCGGTTATGAAGATATCCCAGATCCTCACATTTCTCGCGCTCGCCGCCATCATCGGCGTTCCGTTCGCGCTGCGGCCCGCGAGTGCCGACGCCCAAGGCGACGACGTTCCGACGCTCGTTGTCGTCACACCACACGTCGCCCAGATTCGGACGGAGTTTGCGGAGGGGTTCAGCCGGTGGCACGAAGCCGTTCACGGGGTGCCGGCTCGGATCGATTTCCGAGTCCCGGGGGGCACGAGCGAGATCATCAAGCAACTTCAGTCACAGTACAACGCGGCGATCCGTTCGGGGGCGATCGCTGCGGATGGGTCGTGCGTCGCCGGCACGATTTCCGTGGACGCCGTATTCGGCGGCGGTTCCTTCGACCACGGGCGGTTGAAAAGAGGGGAGGGGGTCACTGCCACCATCCGGCAGCCCGACGGGACGTCCAAAGCCGTCAACATCCCGATGTCGGTCCCCGCGGGCTTCAGCCAGGCACAACTTGACGGCTGGTTCGGCGCCAACACGATCGGGACGCAGACACTCTACGACCCGGAGCAATATTGGATCGGGACGGCATTGTCCGGCTTCGGCATCGTCTTCAATCGCGATCTCCTTTCACGTCTGGGAATCCCCGAGCCGGACAGTTTCGCGGACCTCGCGGACCCGCGTCTGGCGGGCTTCGTCGCCCTCGCCGACCCTCGGCAATCGGGCTCGGTGACCACGACTCTCGATGCGATCCTGAATCATTACGGCTGGGAAGACGGGTGGCGGCTTCTCCGAGAGATCACCGCCAACGCCCGCTATTTCACGAATTCGGCGACCAAGCCGCCGGTGGACGTGGCCCAGGGCGAGGCCGCCGCCGCGCTCGCGATCGATTTCTACGGACGCGGGCAGGCCCAAGCGATATTGAAGGAGAATCAGGATCCGGCGACGGGGCGCGTCGGCTACGCGGACCCGGTGGGCGCAGTCTACATCGACGCCGATCCGATCTCGATCCTTCGGGGCGGACCCAATCCAGAGCTCGCGAAACGATTGATCGAGTACGTCCTCACGGACCAAGGACAGTCGCTGTGGCAGTTTCCCTCGCGGCAACGAACGCACTCCGCGGACGGACTCGGCCCCCGCCAATCGGAACTCCGGCGGATGCCCGTGCGGAGGGCCATGTACGAGCGGTATGTGGACCGCATGATCGACCAGGCGAACCCTTTCGAGGCGGCCTCCAAGGACACCGTCCGTGGCTGGCGGGCGGCGATCCCCGTGATGATGGGAGCCTTTGCGATCGAGGTCTCCGATGAGCAGCGGGCGGCGTGGCGCGCGATCCGGAATGAACGGGCCCGGCTGGCACGCGGCGCGGGCAACGCGGAGCGACTCGCCCGCATGGAGTCCCTGTTTTATTCCTGGCCGACTACCGAGATCGACGGGAATGTGCTCCCCTTCACCGTGGAGAATTTCAAGCCGATCCGCGAAAGTTGGCGTCCACCCGGCGCACAAGGTCGGGCCGAGGTGCTTTACACCTCCTTTTTCCGGGATGCGTACCGGGAGGTCGTCCGTTTGGCCGATGGTGCCTGAGTGCCCCGTCTTCTCGTCGTTGAGCGCCGACGGTCGCGAACCAGGCGACAACGCTCGCCGTCACTGAGAGCCCTTGCGTTGCCCGCGTCGCTGACTTGCCCGCTCCCTCCACACGAGTTTCCCACGCATGAACGTCCCTGCTATCGAACCGCCGACTCGCCCGACCTTGTTCGCCAAGATCGTCGCGACCATCGGCCCGGCGAGTGAAACGCCCGAGACGGTCCGCCGCCTCATCACGGCCGGTGTCAACGTTTTCCGGTTCAATTTTTCGCACGGTGATCTTCCCGAACACGCGGCCCGTCTGGCGATCGTCCGGGCCGCCGCGGCGGAACTCGACGTCCACGTCGCTTGCCTGGGAGATCTCCAAGGCCCGAAAATCCGGATCGGCCTTGTGCCGGCCGGCCTCGGCGAACCGTCGCCCTCCGGCGGCGGACTCGTGCGCGTAGCGCCCGGTCAGGACGTCGTGCTGAAGCGGGGCATCCCCGAGTCGTTCGCCCGCGCCACACCGGCCGGACCGGAAATCGTCTTTGCGGTCACCTATGACCGGTTGATTGATGAAGTTGAGCCGGGGCACAAGGTACTCATCAACGACGGCGCGATCCGCATGCTGGCGCTCTCCCGCGACGTTGCCGCGGGCGAACTCCGGTGCCGCGTGATTGTCGGAGGAGCCGTCTCCAGCCGGAAAGGGATCAACGTCCCGCAGAGCGATCTCTCGGCACCGGCCGTCACCGAGCGAGACTGGGAGTGCGTCCGATGGGCGGTTGAGCACGGTCTGGATTTCTTGGCGCTCTCGTTCGTGCGCAGCGCCGCCGACGTCGTTACCCTCCGTGAAGGCATCGCCCGCTGCGCCGGCGTGGATGCCACCGACCCCCCGTGGATCCCTATCGTCGCCAAAATCGAGATGCCCCAGGCCGTCGCCGACCTCACGGCGATCGTGGAAATCTCCGATGCCATCATGGTCGCCCGCGGCGACCTTGGTGTCGAGATGGAGATCGCCAAGGTGCCCGTTGTCCAGAAACAGATCATCGCCGCCTGCAACGAACACGGCAGGCCCTGTATCGTGGCCACCCAAATGCTCGAGACCATGATCGAGAACGCGGTGCCCACGAGGGCCGAGGCCAGCGACGTCGCGAACGCGGTCTTTGACGGGGCGGACGCCGTGATGCTTTCCGCCGAGACCGCCACCGGCAGGCATCCGGTGCTCGTGGTTGAAACGATGTCACGCATTATCGATGCGGCCGAGACGCGGATCCGCGAAACGCCCGTGCCCAACTCTCCGCCCTTGCGGCTCGCGGCGGGCCACCGCGCCACCGCCGCGCTGGCCCACGGCGCGTGGGATATCGCCCGCGACCTTTCGGCCCGCGCGGTCGTCTGCTGGAGCCAGAACGGCGGAACCGCGCGCTACCTCTCGCAGAACAACTTCGTCGTTCCCATCTTCGCCTTCACCAGCAGCCCCATCTCGGCCCGCCGCCTTGCGCTGCTCCGGGGCATCACCCCTATCTGCGCCGATCCACCCGCCAGCGGTAAGCTCTCGGATTGGAACGCTGCGGTGGATGCGCAACTGCTGGCCCGCAAGGCGGTGGATCCGGGCGACTTTATTGTCCTCCTCGCGGGCCGTCCTCTGGGCCGCGCCAAGGCCACCAACACGATCGCGATTCACCGAATCGGTGAAGCGACCGGCGGCTTCCGCGAACATTGACCCCAGCGGTCAGGGGCGCCCGACTCCAGACGAGACGATCGATCGTTCCGGGTCCGGGAAGTCCCGGTACAGAGCTGACTTGAAGTCCGTCACCGCCGAGTAGACGGGCCGGTGCAGGTTCTCGACCTCGCCCGTGCGGGTCGCGACCAGCGAGAAGGCTTCGTCCAGTTTCGCGAGGGTGTGGGCGGTAACAACGACGTGAAACTCACCGATCTCCGGCGGACCGAAGCCGAATTTGCGTCGCGTCAGCGTCCAGCCCGCGATGCCGCCGTTGGCTTTGAGGTGCCCCAGGTACGCATCGACGGCGCGGCAGAACTCGAGATCTTTGTGCGACTCTTTGAGGTTGAACCACATGTGGTAATACTGCATGTAAACCCCCCAAGCGTTACAGACAACCCATCACGACGTCCTCAGGCCGTCCCCGACCCGCTCAGTTTGGCGTACAGGTCGTCATCGATACCCAAGTACTCCCGCATGTGCCGGTCGTAGGTTTCCTCGTCTTGTTCCCGCGAAAGATCCAGTCGCAACTCGTTGATCACCTTGGTACCCTGCTTGATCCAGTCTTCGAAGGTCTCCTTCGAGATGTTTTCATGGATCCAGCCGCCCACCGGGCCCTTGAATGGAGGTCGGGTGATCTTGGTCCCGGGCTTCCCGGTCCTTTGACACATGAACGTGCCCGGGGCAAGGCTTTGACGCTGCGCCACCGTGGGCAGGGCAACTCCCAACTGAGCGAGCATGTCGCCCATGGCCTTCTGCGGCATGAAGTCTCCCTTCTGAGCGGCGGAGGCGTACCCCTCGTTCAGAATGGCAACCGCTTTGTCGCGCTGGTCCGAGTCGATGAAGGCTCTGCCCGCCAACTGCCACGCCTTGGACATCCCGGGATTGAGTTCAACACAGCGAGCAAAGGCCTTCGCCGCATCGGCGTGCCGACCGGCCTGGGCGTATGCCGAACCCAGGCTGAACCAAGCCATGTCGTTGGTCGGATCGGCCCCCTCGCGAACCATGTTTTCGAACTGGGCGATACGTTGTGACACATCCATGATGAAAACTGTTCCTTGAAAAAGCAACCGGCTGAATATTCCAAATCTATTTGGGAGCGGGGCTCTCCGCCGGGGGTGTTTCGACCGCAGCGGGCCCGGCGTTGTCGGCATGCTCGGCTTCGGGAGGCTCGCCGCCGTCCAACACCGCCAGCAGGGCGGTTCGCTGGGCGGCGGGGGCTCGTTCCGCGAGCGTTTGCAGACGCTCCATCAACTCGGTATCGCCACGAGCTGCACTCGCGAGTTGAAAACGTGCCGCGGCGGTCGCTTTGGTGCGCCGCTGGCGGGCTTTCTCCGATAGTTCGGACGAGGAAAAATCGGGGTGAGGGATGGCCTCGAACATCTTTGCGAGAAACACATCGTCGCCGCTTGCAAAGAAAGCCGCCCACAACATCGCCAGCTGTTGACTGCCCCGTATCTCACGTTTGAGAATCTCGGGAGGCTGCTGCTGGAGCCACGGATACCCGATTCTGGCCGGGTCTCCCTCGGGCCTAGCGGCGAACGTGGCCAGCAGCGCCTTCGCCTCGGGGGTCTTGGCCATCCAAACTCCCGTCCACCACCATTGCCTTGCTGGCTCGGCCAGAGCAGACATTTCGCCGGCGATGGTTTCGGTCGCGGCGGGCGTGTCCTTCAGAATCTCCGCGATAAAGGCGGCTGTGGTCCAGCCCTGATCCGGCGACGCCAGAGCACCCAATTCGGCCTTGCGACGGATCGCGTTAAAGAAACGGGTGGGGTCGGGCGATCGGTAGTACGTCTTCTCCCATGCCACGATTTCATCGAGCTCGGACTGTTGGCCCGCCGACAAGGTGGGGGCGATCGACTGATTCACAGATGGGGGCGGCGTCGATTGGTCGGATGCTCTGCCGCCGGGAGACGCGACCGCGGGCTTGGGAACCACGGCCGATTCGGATTGCGCTGTGGCTGACGAGGCCAGAATCGATGCCGCGACGGCCGAGAAGAAGGGTCCGGTTTTCATCGCGGGAAGCGTACGCTGGGGGTCTGGCGGCGTGGAACGAATGAACCGGTCAGAAAGCCGATGGAAGACCGCTTGTCAAACACCGTCACCGATACGCTCGCCACGACGCTCGCGGGGATGCCCCTGCGGAACCCCGTGATGCTCGCCGCGGGCACCGCTGGCACACTCGCGGAAATGGCCGCTGTTCTCGATCTTTCTCGCGTCGGCGCGATCGTCAGCAAGTCCATCACGGCCGAGCCGCGGGAAGGCAACGCCACATGGCGCATCATCCCGACCGACCACGGGATGCTCAACGCGATCGGTCTGGCGAATGTCGGTATTGAAGCGTTTCTGCGCGATTACGGCCCTCAGGTCGCCACGGTGCCGGCCACGGTGATCGGGTCGATCTCCGAGTTCAGCGTTGACGCCTTTGTCAGAGTCGCCGCCGCGTTCGAGGGAATCGAGGCGATGAAGGCGGTCGAACTCAACGTTTCCTGCCCGAACGTGAACCACGGCTGTGAGTTTGGTTCCGACGTCGGGCTTCTGACCGAACTGGTCCGGGAGGTGCGGATCGTGCTGCCCACCAAGCGACTCTTGGTCAAACTCAGCCCGGTGGTGATGGGCCTGCCCGGGGTAGTTGCGATTTGCAAAGCCGCGATCGAGCCCGGTGGCCCTCCGGGTGGCCCCAACCAGCGGCCGGGTGCCGACGCCGTCTGCCTCTGCAACACCGTGCCCGCCATGGCGATCGACGTCCATACCAGAAGGCCGAAACTCTCACGCGGCAGCGGCGGGCTCTCCGGTCCCGGCATCCACCCCATCGCCGTGAAACTCGTCCACGATGCTTATCACGGCGTCTGCAAGGCGACAAACACCCCGATCATCGGCATCGGCGGCGTCATGCGATGGGAGGACGCCGCGGAGTTCATCCTCGCAGGTGCCACCGCTATCGAGATGGGAACCGCGCTCTTCGCCGACCCGCGCTCGCCGCTAGAAGTGGTCCGGGGCCTCGGGAAATGGGTGAAGGATCAGGGCCGACGAAACATCTGCGAATTAGTCGGCGCGGTCGAAGGATAACCCCGCGACTTCCCGTGTCGCTCACATCGGGGGCTTGGTTCCCGGATACCGCGCGACAAACTCGCTCCCCAAGATTGCCCACCGCTCGTGATCCACGAAGGTGCCTTGAATCTCGAGGTATTCCGGCGAAAAGCCCTCCAGCCGGAACCCGACCTTGCGAGCCAGCGCGATCGACGCAATGTTGTGCGGTTGAATGTTGGCTTCCACACGATTCAGGAGCAGTGTGCGGAAGGCGTACGCGAGAACCTGCACAACACCCGCGGCGGCGTACCCCTTTCGCACATGCGGGAGCCCGATCCAGTAGCCGAGAAACGCCTGTTGCAACGGCCCGCGGATGATCTGCCCCAGCGAACACTGTCCCGCGATGGCACCGGCGTCGTTTACAATGAGGAATCGACGATGGGTGTCGGTCCAGCCGGTTTGCAGGAGCCGATCAAACGCGTTTTCGTCGGCCGAACCGGTTCCCGGCGGAGGGTTCGGCTCCCACGGCGTCAAGAACTCCCGGCTGACGGCCCGCAGGTTAAGCCACTCGCGCTCATCCGAAGCGACGGGCCGGCGGAGCGTGACGATGGGCAACGATGACGTCATGGAGCGAAGAAACACCCCCAGGGTCGGTGCATGGTTCAGATGGGATTTGCGGGCGGGAACTCCGAAAACTGTATCTCTCCGCGGTCGGGGTCACCGTGTTACGCTCAGCCCACTATGCCACGCAACGGACCATCCCAACCCTCCGACCACGTCGACCAGGCGGTGATCCCCCCGCTTAACTTGGCCAAGTGGATCGCCAGAAACGCCAGCAACTTCAAGCCGCCGGTCGCGAACAAGCAGTTGTTCGCCCAGTCCGACGACGCCGTGATGTTTGTTTCGGGCGGCCCCAACACCCGGAACGACTTTCATGTGAACCCCACTGAAGAACTCTTTTATCAGTTGAAAGGTGACATCGCCCTCCGTATCCGCCCGCTCGACGGGGCCAAGCCGCGCGAGGTGATGATCCGCGAGGGTGAGATCTTTCTGTTGCCACGCTGGATTCCGCACCGCCCGCAGCGTCCCGCCGGCACGCTCGGTCTCATCATCGAGTTTCCGAGGCCCCCGGGGCAACTCGACGCCCTTCGTTGGCACTGCCCCTCCTGCGACACGCTGGTTCACGAAGTGCAATGGCGGCTCAAGAAAATCGACGAAGACCTCGCCGTCATCATGGACGCCTTCTGGGGCGGGCCGGAAGATGTGCGAACCTGCGCCAAGTGCGGCCACGTCATTCAGCGAGCAGGAACCGTCACCGTCTCTCGCGGCAAGCGGGGCGTCCGGGTGCTTGCCGCGAAACCCGCAGCGGCCAAACCCGGACCGAAGCGCGGCGCGACTCGGAAACGCACTGCCAGCCCCGCGAAGCGTCGATGATCCGCTGCGGCCACGTGGTGCAGGCGGTACGATTCGAACCCGTATGACGCCGCCGCGCATTGATATTCACACGCACATCCTCCCGCCGCCCAGCGAGTGGCCCGACTTGTCCGACCGGTTCGGTTACGCGGGCTGGGTCGCACTGGAGGCGATTGAGCGGAAGGGAGCGGGCGGCTGCGGGTGTGCGAAAATGGTTCGCATCGAGCAGGGAGCCGACGGGCGGGCCATCCGGAACAGCGATGGGTCGGTGCCGGATTCCGGTAAGACCGTCTTCCGCGAGATTCAGTCCAACTGCTGGGATCCCGGTGCCCGCCTCGACGATCTGGAACGGCTCGGCCAACCGAACATGATCCAGGTTCTCAGCACGGTTCCGATCATGTTCGGATATTGGGCGAGGCCGGAAGACACGCTTCACCTCTCGCGCTGGCTCAACGACCACATCGCCGGTGTCTGCCGCGATCGCCCGGATCGGTTCATCGGTCTGGGCACGATCCCGATGAATGGGCCGGCGCTCGCCGCCCGTGAGTTGGAGCGATGTGTCCGCGATCTGGGCTTCGCCGGCGTTCAGATCGGGTCGAACGTCAACGGCCGCAATCTCGGAGAGCCCGAGTTATTCGAGGTGTTTGAGGCGGCTCAGGAGTTGGGTGCCTGCGTATTCGTGCATCCGTGGGACATGCTGTGCGGGCTGGTGGCGGCGGTCGGCGGAACCAATTGTCCGTGCCCCCAGCCTCTGAACCCGAGGCTCGCCAAGCACTGGGCGGCGTGGCTCGTCGGGATGCCCGCGGAAACATGCCTGGCGGTGTGTTCGGTGCTGTTCAGCGGGTTGCTGGAACGGCTGCCCCGGCTGCGCATCGGTTTTGCGCACGGCGGCGGGTCGTTTGCGGGAACCCTGGGCCGCATCGAGCACGGCTTTCATGCTCGGCCCGACCTTTGCCAGAGCGATACGAGAGTCTCCCCCCGCGAGTTGGCCAGGGCCCGTCCGGCAAAGTTCTATGTCGATTCGCTCGTCCATGACGCCACCGCCCTGCGGCTCCTTATTGAAACGTTCGGTGCCGATCGAATTATGCTGGGGAGCGATTACCCGTTCCCGCTCGGTGAGGAGCATCCTGGCGACTTGATCGCGGGGCTCGAAGGCTTGTCGCTCAACGACCGCCTCTGCATGCAGCGTTCCACCGCGTTGGAGTTCTTAGGCTCGGCGGCGCGGTCTCTTCACGGAGTGGCCTAGTAGATGGATAAGGCTTCCAACCCACAGCGAACGTCGGCTGAAGCCGCGGCCCGAGCGATGGACGCTGCCGATGGCCTCGCCGGTTTTCGTGAAGAGTTCTGCATCCCCCGCACCGGTGATGTGGCCAAGGGGGCGGCATCAGGCGGCGATGAACCGTGTGTATATCTGTGCGGGAATTCGCTGGGGTTGATGCCCCGCGCGACGCGCACCGCGGTGGAACAGGAACTCGATGACTGGGCACGATACGGCGTCGAGGGGCATTTTCGCGCCAAGCACCCGTGGTATCCGTATCACGAATTCGTGCGGAACACCGCGGCCCGGGTGGTGGGGGCGTTGCCGCACGAGGTCGTCGTGATGAATTCACTCACGACCAATCTTCACCTGATGATGGCAACTTTTTACCGGCCCACGCCGGATCGGTTCAAGATTGTCATCGAGGACAGCGCGTTCCCGAGCGACTCCTACGCAGTCCAGAGTCAGGTGGCGTTCCACGGCTTCGATGCGACCGCGGCGGTGATTCGACTCAAGCCGCGATCGGGAGAGAAGACACTCCGGACCGCCGATATTGAGGATCAACTGCACGACATCGGGCCGGGCGTGGCACTCGTGATGCTGGGAGGCGTCAACTACCTTACCGGCCAGTTGATGGACATGGGCCGCCTCACCGAGGCTGGGCATCGGGCTGGCGCGATGGTCGGATGGGACCTGGCCCACGCGGTCGGCAACGTTGCGCTGAACCTGCACGACTGGAACGCGGATTTCGCGGCGTGGTGTTCGTACAAATACCTCAATTCTGGGCCGGGCGCTGTGGGCGGCTGCTTCGTCCACGAGCGGCACAGCCGCAACACCGCAAAGTTCGGCGAAGCCGGTGCGCTCAAACGCTTCGCCGGATGGTGGGGGAACGATCCGTCTACCCGATTCGAGATGGGGCCCGACTTCGTGCCCGTCGCGACGGCCGATGCGTGGTCGCTTTCCAACCCGCCGGTGCTGGCCACTGCGCCGGTGCGGGTTTCGCTCGGGCTGTTTGATCGTGCCACGATGCCTGCGTTGCGGGGAAAGAGTGAGCGACTCACCTCGTATCTCCAAGGTCTCATCGACGGAATCGCCGGGGCTGACCGCGGGCTCGAAGTCATCACGCCGCGCGAGCCCGACGCCCGCGGCTGCCAGATTTCGCTCGCCGTGAAGGAGCGGCCCAAGGAATTGCACGCGGCCTTGAACGCCGACGGTGTCGTTGCAGATTTTCGCGAGCCCAATGTCATCCGCGCGGCGCCGGTGCCGTTGTACAACACATTTCACGATTGCTGGCGATTTGCCGAGGTGCTGGATCGGCACCTTTCTCTGAGGAACTGAAATCGATGCCCATGGGCGAAGGAAAGTCGGTCGTGATCGTGGGGGCGGGGCTCGCAGGGTCTCTGCTGGCCTGCTACCTTGCCAAACTCGGCTTCCGCGTCCGAGTTTTTGAGCGGCGCAGCGATCCGAGAGCGGCGGGCTATGCCGGCGGTCGGTCGATCAACCTGGCGCTCTCGGCCCGCGGGATTTGGGGGCTGAAAGGCATCGGGCTTGACCAGGCGGTCCTCGGCCACGCGATCCCGATGAAGGGTCGCATGATCCATGCGGGCACCATGCCAACTTCCGGCGGTTCGCCGGGCTTCCAGCCGTACTCAAGCAACCCTGCGGACGCGATCAACTCGATCTCGCGCGGCGGGTTGAACATCGCGCTCCTCGATGCGGCAGCGGCGTGCGAAAACGTCTCGCTGCAGTTCGACCGGCGTTGCCTCGATGTCGATACCGACCGTTGCGCGGCGACGTTCCAGCACGAACCTGCAGGCATGGCGGGTGGCGGGACGGTCGAACCCGTTGAGGCCGACCTCATCATCGGTGCCGACGGCGCGTTCAGCCCCGTCCGAACCCGACTCCAGAAGACCGACCGCTTTGAGTACAGCCAAACGTACCTCGCTCACGGCTACAAGGAACTGCACATCCCGGCGGTCGAGGGCGGAGCATGGGGCGGGTTTGCGATGGACCCGAATGCGCTGCATATCTGGCCGCGGGGCGGCTCGATGATGATCGCGCTGCCCAACCCCGACGAGACGTTTACCTGCACCCTGTTCTGGCCGTTCGAGGGACCGCACAGTTTTGCGAACCTCCGGACCGTCGCCGAGGTTGAGGCATTCTTCCGAGTGAACTATCCGGATGTCCCCGCGCTAATGCCAACTCTGGCCGAAGACTATCTCCGGAACCCTGTTTCGTCTCTGGTCACGGTTCGGTGCTGGCCGTGGGTGCATCCTGTCGAGGGCGGGCGTGGAGTAGTCCTTGCCGGCGATGCCGCGCACGCGATTGTGCCTTTCTTCGGTCAGGGGATGAACGCCGCGTTCGAAGATGTGCGTGTGCTGGCCGAGTGTTTGGAACGGCACGGGGCGGCGAATGTCCACGCGGCATTGAACGAGTATCAGCATCTTCGTAAGCCGAACGCCGATGCGATCGCGCGCATGGCGTTGGACAACTTTGTTGAGATGCGGGACAAAGTCGGATCGAGGGCGTTCGTCTATCGGAAGAAGGTCGAACACCTGCTGAGCGACTTGGCGCCCGAATGGTTGCAGGCGAAGTACAACCTCGTGAGTTTTACGACGGTGCCGTATGCGGACGCTCTGCGCAGGGGTGCACGCATGAACCGCGTGCTTCGACTGGGTGTGCTCGCGGTCGGGGTGTTGGTGGCGGCCCTGGCCTTGGCGGTGGGTTTCTCGGCGATGGTCCTGGTGCTGGTGCTGCTTGGCGTAGCGTGGTGGGTGTGGGATCGGGTGCAGCACCGAAGGGATACGGAAGCATGAGCAAGGTGTATGACGTGTCGCCCCCGATCAGCGAGCGCACCAACGTGTGGCCCGGTGACACACCAGTGACGCGAGAGGTGGTGTGTGACATGGCGAAGGGCGCCAACATCACGCTCTCGGCCCTTCGTTCCACGGTGCATCTGGGCTCGCACGTGGACGGTGCGAACCACTACAGCCACCCCGCCCCGGGTGTTGAGGGTTGGGAGATCGAGCGGTTCATGGGGCCCTGTATCCTCGTGGATGCGAAGGTGGCGCGGGGTTCACGCGTGCGTGTGAACGATGTCGCGTGGCCGACGGGCGCGTTGCCGCCCCGGGTGTTGATCCGCACTGGGACGTTTCCGGATTTTGAGCGTTGGAACGCCGACTTTGCAGCGCTGTCACCCGAACTTATCGAATGGCTCGGCGATCGGGGCGTGATCACCATCGGCATCGACACGCCCAGTGTCGATGTGCAAGACTCCAAGGAGTTGCCGGCGCACAAGGCGTTTGCGGCCCGTGCCATGGCGATCCTGGAAGGAGTCGTTCTGAAGGGCGTGCCGGCCGGGGAGTATGAGCTCATCGCGTTGCCGCTGCGGTTGGTCGGCTTTGATGGGAGCCCGGTGCGGGCGGTCCTGCGGCGGACCTAAATCAGCGCATTTCCGCCACTACTTTCACCTCGAACGCGATGGGCGCATCGCCGCCCTGCGGAAGCGAGTGGATGCCGATGGTGGTGCGGCACGGCTGATGCGGACCGGGCGGAAAGAGTTCCGCGTAGATGCGGTTATAGACGGGGAAATCCTTCTTGAGATCAGTGAGGAAGCAGGTCACATCGACGATCTGCTCCCACGATGACCCGTTTTCTTCAAGTACAAACAAGACATTCCGGAAGACCGCCCGCACCTGCACTTCCATGTCGTAGGACACCATCCGACCTTCGCCGTCGAGTGTGACGCCGGGGATGGCTTTGCTGCCACGCTGGCGCGGACCCTGACCGGACAGGAAGAGGAGATTTCCGGCGCGGCGTGCTGCGGGATAGGCACCGACGGGTTCGGGGGCTTGGCTGGTCATTGGGCACCTCGGTTGAAACACGGAGAGCACGAAAAACACGGAGAACGCGGAGAGTGAGGATTCAATGCAACGGGTGACGATGAGGGCCGATTACAGCACGACGCGCTGGCAGACGGAATCGGAAAGTCCGGGGCCGAGGGGCGGTCGGAACCTTGAGCGCCGCGTCGATGATTCGCTCGGTGAGTTCCGAGTCCTCGAGTTTCATTTGTTGCTGCAGGCGCTCCGGTTCGATTGGCCAATGTTCTCCGCGCTCTCCGTGTTCATAGAGCGACGCAGACGTTCTTGGGCTCCGTGAAGAATCGGAGTGCCTCGTTCCCGCCCTCGCGTCCGACGCCGCTCTGCTTCGCACCGCCGAAGGGCGTTCGGAGGTCGCGGACCATCCAGCAGTTGATCCAGACCATGCCGGTCTGGAGGGCGGCGGCGAAGCGGTGGGCGCGGGTGATGTCGCGGGTAAAGACCACCGCCGCGAGGCCGTATGGGTTTGAGTCCGCGAGCGCGACGGCTTCATCATCGGTCTTGAAGCGTTGCAGTGTCACGACGGGTCCGAAGATCTCTTCCTGCTCGACGCGGCAGGTTGCGTCCAAGCCTTCGATCACGGTGGGCAAGTAGAACCAACCCTCTTTGCAGCGATCGGGCAGTGAAGCGGCGATCGGGCGTGAACCGCCGCAGCGCACGCGGCCGCCGAGGTCGCGGGCAAGTTGTACGAAGGTCTCGACTTTGGCAAGGTGGGCTTCGCTCGTAAGCGCTCCTTGTTGCGTGGCGGGCTCGGTGGGATCGCCCAGTTGGAGGGCTTTGACACGCTCGACATACGCCGCGACAAAGGTGTCGTAGATCGAATCGTGAACGAGAACGCGGGAACCACACAGGCAGATTTGGCCTTGATTCGAGAATCCCGCGGACACGGCGGTGGTGATGGCAGCGTCAATATCCGCATCCTCGCAGACGATCAACGGGTTCTTGCCGCCGAGTTCCAGCGAAACTCGCTTCAAGAGGTCGCCGGCCTCGCGTGCTATCCACCGGCCCACAGGGGTGGACCCGGTGAACGAGATCGTCGGCACGCTCGGGTGGGTGACAAGTGCGCCACCCGCACTCGGCCCTCTGCCGTGGACGATGTTGAGGACGCCCGGCGGGATTCCCGCTTCAACGGCGAGTTCGGCAAGGATGTGAGCGGTGACGGGGGTTACTTCGCTGGGTTTGCAGACGGCGGTGTTGCCGGTGGCCAAGGCCGGGGCGATCTTCCACGAAAGCAGGTAGAGGGGGAGATTCCAGGGCGAGATCAGCCCGGCGACCCCGCGCGGCTTGCGGAGCGTGTAATGCAACGAGCGACCGCTGCCCTGAGCGGAGGGAACGCCGCCGCCGTCGAAATCGTGGCACTCGCTCTGGGCGTGCAGGATCGCGGTGGCAAAAAAACGGAAATTGGAGGCGGAACGGGGAGCATCAACCGCCCTCGCGAGCGAGATGGGTTTGCCGGTGTTCGCGCTCTCGGCCTGCGCGATGCGCTCGGAGTTGGCGTCGATGAGGTCGGCGAGACGGAGAAGGATTCGCGAACGCTCGGCCGCGGGGCGATGGCTCCACATCGGGAACGCCGCGGTGGCCGCATCGACCGCTGCGTGTACATCTGCGACGTCCGAATCGGGCACAAGGGCATACGGCCTCGCGGTCGATGGCTCGAATGACTCCAGATACTTCTCGTTCGCGGGCGGCCGGAAACGACCGTCGATGAAGTTCGCGAGGATAAGCATGGCGGATCTCGTGTGGATTCAGAGCGTGGGCAGGCGACCGCCATCGACCGGGAGATTGATGCCGTTGATGTACGCCGCCGCGGGAGAACACAGGAAGGCAACGGCGGAGCCCAACTCTTCAGGCGTGCCGAAACGGGCCGCCGGGATCGTGGCTTTCAGGTCTTTTTCAACTTGTTCTAGCGAAGCGCCGGAGGCCTCAGACTTGGATTTTGTGAGGGAAGCGAGCCTGTCGGTGCTGGTAAAGCCGGGGAGCACGTTGTTGACGGTGATTCCGAAGGGGCCGAGTTCGGAAGCGAGAGTCTTGGCCCATGAGGCGACCGCGCCGCGGATCGTGTTCGAAACGCCCAGGTTGGGGATCGGGGCTTTCACGCTGGTGGAAATGATGTTGACGATGCGTCCAAAGCCGGCGGCTTTCATTTGGGGGACGACCGCCTGGGTCAGGAGTTGGTTGCAGATCAGGTGGGCGCTGAACGCGGCAAGGAACGCATCGGTGGTCGCATCAAGGGCGGTGCCTCCGGGCGGGCCTCCGGTGTTGTTGATGAGGATGTGGTGGGGGTGGTTGGCGGCAGTGATTCGTTGAATCGCCGCCTGCACGGTGGCAACGTCCGAGAAGTCGGCGACCTGCCACGTGTGCTGGACCGAGCCGACCCGAGGAAGTTTTGCGGCGACGGCTTTGAGGGCGGATTCGTTGCGGGCGAGGAGCGTGACCTGGGCTCCCAAGAGTGCGAGTTCGATGGCAGCGGCCTTGCCGATGCCCTGTGTCGAGCCGCAAACGAGGGCGGAACGCCCGGCGAGAGAAAGATTCATGGGTCGATCATGGGCTCTCGCGCCGGGCCGATCAAGCGGCCGGAACCGGCGGAATAGGGGGATTGCAGGGGGAGGAAGCGAAGAATTCTTATCGCGAGGGCTTGTGCCGCGTTCCGAACTCCTTACGCTGTGCGAACGGATCGTCTTGGCGGCGAGTAGCGGGGGGATGGTTCGGAAGTCGGGCGTGGTTGGCGGTGCAGAGTTTGAGAACCGGTGGGTGTCGGTCGAAGAGGAATTTCAACGAATGAGCACGTCAACGATGCCAACGTCGATAGCCAAGATACTCGCGTTTGCACGAGCGATCGCCATTGTTGCTGCGGGGATGGTTGTTCATGCGGTACAGGCACCGGCCTCGGCGACCATCGGCTCGACGGTGGTCGTGGCGGAAGATGCGCGGCTTGATGCGGTTGCGGGGTTCACGCTCGTCCAATGGCAGGAAGTCAACAACTGTTTCGGTAACGCGGTGTTGGTAGCTCCGGATCGGGTAATCCTGCCGCGGCACCTGATCAATTCGACCTTTACCGCGAGGAATTCGATCGACGGGCCGGCGACGGATTATGTGGTTCGGTTTCGTCGTCGGCCGGATGGCGGGCTGGGGATTGCTTCGGACCCGGCGACGTTTCATCACGTGCGGGTTGCGCGGTGGGTCTTTCACAAAGACCGCAAAGCGACGGATGATGTCGTGATCGGGATTCTGGAAACCCCGGTGACTCACATCACGCCGATGGTGGTGAACTTTGATGCGAAGCTCAATCGCGGCCGTTTGGCGGCAACCGTGTCGTCATGGGGGCCCGATGAAGCCGGGATCAAGGGAACTCTTCGGAGCGGGGACATCGTGCTCTCCAAACTCACCTCGACCTTGGCGCAGTGGCGCGAGGGTGTGCGGGCGATTCTTCACGACTCCGGAGCCGCAATCACTGTGACGCAGCGAGACGGGTCGCAGAGGTTGGTCGGTTTCGTCACGACTTCCGGCGGTGGGGTTTCGGTCAAGAAGTGGAAGAACAGTGTGATTTTCCCGAAGCCCCGACGGCGGTAAAGCCCCGAATTGTTCTGAAGCGGAGTTCCCGGTTGTCATGCGGCCCCAAACTGGGTAGCGTGTGCGCATGGGAATGAAGCTTGAACGTTTGGCGGCACCGGCGGCGGGACTTTGGTTGGCAGCCGGGGCGATCGCCGCGTGGTCTGGCCTTGCTTGGGCGGGGCCGGAGGGCTATTACCGCCAGCCGACCATCGCCGGCGACACGATTGTGTTCGTGGCCGAGGGCGATCTGTGGAAGGTGACCACCAAGGGGGGCGTGGCCACGCGGCTGACGTCGCACCCCGGGGATGAGGCTTCACCCCGGCTTTCCCCGGATGGGTCGCGGGTGGCGTTCACCGGGACGTACGAAGGGCCGAACGAGGCCTACGTGATGCCCATCGACGGTGGGCTTCCGACGCGGCTGACGTTCGATGGCTCGCGTATCGCCGTCGTCGGCTGGAAGGACGACGATGTGCTCATCAGCACGCTACGCCATTCGGGCTTGCCCTCGTGGCAGTTGGTGACCGTGGATGTTCAAACCATGCAAGCGGAGCGCGTGCCTCTGGCCCAGGCGAGCGACGGCGCCTTTTCGCCCGATGGGCGATCACTCGTCTTTACGCGGCTGCCTTTCCAAGGCAGCCACACCAAGCGATACAAAGGTGGCACGGTTCAGCAACTTTGGAGGTACGACCTTGCGGCAACCGAGGCGGTGCCGATGACCGCCGATTTTGCGGGTACGAGCACCGCACCAATGTGGTGGAACGGCCGGGTGGCCTTCCTGTCTGACCGTTCCGGAATCATGAACGTGTGGTCGATGGCGGCCGATGGAACTGACATTCGCCAGCACACCAACCACACCGAACTCGACGCCAAGGGAGCCTCATTAAGCGGCGACCGGGTCGTGTATCAGGTGGGGGCCGACCTGTGGCTGCATGACCTTGTGGCGGGGATCGATACCCAACTCAAGATCAGCCTGGATACGGATCTTGATCAGATGCGGGAGAAGTGGGTCAAGAAGCCGTGGGATTTTCTCACCGCCGCTCAGCTTTCGCCGGATGGGTCGCGAGTGGCTCTGACGGCACGCGGCGAAGTATTCGTCGTTCCTCGGGAGCCGGGCAGGCTGGTGCACGCTTCGCGGGCCGATGGGGTGCGCTACCGAAACGCACGCTTTTCGGCGGACGGTCAGCGGCTTCTGGTGCTCTCCGATGAATCGGGAGAGGTCGAGTTCTGGAACCTGCCTCGGAACGGGGTGGGCGAGAGGCGGCAACTGTCGGAGGGTGGAACAGTGTTGCGTTGGGAGGGCATCGAGTCTCCCGACGGCAAGTGGCTGGCGCACCACGACAAGAATCAGACGATGTGGGTGAGCTCGATCGGCGCGGATGGCAAACTCGGGCCAGCGCGGAAAGTCGCGGAAGATCCCTACGAGAACTTGCAGGCTCCGCGCTGGTCGGCGGATAGTGCATGGCTCGCGTTCACCTGCACTGCCGAAAACTTTGTGCGCCAGGTTCGGCTTCACAACGTGGCAAACGGTGAAACGCTGGACGCCACCACGACCTGGTTCGACAGTTATTCGCCAACGTTCTCGCCCGACGGTGCGTGGCTTTACTTTCTATCCGATCGAACGATCCGGTCGGTCGTGGGTTCGCCATGGGGGCCGATGGCACCCGAGCCATTCTTCGATAACAAGACTCGTCTGTACGCGATTGCGCTCAAGCCCGGCACGCGCTCTCCGTTCGATGCGGACGATGAACTCACGCCGCCGAAGCCTGAACTGGAGAAGGCCACGCCGCCGACGGTGCCGGCCACTCCAGCGGTCACACCTCCCGCCCCTCCGGGGCCCAACCCGGCCGAGCCGAACATGCCGAAGACGGATCCGACTCAGCCGCCTGCGCCACCGGCTGAACCGGCGACGCCGCCTGCTGAGCAAAAAGTCCCTCCGACCAAGGTGCCCGACACGCCCACCTCGCCCCCCACCTCACCGCCCGTTCCGACGCTGTCCGCGCCGGTGACGGATGGGAAGGCGGTCAGCGATGCCAAGAAGCCACCCACCGTGGATGTTGTCGCGGCAGGGCTCGCCACGCGGCTCATCGAAGTCCCCGGAGTCAATGGAAACTACGCCGACCTCTCCGTCAACGACAAGCGGCTTTTCTATCTTTCAAGCCCGTCGGGCGAGGGACAGAAGACCGATCTGATGGTGCTCGAGATCGTCAAGAAGGAGCCGGAAGCCAAGGCGTTGGTCAAGGACGTGGTTTCGTATGAACTGTCGGGTGACGGGCGGTGGATTCTCGTGCGGAAGTCGGACGCGTTGTACGTGGTCGACGCCGGGGCCACCTCGCCCGCCAGTCTCGATAAGGTAAAGATCGACCTTTCGGCTTGGACGTTCTCGATGAAGCCGCGCGAGGAGTGGGTGCAGATGTTTCGCGAGGCGTGGCGGCTTGAGCGGGACTACTTCTACGACCGTGGCATGCACGGCGTTGATTGGATCGCGATGCGGACCCGGTACGAGCCGCTCGTGGAGCGTGTGAGCACCCGGGCCGAGTTGAGCGACGTGATCTCCCAGATGGTGGGCGAGTTGTCCGCGCTGCACATCTTTGTCACCGGCGGTGACATGCGCAAAGGGGACGACCAGATCAAGGTCGCGGCCTTGGGCGCGGTGTTCGCGCGCGATGAAGCTGCGGGCGGGTTCACGGTGGTTCGGCGGTACGAATCCGATCCGGATTATCCCGCGCGGGTCTCACCACTCGGGAAGCCGGGCGTGGATGTCGTGGCGGGCGACTTGGTGGTTGAAGTGAACGGGCGGTCGGCGTTGTCGGTCACGGATCTTTCGGAATTGATCCGGAACCAGGCCGGCAAGCAGGTTCTGTTGCTCGTGAAGCCCGCGTCGGGCGCCGCGCCCCGATCGGTAATCGTGCAACCCATCACCGCCGAGGACGAGGCCGACCTGCGCTACCACGAGTGGGAGTTCACACGCCGCCAAGAGGTCGAATCCGCTTCGGACGGCGACATCGGTTACGTGCACCTCCGGGCCATGGGCAACGACAACATGTCGGAGTTTGCACGCGGTTTCTACCCCGCTTTCAACCGCAAGGGGCTCATCATCGATGTGCGGCACAACCGCGGCGGCAACATCGACAGTTGGTTGCTCTCGCGCCTGATGCGCAAGGCGTGGTTCTATTGGCAGGGCAGATCGGGCATGCCATACTGGAACATGCAGTTTGCGTTCCGCGGCCATATTGCGGTGTTGTGCGATGAACGCACGGCAAGTGACGGGGAGGCGTTTGCCGAGGGCATCAAGCGGCTTGGGCTGGGCCGCGTGATCGGCACACGGACGTGGGGCGGCGAGATCTGGCTGAGTTCAAGCAATTTTCTTGTGGACGGAGGCATCGCGACGGCCGCGGAGTATGGCGTGTACGGGCCGGAAGGTGCATGGCTGATCGAAGGCCATGGTGTGGAACCCGATGACGTGGTGGACAACCTGCCGCGGGCGACGTTTGATGGGAAGGACGCCCAGTTGGAGGCCGCGCTCGCGTATTTGAAGGCGAAGATTATCGCCGAGCCGGTCGAGGTTCCGGCCGTGCCCAAGCACCCGGATAAGTCGTTCAAGCGGGAAGGAGAGTAGTCACACATGAACAAGACCATGTCTAACCCCGCGACAGCAGAAGAGGTAACTGCCAAGGTGCGAAAGCTGTTCGACTCCAACGGAAAGATCGATCGCGCAATTGCCAAGTCAGTATTCGCCAATTGCGTATGGTGGACCACCTCAAAGAATGGGCCCGTACTCTCGCGAAAGTTTGCTGACAGGATTTACGATTTCGACGGCGACTTGAGAGTGGACTTTGGAGCTAACACGTTTTGTCTATCTATGGCGATCGGCAATTGCGCCATTCAGATTGAAGACTGGTGTGAGTGCCAAGTGTGGCCACCGAGCAAGAGACAGTGGTCGGCCCTTCATCACAGATTGAGCTATCAGCTTCTAAATATGTGCGTCCTAGGTTCCAATGGGTCAAGAATCTCGATTTACCAGAGCCCCGGCAATGGAGTCATGTCCTTCGGAGCACATGATTTAGAAAAACGTGGATTTATCGAAGGGATCGCGGTCGCAATCGACCTGCCTGACTTACCTGCGTGCTGCGGCGTCAGACCGGCGCAGGGGCCGCCGCATTGGCCTAAGAATCAAAGGATTCGTCCTTGGAATCCAAATCAAGCATATTTCAGTAGACGCACCACCAGTTGATCGAAAATTAGACGGTGAGGGTCTTCACGTTCGCGGCGATATCAAACTCGGCCTCGGTCTGGCTGCGGACATCCTCGATGGAGACGCCGGGCGCAAGTTCGGTGAGTTCAAAGCGTCGGGTTGCGGGCCGCATTTCGAGCACGCAGAGTTCGGTGATAATCATGTCGACACAGTGCTTTCCCGTCAGGGGCAACGTGCAGGATTTCACGATCTTGGCCGCACCCTTGGCGGTGTGTTCCATGGTGACAACCACACGCTTGACGCCGGCGACAAGGTCCATCGCGCCCCCCATGCCCTTGACCATCTTGCCGGGGACCATCCAGTTGGCGAGGTCTCCCTCCTGCGAAATCTGCATGGCACCCAGGATACAGAGATCGACGTGACCGCCGCGGATCATGGCGAAGGACTCGGCGGAACTGAAGTAGGAAGCGCCGGTGCGAGCGGTGACCGTCTGCTTGCCCGCGTTGATGAGGTCGGCGTCGACCGCCGCATCGGTGGGGAAGGGCCCGATGCCCAGAAGGCCGTTCTCGGATTGAAGCCAGACATCGATCCCCGCGGGGACATAGTTCGCCACCAGCGTGGGCATGCCGATCCCCAGATTGACGATGTAGCCGTCACGGAGTTCGAGGGCGGCGCGCTGAGTGATCTGGTCGCGTGTGAGGGGCATAGGCGAGGGTAGGCGAAACGCCAAATGGCGACTGCCAGATGGCCAAGCGGCGTTCTCGCCCCGTGGTATTCGCGGTTAGCCGCTTGCGATTAGGCTTTTACTGCTGCGGGCGGATGTCCAACGTCTGGCGGGCTTGGAAGAGGACGGGGAGCAGGTAGTTCTGTCCGTCATAGACGAGCACGCGTCCGCTGATTTGGAAGGCGGTGTCGTCGCCCTTGGTGGCCACGACTTCTTCCATGGATCGGAGCAGCGCGCACGGGAGGATCATCATGGTGCCGGGGCCGGGGCTGTCGGGGTCGTTGTCAAAGGCCATAGCGATGCGCCCGCCGGTGGCGGCGGAGCGGGTAAGTCTGCCGCGACGGTTGACGATGAGGGTGCCCTCGGGGGTGAGGGCTTCGATGCCCTCGCGAGGGGCGTCGGGCGGCGTCGCTCCCGGTGGGGTGGTGGCGGTGAGACCGGGCGCGGGCGGCGTGCTGGGTGTCGCGGCGATGGAGGGATCCGGATCAGTCGGGTCCATCACGCGTGCCGGACCCCGCATGGTTTCGAGATCCTGAATGAGATCTTCGATGCGCGGGTCGGCCGCGGGCGCGGCAGGCAGCGAGGGCTTTGTGTTGGATGGCGCTGCGGCAGCGGGGAGACGAGTCGGTGGCGTCGACGTGGCGGGTTGGGGCGGGGCGGTGACGGTCGGCCGCACGGCGAACGCGGTCGGGAGCAGGAATTGACGGTCGCGGTAGACGTAGACGTGGCCGCTGACGGCGACCCGAGTGGCCGGCTCGAGGTCGCGTGTGGCGGCCGCCAATTGTGAGAGCTTCTGGGTGGGGAGGAGGACCATGGCCGGGGCGTTCGTTTGGGCTATTTTGGCACCGGCGGCGTCGGTCGCGGTGATGTCGGGCAGGAAAATGACATCACCCATGGGCGAGCGGACGATGGTGCCGACGAGTGCGGTGAGGAGCGTCCCTTCTGGCAGGAACTTGCGGTTTGGCAGTTTGTAATCGATGCTCGAAAGTCCGGGCACCGAGGGGAGCGCGGCCGGCCCCTTGCGGGGCACCATCGGCGCGACGACTTCGTCGGTCACGGTGCGGCGTTGGCGGTCTAGGGCGTCGTCGAGGCTGGGGTCGGTGAGCGAGGGATCGGTTGCGGGGGTGGGGGCAAGGGTTGGAGCCGGGG